>Ga0316204_10003027_pt1 | contig 35355 bp, 30 predicted proteins | sample 6monrhotite_MG_2_FD_205661 | JGI IMG/M metagenome (GOLD analysis project Ga0316204, IMG submission 205661) | Microbial mat bacterial communities from mineral coupon in-situ incubated in ocean water Damariscotta River, Maine, United States -... | ecosystem: Environmental > Aquatic > Marine >... | reverse complement strand
TTTCGCCATTTAGCATGTAACAATCTCTGACTTCGGGCAGGTCCTGTACATGGTCTTCAAAAGCTTGCAAATCCGCCTCTGCCTGACTTTTGAGACTAACCATTGCGAAAACTGTGATTGTATATCCCATTTTAGCGGGATCAATCGCAGCATGATAAGATGTTATGATGCCCTCGTCTTCCAAGGCACGCATGCGACGTAAGCAGGGAGGGGCGGTTAAACCAACGCTTTGTGCCAGTTCTACGTTGGTTACGCGACCATCATGCTGCAACCGTTTCAATATTTGAAGATCAATTCCATCAAGATTTAGTTCTGCCATAAAGAAACTTCCGTTCGAGATTCGTTCCAGCTTTATAATATAATAACGACATCAAGCAATCGTTTCTCGCATGTCCCACATTGTGACGTGGTGTTTTCTGACCTTTTGATTGCGGGCCAATCAAGTTATCAAATTGTTAACGTCCTAATCAGTCTTAACCGGAATTTAGTTTGCGCTTTGATGATCGCCTAGCAACAGTATTGAAGGGACCATTGCCGGAAGGCATGGCTGCTGCGGTGCAATGGCGACAAGTGGCCGATTTGATGGCGCAAAAACCCGGGAAACTGGTCAACGAAGATGTGCAAGCCGGATTGACCCGACTTCGCGATCTTCATGACCGTGTGAGCGACGAAAATCGGCTCGCCGCAGTCCAGGCATTGGATGGGCGCCTGCGTTCCGGTCCATTGCTGGTTTATTTGTGTGCAGATAGCGAAGCTATTTGTGGGGCAGCGGTCAAGGCAGCTGACCTGACCGATGACGAGTGGGCAGACTTGATTCCAGGTCTTCCATCTCAAGCAAAGTCGATGATTGAAAACCAAGCAAGCCTTGGACCGTTGAGTCGAAACGCGCTTGATTTGCCGCCAACCGAAGAAGATATTCCCTTGAAAAAGGATGATGTTTCCGATCTCCAACACAGTTCAAATTCTGTTGCGGAGCAAAGCCAGGTTGAGGATTCTCCATCAATCGAGATGGAAGGGCAAACCGAAGAGCAATCTCAAATCAGTAATCTTGTTGAAAAAATAGCAGACTATCAACGAGATCGGAGTACCGAAACGCCAAGACTGCCGCTTGAAGATCAGCAACATCGCTCCTTTTTAATTGAGTCTATAGAGACAATTCAGTTTGAAACTGACGACGGAGGAACGATTAAGTGGGTGGAAGGCCCCCCTCAAGGTTCTGTGGTTGGTGTTACGATTTCTGAGCCTACATTTGACGATGGACCAGGTCCTGATGCATATGGTGCGGCAGCTTTCCGCCAAAGAATGCCGCTCGAAAATGCCCGAATGCGACTGTCGGGCGCGCCAGTAGTGGCTGGAAACTGGCGCATGAGTGCAATTCCCTACTTTAGCGATGAAACAGGTCGATTTCAGGGATATCGCGGTATAATGCGTCGTCCAAATGCAGCGGAAGATGTCGCGCATGCGGGATTGGATGCGGAACGTCGAGAGCAGTTGCAGCAATTGATTCATGAACTGCGAACGCCGCTTAACGCGATTATAGGTTTCAGCGAAATTATCGACCAGCAACTTTTTGGCCCAGCGTCATTTGAATATCGTACATTGTCTCGCAGCATTATGGATGAAGCGCGACGGTTATTGGCCGGATTTGAAGACCTCGATATCGCCGCGAAAATTGATTCAGGCCAATTGGACAGTATCTCCGGTACAACGGCACCCGACTGGCTGCTGGAGCGACTTGCCCAGCGGTTATCTAGTCTGACACAGAGTAAATCGGTTGATCTGCGCATCAACAAGGCCGAGCCGATCAGGGCCTTTGCGCTGGAAGGGGAAACGGTAGAGCGTGTATTCGCTCGGCTGCTGTCCGCGACGATAATCGCCTGTGAAGAGGGCGAATATCTGGATGCTGAGCTTAGAACACGTATTGGCGCCAATCCGGTAAACTATTTTAGTCTTTCCCGTCCCAAAAGCATGATGGGAATCTCGGAAGAACAACTGCTTGACCCATCACAGGGTATCGATGGTGATCCAAGCGACGCGCCTTTGCTTGGACTAGGGTTTTCCCTGCGTTTGGTGCGTAATCTCGCTCAATCTGCGTCAGGTTCTTTGTCGATCACGAAAAACAGGATTGGCTTGACCCTGCCAGCTGTCACGACTAGCGAGCTTGGAGTTCGAGAAACTGAAATCGAATAGGGACTTTTCGATTTTTCATAAGACGGGGCGGTAATGTTTTCACAGAAGCAGCAGCCATCGGCGGAAGCCCGATTGCAATTGCCCGATGATTTTGGCCGTCGTTTCTTGATTACCATAGATACCGAAGAAGAATTTGATTGGAGCGCGCCATTCGAACGAAGTGGTCACACTACGATTACCGTTCCAATGTTGGAAAAATTTCAAAGGTTCGTAGAGAAATATGGGATTAAGCCCGTATATTTTGTCGACTACTCGATTATCGAAAATGACGAGGCTGCCGCTTTCCTGAAGCGATCTGCCGAAACCGGCAATGCAATTATCGGTGTCCATTTACATCCCTGGGTCAATCCTCCCTTTGATGAAGAGGTGAACGATCATAACAGCTTTGCTGGCAACCTGCCTAAAGATTTGGAGGAAGCAAAGATAATCCAGCTCCGCGACCGAATAGAGGAGCGCACCGGAGTTGTTTCAAAAATATATCGCGCAGGCCGTTATGGAGTCGGCCAAAATACTATCGAAATTCTGCTAAAGCTTGGTTTCCAGATAGATAGCAGCGTGCGATCACGATTTGACTATAGCAAAGACGGTGGCCCAGATTTTCATCACTTGGGATCAAAACCGTTTTGGCTCAACCAGGAAAAAGGGCTTCTGGAAATACCCCTGACAACCGTATTTTCAGGACCCTTCCGTCAACAATCCGATATGCTTTCCGGTTTTTACAACAATTCATCTTTGGCCAATGCAGTTTTGTCGAAATCCAAACTGTTGCAACGCATTCCGCTTACCCCGGAGGGAATTTCCGCCAGAGAAGCGAAAGAAGCAATTGACGTTGCACTGGACGACGATCTCAAACTCTTGGTATTTTCATTTCATTCGCCGTCACTATCTCCGGGCCATACACCATATGTTCAAACCGAAGATGACCTGCACAGTTTCTACAATTGGTGGCGTGATGTCATTACGCATTTGGATCATATGAATGTCAAACCGCTGGACATCACCGCACTCGCAGCAATTATTTAATTAAGGATGCTTGCCAACGTGCGTTAGCTTCGTCTATCGGAGCGCTCTCTTTGGCATATGATGATAGTTTTCATATTGCCTTTGGGGCCTGTAGCTCAGTTGGTTAGAGCTGGCCGCTCATAACGGCTAGGTCGGGGGTTCGAGTCCCTCCGGGCCCACCATTTCCCAAAACAGGAAATAGAGTAAAAAACCTTTTGCATTTCCCGATATCACCGCCTAGGGGAAGCGCGCGTCGGGGAGTGGCGCAGCCTGGTAGCGCACCTGTTTTGGGTACAGGGGGTCGCAGGTTCAAATCCTGTCTCCCCGACCATTTCCCCTGATAGCCATCATTTGGAAGCAGCTTGTACCGCTAGCGGATTTGAGAAAACTACCGCAATCGCTTCACAAATAATTGCCCATTCTCATTGCGCTTTGTCTGGAAGCTGGGAACGGCTTCAAACATCTCCGATAGTCTTGAGAATCCATAACTTCGTGTGTCAAAACTCGAACGGTTGCCGGCGATCTTGCCTACTTCGCTCAGGCTCGCAAAACCGTCCTCAAGCTTTTTGCTGGCCTTGAACGCATCGTTGAGCAATTTTAGAAGCTCGTCATCCACTTTGCCATTACCGCTTTGGGGTTCCGATTTTGCATCCGCTTTTGAATCCCCCTTGTCCGTTCCGCGTCCTTCCCGATCCGCCTGGATCAGCGCATCGACGTCAATAAAGCGGCTGCATGCCTGTTTGAACGCTTCTGGAGTCTTGGCACTGCCAAAGCCGTAAACCGGCAATCCTTCCTGCCGGATACGCATTGCCAGAGGCATAAAGTCGCTGTCACTACTCATAATTCCAAAGCCGGTGACTTTGTTGCCGTACAGCAGATCCATGGCGTCGATGGTCATTTTCATGTCTGTGGCATTTTTACCCTTGGTCATGTCAAACTGCTGTTGCGGTTCGATGCCATATTTGTGGAGTATATCGACCCATCCCTTGAGAGACTGTTTGCGCCAGTTGCCATAGGCGCGCCGGATATTGACGGTACCCAGTTCCGCCAGTGCCGTAAGAACGGGGTCTATCCCGTTATGGCTGGCGTTGTCGGAATCGATGAGGAGGGCGATATTGTCATTGTGATTATTTAACATGCCGTCTTGATGAACCCGGGGAAGGGTGGGTTCAAGAGAAAAGCGGTTTGTGTGACGGGTTGATTGACTGGATAAAATCCGGAAATCGGGCGATGGTCATTTCCAGACCGGTTTGCGTTTTTGGGTAAAAGCTGCGGGGCCTTCAACAGCATCAGGCCCTTCGCGCCAGGTCTTGAACGCGGAATATCCGGCCTGATGTCGAATAGCATCCTTAAGAGATTTCTCGTCCAGCCCCTTCATAACCGTTTGTTTTGATGCTTCGATCGCGGTTGGTGCGCAGGCCAATATGGCATTGCAATATTTGTCTACAACGGATTGCAACTCTTCCGGTTCGACAGTTTCAGTTACAAAGCCTAGCTTACTGCCTTCTTCGGCCGTGACGGGCTGGGCCGTCAGGATCATACCCATTGCTTTTTTTAGGCCAATTTGTCGAGACAACCGGTGCAACCCGCCGCCCAATGCTACAGCACCTACCATTGGCTCAGGTAATCCAAATTTTGCGGTGCTTGATGCGATTATTATATCGCAGGCGAGGGCGACTTCAAAACCGCCTCCCAATGCCAGACCATTAACGGCGGCGATGACCGGTTTGTTAAGGTCAAAACGTTCAATCAAACCCGCATAGCCATTTTCAGGATAAGAGGAGGCAAGTGCATCATCTTTCAAATCACTTCCTGCGCAAAAGGCCTTATCGCCGGCGCCGGTGATTACGCATATGCGTTGGGTGATATCGGACGCAAATTGATCAAAGGCTTCATGCAATTCATGATGCATGGCCTTGTTGATGCAATTCATCACTTTGGGTCGGTTGAGGGTGATGGTTGTAATTTTGTCAGCTATGGAAACATCAATAAATTGCATGGCCTCAAGCAACTTCTGCAAATGTGTCCGTTTGCTCATCCAATACATGCAGTTTGCCGCCAGATATGGCGAACCAGGCACCGATTAAGCGAATGCTACCATTGCCTTCTTTCTCCTGAATACAGGGGAAGGTGCGTAAATTGGACAGGCTCGTTTTGACGCCTTCATGTTCCATTGCCAATTGAGTCGGGCGTAAATTACCTTCGCCATGTTCTGCCACTACCTTCGCACGTGCGTCGTCGAGCAATGCGATCCAGTCAGCAATAAAACCGCCTTCTCCGGGAGGAAGATCTTTCATTTGTTGAGTCAGAGCAGCCTCGCAGCCACCACATAGGCCGTGGCCCATCACCACAATTTCTTCTACTTTCAGAAACTGGACAGCAAATTCCAGCGCCGCAGAAACACCGTGATAACCATGTTTCAATTCAAACGGGGGAACAAGAGCCGCAACATTGCGAACGATGAACGTTTCTCCGGGATGGATATCGAATATCTGTGTCGGGTCTACCCGACTATCAGAACAGGCGATGATCATCACCTTGGGGCTCTGACCTTCTTTGAGTTCCTCCCAGCGTTCGCGTTCTTTTTTCCAGTCGTTTTCCCGAAACCGTCGATAACCGTCGAGCATGTCTGTGAATTTCGTCATAGCGTCAGCAATATCACGCGCTTTGGGGGTGGCAAGAGTGGTTTTCTATCGCTATTTGATAGAAATGAACGAAATTACCAAGATCACCACTTCTGAGCCCCGCCCAGGTCGAATTCGCAAGCCCGACTGGATTCGTGTGAAAGCACCTATGGGAAAGGGGTTTGAAGAAACCCGCAAGTTAATGCGCGAGCACAAATTGAATACGGTTTGTGAAGAAGCTGCATGCCCTAATATCGGAGAATGTTGGACCAAGAAACATGCAACGGTAATGATATTGGGCGATGTTTGCACACGCGCCTGTGCTTTCTGCAATGTGAAAACCGGTATGCCGATGCCAGTAGATATTCTGGAACCTCAGCATACTGCCGATGCTGCGGCCAAGCTAGGATTGGAACATATTGTAATTACGTCGGTGGATCGCGACGATTTGCCGGATGGCGGAGCCAGTCAGTTCGTGAAGGTGATTGAAGCGCTTCGGAAAACGACGCCGCAGACGACAATTGAGATTTTAACTCCCGACTTTCGCAACAAAGCGGATTTGGCTGTGGAAACAATCGTCGCGGCTCGGCCCGATGTTTACAACCATAATCTGGAAACTGTTCCGCGTCTTTATCCAACCATTCGTCCGGGTGCGCGCTATTATGCATCACTGCGTCTTTTAGAGAGTGTGAAGCGACAAGACCCGTCAATCTTCACAAAATCTGGAATCATGTTGGGGCTGAGTGAAGAACGTTTGGAAGTGCATCAGGTCATGGATGACATGCGCAGCGCGGATGTCGATTTTCTAACCATGGGGCAATATCTGCAGCCGACCACAAAACATGTGAAAGTCAGCGAGTTTGTTAAACCGCAAGCTTTTGACGCCTATGCATCAGTGGCGCGTGCGAAAGGTTTCTTGTTAGTGGCATCAAGTCCGCTGACGCGTTCGAGCTATCATGCAGGAGATGATTTCGCAAAAATGCGGCAAGCGCGCGATGAGAAACTGGCTAGGGCAGGGAACTAAGTGCCGGCGCACAGAGAGACCCGCGAACTACCTTATAGCGCATCACAAATGTATGCGTTGGTTGCCGATGTTGGCCGTTATCAGGAATTCCTGCCGTGGGTGGTCGGGACCAGGATACAATCAAATAGCGAAACCGAAATGCTGGCGGATGTGCTGGTCGGATTTAAAGGCTTGCGTGAGCAATTTACATCTCGCGTGATCAAAACTACCAATGTCTCTATCGATGTTGACTATCTGGATGGTCCCTTGAAGCAATTGCACAATGAATGGCGTTTTCGCCCCCGAGAAAATGGGGGGTGCCACGTTGATTTTTACGTTGAATTTTCCTTTAAGAATCGCATGTTTCAAAAACTGGCAGGACAAATGTTCACAAAAGCACTCAATAAAATGACCAGTGCTTTTGTGACCCGCGCCGAACAAATCTATGGTTCAGATTGTTCGGAGTCTTCTGGAAGTAACAGTTCTAGTGCGACAAGCGCTGCCTGAAGGCGGATATCCGCTCGGCTTTTGTCAGTGCCAAAATTCTTACGGTCGGCAACGACATCTTCTGGATCTTTGTTTTTCTCCGCCTTGGCAAAAACAACAGTACCTACAGGTTTTTTCTCCGTCCCTCCCGAAGGCCCGGCCACTCCTGTTATGGCAACTGCGACATCGCATTCAGATATCTCGAGTGCCCCTTTTGCCATCTCCCATGCAACGGCTATGGAAACTGCTCCGAATGTATCCAGCAAATCGTCGGAAACGCCTAGCATTTTTTGCTTGGCCTCATTGGAATAGGTGCTGAACCCGCATTCGAAAACATCGCTACTGCCGGCGATTTCAGTCAGTGCCGCAGATACGATGCCACCGGTACAACTTTCAGCAACAGCAACCCGGCGGCCTAAAGCCCGATTGTCGATTATAACCTTTTCGGCGAGATCAATAATCTCTTTTGGGAGCAAATTTTCCATAGGCCCGCGCCGTTAGCGCATCATGCCGGTGGTTTGCAAATAGGAAGATTGGTCTTATCGTCATCTTTTGCAGCAGCCTGAATAATTGTGACTGTCAGACTTGCAATATTGGTTGATGGCATCGGTGCCAAATCCGTATAAATTTTGTCGATAAGCGCGCAGTTCTTAGATTTGATTTCTTGACTGATCATTCCGATAAAAATAGCATCTGTCATGGGTTTGAGGAGGGTATCATCTACATCTCTAGGGATTTTCTCGCCTGCAATAGCCGTAACCGCTTCCCTTGCTTTTGGCCAAGCCGCTTCAGACGCTATTTGATAGTTTGTTAGCCGTTCTGAATTCTCTTCCATCAAAGCAGCCTGGGTCGGCAGGATTAGGCTGCATTTCGATCGTGCAGCCTTGACTGCTTTAGGCAAAATATAAGTTATCAATGCTTCAGCTTGCGCGGGCGGCACGCATTTATCCGGTTCTTGAGACTGCGCAATATTTGATTGGACCAATCCAAGAATCGCTGCCCCGACGATAAAATGTTTCATTTAAGTTCTCCCGCCATGGATATAGTGGCTATTGCTTGTGCGGCGATGCCTTCGCGTCGTCCGGTAAACCCCAGACCTTCGGTCGTGGTGGCTTTGACACTGACATGACTTGGCGGGATATTCAACAAACCGGCGATATTGCGACAAATCGCTTCCCGATAAGGTTTAATTTTTGGAGCTTCGCACATCAAAGTCATATCCACATTATTGATTGAGGCACCTTTGCGGGAGATGAACTCGACTGCAAATTTTACGAACTTATCTGATGATGCATTTTTCCACTGGGGGTCAGATGGCGGGAAATGGTCTCCAATATCTCCACCGCCGACAGTTCCCAACAGGGCATCAGTTAGTGCATGGAGCAGAACGTCTGCATCGCTATGGCCGATGAGTCCCTTCTCATGATCGATTTGAACCCCGCCCAACCAAAGTTCTTTGCCAAGACCTAGTTGATGGACATCGAAACCCATTCCGGTTCGTGTAACTGTCATATTCATCTGTTCCGTGAAATCATCTGGGACGGTGTATTTCCTCAGTTTTTCGTCGCCTTCTACCAGAGCGACCTGATGGCCAACAGCTTGGAAAAGTTGCGCGTCGTCAGTTGCGTTGGTATTTTGACGTCTCATTTTGTGAGCGGCCAATAACATATCAAATTGAAACGCCTGCGGCGTTTGCACCCGCCGCAGTAGATCTCGATTTAACGTTGCTCCCAACAGGTTTTCATCATCTTCTATGATAGTGTCGACCACGGGAAGAACAGGGATCGCTCCTTCGCTTGTTTGAAGAGTGATGCAAAGTAGATCAATCATCGCATGATCCAAGAAGGGACGAGCGGCATCGTGGATCAGCACCTGATCGCAACCGCCAGATTTCTCGATCGACAAAAGACCGTTCAAAACACTCTGCTGGCGGGTGTCGCCGCCATCAACAATTTCAAAATCCTGCAATCCTTCAAGTGCACTGGAAAGCAAATGTCCCTGGTCCGGACCGATTACAATCCACAGTTTCGCAATACGTTCATGTAGTAAAAACTGTTCGACGCTGTGTCTTACCAATGGTTTTCCGGCAATCGATTGGAACTGCTTCGGTAACGCCAATCCGCTACGCTCACCTTTTCCTGCGGCTACAACCACTGCGTGGATAATATCCGAAGACTTATGTTCATTGTTCATGGGTGAGCGTTTAATAGGGTTGCGTTTTATAAGCAATTCTTGCCTGTTTTCTCTAAACCCAGTAAGGGCTGCCTAAATTTTAGGCAAGGTAATGAAACTCTCACCAATTCACATTGATAATATCGAAATTAAAAACCCGGTTTTGCTGGCGCCGATGACCGGTGTCACCGATTTACCGTTTCGCAAACTGGTGCGTCGATTCGGCTCTGGACTGAATGTCACGGAAATGATCGCAAGCCAGGCTATGATCCGTGAAACGCGGCAATCTCTTCAGAAAGCTGCCTGGGATCCGATTGAAGAGCCGGTTTCAATGCAATTGGCTGGTTGCTGCCCGGATGCCATGGCCGAGGCAGCCAAGCTGAATGAAGACCGGGGTGCCCATATTATTGATATCAATATGGGCTGCCCAGTGAAAAAAGTTGTAAATGGAGACGCTGGTTCGGCACTCATGCGTGATCTGCCTCTCGCGGCTTCCTTAATTGAAGCAACGGTTAAGGCAGTGAATGTTCCGGTCACCGTCAAAATGCGGATGGGGTGGGATCACAGCAGTCTCAATGCGCCCGAACTGGCGCATATTGCCGAGGACCTGGGCGCCAAGATGATTACCGTACACGGCAGAACCCGGTGTCAAATGTACAAGGGCAGCGCTGATTGGTCGTTTGTCCGCCTTGTTAAAGAAGCTGTATCGCTTCCCGTGATTGTCAATGGTGATATCTGCTCAATCGAAGATGCAGAACAAGCGCTTTGTCAGAGCCATGCGGATGGTATCATGATTGGTCGCGGAGCTTACGGGAAGCCATGGCTATTGGGACAAGTGATGCATTGGTTTGAAAATGGAAACACACTCCCCGACCCGGACCTTGCAACCCAATATGCAATTTTGGACGAACATTATCGCGATATGCTTGTTCTTTATGGAGAAGATGTCGGAGTCAAAGTCGCCCGCAAACATATTGGCTGGTACACCAAGGGACTACCTGGGTCTGCTGAATTCCGTAACAAGGCAAACAAAGAAGTTGATGCTCAAGTCGTTATAGAGATGCTTCGTGACTTTTATGAGCCATGGCTTGCCAAAGTTGCAGCCTGATGTCTGAGCTTCCAGATGCGGAGCAAATTCTAGCGGGCCTGCCAGATGTGGTTATGACCGTTAATAGATTGAACCAGATCGGTAGCGCAAATCCTTCAGCGGAAACTCTTTTCAGGACAAGCGCAAAAAACCTGATTGGTCATTCGGTGCAATCCGTACTGCGATTTGACAGCGATAGATTGAATGATGTTTTGCTTGATAGTCAGGCTAATCTGGCGGCTCATAATGTTAGCGCGTACCTGCGTGGGAGGCTCGATTCGGTTGATTTTTCTATAGCTAGATTACCCGTCTCGCCGGATTGGCGCATAATCAGCTTGCGGGCAAAAATGAATAACCTGGATGACAATAGCGGCGAATCCAGCAACGGATCAAATCTCGGGGTCAATGCACCAGATGTACTTGGGCATGAGATCAAGAACCCTTTGGCTGCAATTCGCGGCGCAGCTCAATTATTGTCACGGAAGATTGACACAGATGCGAAGAGCCACACCGGGATGATTATTTCAGAGGTTGATCGTATTGCCCGTTTGATCGAGCGTATGCAGAGTTTATCAACCAACCAACCTGCAAAACTGCAATCAATCAATATTCATGCCCTGATTGATCAGGTTCGAAAGTCAATTGAATCCGGTGACCGACATAAGGTTCTGATTGTAGATAATTTTGATCCATCTCTGCCCGATGTTTTAGCTGACCCGGATGCCATGTCGCAGATACTTTTTAATCTACTCAGCAACGCCATAGCTGCCGTCAGAGTCGAAGAACATCCCAAAGTGGAGATAATAACACGCTTCAGTTTCGGCGGCTTGATTTCTACGAAGGACGAAAAAGGACCGGTAAAACTTCCAATAGAAGTCATAATTCAGGACAATGGGCCGGGCGTTCCGCCAGATATAAAGAACGATATTTTTGCGCCCTTCATAACAACCAAGTCAGAGGGTCAGGGGCTTGGGTTAGCGCTGGTTAAGAAGCTGGTTGGCGATATGCATGGGCGAGTAAAATACGATAGGCAAATCGAAGCTGGTCTGACACGATTTACATTATTTTTGCCGATGGCAGAGCAAGGTCAAAGCACATGAAAAAGCCGAATATTCTGTTGGTAGAAGACGACAATTCTGTTGCTCAGGTCATCTGTTCGGCGCTTGATGCCGAGAATATGAATGTGGTGAGCTGTAGCTCAGTTGATGAGCGGAACCAGCAGCTTTCAGCTATCGATTTCGACCTTCTGATAACAGATGTTGGTTTAGGAGAGGCGGATGGATTAAAAACGCTCGACACTGTAAAGGCAGTCCATCCCAATTTACCAATTATTGTTATCTCTGCGCAAAACACGCTTGATACAGCGGTGCGCGCTTCGGAAACAGGGGCCTTCGAATATTTTCCAAAGCCGTTTGATCTGGATGAACTGATCGAGGTTGTACAACAAGCAATCCACCAGAAGTCAGGTGATCGCATCGCGTTAGAATATGATGATGATGATATGCCATTGGTGGGGCGCAGTGCGCCAATGCAAAATGTCTACCGAATGATCGCACGACTGTTAAACAACGATCTGTCTGTTTTGGTGCTTGGAGAATCGGGCACCGGAAAAGAATTGGTTGCAGAAGCCATTCATCAACTCGGCCATAGAAAAACGGGCCCCTTTGTTGCGGTGAATATGGCCGCTATTCCGGCAGAGCTTATAGAGGCTGAGCTATTTGGTCATGAGAAGGGAGCTTTTACGGGCGCAGTTGCCGCCGCCGCCGGTAAATTTGAACAAGCGCATGGAGGAACATTATTCCTCGATGAAATCGGTGATATGCCCATGCACGCGCAGACCCGGTTGCTCCGCGCCCTGCAATCTGGTGAAATTAGCCGGGTCGGCGGCACGGGACTGGTAAAACTGGATGTCCGGATCGTGGCAGCAACAAATAAGGATTTTATAAAACTCATCGAAAAGGGCGAGTTTCGGGAAGACTTATATTACCGGATCAATGTTGTTCCGGTCGAGTTGCCACCTTTGAGAGATCGCGTCGACGATATCCCCGCTCTGCTCAGTCATTTTCTTAAAATGGCGGTGAGGGAAGGTCTGCCACAAAAACAGTTTTCAGATCAGGCAATAACATTATTGCAACGCCATCAATGGCGAGGAAATGTCAGGGAACTCAAAAACCTGGTTTACCGTATGCTGGTCACCGCTAGGGAAGAAGTGATTCCGGACAAAACAGTTTTTGATTTACTATCGGCAGACAGTACGCAGGAGAGAGATGAGGTCGGGCAAAAGAGTTTTTCCGAAGATGTAGAGGAAATGGTAGGTCAACTGGTCCGTCAAAATGGTTCCGATGGGTATGTCTATAACCTGGCGTTGGAAAAATTTGAAAGGCCGATGCTCGGTTCAATCTTAAAGCATGTCCAAGGCAATCAAATAAAAGCAGCCAAGCTTTTGGGCATTAATCGAAACACATTGAGGAAAAAACTGACAGAATATGGAATAGATCCAACTTCGGTAAGATAAACTGATTCAGCAGTTCTTGCGGTAATATGAAAGAAACGAACGACTAAGCGCTACCTTACCCAACAATAGTGCTTTTTTTACAACGCAACTGTTGTATTGATGGCACAATGAAAGGTGAAGAGCATCCGAAAATGCGTCGAGCTCCGGCTTGGACCAGAAAAGTCTTGGCCTTGGCGCAAGACGATGCGGTGATGAGGCGGGTTGAATGGGCGGCTGTTTTGCTGCTCTTGGTTACAATAGTCGGTACCTATTTCATACTTAGTACGCAGACCAATACGACAGACTTTATTTCTCCTCCACTGACAGCGGTCTTGTTGGTTGCGAACCTCGTCCCAGCCATTATTTTGTTGGTGTTGTTCGGAAGACGACTGGCTAAGGGCAGGGCTTCAAAATCCTCAGTCGGTAGCAGCGGCCGACTCCATGTCCGCTTGGTCGCCCTATTCTCGCTGGTGGCCAGTATTCCGATGTTGCTGGTTGTCATATTTGCATCACTTTTGTTTCAGTATGGCGTTGAATTCTGGTTTTCGGATCGTGCCCGCGGCATGTTGGAAAATGCCAATGACCTGGCACGGGGATATTACGAAGAAAACCAGCGCGACGTGGGCGAAGAAACAATCACGATGGCAAACGATCTGAGAGATTATCTTCGCCAAGCCAGGCTGGACAGTCCGGAATTTGCCGAAGGATATGTTTTTCAGGTTCTCTCACGGAAGCTCAATGAATCAGCAATAATTGAATATGGCAGCGATGGTGTTCCCCGAACAGCCGCCGCGGTCGATCCCGATAACCGGGATCCAAAAAGCAAAATCACCGAAGCTGTGCTGGCAAAACTGAAAGCTGGCGAGAGTTATGTGGTTACTGCGCAGGCAGATAAGATTGAGGCTGTTACTGCTTTGGATCTGGATTCCAATATCTTTCTATACGCAGCCCGTGATTCAGATATTTCTGCACTTGGCCAGTGGGAAAGGGCGCAAGCGGTCCTCAAAGATTATGATGATCTGTTTACCCGCTCTCGAAGTTTACAGTTACAATTTAATATCGCGCTATTTTTTGTTTCATTGCTAATTGTCGGCATAGCACTTTGGGTCGCTTTAGCCGTGGCCGACCGGATGGTTCGGCCAGTAGGTGAGCTGGTTCAGGCTGCAAAAAAGGTCACCGAAGGGGATCTAGCTACCCGCGTTCCAATGCCGCTAGAATCTGATGAAATCGGCACATTGGGTAGAGCGTTTAATAGGATGACTGAGCGACTGGAAACGCAGACTACAGCTCTCATAACCGCCAATGAACAATTAGGAAGCAGACGCGCGTTCATTGAAACTGTTTTGGAATCAGTCACAGCCGGAATAATCAGCCTGGACGAAAATCAGAATATTCGCCTGTTCAACAGCCGAGCCCAGGTTTTGTTGGCGAAAGAAGAAGAAAATTTTCTGGGTGCAAAAATATCCGAAGTGGCTCCTCAATTTGCAATTCTTTTGAATGACCGCGTTGAAAATTCTATTACCCAGTTTAATTCTGGTTCGGAACTCAGAACGCTAGAAGTGAAGATTGTCGCCGGCCTCAATGGACATGTCATCACATTTGAAGACATTACCCAACGTCTTTTGGATCAGCGCCGCGCCGCTTGGTCTGATGTTGCTCGCCGAATTGCACATGAGATCAAAAACCCTCTGACTCCCATTCAACTGGCAGCTGAACGCTTGCAACGCCGTTTCGGAAAAAACATCACTGATGGCGCATCAATTTTCGAACAATTGACGAAAACAATTGTGCGACAGGTTGGCGACTTGAGAAATATTGTCGATGAATTTTCTTCTTTTGCAAGAATGCCTAAACCGGTTTTCCGTGAAGAAAATCTAGGTGATATCGTTAAGCAAGCAATATTCTTGCAGGATGTTGCACATCCCAAAATATCCTTCTCGTTTGAATCAACACCAGAAGTCATTGACCTCGTGTGCGACCGCCGTCAGCTGGGACAAGCTTTTACCAACGTGGCAAAAAATGCCGTGGAGGCAATTGAACAGAAAGTCGAAGTTGGCGAAGACTTCTCTCTGGATGAAGGGAGGGTGTCCCTTCATATCAGCTCACAAGATGATGATATTGAAATCTGTCTGGAAGATAATGGTATTGGTCTCCCCAGAGATCGAGACCGGATCGTAGAGCCATATATGACCACACGAGAAAAAGGGACCGGGCTGGGGTTGGCGATTGTCAAAAAAATTATCGAAGAGCATTTTGGCGAGATAATTTTTGATGATGCCCCAAATGGAGGCACCCGAGTGATCATAAGACTAAATCCCAGTAAATTGAGCCGTCTGGGACAAGGTAATTCGGCGAACAACGCAATGTTAGAGAAATCGGATCAGACATCTGAATCTCTAATCGACAAAGACTAGAGGAAAGCATGGCATTAGATATCTTGATTGTCGATGATGAGGCAGACATCCGTGAACTCATCTCCGGGGTGCTGGAGGACGAGGGTTATGAAACCCGGGTAGCCGCTGATAGCGATGCGGCATTGACGGCCGTCAGCGAACGAAAGCCGTCACTGGTGTTGCTTGATGTGTGGTTGCGAGGATCCCGTCTTGATGGGCTTGAACTCCTGACAGAGATTAAGAAAATTGATCCCAAATTGCCGGTAATCGTTATTTCTGGACATGGGAATATCGATACAGCTGTTGCTGCTATTTCACAGGGTGCCGTCGATTTCATTGAAAAACCGTTTGAGGCTGGGCATTTGATGCATCTGGTAGCCCGCGCCACGGAAACGGACAGGCTTCGCCGAGAGAATGAAATACTGAAAGCACGGGTCGGATTTGCTGATGAATTGACGGGAAACTCCGCTGCCGTAAATTCTGTACGCGCTACCTTAAAACGGGTTGCGGGCACGGGAAGCCGCTTGCTGATTTCTGGTCCGGCAGGTGTCGGGAAAGAAGTTGCAGCGCGTTTGATGCATAATTGGAGTACGAGAGCAGATGCACCGTTTGTTACCATCAGCGCCGCCCGATTATCACCTGAAAGCGTAGAGCAAGAGCTGTTCGGCACCGAAAAAAGCGGTCAGATTGAAAAAGTGGGGCTGTTGGAAGAAGCCCATGGGGGTACTCTTTTTATCGATGAAGTGGCTGATATGCCGCTTGATACGCAAGGCAAAATATTGCGGGTTCTGACCGAACAGAGCTTTGTGCGGGTAGGTGGGTCTCAACGTGTAAGCGTTGATGTTCGTGTGGTTTCCGCTACCTCCAGGGACTTGGAAGACGAGATTCGTGAGAAGCGCTTTCGTGAGGATCTTTTCTACCGATTGAACGTCGTACCGGTTGAGCTCCCTCCGCTTAACCAGCGCCGGGAAGATATTCCAACTTTAGTGGAGCACTATTCTGCACGATTTGCCAGTGATCAACGGCTAAATCCTCCAGAGATTTCTGAAGAAGCGATGGCCGCATTGCAGGCTTGCGACTGGCCAGGGAATGTCCGCCAGCTTAGAAACGTTATTGAGCGCACTATCATATTGGCACCAAAGGATAATTTTGAACGCATAGAGATTGAAATGCTACCTCCGGAGATACTTGGAAATAGCGACGACCTTGATCAGGGAGTGGTTTCCCTAATGGGGTCACCGTTGCGGGAGGCTCGCGAGAGTTTTGAACGGGAATATCTTAAAGTTCAAATTAGACGCTTTTCGGGTAATATTTCGAAGACGGCAAATTTTATAGGGATGGAGCGATCTGCATTGCATAGAAAGCTAAAAATCCTGGGGCTGGCAACACGTAAAAAAAAGGAAATAGAATAGTTCTATCAGCTTAGTGGTTGTCGCCGGTGACTTAAGCTAATATATATACTCGGAGTTTGTTTGCCTATAATGAATTAATAGTCGACCAAAACTGGTGACTGCGATCAACGTATCGCCAATAAAAGGAGTCAAGAATGACCGAAAAAACAAATAATTTGCAAGATTTATTTCTAAACTCTCTTAGAAAATCTAAGGCCTCGGTAACAATGTTTCTGGTGAAGGGTGTGAAGTTGCAGGGGATTGTCACTTGGTTCGACAATTTCTCGGTTCTGTTGCGTCGCGACGGCCAATCTCAGCTGGTTTACAAGCATGCAATTTCTACAATCATGCCATCCCAGGAAATGGATATGGATCCTTTCATTGAGTTGATGGGTAAAACCAAAATGCGCAATGGAGTGTTACAGGAAGTCTTCCTGACGGCGGTTAGCGATAGTGAAGAACCTGTCACGATGTTCTTGGTGAATGGAGTGATGTTGCAAGGCGAAGTAGCCGCATTCGATCTATTTTGTATCCTGCTCGAGAGGGAAGGGATGTCGCAACTTGTTTACAAGCACGCAATTTCCACGGTCCAGCCTGGAGGCCATATCAATTTGGCTGACTATAATTCGAATGATTGAGCGCTTTGATACCATTTGAAGAAAAAGGCCTGGATCAAACTTCCGACCGGGCGCTAATTGTCCACCCGGATTTGGGGTCATTATCCGTTTCCGCTCTGGAATATCGACTGGAAGAAGCAACCGGACTGGCATTGGCCATTGGTCTTGAGGCTACTTCTGTTCGCCATTTTTCCGTTCGCGCTCCCAAACCGGGAACGCTTTTCGGATCGGGACAGGTTGAACAAATCGGTGTTATTCTCAATCAGGAGGAAGCTGAAATCCTGATTGTGGATGGAACGCTGAGTGCCATTCAACAACGAAATCTTGAGGAGGCACTTAAGGTTAAAGTTATTGATCGTACCGGGCTAATATTGGAAATTTTTGGTGCAAGGGCCGCAACAGCTGAAGGTCGATTGCAGGTTGAATTAGCGCATCTGGATTATCAAGCCGGGAGATTGGTTCGGAGTTGGACTCACCTGGAGCGTCAACGAGGCGGCTTCGGCTTTCTTGGCGGGCCGGGCGAAACACAAATTGAATCAGATCGTCGGATGATCCGTGACCGGATGGCAAAGTTACGTAGGGAACTATCGCATCTGAGGAAAACCCGGTCATTGCATCGGTCTCGGCGACAAAAGGCACCTTGGCCCGTCGTTGCTCTGGTTGGCTATACCAATGCGGGAAAGTCCACATTATTCAACAGATTGACTGGCGCTGATGTTTTTGCGGAAAACTTGCTATTTGCGACCCTCGATCCAACCATGCGGGAGTTTTCGCTGCCGGGATATGATAAGGCTATCATTTCGGATACCGTTGGGTTCGTCTCGGATCTTCCAACCCAGTTAGTGGCCGCTTTTCGGGCCACATTGGAAGAGGTAACCGCGGCAGACATAATCGTACATGTACGCGATATTTCGCACTGGTCTACCGAGGAGCAAGCTCGTGATGTCGAGCTGATTCTGCGTGATTTAGGAGTTGCACTCGAAGAAGGAGAAGGGCCGCCAATCATCGAGGCGTGGAATAAAATTGATCTATTGCCGACAGAAAGTTCTGAAACCAGGTCTTTGCCCAATCCAGTTCCTGAAAACGTGTGCGCGATTTCTGCAAAAACCGGAGAGGGGGTTGATCAACTCGTACAGGAAATTGCGGATCAGCTTTCAAGAAATCATCGAACGGATACTGTAAATTTACCTGTTTCAGATGGGAAACGGCTCGCATGGCTCCATGAGAATGGTCGCGTTTTGGATACAAAACATAAAGCGGAGAATTTGATATTGGCGGTACAAATGTCGAGCCGGAACTGGGGGAGGTTTGACGCTCTTTAGGCTGACTTCTCAATATCTTTTGCTCGTTGCCAAAAAATTTCGAGCTGCTCCAGTGTTAGTTCTTCAAGATGTTCCCCAGCTTGTTCCTCAACTGATTGAAAACGGGTAGAGAATTTCACTGTAGCATCTTTCAAAGCAGTTTCTGAATCTACACCATGATGACGAGCCAGGTTGACCGTGGCAAAAAGCAAATCTCCAATCTCTTCCTGAACTTCCGCTGGAGTTGATGCTGTTTCCACTTCTTCCAGTTCTTCGCGAACCTTGGCGATAACCGGCTTGATGTGAGGCCAATCAAAACCCACTCGCGCAGCGCGTTTCTGGATTTTTTGAGCGCGCAACAATGCCGGCAGGGCCATTGCTACCCCATCAAGGGCGCTTACATTGCCATCTTTTTTACGTTCGGAGGCTTTAATTTCCTCCCAACCCGGGCTGCTGTCAGCACCTCCAAAGATATGAGGATGGCGCCGCTCCATTTTATTGCAAATGGCATCAACCACATCCTTAAACTCAAAATGTCCTTCATCCGTGGCTATTTGGCTATGAAACACAACCTGTAACAACAAGTCTCCCAGTTCGTCTTTGAGCGCTTCCATGTCATTGCGCTCGATTGCATCTGAAACCTCATATGATTCTTCAATTGTATAAGGAGCAATACTTTTGAAGGTTTGGACTTTGTCCCATTCGCAACCCGTTTTTGGGTCTCGCAGCTGGCGCATTATTTTAAGTAGGGGGGCAATCAACATGTTATCCCTTGAATTGATAGTGAAGATTGATAATATATATTATGTTAAATAATAAATTATTCCGAAGTCGAGGGATTAAGGATCATGACATTGCCCTCAACTCGCCAACTCTCGAGTTTTGACAGAAAATTCATTCCTATGACATTGGAGTCACCAAATGCTTCCGCCACCACTATAGGCAAATCTGTCACTGTCATTGATCCTATCTGCAAAGTCTGAATTGATCCCCGTTGCGCCTCGACATCGCCATTTGCTGTAGTCAAAATAGTCGGAAACCCGATTTCAGAAATTTCCACCTTGGATTCTCTGGCTGTCTCCAGATTCATTGCGGTTGTTGTCGCGCCGCTATCAACAAGAAAACGAACCGGCTTGTTATTGACCAATGCATTGATCCAGAAGTGGCCATCAGTAGATTGGCGAATATGTAGACTGTTACCAACAACCTGTTGTTCATTTTCACCCAGAACTTCTGCAGAAACATGATTCCACACACCCAGGATTTCATCCTTGTAAGAAAAAGCAACGATAAAGACAGCAAATATCGCGACCCATGCCAATGCTGTGCGGACTATCTCTCCAAAACCGATACGACGGGAAAACAACGCGCTGGCGACAAGAACCAATGCGCCAATCGCCCATATCAAGTTTATATTTTGATCTTCTGTCATATCCTATATCGTAATTTGGTAACCGTCATATGCCGGTTCAATGCTTTTCGGTAGTTTTGCAAGCAAACTCCGATAGTCCATAGATTTGTCCATATGCGTAAGCAGGCTGAATTTCGGCCTTACCGAGTCAATAAAACCAAGTGTAAGATCCAGATGCGCATGTGTCGGATGGGGTTTTTCGCGCAAAGCATCTACGACGAAAAGATCACATCCCGAGTAGGTTTGACGCATCTCATCGGTTACTTCGCCAAAATCCGTGGCATAGCAAATCGATTTTCCATCATTCTCAAAACGTAATCCCGCAGATGTTATGCCTCCATGGGGCTGGTCTACCGTTCTGACGATGATGTCGCCAATTTGAACTTGGTCACTGAGTAATTGCCCATCACAGATAGACGGATAATATTTGTGGCCTTCAAACGCGTAAGAAAACCGGTTCTGAAGGCTGTCCAAGGTGAATGATCGAGCGTAGCTGGCTATTGGTTTCCGTGTTTTATGGAAAACAGCGCGTAAATCATCTATGCCGTGACAGTGATCGGCATGGTCATGGGTCCAGATTACAGCATCAACTTCATCAATATCATTGTCCAGTAACTGATTGCGCAAATCCGGAGATGTATCGATCAATATTCGTGTGGTGCCGCTTTCAACAATGATGGACACCCTGCTCCGCCTATTCTTCGGTTCATTTGGATCACAGTCGCCCCAATCATTGCCAATACGTGGTACGCCAGATGAAGTTCCACATCCCAAGACGGTGAGTTTCAAGGTTTTGCCTTGGTAAATAAATTATAGAAATTTTGGGACGTTATCTGACAAAGCTCGCTATATTCCTGATCACGCAATTCAGCCAAGAACCGGGCAGTATCTGCTACATATGCGGGCTCTCCTGTCTTACCGCGATGCGGCACCGGTGCCAAGAAGGGAGCATCGGTCTCAACAAGCAGGCGATCGTTGGGAAGTTTAGACGCTGAGTCCTGTAAATCCTTTGCATTTTTGAAGGTGACGATCCCTGAAATCGAGATATAAAGACCCAGTTTCAGAGATGTTTGAGCGAACTTTTCGCTAGCGGTGAAGCAATGGATGACGCCGGTATAGGCGCCCTTCTCCATTTCTTCCTCCATAATTGCGGCCGTGTCTTCTTCGGCGTCACGCGTATGGACAATGATTGGTAAACCTGTCTCTCGTGCTGCGTGTATATGGGTTCTGAAGCTTTGTTTCTGCTGATCCCGATCACTATGATCATAATAGTAGTCCAGTCCAGTTTCGCCAATTGCAACCACACGTTCATGCCTAGCTTCATTGACCAGCTTGGAAAGGTCAATATCCGGATGTGCATCGGCTTCGTGTGGGTGGATGCCTATGCTGGCCCAGACATCGTCTTCCTGTTCTGCGGTTGCGACGATATCCCGCCATTCCTTCTCCCGGGTTGAGATGTTGAGCATTGCGGTTACACCGCTGTCCCTTGCGCGGTTAAGCACGGCGCCCTGCTCTTCAACCAAGCCTTTGTAGTTTAGGTGACAATGGCTATCGACCAACATCAATCTGCACTTTCAGAAAGTTCGAGGCGCGGGAAAATTCCTTCCGGTTTGGGCAATTCAATTCCGGGACTGATCGGTCGAGACAGACTATCGAAATTCCGGGCATCGGCCGACTGCGCAAGCAGGTCCAACATCTTGTCGCAGCTTTCCGGCATAACCCATCGCAACATTATTGCGAGCTGCCGAATGGACTCTGCAGTATAGTATAGCACTGTATCAGCACGCACGGGATCGGTTTTCCGCAGCGCCCATGGTGCCTGATCGGCAAAATACTGGTTTGTCGCGCTTAGTCGTTCCCGAATCTTATCCAGTGCCAGGTCCAGCTTCAATTGCCCCCCTGTGATGGCGGTTCGAACGTCTTCAAAGCAGTTTTCGAGCTCAACTAACAGCTGTTCTTCCTCCCTGGTTGGCGTGCCTCCTTCAGGCACCTTTCCGTCGCAGTTTTTTGCAATCATTGAAAGACTGCGTTGAGCCAGATTTCCGAAATTATTGGCCAAGTCGGCATTGGATTTTGTCACCACGGATTCAGCAGAATAAGAGCCATCCTTACCAAATGGCACATCGGCCATAAGTGTATATCTCAGCTGATCAACGCCATATATTGATGCTAACTCCATGGGATCAATCACATTTCCCAGCGACTTGGACATTTTTTCGCCGCGACTAAGAAGGTGGCCATGCCCAAAAACCTGTTTGGGAAGTGGCAATCCAGCGCTCATCAGAAACGCTGGCCAATAGACAGCGTGAAAGCGCACAATATCCTTGCCGATTAGATGGACGTCGGCAGGCCAATATCTCGAAAAATCACCATCTGTGTCTGGATATCCGATGCCGGTCATATATGTCGTTAGGGCATCAACCCAGACATACATGACGTGGTCGGGTGAACCCGGGACTTGCACACCCCAGTCAAAGCTTGTCCGTGATACACTAAGATCCTTCAATCCACCTTCAACGAAGCGCATTACTTCGTTCCGACGGCTTTCTGGTTGAATAAATTCAGGGTGCTCATTGTAGAGAGCCAGCAGTTTATCCTGATAACTGGAAAGTTTGAAAAACCAGGTTTCCTCGGCAGTCCACTCTACTGGCGTGCCTTGTGGAGATAGCTTTTCGTCGCCCTCGCCTTCGATCAATTCATCCTCGGCGTAAAAAGCTTCATCTCTTATAGAGTACCAACCTTCGTAGCGATCTAGATAAAGATCGCCATTTGCTTCCATCGCTTTCCAGAGCGTCTTGCTTGCTTCGTGATGCGCAGGCTCACTGGTGCGTCGAAATCCATCATGACTGATGTTAAGAGCAACGCACATATCTTTGAAGTATGCAGACATTTCATCCGCTAGTTCAATGGTTTGCTTGCCAGCATCTCGGGCGGTTTGCACCATTTTAAGGCCATGCTCGTCTGTTCCAGTGATTAACCGAACATCTCTGCCGCTCATTCGATGAAATCGTGCAATCGCATCTGCAGCTATTGCTTCATAAGCATGCCCAATATGGGGTTTCCCGTTTGGGTAGCTGATCGCGGTGGTAATATAAAAAGGGTCGTTCATAGATGGTTCTTTTGAAGGTTTGGAACGGCTTGTAAACCGCCAAAATGCTCTAAGCGCGGCTTTGGTGTTCCGCAAGTGATCCCATCAGGCGGCCAAGTTGAAACACTACGGCTTGGTTATCCAGTGCCTTGGGGATTGCTGTTGCAGCTAAATCACTAGCTTCACGCCATCTTTCGATGGCGTTCAATTGATTATTTTTATCAAGAAGTTTGATCTGCTGGGCCATGAGGCTGGGTACACGGGCAAGAAATGCACGATATCTAGAAGTGGCCGCTTTCAAGGCCAACTTCTTGGCTAGATCAACTTTCAATGCATTGGACTGATCACCGAATTGCATGATTCTGCTGGCAATTTCCTCCAACTCGGAAAGATTGGCATCGACAAATTGCAGGGCTTGACCGGGAGATCCAGCGCCAGCCTTTACCAAGGATTGCAATTCCTGTTCACTCAAGTCAGGTGATTTTGCTCTCAATATTTCGCTAACTTGATCAGAGCTTAGAGAATCAAATCGTAATAGCTGACAACGCGACCTTATCGTGGGTAACAACCGTTCTGGGGCATGGCTTACAAGCAAAAACACTGTATTTTTAGGGGGTTCCTCCAAGTTTTTGAGTAACGCATTGGCTCCGCTTCGTTCCAAATCATCAATCGCATCGATCACCACTACACGATATTTGGATATGGATGACTGTGATGAAAATAGAGATTGTAACGAGCGCACCTGTGCAATTTTAATGTTGCGCGCCAATTCATGCTCTTCCAGCGATTTCAAACCGCTATCGCGGGCTTTCTTCTCTTCCTTATCTGTTCTCGGGCCGCGTTCCAAAAGTCTGAAATCTGGATGCGAGCCTGCAGACAGGAGTTTGGCAGCCTGATCATCGGGCTCGTTGCAAAATGTCGACGGGTTTTGATCCGAACTCAGAAGAAAATGGGCTGCCTGCATTGCAAATCCGGCTTTCCCAAGACCTTTGTCGCCAGCCAATATCCAGGCATGGTGCAGCGTACCTCTGGCGAATGATTGACAAAAAATCCGTCGTTCTCTGTCATGGCCCAGATATGACGTCATGCATTCACTCCAACAAATCTTCCAAATTGTTAAGCAGCTTAGCGGTTATTTCTTCCGGTGTAGCAGATGCATCAATCATGCGTACTCGCTTAGGCTCTGCTTCTGCATAATGTTGAAAATTGGTCATGACAGCGCGATGATAATTGCTGTCACGTCCTCCAATGCGGTCGCTATTTCCCCGATCGCGTGCTTCGGCCCGTTTGGAGGCGGTTTCCTCGGGTAGATCAAGAATGAAAGTTCGATCCGGTAAAAGGTTGTTACTGCCGATACGATGCAGGTCCAGTATATCCATGTCGCTCAAAACGCCACTAACGCTTTGATACGCTCTGCTACTGTCCAAAAACCGATCACTGATTACCCAGTCCCCGCTTTCAAGTGCAGGCTTTATGAGCTTTGCACAATGTTCAGCTCGGGCTGCAGCAAAAAGCAATGCCTCAGTTCGCATATCCCATCTGTCATCTTGACCCGTCAACAACAAGTTCCGGATGGTTTCTGCACCGGTGGTTCCACCAGGCTCCCTGGTGATATGAACACGGATATGCCGCTTTTCCAATGCCTTGCCGAGAGCAATTGCCTGGGTGGATTTACCTGTGCCCTCCCCGCCTTCAAGACTTATGAAGCGTCCCTTTTTCACGCGAAGCCGAGAAACGTTTTCAGTCCAACCCAAACACGGTCGAAAAACCCTGCTTCTCCAACCGCTTCCATTGCAACTAGAGGGACAATTTGTTCACCTGTTTCAGAGGTTTCGACGACCAATTGAGCGATTTCCTGTCCCTTTGTGATCGGTGCCTTTATTGGCCCGACATAGCGGACAAATGTAGAAATTTCGGGATTTGATCCCTTTGGTAAAGTTACAAACAGATCCTTTGGTGCCATTAGTCCAACAGTGCTTGCGTCTCCCATCTGGACCTCGGCAGTTTGTAACTTTGTTCCTTTTGCAAATAACTTTTTGGGTTCCCAGGCATTGAAGCCCCAATTGATGAACTTGACGCTTTCGGTAATGCGGCTTCCATAACTTTCGAGTCCGGCAACTACAGATACAATGCGTCTGCCATCTTGTTCCACGGAACCAGTGAAGCCAAAGCCGGCTTCTTCTGTATGTCCCGTTTTCAATCCGTCAGCACCTTTGACTTTACCGAGAAGCGGATTGCGATTGGATTGTGTGATCGGTTGTCCACTGTTAGTTTTGCCCCAAGTAAATTCCGTTAGGCCAAAAAAACTTTTATACAGTTTGGGAAAATCATTGGAAAGTCGGGCGCCCAAAATTCCCAAGTCACGGGCGGTCACCACTGTCTTGCCTTCATCTGGCCAACCAGTGCTGTTGCCAAAGCGACTGTTTTTCATGCCAATTCTTCTGGCCGTTTTGGTCATCATGTCGGCGAAATTTGCCTCGGTGCCACCAATAGCTTCCGAAAGGACGACGCTGGCGTCGTTGCCAGACAGTGTAATAACGCCATGCAACAAATCTTTTATGGTCGGTTTGTCATCAGGCATCAGGAACATGGTTGACCCCTGCCCCCTCCATTTCTCCCATGTAGAACGCTGAATATCTATCGACTGGTCCAGCTTCAACTTGCCTTTGGTGATTTGATCAAATGCGACATAAACAGTCATCATTTTTGCCATCGAAGCTGGCGGAATTTTCCGATCAGCATCTTTTTCAAACAATACCGCCCCTGATGACAAGTCGGTCATATAGGCAATGGGAGCAGCAGACTCATATTTTGGTGCGGCCAGCGCACCCGTAGCGACTGCAATAAGCGGCAATGATGCCAATGCAAATTTGTTCATTTAGGTTCGTTTTTCTAGACTATTTGACGTTTTTCTTACCTATTTATCGGCACGAAGGATTCTTGCACCGCTATAGCCGCGTTGCTGCGCCTGTGCCAGTCCAGCCTGAGCTTTCTTTTGATCGGCATAAGGTCCGTATCTAACCCGCCATATCTGGCGTGATCCATCCGGAAAGACCTTTGCCCCGATCTTTTTAGCCAATGTATCGGCACGGTTTTTACTATTGAATGCTGCCACTTGGACAACGTATCTTCCCTGACCTATCCCAACATAATTGTTGCCAATACTCTGGCGGGGCGGTGTCAACATTGGCCGTTTTACGCCATTACCTTCAATAACAAACCGACCATCGCGAGAGGCTGGCGCGCTTCCAGAACCCGTTCCGGAAGGTGGCACAGACACAGTCCTGATATTCCCGCCAGCGGGCGATCCGGGAGCAACGGAGCCAGCACTTCGCCTCCCAAGACCAACCGGTCTTGGCAATTTTGCGAGATTTTTCCGTAATATACTCAGCAAACTGTCTGGCGTTGAAATGCGTTCGTTGATTTTCCCCCCGGACCGTAATACCGCGCGTTCTTGTTCATTTGGGTTGACTTTACGCACGCGGACACCCGCTACGCCCTGCTGATCAATTCCCAATTGCTTCGCGGCCCCGAATGAAAGATCAATCAAGCGATCATTTGAAAATGGTCCACGATCGTTGACGCGAACCAGGATAGTGCGACCTGTGTCGAGTGCCGTTACCTCTACATATGTGGGCAATGGCAAAGTTTTATGGGCTGCTGAAATACCGTTGGGGTTGAAGCGTTCGCCATTTGCAGTCGGGTTTCCGGCCAATTCCTGACCATACCAACTAGCATAGCCAACTTCATCATAGCTTGAAACGTCTTCTGGTGTGTAAGTCTTACCACTGACTTGATAAGGCTGACCAATCTTTTGAGGATAGTCGGAAACTGCCGTTGTTCCTGATGGCGCAGGTGGCAATTCTGTTGGGGAGCCAGATCGATCATCATCGTATTTGCCCCATTGTTTCGACGCACCGCAAGCGGATAGCGCCATTAATGCTGTAGAAGCGACTGCTAGTTTAACTGCGTATTGCATCGGCCAATAACCCCACTGTTAGCCCGTAAAAATTCGAACAATTATAATCCAGAATAACTCGATAATTGCTTGTAAGTAGATACGCGCGCTTGCCGGGCCCATCAGGCTCCAAAAGGGTCGCTAACGTGTCATTACCCAGTTTTCGCCAAGATGAAGGAACAACCCCGAGGCGTCTCCACTCATCCATGGTTTTCCATTGGCTATGGCGTTCATGAACACGGGGGCATCGGGTTGCCTTAGTCTTGTTTTTAATAGAATTGCGGTTGAGCGAGTTGGGAACATTGACAGCAATCCCCCAGGTTTCACCGCGTCGCCAACCAGCATTCACAAAGTAATTGGCAATAGAAGCCATCGCATCATACTCGTTGTTCCAGATGTCGGCATAGCCATCGCCATTCCCATCTTTCGCTAATCTCAGATAAACAGACGGCAGAAATTGGGGCTTACCCATAGCCCCTGCCCAGCTACCAGTCATGGCAGATTGCGACACACCGTTATCGATCATTTTTAGCGCCGCAAGAAGTTCGCCTTCGAAAAGTGAGCGACGCCTTCCTTCGTAAGCCAAAGTTGCCAATGCTCGCGGAATATCGAAATTTCCGGTAAAGGAACCATAGTTCGATTCCTTGCCATAGATTGCCATGATGATCCCTGCAGGAACACCGGTATCGCGCTCAATCTGGGAAAGTTTTCCGATAAGCCTGCGATAGGCGGCTTTGCCGTTATTAATTCGTACTTGGGTAACATGCTTTCGCTTGTAAGGGGCAAAAGGCGGAATTTTTGAATTGGGTGCACCGCCGGGTTGCGATTGATCCAATCGCACCACGCGGGCGTTATAAGTCAAACTTGGAAGAACTCTGTCCAAAGTTCGTGCGCTAACTCCTTCGTTCAGAGCCTTTTGGCGTACTTCCATTAGATAGTTTTGAAAGCCGGATGGTGACTGAGCCTGAGCCTCACTGAAACTATTGCCAAGAGGCAAAGCGAGAAATGCAAAAGCGCTACAGGCTATTGCGGTCATAAAACGCATGAAAAACTTCCCTTCTTAACCATGTTGTCGCACAAACGGAGTCTCAGGGGAATCTCGCACTGTCGCATAGAAAACACCGCTCAACCGATAAGCAACATCGAATTACCATAAGACGTTTTTCGAAAGCTGAAGCAGCAAATAATCAGCACTACTCATTCATGCAATTTTACCAAGTGATCGTGAGGTCGGAAGGAACTGCATCGACAAAAGCGCACATAGCAAAAGTTGATATCTGTATCAATTATCGCAAGATATGAATCCACTGCACCTTTGCAAATACAAAGGCATATTTGCAGTTTGCACGCGGCAAGTAGCAGACAGATTGCCGTTTATTTACTTTCACGTGACAACCGTCTGGAATGGGGCTTGCAGTCATTCATAACTAGCGTTATTGCGGCGCGCAGTGAGGTGCGGTGGCAGAGTGGTCGATTGCTCCAGTCTTGAAAACTGGCGGGCCAGCAATGGTCCCGAGGGTTCGAATCCCTCCCGCACCTCCACCTTGCTATTTTATCAGACAAATGGATGGAAATCATGGCAAGTGCTGACAAAATTCCGATACCGGAAAATCAGTTGCAATGTTTAACCGTCTGTTCCTGAACGTTTTTTAGAGCGAATAGAAGGCCCTTCATCCTGCGCTGAAGATATATTCTCTATTGTGACGTCCTCAACATTGCCATGCTCGATCGAAGCCATTGGCCTTGAGAAGAAATATCCCTGGAGCTGAGCACAGCCCAGTTCACGCATCATTTTTACTTCCTGATCGCTTTCGATGCCTTCCGCAGTGGTCTTCATTCCCAGTTCATTGGCCAACGAAACGATGGCGCGAATAATTGCGAGGCTGTCTTTTGATCCCTCTGCTGCAGAAAGAACAAAACTCCGGTCAATTTTAATGGAAGAGAAATTTGCTCGACGCAGGTAACCCAATGAAGAATAGCCAGTTCCAAAATCATCCAGAACCAGACCGATGCCCAGTGACCGCAATCCTTCCAAAATCTCGTCAGTATTTGCATGCTTATCGAGAAAAACACTTTCGGTCACTTCTAGTTCGAGCCGTTCCGGGCTTAGACCGCTGGCGGCCAAAGCGCCAACTATGTTGTTTGAAAGACCACCGCCTTCGACTTGAAGAGCAGAAATATTAACGGATAACCGAACATGCTCCGGCCAGGTTTTAGCCTCGGCGCAGGCTGACCTTAGAACCCAGGAGCCAATCTGGTTGATGAGCCGTGCTTCTTCAGCAATTGGAATGAAAATATCTGGAGAGATCATGCCTCGGGTTGGATGATCCCATCGCAGCAACGCTTCGTACGCAACCACATCTTTGCTCTCCGCATCAACAATTGATTGATAGGCAATAGACAGATCACCATCGGAAAGAGCGTTTCTGAGGTCTGCTTCGAGCAAGTGGCGTTCATCGGCTTCGAGTTGCAGGAATTTTTGGTACCTCACCACGCAACCGCGACCCAAATCCTTTCCATGGTAGAGAGCCAAGTCAGCACTACGCGTAAGTTCGGCGACGGTTTCTCCATCTTCCAATCCGACAGCAAGGCCAATGGTCGCCCCGATATTGACGGAGCTGCCGTTTATAGAGTGCGTTTTACTGAGCTTCGCGATAAGTTGATCGGCTTGTTTAGACAGGTCAACTTCACGGCCGCATTTTGGAATAACCAACGCAAATTCATCGCCACCCAATCTGACCGCGGTTGCATGATCACCGCCGGCTTTTTTCAGATGATCCGCTACAAGACAAAGCAATTGGTCTCCAGTTTCATGGCCATGGGTATCATTCACGGCTTTGAACCGGTCAAGATCGATGAGCATGACAGCGCATCGGTTGCCATCGGATTTCGCTGACTCTAGTGTTTCTGATAATAAAGTTTGATAATGTCCGCGGTTGGCAAGTCCGGTTAAAAGGTCATGCTTTGCCGCATATGACAATTTTTCATTGGCTTCGCCAACTTCGAGACGTCGCTTACGAATTAGGGACATAGCATAGAGCATGCCGCTTATAATGATCACGGCAAAAACGAGCATCAATGAGATGTAGCGAAGCTTGGTCTCTGATTTTGAAAGAGCCATCGCCCGTTGTGCTTCGGTTGCTTCTAGCTTTGTTATTCTGAGTTCGCGATTTGCATCATCAAATTGTGCAGCGAGAAGAGAGGCGTTTGTCGAGGCTTTCAAATCACGACTATTATCGCTCAGTCGTTTATAGGCTTCCAAGTGGACGAGCGCTTTGGGAGTGTTTCCTTGTTTTTTGTATAGGTCAAAAGCGGTCTTGTGATAATCCCGAAACTCCATGGTTGAGTTTTGAAGATCGACTTTTCCAAAAGTTCTTCCTATAAAATTTTCCGCTTTTCCTAGCCGGTTTTGCGCCAATGCAATCTGCGCGCGTGTTCCCCACAAGAAAGGTTCCCAATCAGCCGCCGCGCCGGCAACGAGCCTTAGCCCCTGTACCGCCGTTGCATCGGCTCCCGTAAAATTTCCTTGAGAATATTGGGCAAAAGCCAGATTGTTCAGAATCCGCGTTTGCAGGAGCGGGCTATCCATTTCGGTGGCGATGGCAAAAGCGGATTGATATTGTTGCTCCGCTTCGACAAATTTTCCCATATCGCGTAAAGCGTTGCCACGATTGTTAAATGCGGACAGGTTCAGTGCAGGGTCATCACCATAAACGGATTTTGCCTGATCATAATATTTGAGCACGCGATCATAATATCCGGCCTCATAGTAAATCGAACCGATGTTGTGCAGGATGATCGCCTGGCTTCGTTTTTCACCAAGTTTCTCATATGTCCGATAGGCTTTGTGAAGGATGGACAAAGCATCTTCAACCTTGCCTACCTTGCTGATGATCGCAGCCTGGGATTTCAATAGATCTGCATGCAATTTGCTATCTGGATCTGCGCGCTCCACTGTTTTCAATGCTTCAGCAATAACAGGCTCTGCGAGCTGGGCCTTGTTGAGACGGGTTAGGGCCTCACCTTCGAGCCACTGACTTGTTGCCTTGGCTGTTACAGCGTCTTTTGCCGGCATTTCCTCAGCAATTGTTGCGGCCTTTTTGGCAGACAGTAACGCTGCAGACGGATCTGACATCATGGAAGATTTAGTGGCGCTAATTTCTGCTTCAAAAGAAGATTGGAGGTCGGCCCTGTTTGCCTGCGCGAAAAGTGCCGGGTGCGAACCGCAAAGCGAACCGGCAATCAAAATTGATAGCAGTCTCCGGTTCACGCCTATTTGCCTCCGCATTTGAGCAAACCTCTAACCTTTTCAAAAGGTTAATTTTTTCGGTTGCTTATTAAGTTGCCTAGAGAGCTAGGCTTAGCATGCCACCTGCTATAATTTGGTTAACGTCACCCCGAGCTGAACTGTCATATTCTGCGCGACCAAAGAAGGATAGTTCCCCACCTTTCATGATGGGTGTTGCGTAGATAAATTCGGCGTTGAAACGGCGCCCTTTGTCCGCAATTCCGAAACTGCGTGTTACCGAACCGATTTCACCGGTCTGACGATTGATCACTTCAATGGAGCGATACTCCAGCGTACCGCTTTCCAGATGCAGAGGCTGGGATATTGACAATCGGAATTGGTCGTTTTTACCAATCACGCCCTGCTTGCCCATGGAGATCGCAAAAGCCGAACTCATGACGCCACCGCGAGTTCGAAGATCCTGGTCGTTGCCACCTTTGGAATTGGTAACTCCAATTGTTGCCGATGCGCCAAACGAGAATTGGTGCGGGAGGTCAACGCTACCGCTTACGGTACCGGTTTTGCTGTTAGAACCATGCCGAAGATTGCTATCAATTGATGACTGAACACCAAGCAAGCCGTCTTTTTCATCTAGCATTGCAAAGCTCACACTAACATTCGTGCTGGATGAAGGTTTATGAGACAAGCGGATGTTGAATGCGCTCGCCCGGTAGTCGTCAGCACCGCGCAATTGCGCGCGTTCTCTTTGTGTCAATTCGGAGTTATCGGCATGACTCAGATTGCGGTTTGTAATGCCAAAAGCAATTTTGGTGTTTTTTGCTATCCTGAACTCAGCGTCCAGGAACCCGCCGCCAGAAGCTAAGCCGAGAACAGGATTTAAACCACCATTATTGGCATTATAGTCGCTGATAAGGCCAAAACTGTTTTGATTGAGTAGTGCGATGGCCCCCTGTCCATAGCCAGCATGAAATGCAAGGCCGGCGGCGTCATTACTAAATTTAAATGCGCTATGCGGAACATCACCGGGCAGTCCGTTGTTGGTAAAGCCTGTCGGGCTGCTCATGGAGAAACCAAAGCTCCAGCCATCGCGATCGGGGTTCTCATAACTTGCAACGTCCGAAAACCCTTGGGATTTCGATCCACTTTTCTGGTCTGTACCTTTGGACCAATTTTTGAAGCGTTTGGTAATGTAAGACTGGAAATATTCGGAGGAACCATTTGCGCTCGTTTTTTGGCCGATTAGGCTGTCAGAAAAAGGAACAGCAAAATCTCGATGTGTTTTGCCTACAGTCTCGAACAGTGTCAGAAAAACGCCCTCGGTGTCCCACGTTTCACCAACCCCAGCACTTTTCAGATCTGCCGCCAGTCTCTTCGTTCTTTTGCCGTCTTTATGTTCGTAAATGTCCAATGCGTCGAACACCAGGGGTGATTGTGAAGCCTCGACGTCAAGCAGTCCATGCCCGTACACATCATCGACTCCAGGTTCCCCGAGATCACGCGCGGATTCCAAGATGATTTTGACAGTCGCTTCCGGTTCCTTTGCTAACCAGGGCCAACGATCATGCAGCAACGTAATCGCTCCAGAAACCAGCGGGGCGGCGAAAGACGTACCGGAACGACGAACCACCCCGCCTTCCCCGTCGGACATCAAAATCAATTCGCCAGGTGCTACCAGGAAGATATCGCGCAGGTAGGAACCTTCGCTACACTTCCCGTCTTCCGCGAAGCAAGCGGTTCCCGGTTTGTTTGAAATTCGCGAAATATTTCCCAGAGCATCTACAGCGCCGACAATAATCAAGCCCGTATCTAGGTTTTTCTTCCACTCGATATTTTCAGTCTGGGTGCTGCCATCATTACCCGCCGCAATAACGAATACCGTGCTATTGGCCACTTTTCTGACGGCACTATCGTTGAACACATTGTTCCACTCGGGATGCAATGTCCAACCTTTGATGCCCAAAGACATATTGATGACACTGGCATTGGATTGTTTAAGCGAAACAATACCGTCCCTGATATCTGACCATGAAGATGTGCCGCTATGATCAAACGGATTATAGGTAGCAACCGATGCGTTGGGAGCAATTCCCATAACACCTTGTCCATCATGTTTGGCCAGGATCAAGCTCGCAACGCCGACACCATGTCCACCTACATGCGATGTGTAACCGCCGGAATGGAAGACATTATCTTCAAATTCTGGTCCATTTACGATGGATCCGTCCAAGATACCAATAACGCTATCGGCGCCGCTTCCCTGGATTTTTGTGAGCTCCGGATTCCAGTTAACTGCGCTCATCCAATGATCGACATGGTCAAAACCGGTATAGCCCATTAGACCGTCAAACCACTCGGAAACCAGCTGCGCCCTTTGTCCCCGTGTGAGTTTCAGCAATGCATTTGGATCAGATACAGCAACACCAAATTTTTCAAATAGCGGGGCCAGAAAACTCTCCTTGGCAGAGCCTCCTTTTCTCGCAGAAATTGCTGCACCCCATGCATTTTCCGTTTGCTTGATAAGCAAATTGCTGAGGGATTGTAGTTCGGTATATGTTGCAGAGCTTATATCGCTCTTTTCGGCGTCCAGGATCAGCTTGTTGACAGTCCGCCATGTAGCACCAAACTCATGCCAGAAGCTGTTGATTTCAAGATAGTTCGGAAGCTCAACGCCGGTTACGGAATCAATATTTCCTTTGTAGGGATCTATTTTTCCATAAAACGGATTAATGGTGCCAGCAAAGGGATCTATATCACCGCCAAAAGGATCCACATTTCCGCCAAAAGGATCAATTCTGCCCCAAAGCGAACGGATCTCACCATGGAAGGGGTTAATATTGCCTCCAAAAGGATCAATGCTGCCGCCGAACGGATCGATGCTGCCACCAAAGGGATCAATCGACCCTCCAAAAGGATCGATGCTGCCACCAAATGGGTCTATATTTCCTGCGAACGGATTAATCGAACCACCCATGGTTACAATAATCCGTTCATCCGCATTGGTCAGGCGATAATCCTCCGCCTCGACGTCGATATTTCCGGTAGCAAGCTGAGCCTCTTCCGCAAGTTCTTCCAGAAGAGGTTCTACAACTTGCGCATTTGCAGTTGCAGTGCTTCCTAAAATTATCGCCGTGGCTGCCAGCAGACCGGCTTTTAATTGAACTGTTCTCTTCACTGGGATTTCCCGCCATTTCGTTCTTATGCTGAACGAATTAGGGGTGATCTGTTAACTGCTCCAAAAAATTGAACCTTAACAGCATTTAAACCAGAGATTTGGCCGCAAAACCGCCATTTGTAAATTCACACGATAAGTAAATTTAACCCAATGTCAGACCGTCCGCTGTCTATTCCTTAACAGGACGGGTATTTGAATTAAGGTAATTGCTATAGGAATCTATATAAGCAAAAAGTACATTTCCCGCTTCTTCTTGAGCATAATCCGTTGCTTCCTGATTGGTGCTACCAAATTCCAATTCGTCCTTTTTGATAGCCGCAACCAATGCATCGCGTTCGGTTGGGCAGGCTTCTTTAGCTTCCTTTCTAAAGGCACTTAATCCGGTTTTTTGATCCAGATGAGTGGTGACAAAATCAACAAGACAGTTGTTATAGGTAACTCTATTGGTCTCTGCGTCCATCACTGTTGCAGATGCAGATACCAAAATCGCAATACTCAATGCGGTAATCATGGCAATTCCCCTTAAAAAACCAACGGCCAGTCATAGCATATTCTTTTTGTTTTTGGGGAAGAATATTTTCATTGATATCGGTCAAAATAAAGACTCATTTCTCGGAAATCGGGGATTTTTGTGGCTTTAAAACTTGTGCAATTGATCCGCAATTTGGGATTTAATCTGATTGCACAGGATTATTCCCTTGAAATTATTTTCAAAAA
>Ga0316204_10003026_pt1 | contig 35403 bp, 11 predicted proteins | sample 6monrhotite_MG_2_FD_205661 | JGI IMG/M metagenome (GOLD analysis project Ga0316204, IMG submission 205661) | Microbial mat bacterial communities from mineral coupon in-situ incubated in ocean water Damariscotta River, Maine, United States -... | ecosystem: Environmental > Aquatic > Marine >... | reverse complement strand
TGCGTATACCGGTGCCTGATGATTTAGATGACGACGGTAACGCTTTGTTTGTTACGGATGGCGTAGTTGTTAATGGCACAGCAGATACTGATAACGTTAGCTTAAGAAATCTGTTACAGCAGATGATTGATAACGGCACTGGTGTATTTGACGTCGTGGTGTCAGCGATACAAGACGCTTTATACGGTGGTTTAAAAGATATTAGTGACCCATTGTTCTCATTTGTCGTGCCGGTATTCGATACCGAAGGCGCGTTGCAATATGATGACGATGGAAAAATTGTTACCAAACTGCCTGATAGTGCTGATGATATCCAGCTAACTTTATCTCCCGAGGGCGCGCTGACATTTAATATTATGTTTGGCGGTGTGTTGGTGGGTACTAAAGTTGAAGAACTAAACTCCTCGAACGAAGTGATAAATACTTATGTCGATGCGGCAGGTATTCCGATTGATTTCTCTGCAGGTATTCCTGGATTAAGCCTGGAGGTTAATGCCAATATTCAAGTCGCGATCGATTATCTTATGGGTATTGGATTGGGTATTGATGGCAGCGGTATCTTCCTCGACACCAGCGGTATTAACGCCGATGGCGAAGAAATTGTACTCGATCTTAATGCACGATTGACTACAAAACTCGACAGTAGTGATCAAAGTGGTTTTGAGTACGATGAAAGTTTTGATTATGCTGCAGCCGGCGCACTATCAGATCATGAAAGTATCAGCGGTACCCTTGGCTTCCTGGCCATGGATATTTATGGCGAGGCGGGTATAGATGGCAGCCTGGGTGTAGATATTCGAGATGCAGACGGTGATGGTCGATGGAGTGGTGGAGCCGGAGACAATCTAAGTTTGGCGATTAATGCTAGTGCTGTCGCTTACGCAGATCTTTTCGCAACTGTCGCGACAGCCGCGGGCGATGTTTTACCCTCAGTTAGTACATTCATTGAATATGATCAGATACTTGGTGATGCGTCCTGGTCAACTGAAACAGGGTTTGAGTTTATAACGGGTAGTCCTGAAGTCGTGTTGCACGATGTGACACTGGATGCCGGAGAAATTTTCGGTAGTTTCCTTGGTGATACTTTCAGTACAGTTTATGACATTGTTAAACCCATTAAGCCGGTAGTTGACCTGTTATTAATGGAAATTGATCTGGGTATTACCAAGTTACAATTTATTGATATTGCATACCTTAAACTACCTGCAAAAACGGTTGATATTGCAAAGAAAGTTTTAAACGCTATTGATGCAACAATTGATTTCTTAGAGAAAGTCGATGGGCTTAGCGAAGCGGGCAAATTAAACTTTGGTACTTTCGATTTAACCGGCGGTACATTAAGTGACCCTGATGAGCAGGTGAATGCAGATAATACTTCTACGCTCTCGAATAGCAAAACCAATTATCAAGATGATCCACTCGTTAATGATGCTACGACGGGACCTAACCAGGGTGGCCTAACGACCAAAAACAAACCTAAGGGTGCCGCTGCAACAAGTTCAAACACTCAGGAAAGTACTAAAAATTTCCGTATTCCTGTTTTAGAAGATCCGATGTCAGTGTTGAACTTCATCATGGGCAAAGGTGAAGTTGATCTGTTTTGGTATGACTTACCCGACCTTGAACTTGAATTTGAATATAAAAAATCCTTCATGGTATTCCCAGGCTTGAATGCAGGTCTATTCGGTGAGATCGCAGCGTTTACTAATTTTGATTTTGGTTTTGATACGCGCGGTTTGAGTCAGTGGATGGAAACCGATTTTGATCCTGCAGAAAGCTGGCGCATATTTAATGGCTTTTATCTCGATGATCACGGTAATGAAAATACCGACGAAGATGAATATGAAGTGACGTTAACGGCTTCTATTGGTGCTTCTGCCTCATTAGGCATAGGCGGTATAGTTGAAGCTGGTGTGCGTGGTGGTTTAGAAGCCATTATTGGTTTTGATTTAAATGATATGGAAACTGCTTTCCTCGATGATTTACCTATCGGTGATGGCAAAATGTATGGCTCAGAATTAGTTGAACGTATTACACATGGCCCGCAATGTTTGTTTGATGTTGAAGGTGAGTTATCGGTATTCCTTGAGGCTTTCTTGTGGATTGGTATCGACATGGGCTTTTCAACGATCACCTTGTTTGAAGCAAAAGAACGTTTTGTTGATGAAGTGCTTGCAGAGTTTTCCTGGGAATGTATCCATGATGCGCCTCGAAATATAGCCAGTCTTAATGATTCAACAAACACATTAACGCTTTCTTATCCGGATGATCCTGAGATCACACAAAACTACACCGTTGATGTGTGGGATATTAATGATGACCTGAAACTGGAAAGTTTAGCCTTAGAAGGTTTTATTGATACAGAGTATTACACCCGTGATGAAGAAGTTGCGCTCAGCAATAAGTTAAAAGCCTGGCGTGAGAGTTCAAGTATAGCGTCTGATGATGAAGTAATTATTGTTAGTACTGGGCTTCGTGCGGAACTATTCCTTGCTTCTGAAGTTGACCACGTAATTATTAACGGTACGAATCATAGCGTTATTAATGGTGAATCTAAACTCGATCGATACAACCTTAAGCGTCTTAATGGCCGCATCGATTCTTTAACTATTAACGCCCAGGGCGGTTCTGACATTATTGATATTGTTGGTGATGCAGATGTTACTGGCAAAATTCAGAATATCACTATCTATGGTGGCGAAGGTGATGACCGCATCACAGTCGACAGTATGGTGTTAGCAGATAACGGTGTTTATCTAATCCAGGGTGATGCCGGTGATGACAGCCTTAAAGTGTCTGGCGTTGAAACCTACGAAACTCTAACTCTTGATGGTGGCAGTGGTGACGATGTTATTTTTGGTGGTGAAGGTAAAGACACGGTTTATGGTGGCCGTTATGACAACACGAGCCTGAACACTACAGCTAATAATGTAAATGTCACTAATGATAGTGGCTTTGATGTAATCGCTACCTATGCTGGTGATGATATCGTGCACGGTGGCAATGAAACAGCCGCTATTTATTACAGTGTAGAAGGCGCTATTAAAGCTGCTGACATTTATGATGAAAATGGTGACTCCTTTAATGCAACGGCAGGCCAGGGCTATAACGAATATGGCTTCCCAACAGAATTTACTGCAGACCCCACAGGTGCTTATTTATTTGATCAAGGTTTAGGTATCTATAGATTACCTGCAAATGGCCATTACTTAGTGGATGCAACTGCCTCGGATGGATATCGATTAGCAGACCTCGAAAATGGCGAAACAGGCACGCATTTCTATGATACTGACGCGTCTAGTTATATCGCGAATGAAGTGGTTGACCCTAGTGATAGATTTAAAGGTGAGCCGGTTAATATTGATGGCCGAGAATTAGTTGTTCGTTCTTTCCATGGTGATGTGATTGATGGTGGCGATAACGATGACACCATTTATGGTGGCGATGGCTTTGATGAGATATTTGGTGGAACAGGCTTTAATACCATACGTGGCGAAGCCGGTAATGACATTATCAATGCGGGTATTGGTGGTGTTGATATTAATGCGGGTATTGGTGATGACCGAATTGTATGGACCTATGCAGATATTCCTGATGGTACAACGCTATCAATTTTAGGTGGTGATGGTGACGACTTGCTGGAAGTTACCGTTGATGAAAATGCTAACACGGTTAATTTACAACAGGGTGCAGGCACTTCAGCTAACTTAACGGTTGATGGTGATACGGTTAACTTAAATCAAATTGAAAACTTAATTCTTGATACTAGAACCAGTGGCGACAATATTACCGTAGGTGATTTGTTAGAAACGGACCTTGTGTTGGTTGATATTGATTTAGGTTCTAAAAAAGCGACCGAATGGCAAGCAGATCGTGATGCCGAAGGTAATCATCAGGTTTACCCTGGTGTTTATGGCTCTTACCTTGTTAAAGATATTGCGGCAACTATTGATACATCAGTTAATAATAATGCAAAGCAAACACTTTGGCTGCAGGGCGGTTTAGAAGACGTTAATTTGTATTATGGCTATAGCATGGGCTTAGCCAGTGTTGGTGATAGAGTTAATACAAAGTCAGTTGGTATTTCTAAGGGCATGAGTGCAGAGGATGTTCGTGATGCGCTTGCTACTATTGATGTTACTGCTGTGGTTACAGGTTTAGGAACAGAAGTAGCCCCATGGGTTATTACAATTACTGATGCGGAGGCCGCGCCTGGTGGCACTGACTATCAACAGTTGGGTTATTACTTTGACGATGCGCAGGACTATACCGGTAACCTGGATTATATTTCAGGCATAAAACAAGGACTGTACTTCTATCGCTACGACTTAGCCGATGATGGATTCTATAAGTTTAATGGTGATGGTTCACCACGCTTGCTGGACAATGATGAAGCCGCTGATATCAGTACGGTTGTTGCGGACAATGCCGAGCAGACAATTAGCTTGGCTGAGGGTCTTGAAAAAGTAACTTTATATTATGGCTACACTACCGACTCACTCGTAGAAGACAGCGGTCGTACAGATGCTAACAGTGTAGTTGTTTGGAAGGGTATGACTCCCGCTGAACTAGAAGCAGCATTGTTAAGTATTAATGTAACGGCAACTGTAGCTGATGGTGCACTACCCAACTCCTGGGTTATTTCTATTAGCAATGCGGATAGATCTATTGGCAGTACCGACTATAAACAGTTTGCCTATCACTATGCTGTGCAGGATTATACCGGTTCGCTTACACAAAAAGATGATACGCGTACCTTACAAAGTTTATATCGTTTGTCTGAAGCAGGTGCTGAATATTTATTCAATCCGGATGGCTCTCCAGAGGTAACCTCAGTTGCGGAAAGTGTCGCTGCAGTGACGGATAACAGCATTCAACTGGTTTCTCTTGCCTCCACAGAAACGACAGCCATACTTTGGTATGGCGATACCGGTATTATTATTGATTCCGGCATGACTGCCGATAATCTACAAACTCGCCTACAGCTTTTAAGTGGTGTTACCACGGTTAGTGTCAGTGGTGCTGGAGATGCATTGCCGTTGAGTGCAGAAGCATTGCAACTGGGTACTAAGGCATTACCGTGGGTTATTGAATTTAGTGATGCGGATTTAGATAGTGCTAATCAATATAAAACGCTGCGTTTACAAGTGGTTCAAGAAGCCAGTAAAGATGAAACTGTAAAAGCAACGTCAAGGTCTAGCGAGTTAACTGCTGCACAAGCTGATGTTTTAACAGTGAGTAATGACTGGCAACAACTGGTACTGGATGACGCAGCAAATATTTCATTCAGCTACAACGGAAATACCGTTAGTGGAAACTTTGATGGCACGGCAGAATCGCTAGAAGCGTTAATTGAATCAGTGGCTGTCGGTGTTAATGTTTATATCGGTGCGCCAGTTCAACTGGGTGATGCCTGGAATGTATTGTTTGTTGCTGGGCCTGTAGATAGTAATAACGACTACTTTGAGCTGGATTATAGTGTCACCACACAATTTACAGAATATCAGTTAGCGGATATTAATACTGATAATTCACAGCAGCAAATTACGCTAGCAGGCACCGATGCATTTGTTAGTTACGCAGGTGAAAAAGTTCGTCTTACTACGGTGATGGATAATACAGCGGTTCAAAATGCTATCGCTAATTTTGAAGCTCTGCGTGAAGTAACAGTCACCGCAACAGGAACCGCGGGTGATTGGCTAATTACTTTTTCTGATCTGCCACTATCTGATGATTTTGAATTAGAAAGATTATTATTTTCCGATATCGAATCGGTGATGGCTGCAACAACATTAACAGCAACTGTGGTTGATCGCGCAGAGCGAGATGCAAACACAGTGAACTACAGTCTATCTCTTGAAAGCTGGCAAGAACATGCGCAGCTTCATTACAATGGTGCTGAAGTTGACATTACCGCTGATATGACAGCGGCTGAAATTGAGTTGGCATTAGAATCCTTATCGACGATAACGGATGTTGAGGTGTCGGGTAAAGGTAGTGCCGTAGCTCCCTGGCAAATTGCGCTTATTACTGCTGATGCTGATAGTGGCGATGAATTTTATTCGCTTGAACGTGTTATTGATGTTCAGAATATGCAACAGCAGGTACAGCTTGTTGAGAAAGATAACCGATTGGTGCAGTGGATTCCTCAAAGCAGTATTGTTGAAGGTTATCCTATTACTCTTGGAAATGTTTCTTTTGCATTGCCAGCAATTAATATTGCTGATACGGATTCCGGCGTGGGCGATCTACAATCCGCATTAAGATCGGGAATGCCGACTTTAATGCAAGGTGTAATAGTTGCTTACGATTCAGATAACAGTCGTTATCAAATTACTTTCCCTTCAGAGCTTGTAGAACAAGAAAACTTTGCGGCAGCTGATATTGTTGAGGGAGCAGTTTTAACCTTTGCTGGCCAGAATGTAACCTTAGAAGCAGGTGATATTGATGGTAGCAATACAGCGACTCAAGCATCTAATCTTGCAACAAGATTGGCTGATACGGGTGCAAATAATATTGCAGTTAACTATAACGCTACAAGTTTGCAGTACGAAGTAACGTATACAGAACTTAATTTAGTTAATGATGAAATTCGTTTTGCCGGCCTTACTACAGCTGGTGGTTTAGAAACTGTTATTGCCGAATTTAAAGTAGATGTGAGTGCGAGCATAAGATTACCCGTTGGTATTTCTGGAGCAACTTTCTCCTTTGGTGAACCTGCGCAAATACAAACCGTTAATGCATTAACTGCAAGTAATATTGTGACTGCGCTTAATAACTTGTCGATTAGTTCTTCAACGCTCACCACTGCAGATGTTGAAGGTGATGGCAGTATTAATGATCAATTCGTTATTTCAATTGCTGATTTTCTTGGTACCGATACAAATACCTTGTTAGTTGAATATCATTTCTCTGGAACTGGTGTTGATGCTATTGCGAATGCAGGAAGCAGCTTCAAGGCGATTGAGCGTTTGTCAGATGCGGGTAGTTGGGCTGTCGAAGTTAATAGCAGTAATAATTATGCTATTTATTCAACGTCTGTATCAGGATCTAGTACTGAAGCCTATCTTTCTGCCTATCAAACTATCGAACTAGACGTGCCCAAAATGGAGCGCCGTGAAACCTGGGAAAAGAACGACGATGGTGAATTGGTACTTAGTGGTAAATATGACTGGTTTGAAGATCCTACTTGGGTCGCCGATCACAACCTTGATCACGTAACGATTCAAGGTAGTGACACTGCATCTGATTACTTCCTGATAGGTCACGAGCAAATCGGTGCGGGTGTTGATAATGTGGATGTCGTTCAGGTAACTCATCAGCGAGTTAATGCCGATTTATCACAGCCGGGAGATCAGCGCTTAATAATTAAAATTCGTGGTATTGATCTTGAGGGTGAAGCAGATGCTGCCACAGTAAACGGTAAAGACGTAAGTTATGACCGTTTAACCATTGATGCAAAAGGCGGAAATGATTGGTTGATAGCAGGTTATACGCCTGATGAAGAACAAATCCTTGGCGAAGATATTACTTCAGCCAAAATTTTAACGGCCACTTCTGTTAGTTATCTTGAGTTAATTGGTGGCGCTGATGATGATCGCATCGTTGGTACACGTTTTGATGATGTTATTGATTCTGGTACGGGTAGTGATGTAGTTACTGGCGGTGAAGGTACAGATGAGTTTACTGAAGCCTATAGTGAAGATGATTTTGATACATTGATAGAGTCAAGAGACGTTAATTTTACCTTGTCTAATTCAGCTTTATTATTCTCTTCACCTGCTGTTAAAGATGCGTCTGGTGTTATTCGAGAAGATGCTATTCGGGAAAATGAAGATACTATTGGTAACTTTGAAAACTTTGTCCTTTATGGTGGTGGTAAAAATAACGAATTTAAAGTTAATAACTTTACCAAAGAGGCTACTTTCGACGGTCGCATTGGTTCGGATAAGTACGTTATTACCCTAAGCGGTGATATTGAGAACGCCTCAAATGTGTACATTGTTGATAGCGGTAATGGCGCTAGTGATAATGATCAAGTCGAGATTTGGGGTAGTGATGCCTGGGATACCATGCACATTGATGTTGACACTTCTCGTCAACAAATCATTAATAAGAGTGGCAGTAATACTTTCGACCTAACTTACAATGGTGAAACTAGAACAGTTACAGCTGCTGATGCCGCGCAACTAGAATCACAACTTGAAACGTTATTTACAGGTAATGTAAGCATTGTCGATGTAGAGGTGACGGGTGCAGGTACAGAGCTTGATCCATGGTTGATTGAACTGATTACTGCCAGCCAGAATACTGAAGGAAAATTCTTCCGTTTAACGAGCGATACTACTGATGTTGAAACAAATATTAGTCGTGCCTATGTTGAACGTTTTGATGACCCAACTATTCGTGATTCTTTACTTGCTGGTAAGCCTAATCTCGATGGTATGTTTGAACGTGCTGTTAATGAAGTTCAATCTTTCTTCATTCATGAAGGGCAGCCTTCGGGCGGAGTTTCTAGCGAATTCACCTTGACCTATGACGGGGCAACTACGGATGTACTAAATACAGCCGCTGCACCTGTAACGGCTGCGCTTATTGAGCAAGCTCTAGAAGCACTTATTGGTAGTAATGGTCGCCCTGTATTATCTGATATTTCGGTAACGGGAACTGGTACAAATCGTGACCCTTGGTTAATCGATATTACGACGGGTAATCGTGATGCGCAGGGTAACTATTATTTAGTAGAAGTGAGTAATTATGATCTTCTGAGTGCGCCTGTTGATTTGGCTGACGCAGTGGCCAGCACAACACCATCGATATCATTGTCAGATCCAACATTATATCAGCGTGTTTACTACGATACATCTGCCGAGAATGTTGTCATTCATGGTGGCGGTGGTAATGATACCTTTGTGTCGGATGACAGCATGGCTTCTTTATCTGTTTATGGTGATGAAGGTAATGATAACTTCCTGATTGGACGTGTTATCGATACGGTTCTGGCTGATGATGGTACCGGTACAGGTAATAAGATTCAGGTGGTTAACGGTGATGAAGGTATTACGGCGGGTGTTTATAACAATAGTTATTTCTATGGTGGCGCGGACGATGACTACTTTGAAGTGAATCATAATATTGGTGAGCTTTCGCTGTATGGTCAGCAGGGTGATGACACCTTCTTCTTAAAAGCACATCTTAAGAGGGATAAAATCACTGGAAACACTGAAGACCTGGATGGTGGTGATGTTGGTGCAGGTGCGGGTGGAGTTAACAATGAAACCAACCCTGAAGATACCGATAGTTTAATTAGTTATATTCAAAATAACCGCGTTAATATTTTTGGCGGCTCAGGTTTTGATACGCTAATTCTCGCGGGCACTAAAAAGGCCGATGAATTTTATATTTTTAAAGATACTACGGGTAAGCAATATATTTATGGTGCCGGTCTGAAATTAGAGGGTGTCAGTGGCGTTGAACGATTAGCATTAATTACCGGTGGTGGTGATGATGTCGTTAATCTATATGGTTTAAGTGAAGAAATTAGTTTGTTAATTAATTTTGGCTCCGGCGCAGATAAACTAAAAATTGGTGGTGGTGAGAAAACTTTTGAAGTGACCTATCCTGCGTCCAGTGCAACACGCACAGTAAACCAGGATGTTCTTAAAGATATACTCAGTTCTTCGGCAGAGCGTGAAAACTATAATGATTTAACGTTTACTAAACGTGATATGAACAGCGACGACGATAGAGTTGCCGCTTGGGATACCTTTTATCAAAAGTGGGTTAAATCGGGAACCAGTACAAGAATTAGTTTAGATCATTGGAAGTTGTTGGAATCTAATCTGGCCGCCACGTTTAAACTGTTTTCTCAGGCAGTGGAAAGATCTCACGACAATCCTGTGTTTGGTTCCAGTTTGCAAACTTTTGTACGCTACGAAACCTATAGCCATACCTATTCTATTTTTGGTTTTGGTCTATGGACAGATACATGGACTGTGCCGATTTATGATCAGCATAATGGCGCTGTTCATAATTATATGGGTGATGTGAATACATTAGAAAGGGCACTAGTAAATGAGCCTGGCCAGAGCTGGTCGGGGGGTAATGGTGATGGCGATTATGAAAATAATTTCCTCAGTGGTGGAGCCCGACCTATTTTACCTGAAGAGGTTGATTTTGACGTCTTCGCTGACTTTATGCCATCCAGTGAATTGTATGCAGGTAATTTAACGGTTGCCTCTCTATTTGATATTTTTTACCTAAGGCAGGCGGTGCAAGCTACCATCAATGGAGATAATATCCAGACAGATCAGATTTTCGATAATACATATGGTCATACTAACTACCTGCATGGTGATCGTTTGGATAATTGGGGTTATGACCCTGACCTGTATTTGTGGGATTTATACACCCGACAAGTGCCGAAGGCTGGTGGTGGCGTCATGTCTCCTATTACTGGTCAAGATGGCGATTGGATCGAGCGTGAGCACTCATCTGCATCAACAGAAGAGCTCTACTGGGATTTGATTTCCCTATTCTACGATGTAGAAACAACGATTAAAGATAAGCCAATCAATGTTGAGCAGGACCGTTATGCGCAGTATGTTGATGGTGAAGCCGCTTACCGATTTAATGATATGGCGGAACGTACGGTTGATAAAATTTTGCCAGAAAATTATGACCTGTCACAAATAGCAGGTGTGTTACGTTTGGCCGGTGGTGGTGGTAATGATTCGATTGAAATCAATGCTAAAAATACTAACGGTACCAATGTAACTGTCGATAGTTATGAGCAAGAGTTAGCTTCGTTTACTTTTGATATTGATGCACAACCGGCATCTACATTGCCAACTGGTGTTAGTTATGACGATTTACAAGATGCATTGATCCGCGCCCATAAAGAAACACAACTGGGTGTGATTGATGAGTTGATGGCAAGTACGGATGTTAATGCCACAGCAGATATCGATGTCACTATTGATGAAATCACAGAGACCTATCGTCTTTCTACTTACGTTGCTGACTTATCTACTGCGATTCAGTCCGGCACCTTCTCTGTCGACCTGGACAACAGGTTATCTTATTTCGTTAACCGCATTAATGAACTGCTGGGTGTCAAAGATGTTACGAGTACTGCAACGTTCTCAATGGATGATTTGCAGTTATTAATTGATGACAGTGAACTGAATAGCCTGTCGACAACTGCAGCAACTAATGTGCTAACGGCCTTGCAAAATATGAAAGGCTATTTAGATTTAAGTTTTGTTCGTACCGACTTGAAGAGCAAAAATTACGATTTACTTGCCGACCCTGCTTTAAAAATTTATAAGCAAACACTAGTTGATGTTTCTGATCGTGATACTACTTACCATTATGCCCAGCAAATTTGGGATAAGAGTGAACACGATGAAGCCAGGGCCTGGAAAGATAGTGGCGTAGGTTATGAAACTCGTTTAGATCAAGCTCCAGATGATCACTACGATACTAGTGCTGATGCGAAAAAATTCTTCGAGATTGATGAAGATGGTGATACCCGTAAGTTGGTTAAAATTACTTACGACGTTGATGGTAATACCGGTGAGGTAGGGGGTTATGATTCTGAAGGTGGCTTGCGCGATTTAATTGAAGTTGAAATCGATTATCTGGAAGCAGTGGATAACTTCGATAAGTCTTATTACACCTATTCTTATTATGGCGTTGGCTCTAATGGTAATCCTATTCTCGAAGCGGTTGCTATTCGTCGCCTGAATGATTCTGATCCTACTGCAGGTGTGGTTGAGGTGGCGGGCGCATCCGCGTTGAGAAATCCCAATATAGACAATGTAGTAGTGGAAGATGGTTACCTTACTGCTTACAACTGGGATGCATACGTTACAGCTGTTGGCCAGTCTGGCATGGCTGGTTTGGACTTTAGTGGCGATTTAGCAACTGTAGAAGCAGCTGTACAGGCCTTGATTCAAACATTGGATGGCGGGCAGGTTTTACGCACTGATATTGAAGCAAAAATCGTCGATGGTTTGATGATAAAAGATACAGATAATAAAGATCAAAGTATAAACATCAAAACAATACAAGACGATAGCGAAGCTTATTTAGCATCAGAGATAACTGTCACACGTGTGGTAACTCATACTATTACCGTTAATAAAGATTTCATAACAGACAAACAAGTTCAGGATTATGTTGAGTATGACCGAGTTCAGGGCTTAAACGAGTATGGCATCTGGTCGCGTGGTTTTGAAAACCTCACGCTTAATTTAAATGCGGATGACATTGATGATCAGGGGAATTCAGATCCGTCAGATGATGTGGTGACACAGGTTCACAATATTGTTGATACAGTGAATATTACTGATGGCGTGGATTTGTTAAACATTACGCTGAATACCGGCGGTGGTGCAGACGTGATTAATGTCGACGCTTCAACCATTATGGATACGCTAACAGTGCGCACCGGTGCAGGTGCGGATGTGATCAGTATTACTGCATCAGATGGCGCAGGTAATATTGTTGTAGACAGCTTAGAGGGTGCGGATGAAATTAATGTAAACATCAACGGTAGTGTTGGTGTTGTTACGGTCGATGCTGGTGATGGTAGAGATAAAATTAATGTCACCCAATCAGGCGATGTTGAATCCATGACACTAGAGGGTGGTGACAAGGGCGATAGCTATCAACTTAATTTCAACGATGTTTATGCAGGTGATATTCACATTAATGATGTCGTAGCAAGTGATAGTCCTGATGCGGTTAATGCATTGCTCATTAATACCAATCAAGATAATGATATTACTGATAGCTTCCTGTTCCGCAACAATCTAATTTACATGTACAACGACCTACGCGGTCAACGTATTAGTTACACAGGTGTCAGCTTCGCCGACGTCTACACTTTTGACGGCGATGATAGTTTTGTATTTGATAATAATAATATAGCCATCAAAGCATTTGGTGGTGCTGGCGACGATACCTTCCAGGTAGGGCAGATGTACCAGTCGCCGCGTGGAGAAAACTCTGGTCTTGCTATTGAAGATTATGAAAAATTTGAAACTACACTGACCTCGGATGGTTACCTAAGTGATGGTATCAATGAACAGGCCACACTAAGTGGTGGAGCCGGTGAAGACAGTTTTGTCGTGTTCCGTAATTTGGCAGAATTGACCTTGCTGGGTGGCGATGATAGTGACACCTTCCTGGTGCGTTCATTTATTGAAATCGATGAGACAGATAAAGATAAACCGTTCACCAATATTAACGGTGGCCAGGGTGCCGACTCTATCTCCTATGCGCTTAATGCACCTGTCAATATAGAGGGTGGTGACGGTCTGGATTCATTGACTGTGCTGGGTACAGAGTTTGGCGATGACTACATTATCGACGATGAAGGTATTTATGGCGCTGGGCGTGTAACTCGCTATAACGGTATCGAACAGATAGTGGTAGATGGTATGGAAGGTAATGACACCTTCTTTATTTTCAGTACGCCAGATGGTGTTGATTTACAAATTGTCGGTGGGCTTGGTAGTGATACTTTTAACATAGCCGGTGGCAACGATGGCAAGGCTATTGATGTGGTGGCAGATGACTTACTCGGCCATTCAGGCCTGGTTACTCATACTCGCACTGATGCGGGGCTTGAAGATGTAGTGAATACTCTTGCATTAAACGTTATGGATAATGACGAAGCAGGTGTACGAATCATTCCATTACAGGATAGTTATTCTGTTATAGAAGGTGTTGCGAGCATTCAATACGCTGTAGTACTCACTCGACCACCGAGAAACTTTGTCACCTTTGAAGCCAGGGCTACGTCATTAGATGAGCGAGATATTGAGAATTCTGAAGGTGTATTACTTAATGGCAGTACCGATGGTGCGAGCCTGGTGTTTGATCGCACTAACTGGTTTATACAGCAAGTTATTACTGTTACTGCAAATGATGATTCCATCGTTGAAGGAAATATTTCATACGGTATTCAGCATAAAGTAACGGAAGGTTTTGAAAATGACGGTGAAGCTTATGATGGTATTGCTGTAGAAAGCTATACGGTTAAAGTTATCGACACACAAACTTCTAGCATTGTTATTACGCCTAATAGCCATGAGCTGATTGCGGCGGAAACGGGTAACTGGGATGCGGGTTATAACAGTTACGATATCGTACTATCTCAAGAGCCAACTGCAGATGTGACCATTCTAATTGAGGATGTCACCAACCAGTTGACAACATCAACTGACAATAGCTCTTTTTCAGCTGTTACCAGCATCACATTCTCTAGTGACATTAATGCTGCAAACGCCTGGAACAAAGCGCAAACAATTTTTATTGATGCAATTGATGAAAATACCGATGCGGATAGTACTAATGACGATGTTATTGAAGGCATACACTTTAGTCGTCTTACGCATAGCGTAGTTTCGACTGATACAAACTATAGCGATATTCTCGCAGATTCTCTGGATGTTAAAATCGGTGACGCTCAAATTTCCCAGTTCATCGTGCTGGAAAGTGGTAGTAACACGACGGTTACAGAAAAAGGAACCACTGCGGTTATAACGGAAGGTCAGGTCGTTGGCACAGCTTCAGGTGATTCGTTTACAGGTACTATTGGTAGCGCTGAAATTAATGAAACTGCACGTAATAATAGTTTCGACACTGCACAGGATCTGGATATCAGTACCTGGAGCAAGCAAGAAGATGCTGAAATAACAGATTCAGGCGAAAATGGTATTCCTCACCTAAGTATTAACGGCACACTTGAGGGCACTAACGACTATTACACATTTGAAGTTACAACTGAGATGATAGCTAATGGGGCAATTTCAGTTGCTTTGGATATAGACCATGGCTTTGAGTACAGCTATGCCACAGGCTCATTTGTAAGTGACCCGGTCTATTGGTTTAGCCAGCTTAAGCTGTTTAAGCAAGAAGTCGATGCACAAGGTGATAAAACCAATATTGCTCAATCAGGTACTCGTACTGGTGGTGGTGATATAGGTTCGGAACATGATTCGCGTTATGACGATAAAGTCAATTTTGCGATTGATGAAGCGGGTGTTTATACAGTTGAAGTCGGTAGCCGGTACAGTTGGTACTATGATTACGCTTCAAGACAATATAAATACAGTGTCCCTGAAGGTGCAGATTACCAACTGCATGTTTCAGTAGAAAATCATGATTTTAGTGATCTGAAGTTTACCCCTGACCCTGTATTTGAAATAGAAAAAGGCCTCAATAATGATATACAAAACATTGATGGTCATGTCATTACTATTGAAACCGACACTGAAGTAGACGTTAGTAGGGTCTTTGCGGATATTACTGATTTAGAAGCATATATTGATGGTGCTGACGCTTTGAACTACAGCGCTAGTGTAAATGGCACTATTTTATCGATTACCTTTAATGATGGTACAGACAAAGCTGTCGATATCTCTGCAGCCTCATTGATCACAACCAATGGCGGTAGCTTATACCCAGGCGGCATGACCGCAGCGACTATCGATTTAGCCGGTGTTAATTGGAGTAATGCGCTTGAATTTACCTTAGGTGCGGGAGCTGTTGAGTCTGCGGGTAATGGTTGGTACAACTTGCCTGACCCAACTATAGGCAATGGCACACTAGATGACAGCACGCCTCACACTGTTATTTTGGGTACGGGTGATGGCACGCTTGATCGTTATCAGTTCTACATCAGTGATGAGATGCTTAATCCAATAGCCGGTACGATTAATCTAAGTAGCGACATTGATAATTTTGTCTGGTACACAAAAGCCAGCATTACGCTAGCAGCAGATCATGCAATTTCGGCGGGGGAAACCTGGTCGGTGATGATCAATGAAATAGAATATGACTACCTGACAGACAGTGATGATAATGATATTGGTGATGTAGCAGGCGCTTTAGCCAATGAATACAACACTAGAAAACCAGTGGATGAAAATGTACTGGCTACGTTTGATCCGAGTGGACAGCTAATACTAACAGCTACAGATGGGTCGGCATTCACTTTAGGTGATAAAGGTATCTGGGCACCTGGGGATCCAGGGGTTGTAACTCATCCAAGTGATATTATTAATAATACGCTGACCAACAGTTACTCTGTGCAGGAAAGTAAGCGCTTCGGTAGCGATTCAGATACCTACGACTCGGTAATTATGAGTATTAGCGGTGACATGAATGCCGATTCCATATGGACCGTATTGATCGATGGTACTGCTGTGGCTAGTTATGACGGAACAAGTGGCTTAGGTATAGCAACAGCCTTAAGCGATCTTGCTAGTCAAAGCAATTTGATCAGTGTTGATGGTTCAAATAATCTGACAGTTGATCCATCTAGCGCTTCTACAATCACTTTCCTTGTTACTGGTGATGCAAGTGGTGTTGATGTAAATATTGGTGCAGTAGTTGCCGAAGGTGAGGCAGTAAATGCTTCGCGCATCAGTATTGCTATTGACGGTGATATGTCTTACCCAGGTGATGAATGGGTAATTACGCATAGCGGTCAAGATTTCACCTATGAATCAACCGATATTGAAAGTATCGCTGATGTAGCAATCGGGCTGAGAGATGCGATTCGTAATCTTACAATACCTAATGGAAGCCTCACCGATGGCATTGATAATAGTAATACATCAGTTATAGCTATCGGTAATGTCATTAGCTTCAATACTATTTATGGCAGTGGTAATCCCACTAATTCAATTATCACCACAGCAGTGAATCGTACCGCCGGTGATACGGAAAGTGTGAGCATTGACACGGCTGATGGTACTGATAGTTATGTGTACACTCAGATAATAGACCTGACAGGTTTCGTCGCAGGCGAGAGCTGGGATATCAGAGATGCTAATAACAGCCTTCTGAGTGCTAGCTATATTGCGGGTACTAATGGCGACACAGATCTAGCTTCATTAGCCAGTCAACTGGTTGCACTGGATGATTCGAATGATGACTACATCATTACGGCGTTACCCGGCGATAAACTGAGCATTGCGTACTCTACTGATGTGGCTGACATTAAGCCCGGTACTGACATTAGTGATGTGTGGGTAAACGCGGTAGTGAGTCCAGTGGTGGCATCTTTAACTACAAACAATGGCACCACCACTGTTGCTGCAACGGTGGATTTAACAGGTGTGGTTGCTGGAGATACAGTTGAATTTACCCTCAATGCTGGCGCCGACACGACTTTAGTTGTTAGTCATGAGGTTACTAATGCGACTACTTTTGCTGATTTAATATCGTTTATCGATAATGCAGCTGTTACTGCAGGAACTACTCCTGCCTATACAGCCACTATTAGCGGAGATACGTTAAGCATTACATACAATAATGGCACAGCTAATGAAGCCATTACCCTGTCATCTGCCAGCACTATTAAAGTGACTAATGGTTCAAGTAGCTTCTCTAGTTCCAATGTTGTATCCACTATTGCGGTAGATGTTAACCGTACGCTGGTAGCTGGTGAAACCTGGGCTGTTAAGCAGGGCGCTACGGAGATTCTTAGTTACCAGATTACAGCTGACGATATAACGGCAAACTTAAGCTATGCACAGTTAATGGCCAAGCTAGAAGCAGAAACGCCGTTGGCTGGATATAGCATCAGCTACAGCTTAGGCAAACTTGATGTCACGTTAGATACTACGGCTAGTAATGGCGTAGCATTCCTGGGTAACTTTACGTTAGATATAAACAAACCTGCTAAAGGTACATTTGGCGGAATTTCTGCAGCCTTAACCCCCGTTACCACTGAAGGCAAACTGATCACTTTAGATGCCTTGGATAACGTGCTTGAAGATGATGTGTGGACGCTAGATATTGATGGTGTCAGTACAAACGGCGTGTTTACTGCGACGTCAGATATAAATCTTGTTCTGGACTCAATAGCAACTAAGTTTGAAACAGATCTTAACCCCGTAACTGGTTTAAGTGTTACTGCTAATGGCAACACGTTATTGCTTGAAAAAGCCGGTGGCGTAATTATTACTAGCCTGACTAACCAGCGTGCGACTGCAAATGAAGCGCTAGTTATAGATGCTAATACAACTAAGGATGAGCTTGAGCATTACACTACGGCACAGATTGATCTGGCTGGTAGTGTTAATGCGGGTAAAACCTGGGTCATCGAAATTGACGGTACGCCGTATCGATATACTGCACTAAATACTCTGCTCAAGCAGGATGTTGACCTAAACGATATTGCCCAGGGATTGATAGAGGATATTGGTACTGACTATACTACTGAGTTAGTTTACGCTTCTAGCGGTTTGCCTGACACAGATGGTACGGCTACGGCTATAAAAATAACCAGTCTTAACTCTGCAACGGTCGTTGTGAAATATAATAATCCGGGAGAAGCATTAGGATTATTTGAACTGCAAAAAGCGACTACCACCACTAATAAGCAATATTGGTATACTTCTACGGCACCTACAATTTCCTCTACTCCAATTACCAAAAGTTCGCAATGGACCAGTGGTGATTATCGGTACAAGGTTGATACTAGTACTGTTACCTACACTACAGGCACAACCAAGTTTTACTTTGAAACAGTTAAAGTGCCCACTTTAAAACTCTACAGCGTAGATGATTCTACGAACCCTGTAGCAGAAGTGAGTGGTGATGACGTAGATGAATTCTTATTTTCATTTAACGAAGATGATGGTTATGGTGTAGGACATTACTTTATAGAAGTAGGTTATGACGTTACCAACACTTTGGTAGAGGAGTTATCTACTACCAGCAAAACCGTCACAACCCAAGATGTCGACATCGACCGTGATTACTTTTTAATTGGTTATCTAGACTGGGATTCCTATACCAACACGAGCAGCACAACTTCAACCGTGTCAGCGACACCTACGCGAAGCTTGTATTCAAATTATTACTCAGGTGTACCTGGTGGTGAGAATTACAAACTAAATATTTCTTTGCAGGAACACGAAACCGCTGCATCTGCTTTTAACCTGGTAGGTATGACCCTAAGGGTTACTGAGGGTATGGGTATGGGAGAAACAGCTACTATTACTGCTTTTAATCCACTCACAAATCAGTTCACCATAGATAAACAAGGTGCAACATGGTCAATGGATGAAAGCAGCCGTTACGATGTTGAATACAACATTAATAGCTTATACGGTTCGTATGATGATACGGCAGTCACTGGCTGGATGAATGACAGCTATAAAATAGCCTTAACGGCTCAACCTGACAGTGATTATGTAGTTGATGTTGCTTCGATTAAAACGAACAGCTTTAATGCGGACCTTGTTTTCAGTGATCCAGATAATGCACAATTTAATCCACTGAATCCGGTTCCAGAAAATAGGGCAGAAGAACAAACAGATGTAGCTGGTAGTACACAGCAATTTACCTTTGGCAGTTCAACGACTGACCCATGGGATACACCACGAACAATCATTGTTTCTGCTAGAGAAGATGAGCGTATAGATGGTGGTGATTTACAGGTGTTTGCACCGGTGGAAGAGCGCATCAACCGCATTCGCGGCCCGCTCACCATTGACGGTGGCATACGTGCCAACCAGGGTGAGATACTGAGCAACCCACGAATGCTACCTGGGGAAAACAACTGGGTATTAGCAGATGGCAATTTAACAGACGCCTCTATTGATGCTCAGGGTGTGTTAACCATTATTGATACGGATGCGACGCATTTTGATCCTGCTACGCCTGATGTATTAGATAATCCAGGTTTTGATCCCCGCGCAGATGATTCACCTTATGAGATATTCTTTGTCTCTGGTGCCTTTAAAGGTATGTCTTTTAGTGTGATTGAAGGCTCAGTGCTGGGTGATGATCTGTTAGGTAATCCATTTAGTTTGTCGCTATTAGCGACTAATACAGATATCACATACAACAGTGATAACTGGCCAGTTGACAGCAACGGTAACAAATTATTGCCGCAGGCCGGGGATGAATATGTATTCCGTCCTGTTAATCGAAATGAACTGGTGGATGAAGCGGTACAGGTTGATGTACTTAGCGTGTTCAACGGTGAGAGTCCATCTAGTGATAGCGGTATCCTGACTGAGAATCATCTTAGCGGTTTTGGTATGGCTGAAAGTTCTATTATTGATGGTACAGAGATCACTGCTGGTATCCATTATGGCAATATAGAAACACTGAACATCGAGCTAGGCACGAATGATGACGAACTCACCATTGAATCGACTCACCTGGGTACCACCAATGTTTCGACTGGTGCAGGTAACGATCTGGTACTTGTTAAAACTATCTCGGGACAAACTTTCATTGATGGCCAGGATGATAATGACGAAGTAATTGTTAGCAGTGATACACAACTGGTTGATCAGATCATGGCTTTACTTACCGTTGATGGTGGAGCAGGTATTAATGCCTTAACCGTCGATGACAGTGGGGACAGTAATGACAATACTCTTTGGTTAGGTAAAGATTCCCTGACGGGTCTGGATATGCCTAGCATAGCCGAAGAACAGTTGATAAGCATGCAAGCAGGTGTTGTAGATATCGTAGATCCTGATACCGGTAACACTATTACTAGTGGCGGTACCTTTGATTTAACCCTAGGTGCTTATGGCACGTTGCAAGCGTTAGACTGGAATGTTCCTGTTGCTCAGTTAGAGCAGAGTTTGCAAAGCCTTATCGACCTATACCACCAGGCTGACATAGGCTTTAATGGTGGCGTCACGGTAACAGTATCCGGTGATGAAGATGACTTGAAGAAAGTTTATAGCATCGAATTTACGGATGATCTGGCGGGCGTCGATATGCCACAAATTGTGCTTAGCAATATACAGCTATTTGCACCTACTGGTTTTACACCCAAAGTATCGGCGAGTACAAGCCGTAGTGGTGGCATCACGTCGACGCTGGAACAGCATGTATTCATGCTTGAAACTACTGGAGATTTCACGCTGAATCTGCTGGGTGAGGCTATTGTTCTTTCGAATACTCTTACTCAGAAAGACTTCTTTGATGCACTGGATCCTGTGCTTAATCCTAATAATCAACCGGATAGAATTTCCACTTACCCAACCACGGATAATTTCCAGTTGCGTAAAATTGGCAGTACTTTCATGTTAATTCTCCAGGGCGAGCATAAAGACTTAATGCTGAACCAGTCTGACATCAGTGGCTCCGCTGTTATTACTCTTCGTGAGAACGGCATTAACTTCTACAATCTGGATAACTTAAATATCGAACTTGGCAGCGGTGCCGATGATATTAATGTTCAGGCTACTAGTAGTCGTATCGCAACGAACATTTCTGCTAATGCGGGTGATGACAGAATGTATGTTAGTTCACTAGCAGATAGTCAATACACCAATATCCAAACGGCAACAGGCACTCTGGATGGTATTAGTGAAGAGTTAAATCTGGATGCAGGTACAGGTCACAATGCGCTGTATATCAGTGATTTTGACAGCACAGTTGGTGATACTAATGTGGTATTAACCGATGTGGCTCTTACTGGCCTTTCTATTGGCGACATTAATTACACGGCTACCGGTGGTGATTTTGATATCGACCTGGTGATTTGGTCGGGTCAGGGTAATGATGTGTTCGATATAGAGTCGGTATATCAACTAAGTGAAACTATCACTACCGTATATACCAATGCGGGTGAAGATGATGTCACAATAACTACTGTGGATGATCCAGCTAATCCAAACCACGCTGTACTAGCACCACTTGAAAGACGTGTTGATATTTATACTCAGGCAGGTATAGATAGAATTGATGCTCGTACATCTACTATGGCAGTTCGTGCTGATGGCGGTACCGAGGACGACCTTATTACTGGCGGACAGGGCGATGACGTTCTGTTTGGTAATGACGGTGACGATATCATTCGCGGCTTGCGCGGCGATGACTTCATCGATGGTGGACTGGATCGAGACATTATCTTTGGTGATGATGGCCTGGTGCTGAATGCCGCGGGTGATTCTCTGACCATTGCTGATTTACGTAATCTTGCTAATCCGTTCTTAATCGCCTTTATCAATACTGTCTTCACTACGGTTGATGACGACGGTAATGACCAGATCCTTGGTGGCGATGATAATGATATTATCCTCGCAGGTTTGGGTAGCGATACCGTTAATAGTGGTGATGGCGATGACATCGTGATTGCTGATACCGGTAGAATCGAGATCAACATACTGACTGGTCGAGTTATATCGATCATCAATGATTATGATCCAATTCTGGGTGGCGACGACAATATTAAACTCGGCGAGGGTGATGATATTGCTCTGGGTGGTGCGGGCTTTGATATCCTCGATGGCGAAGGTGGCGATGATAATATCTGGGGTGACTTTGCCCGTATACTCATCTCCGACACCGGTGTCCGAGATATGCAATCGATTCTGCCATTATTCGGTGACCAGGATGTCTTAATCGGTGGTTCAGGCTTTGATATTCTTGTGGGTGGTCATGCTATTGATATTTTCACCGGCACGCTGGCGGAAGATATTATTGTGGGTAACTATGCACGTATTCGAGATTTGATCGATCTTTCATCTATAGTGGTGGTATCGGATCCATCTAATCGTGATGTTATTTCTGCTCAAATGTTTAATATTTACCAGCAGGATACATTACAGGATCAGTCTACGTTTAATGACTTAAACGTGTATATTGATGACATCTTTAAGAAAGATAAGTCACCTGTGCGGACAGATACGGCACTGCGTTTATTGCCGATGTTAAACGCGGATGATTTAAAACGTTTATCTGACAATGAGTTGAAAGATTTCCTACGAAATCTACCCTTGCTACCAAGCAATAGCAATACTCAACATGGTCCAGATAAATCATTTGATTTCAAATTCAATACACTTGAAAATGCGCTCAATCTGACCCCCGAAGCGGATAGCAAGAAGCCATGGTCGCCTGTGTCTACAGGTTCAGATCTTCATCAAAGTGATGAGCATTTATCTTACTCATTACAGCCTTTGTCTGATGGTGTTAGAGCTAAAGCATTCACACCTGATGACGCAGCGTCAGATAAAGATGCAACACTATCTGTAAACGAATCCTTATCAGATTCCATGATCGCAAGTTTACTGTTTACAGCAACTGTGGCACGTAAACGCGGTTGGAATATTGGTGGCTCGGGTAGAGATGAAGACAGTATTTACGGTGATTTGCAGGAGCTACGTGGAATACAGCAGAGTAAGCAATATGATGTCTGGAAAAAACGAGATCGTTCAGAAGATAATTAATTTAAACAAAAACTTTATAAGGTAAAACAATGACGGATGAAGCAGCAAAAAAACCAAAAACGAATGGCCCTACTATTCGTTGGGATGACAGTAAAATGCGTAGTGTTTATGCAAACGTGTGTAATGTCTCCAGTACACGTGAAGAAGTAACGTTGTTGTTTGGTACAAATCAGGCATGGCGTTCTGGTCAGAAAGAGGTCGGGATAGAATTAACAGATCGCATTATTGTTAGCCCATTTGCGGCCAAACGTTTATCTGTTTTATTAAACGGTGTTGTGGCTGAATATGAGAAACGTTTTGGCGCTTTGAATGAAGGTGAAACACCGAATCAATAATGATTTGAGTGTTTTTATTGACGCTTCGGTCTGCTGTTATGGCGCCGAAGCGTTTTTATATATGATGAAAATTTTTTTTATATTAAAAAATAGTATGTTTTTATGGATGAAATAAAACTCAACTTACCGAATTCCATCCAACAGATAACAGGTCTACTGGACATTCATCATGATAACTGGCATTTAAACTGGTTAGAGTGGGTATGCAAGCAGTTACCAAATGTTAGTGCTGCATTGCTGGTGGCTGATGAGTCACAGACAGGACAGTTTCATGCGATGGCTGTGTGGCCCGCAGAAAATACTCAGGATAAATTACTTCAAGATGCCGCAGAAGAAACACTGAGGCAACAGCAGCCCATCATTACTCCCTTAAATGATGGTAAACATCAGCTTGGTAGTTACCCTGTATTCGTAAATGACACATTGCGTGCCGTGATTACCTTACTCTTTACTATTGAAGATGAAGATGAATTGCATAATGTTCTGGTTGTTATTGAATATTGTAGTGGCTGGCTAGAACTTCGTCTTGGTCGAAATTTATTAAGCAATTTGTCTAGTCAGAATGAACGTCAGAATGTTGTTATCGATAGCATTGCTCACGTGTTAAATGAGCGAGACTTTGAACATGCCGCACTGCGTTTCGTTAATTTAATGGGACGTCATTTGCAGGCAGAAAGGGTAGTGCTTGGTTTTGTTAAAGATAAAGAGTTAGTTATACATTCTGAATCTGACAGTAGTGATCACAGTAAAAAACATGAGTTGATGAAATTTACAACTCAGGCAATGCAAGAAGCAGTAGACCAGCAGGAGACTATTCTCTGGCCGATGCAAACTGAACTTCACAGAGTAACCGTCGCACATAGTGAGCTTTCTAAAGAAGAAGGACAGCGCGCATTAATGACCATTCCTCTGGTTGATAAAGAGTTGTGTTATGGCGCCGTTCTATTTGATCGCCCTGCAGAAAAAACCTTCAGTAAAGAAGAAGAGTTAACAGCAGAAGCTCTGGCTAATTTTGTTGGTGTAGTGCTCGAGGAAAAACGACAGTCAAATTTACCCTTGTATGCCTATGTTAATCGCAGTATTAAAAATCAACTTAGCCATCTTCTGGGTCCTGGATACCTTGGACGAAAAATTACATTGTTGAGCTTTGTGATCCTGTCACTCTTTTTAAGTTTTATACCGGGGTCATATAATATTGGTGCTGATGCCACTATCGAAGGCGCCGAGTTACGCGCCATCGTTGTGCCCTTTGATGGTTATCTGCAAACGGCCAAATTAAGAGCAGGGGACACTGTGTGGAAGGGGGAGCTACTCGCACAGCTGGACACACGTCAGTCACGCTTGCAACGTATGAGCTGGATCAGTCAACAAGCCACATCCAGACGTCAGTATGAAGATGCGCTAGCCAGACAGGAACGTACTCAGGTTCAGGTTAGTAATGCTCAGATGCAACGCGCACAGGCTGAGATTGAATTACTTGATTATCAAATTGTTCAGGCCACCCTGGTCGCGCCATTCGATGCGCTGATTGTTTCTGGAGACCTTAATCAGCGTATTGGTACTATGGTGCGTCAGGGTGAAGAGTTATTTACACTGTCTCCTAGTCGACGCTTTAGATTAGCAATGTATATTGACGAATTTCGTATTAACGATATCAGGAAAGGTCAAACCGGTAAGATGGTTTTGGCTGCGCTACCTGATGAGAAGTTTTCTTTTACAGTTATTCGTATCAATCCCATTGCTGAAGTTCGTGATGGTGCTACGGTTTATCGTGTAGAGGCCGAGTTAAAAAACAAAGAAGATATGTTGCGTGTAGGTCTTGAGGGTGTGGCTCAGGTATACGTAGATGAACGTTTATTATTTAGTGTATGGACACGCAGCCTCAGTGACTGGTTGAGGTTACAACTATGGCGTTTCTGGGGGTAATCCTATGTTACCAACAATAGAGACTAGCCTGTCATGAGTGCAACTCTTTTTTCAAAAGACTGGTATCGGATTGCCGAATTAAAACCACAGTTAAGACACAATGTTACCGTGCATGCACATCGCTATCGCGGTAAACGCTGGTATGTACTCGAAGACCATATTACTGGTCAGATTCGGCGCCTTAGCCCACAGTCTTATTTAATTGTTGGGCTAATGAATGGTCAGCGTACTGTTGACCAGCTATGGGATATTTCTTCTCATCGTCTAGGCGAAGAAATGCCTACTCATGAAGAAATGCTGCAGCTACTATCGAGTTTGTATCAGGCGAATCTTGTACGCATGGATATTAGTGGTGATGTTAGCGAACTATTCGAGCGTGGCAAAGAAGCGGTAAAAAAACGTTGGATGGCGAAACTTAAGTCACCGCTTTCAATAAAAATTCCATTAGTTGATCCTGAGCGTTTTCTCGCTTCAACTCAGAAATATACAAAATTCATATTCAGTTATTATTTTCTGGCGATCTGGTGCTTACTTGTTATCAGTATGCTTGTTTTAGCCGGTCAGCACTGGGACGAATTAACAGAAAATGTTTCTGACAGAATACTGGCCGCGGATAATCTTTTATTACTGTGGCTCATTTATCCTCTCATAAAACTGTTACATGAACTCGGACATGGCTATTGCATAAAGCGTGGTGGTGGTGAATCACATGAACTGGGTATTATGCTGCTTGTGCTTTTACCCATGCCGTATATTGATGCCTCGTCATCTAGTGCATTTGCGAATAAAAAGCAGAGAATGCTGGTGGGTTCAGCAGGAATTCTGGTAGAACTCTTTATCGCCTCGCTGGCTATGTTGGTTTGGGTTAGTGCAGAAACAGGCCTCGCCAAATCCATTGCTTACAATATTATTTTTATTGCGGGTGTATCTACAATACTGGTAAATGGTAATCCATTACTTAGATTTGATGGCTATTACATACTGGCGGACTACCTGGAAATTCCAAACCTGGGACAACGTGCCAATCAATACTGGGGCTGGCTAAGTAAGCGTATTTTATTTGGAGTTAAGGGAAATGCCTCACCTGCCTATGATAAACGCGAAGCATTATGGTTATTTTTCTATGGCGTGAGTGCTCTTATTTATCGCCTGTTCCTGATGATTACCATCGTTCTTTTTGTGGCACAAAAATATTTTTTTATTGGCGTTATTCTCGCAGTATGGTCGGTGATTGGTACATTTATTTGGCCAAATTTAAAAATGCTTGCCAAAGTCTGGAAGGATTCCGATGTTCTTTCCGGTAGTCGTAACCCGACTGTTATGATGCTTATGAGTGCGGGCGTCATCGTCATACTCTTAGGTGTCATTCCATTTCCTTTATCCACTAGTATTGAAGGTGTCGTACAAATAGATGAAAAACGTCGCGTACTGGCCAGAGAAAACTGTTTCGTTAAACTGGTACATAAACAGTCAGGAGACTTAGTTCAAAAAGATGATTTACTGGTTAGCTGCGAGAATAGGCAGCTACTGACAGCACAACAATCCTTACAGCGCCAGTTAGCAGAAGCCAGTGCGCAACGGCAGGGTGTCTGGGATGATCCAGTACAGTTAAAAATCTATGACGATGAACTAGAGCGACTGAGCAGTGAATTATCAGAAAGTCAGGAACGCGTGAAATCTTTAAATCTTTATGCTGAGGCAGAAGGTACCTGGTCTATAAAAAATGCTGTCGATTTGCCTGGTCGTTTTGTGAAGCGTGGTGATCTCATTGGCCATGTTATGACGGATAATAACATCAAGGTTCGTGGCATGATTCCAGAGCCGGATATAGAGCATGTGCGCGGTCATGTGGAATCGGTTTATGCACTTAAGGCATCTGATCTATATTCTGAATTAAAGCCTGCAAGCTGGCACGTTTTTCCTGCAGCTTCCAAACAGGCAGTGAGTCCTGTGCTGACTGAGGCTGGTGGTGGATATATTAAAACTGATCCTACTGACTCTAATCAGCAGACCCTGCAACAATTTTTTCTCGTTACCTTTGAATTTGATCATTTACCAGAGACGCATGTTGAGGAGCGTATTTTTTTACAATTTGAGCATCCACCTGAGGCTTTGATTTTTCGCACTTACCGTCTTGTGCGACGCACTTTCCTGACATACTTCGATGTCTGATTTTGCCTGTAAACAACCAATGCTCGCTGGACTACGTAACGAAAGAACGTGGCAAGAGAGTAATCATTTTGATGTTTTTATTTTAAGAACGCTGGAATTATTTAAAAAAACTTCGAATAAAGTTCTCAGGGTAAATGATCGCATGGTAAAGGCGATCCTGGCACGTTCAAACCAGCTAGAGAATGTAAATGAGAATGAACTTGAACAAGCGCTGATCGATATTCGTAGATGCTTGCGCATAGAGGGAATAAATACACAAACTATTACTGAGGCGTTTGCGGTTATTCGTGAAGTGAGTGGCCGTAGCCTTGGTATGCGTCACCACCATACTCAAATCCGCGCGTCACTGGCCATGTTGCGAGGTAGTATCGCTGAAATGTCGACAGGTGAAGGGAAGACCCTTGCCGCCACTCTGGCGGCTGCTACTGCAGGTCTCGCGGGTATACCTGTTCATGTCGTTACGGTGAACGATTATCTGGCAGAACGTGATGCCACTGAGATGATGCCTCTATATATAGCCTTGGGTTTAAGCGTAGGTATTATTACTCACGACAAGGAGTTGCCAGAACGTCGAGAGGCTTATGCCAGTGATCTTTGTTATTGTTGTAATAAAGAACTAACCTTCGATTTTTTAAAAGACAGATTAGTTCTGAATAATAGAGAAAATACGCGTCTCTTACAGGCTGCTTTGCTGACCGGTGATTCGTCCTGGTCTGAGAAATTATTATTGCGAGGTTTGCACTTTGCTATCGTTGATGAAGCAGATAGTGTCTTTATTGATGAAGCTCGAACGCCATTGATTATTTCAGGTGAGGAAAAATTCGGGCAAAGAGAAGAAACGCTGCTCAGAACAGCTATGGATATTGGCCAGACTTTTAAAAAAGATATTCACTTTGAACAGGATGATTCATCGAGCATACATTTAACCTCTGAAGGTTATAAGTATCTCCAGTCATCTTGTGAAGATCTACAGGGTTTATGGCAAAGCAATTTCTACCGTGAGCCCTTAGTGAAGCAGGCCATTTCAGCCATACATATTTATCATCTAGATCGAGATTATATTATTGATGATGAGGGTGCGCTACAAATCGTTGATCCTTACACCGGTCGAGTAATGCCTGGTCGTAGTTGGGGGCAGGGCTTGCAGCAAATGATCGAGATTAAAGAAGAATTAGAGCTTACTAAGCCTCGGGAAACCAACGCAGAAATAAGTTACCAGAATTTTTTTCGTAAATATCATCATTTATGCGGCATGACAGGTACAGGAAAAGAAGTTGCCGGTGAGTTGTTAAAGGTATATCGCTTGCGCAGTGAATGTATTCCATTGCTGAAAAAAAGTCAGCGTCGAAAGCAATTCTGTGAAGTCTATATGACTGAAATTGAAAAAAGAAAACGTGTTGCAGAGATTACTCGTGAGCTCGTCAATGCAGGTCAGGCTGTATTAATTGGTACAAATTCTGTTGCTTCTTCTGAAGCCATAAGCGAGGTGCTGGTAGACGAGAGTATTCAGCATAAAATATTGAATGCCCGACAGGATAAGGAAGAGGCCGACATAGTTTCGAGAGCAGGTGAGCCCGGTGCTGTTATGGTGTCAACCAGTATGGCAGGGAGAGGTACCGATATTAAGCTTGCTGATGAAACAAAATTAGCAGGAGGCTTACATGTTATTATCACTGAATTACAGGATGCAGATCGGATTGATAGACAGTTGGCCGGCCGGGGTGCTCGACAGGGTGACCCTGGCTTAGTAAGTGAAATTTTATCCCTCGAAGATAGTTTGATTAAAAAAATGTCTGGTAGACTGCTTAAGAAATTTATTAAGTCCTGCAGCGAAAGGAATATACAACTGCCTCATAAATTGGGTTATTTGATACAGCTAAGCTGTCAAAAAAAACGGGCGAGAAGTCATTATCGTCAACGTATTAAATTAATTAAAATAGATACTCAACGCCAACGTACGTTGGCATTTACAGGAGATAAAAAATGAAAATAAGTAACAAGATAACTCTGGTTAGTATGACAATATGTGTCCTTACATCTATAAACAGCCTTAGTGCTGATGAAATGACGTTGTCGACTTTAGGTTGCATGTTGGAGCCTAGTAAAAAAGTTCAAGTGAGTTCACCTGTCGCTGGCGTGATAGATAAAATAAAAGTGAAACGTGGCGATTATGTTAAGAAAAACCGCATTCTGTTCCAACTAAAAGCAGGTGTAGAAAAAGAGCTTGTTGAGTTAGCAAGTGTAAAAGCCAAATTTGCCTTGAGAAAAGCTGAGCGTAATAAAGAGCTTTATGACGATGATATTCTAACAATTCATGAACGTGATGAAATAGAAACAGAACTTATTATGGCGAATACTGAATTGCGTCTAAAAGAGCAGGAGCTTAAATTACGTACGGTATATAGCCCTATAAATGGCGTAGTCGTTAATCGTTTCTTTAACAAAGGTGAATACGTTAATGTTGACCCAATTATTCAGGTTGCAACACTTGATCCGCTACATATAGATTTGCTGCTTCCATCCAAGTATTTTGGCCAAATTGCCATCGATCAGCAACTAATGATAAAACCTGAATCTAACCAGATAGAGTCCAGAGTCGCTAAAGTAGTGATTGTTGATCCATTAATTGATCCAGCCAGTGGCACATTCCGCGTGCAATTAACAATGCAGAATCCCGGCAACACAATTCCAGCTGGTATTCGTTGTAGTGCACAAACAATGATCAGCGCTCAAGAATAGTATGAATAAATTTTCAAATATACTTCTCAGTATTATATTGGTTCTAGTTATATTTAATATATTCTTAACTGGATCAGTAGCTTTAAAGCAACAGAGTTATGAGCAGGCTGAGATTGGTAAAACAGAAAAATTCGAACCTGAAGTAGCTAATGCCATTGGTAAAAAAGTTATAGATATGTATAACCGTCAGGACCATCAGGCTTTATATGCGCTGTTTAATGAAAAGGCCAAAGTGAAGATTAGTCATCAGCAATTAGAGAATCAATTGATTAAGCTTCATGCCTTGTTTGATGATATTGAAGAAAGTGCTCTCGTTAATACTGTAAAGCTGGGTGATAAGGCTGATGAGTTGTATTATCAGTTACTTTTTAATGTGCGAGTGAAAAATAAAAGTAATAGCCAGGCAACTTTGACTCTCTCTGTTATTTCGAAGAGCAATGTGACTACCCTATATGGGCTTCGCCTTAATGCTATGCAAAAGCTCGATGACTAATGCCTTTCTCAACTAAGGAAACATTGCAACAATGATGTTGTAATATATGTTTAGCGGAAAGGCGAGTAGTGCTTAAGAAGATATTAGCAATGGTGATTGTGAATTTATTTGATATAGAACTTTATGTTCCCAGGCGAGTTTATAAAGAACAGAGAGCTTGTTTTTCTATAATGTTTTGCTTTTAAGAGTTGGCTTAAAAAAACAGTATTAGGGTATTAAAATAATTAGTTATGTATGTTTAATTGTTTTTTTATTCCAGTCATCCAGTCATCAATAAATGTTTTTATAGATTCTTTAAAGTCTTCATCCTGTATATCTGTTACTGTCTTACAGGTAATAAAAATCTTACTGCCGTCGTTGTTAGTAGTTGTTGAAAAAGTTAGTGCATGTGAGCAATCTTGAAAAGAGAATTGAATACCGTCTTCCAGTAATTCTCTTTTGATATTATGTTGGCCCCAGATACAATAAATTACGCCTTCATTTATTTCGTTAGAAAGAACAGTGTCAATAGACTCGCAAAGAATTGGTAGGTTCTTGATAGTGAGTGTTTTTTTTAATTTGTCTTTATCTAGATAGCTTGTTTCACATTCTTCTAGCAGTTCCATCGCTATATCCATAGTGTAGTTATATTATTGATTTTAGTACTAATATATTAATTAGCAAATAATTGTCTTGTCTCTTTGTGGGCTTGTGTTTAACTGTTTATAGGGAATTGATATAATTAAAGAGCATTCCGGACATTGTCCGGAAGTATTGTTGTGTAAGATAGTTCTTTATATGCTGCTTATGTTATTAATTTGTATCAGATTTACTTATATAATAATCTCTAAATCGGACTTCTTGAAATATTTATAGTGAATAGTTCTATATGTGCGTGATTTCCAAGGAATGAAAATGAACCAACCTAAGTTCAGTAAACTTACCAGAGCCTATCTTGATAGGTTTTTTAAAGATAAAAACATCCCTTATGAACAGTGGGACTTTATTATTGATGGTGTGAGTCATAGTGTAAATAATTACTATGTAATTGACTCAATCCTTAAGGCTGAGCCTGAAAGCCAAAGACTGATTGCAGATGCATTGTTTGAATTAGAGGATGCAGATCAGGATGTTAATGCCTTTCTTAAGAATTTGGCACTTCAAAGATATTCACAGGAGTAATGTTTTTAGTGTAATGGGGCTATTCTGGGTTTTTTAATTACAATATCCTTACAATAAAAAAGCACTCAAATTATTGAGTGCTTTTTTACATAGTTTTTATTGTTTTATTATTTAAATTGCAGCCGCATAACTATCAAAATTTTGTTCAAAATTCGATTTCCATGCTTTTAGGTCTGAGCGAATATCCATGCGTTCACGTAATACCAATACAATTTGGAATTGACCTTTTGCAGATGGAAGGCGATATCGAACATTACCAGTTAGATTGTAAGTTCGAGGGCTGCCATCCAGTTTAACTAAAATATCCAGCACCGAGTCAATTTCAATTGCATGCTCAACTTCTAGTCGGATTCCACGGGGCGATAGCTCAATCGCTGTCGTTTTAACCGTTCTTCCTAAGAGAGATGGATTTTCAGATGAAAAGAGAATTTTTACTTCCGTGCCTGTGGCAGAGACAAACTGTGGTTCTTGTTTTTTCTTGAATAAATTTTGTACGATTTTTTTCATGGTGCCCTGCTTAATAAGTCATGGTTACTGATTATGTCCTTATCCCTAGGTTCACATAATTCTGGGTCATCATTTAATGCATCGTTAGTTATTCGTTTCTAACTGGCACTTGTATTCAAGCACATCGCCATAAATAAGCAAGATGCTGGCTTGAAGCTTAAACAAAAGGGTGAGGCTGGTCACATAAAAATATACATTTATGTAGAGTTTAGTCTTCACTTGTATTGAGGACGAGTTGAAAGCCTTGTTCAAATGAGTTGATGACTATTTTTAATACACAGCATTGTTGGCGTGCACTGAGATGATTTCTCACCATCTGATTAAACTCCGAAAGCTCCAGGTTTTTTGAAGATTGTAAAGAATATGGGGGTGAGTGTGTGTTTTTCTGAGCCAGAGTTAAATTGAATTGCTGTCCGGTATGATCAAGTACAGTGCATGAGTCTGAATGTGAGAGAAAATGATTTTCAAGCTGTTTGCTGAGATCTTCAGCAGATGACAGGAAATAAAGCAGGTCATCATGCTCGAGAATAAGAAGTGCTGGCCATTTAACGTTGTTGTGCATAATGCTTATGTCAGTGCCTGCTCAACTAGTTCTATCCAGTGCTTTACCGGTACAGTAGCTTTAGTATCTAAGTGCATTTGGCAGCCAATGTTTGCAGTTGCAATTATATCCGGCTGATTATTCTCTAATGCGGTAATTTTGTTCGCTAGTAATTGATTAGATAACTCTGGTTGTAGTATGGAATAGGTACCAGCAGATCCACAGCAAAGATGTGAGTCATCTACGTATTTTAATTTGTAGCCCACTTGTTGAAGAATACTTTCAACCAACCCATTCAGTCGTAATCCGTGCTGTAAAGTGCAGGGACTATGGAATGATACACTGCTACTCTGTGGTGTCGTCTTTAAATCTGATAAGTCTTCGCCCTTTATAATTTCACTGATATCTTTGGCTAGTTCGCTTACGCGTCTGGCTTTATCGGCATATTCAGTGTCATCCTGCATAATGTCTGCGTAGTCTTTTAGCATTACCCCGCAGCCGCTAGCGGTTATGACAATAGCCTCTGCTCCGGCTGTAATAAAGGGCCACCAGGCATCAATGTTTTGTCGTATAAAACGCTTAGTTTCTTCGGCAGCGGAAAGGTGATGGCTAACTGCACCACAGCAACTGGCTTTAGCGGCAGAAATAAGTTGTATACCGAGTTTATTTAACACTGTCGCAGTAGCTGAATTGGTTTGTGCTGTAACAACTTGTTGAGCACAGCCTTCAAGCACCAGCATTTTGCGTTGTTGTGTTTGCGCTGGCCAGTCACGAGACTTTTGCACTTTTGGTATTTTATTCTTTAGAGCTAAAGGTAATACAGGTTTGAATATTTGACCCAACTTAAGTAGCGCTGCAAAACGTTTAGGGTAAGGAATAATCTGGCGTAATAAATAGCGTGATGAATTTTCAAGCGCAGTGCGCGGTACATTCTGTTCTACTATTTCACGGCCAATATCGACCAGACGTCCATAACGAACACCGGAAGGGCAAGTGGTTTCACAGGAACGACAGGTAAGGCAGCGATCCAGATGGGAACGGGTTTTTGTTGTTGCCTCATGTCCTTCTAAAACCTGTTTGATTAAATAAATGCGTCCACGTGGACTATCTAATTCATCACCTAATAATTGGTAGGTTGGGCAAGTCGCTGTGCAAAAACCACAATGTACGCAAGTGCGTAAAATGCTTTCTGCTTCTATGCCTTGTGCGGTTTTTAAAAAGGCTTCGGTAAAATTGGTTTGCATGAACGCGTCCTGAATTAATAGATTTAAATGTCGGCGTACATGCGACCGGGGTTTAATATATTTGCTGGATCAAAGGCGCGCTTTAATTGGCGATGCATAGTGTGAATGCCTGAGCTCAGTTCATGAAATGGATCTAACTGATTTATGTTATTTCGAAATAGCGTGGCGTGGCCACCAAGGGTTTCAACCGCATGGCGAATCTTATCCGCTGATTCATCACTACGTAGCCAGCGTAGAGTACCACCCCAATCGTAAAGAGTATCGCCCTGTAAATTAAGCGGGGCTGCATTTGATGCCAGAGACAAGCGCCATATTGGCATCTTTGTATCAAAAAATGGCAGTTGTTGTTCTTTGAGCTGTTGCCAATACTCGATATCCTTAAGCAATTCCCCCCCCATGTTTTGATGAGCCGCCTTGATAGACGCTTCATTGCTTGCCAGACGGACATAGAGTTTTCCATCTACATAGCTACTGGCCGAAAGGGGTAATGATTGTTGCATCCACTGATGCATTTTATCTATGGCTGTTTGCACATCGCATTCTAATATCACGGTGCTTTCAGTTTCCGATTTAGGGATGACTTTAAGTGATACATCCAGCAGCAGGCCGAGTGTGCCCATCGAACCACACATGAGCCGTGATACATCATAGCCAGCAACATTCTTCATGACTTCACCGCCAAAGTGTAGCTTTTCCGCTTTACCGTTAATGATGGTGCTTCCCAGTACATAATCTCTTGCTGCACCACGATAAGGACGACGAGGACCCGAAAGATTACAGGCGATGGTGCCACCAAGTGTCGCAGTGTTAGAAAAATGTGGCGGCTCAAAACCGAGTATTTGGCCTTTCTCTTTTAAGGTGTTTTCTATCTCACTGAGAGGTGTTCCTGAGCGAGCAGTGATAACCAGTTCGGTTGGTTCGTAACTAATAATGCCACTGTGAGCAGTGACATCGATATTATCGCATTGAATTTTACGACCGTAAAAATCTTTACTACCTCCACCACAAATACTTAGTGGTGTATTAGCGCTATAAGCCTGAGCTATCTGCTGCT
>Ga0316204_10003025_pt1 | contig 35409 bp, 33 predicted proteins | sample 6monrhotite_MG_2_FD_205661 | JGI IMG/M metagenome (GOLD analysis project Ga0316204, IMG submission 205661) | Microbial mat bacterial communities from mineral coupon in-situ incubated in ocean water Damariscotta River, Maine, United States -... | ecosystem: Environmental > Aquatic > Marine >... | reverse complement strand
ATTAATAAATTTTGATAACACTTCTTTTATCAGACCTAAAGTCTCCTCTGCCTTTTCATTGCGAGTCTGTGCGCCTAACTGAAAGGGGCCATTAACACGCATGGGCGAAAAATAACTATAAGCACTATAAGCCAGGCCACGCTTTTCACGGATCTCGTCCATCATACGAGAACTAAAACCACTGCCACCTAAAATATGGTTACCAACATACAACGGAAAGTAATCTTCATCACCGCGTTTTACTCCAATCACTCCTGCCAGTAAGTGCGATTGTGTGGTTGGATGAACGTGTTTTACATGTTCCGCTTTACTCAGCATTTTTGGCTCTGGTAAAACATCCGGCTTGTCACCCCTGGACAAATCACCAACAACCTGATTGGCGATCTTGCGGGCCTGCTTTTCATCCACATTGCCGACAATAGCAACAACAGCATTTTTCCCCACATAATATTCTTTATGAAAAGCAATGAGGTTTTCACGCGTCAAAGCCGTAATACTATCTGTGTTACCTTTGCTTTGATGTGCATAAGGATGGTCACCATAAAGTTTTTCAAAAAATAATTTGCCTGCGATTGCACCTGGTGACTGTTCCTGATTCTGAATCGATACCAGTTGTAATTGGCGTTCACGCTCAACCGCATCGCTCTCAAAGCGTGGCTTGCTGATAATCGTCGCCATGGTCTCAAGAGATGTACTTAGCCATTCCTTTTCCGTCAGGCTGCGTAAACTAATCACCGCCATGTCACGTAAAGACTCTGTACCAAAGTTGGCACCAACATTTTCAAAACGCTCTGCCAACTGTTGCGCACTCCAGTCACCGGCACCTTCCGCCAATAAACTGTTTGTCAGTTGCGAAACACCAAACTGTTTTCCATCTCTTGCACTACCGGCATCAAATACCACTCGCACATCGACCATCGGCAAACCGTTAGCCGGGACAAAATAAACTCTGGCGCCATTACTGGTTTTCCAGGTTTGAATTGCAAGCCCTTTCACTTCCGTTGGTTGACTGATGTCATCGCTCAACCAGGCATAAGAAGCGACCAGCACAATGCCGATAATAAGAATGATCAAAGGACGGTAACTTGTTGGGATATTCATAATGCGATTCTCTTAATGTCTGCCCGCAGTAGGTGCGGTCGGTGGCTTATTGGGATCAATGGGTAATGGCTTTAACGTCGCAACGGTGAGGTGATCATCAATAAGATATTTAATTGCCACAGCCTGAACCTGCTCTGCTGTTACCGCTTTTATTTTTTCGACATATTCATCCTGACGTTGCCAACCCAGGCCAACCGTTTCTAAAATGCCCATGGACATGCCCTGATAAAACAGAGAATCCTTTTCATACACCTCTGAAGCAATGACCTGCGCCTTAATGCGTTTCAATTCTTTTTCATCTACCAGTTCTGTTTTTAATTTTTCTATATGTTCACGCAATGCCGCTTCAATCTCTTGCATGGTGTGGCCGTTGGCAGGAATACCTTGCAAGATAAACAGGTCATCGGTACGCGCATGCATGCCATATGATGCACCTGCTGACGCCGCCAGCTGTCGGCCACGGATCAGATCCCGTGAAAATCGCGCACTATCTCCACCGTCGAGAACACCCGCCAGCACATCGAGTGCATAGACTTCTTTTTCATCTTCTACGGTAGCGAGGACTGGCACTTTATAGCCCATCAACAGATACGGTAATTTCGCTGGAGCAGCAACCTCGATACGACGCTGTCCAAGTTGCTTTGCTTCTATTCTTGGTTTAAGTACCGCCGTCTTGCCTTTTGGGATCACACCATAATATCGCTTGGCCATGGCATAGACTTCATCGGGTTCAACATCACCAACCACAATCAGTGTTGCATTATTTGGTGCATAGTATTGTTGATACCATGTTTTTAAATCATCAATTTCAAGACTTTCCAGATCATTCATCCAGCCAATAATGGGATGATGGTAGCCACTGTGATTAAAGGCGGTAGCGTAAAACTGTTCATAGGTGAGTGAACGCGGCTTATCATCCGTACGGGTACGGCGTTCTTCCATCACGACTTTCACTTCTTTGGCAAACTCTTCTTCCTGCATTACCAGGTTGTGCATACGGTCGGCCTCCATTTCCATGCTGACCGGCAGGCGACTCTTTTCCAGTGTCTGGAAATAGGCCGTGTAGTCCCGACTGGTAAAGGCATTTTCACGGCCGCCCTGCTCGGCAATAATGCGCGAAAATTCACCGGCGGCATGTTTTTGCGTGCCCTTGAACATCATATGTTCCAGTACGTGCGAGGCTCCGGTGACACCGCCCCATTCATAGCTTGAACCCACCTTATACCAGACCTGTGATACCACTACCGGCGCCCGATGATCCGTTTTCACCAGCACTTTCATGCCGTTATCCAACAGGTACTCATGGACATTTGACTTTGCCTGGGCCGTAACCATTACCAGACCTAGCAGTAAAATGGCGATAAATTGTTTTAAGAAGTTCAAGGTTTCCTCCGTTGTACTACTGACCCGTCGTTTTGCGACATGGTAGGATAGCCTAATCACGCGGGCAGGCAAATGACCCGTTAAATTCGATAATTTTAATGGTCCCGATGATGTTTGGTTTCAAGAAAAAATCCACCAGCGACACACCCGAATCAGACAGCCCCAAAGCAGGTTTGTTCAGTCGTCTTAAAGATGGCTTAAAACGCACCCGTTCCGGCCTTACCGATGGCATGAGTGATCTCGTGCTTGGTAAAAAAACCATTGATGATGAACTCCTCGAAGATCTTGAAACATTACTTATCACCGCCGATATTGGTATTGAGGCCACCACTAAACTCATTGGTGAACTCACGCAGCAGGTTTCGCGAAACGAATTAAAAGATGCCGATGCCCTGCTGGAAAGTTTGCAAGCTCAAATGGCCAGCATGCTCGACTGCAGCGAAAGTACCTTGCAAATCGATACTAGCAAAAAACCCTACGTTATATTAATGGTAGGTATTAATGGTGCGGGTAAAACTACCACCATCGGTAAGCTGGCCAAACGTTTTCAGAATGAAGGCCACAGCGTCATGCTGGCTGCCGGTGATACCTTTCGTGCTGCGGCTGTAGAACAATTGCAAGCCTGGGGAGAACGAAACAATATCCCTGTCATCGCTCAACATAGTGGCGCTGATAGTGCTTCTGTCATATTTGATGCCGTGCAATCTGCCAAAGCTAAAGGTACCGATATTTTAATTGCGGATACCGCGGGTCGGCTACACACGCAAGACAACCTCATGGAAGAACTCAAAAAGGTCAAACGCGTTATTCAAAAACTGGATGATGAAGCGCCACATGAAGTAATGCTGGTACTCGATGCCGGTACTGGGCAGAATGCGCTAGTCCAGGCGAAACAATTTTATGAAGCTGTCGGTGTTAGCGGTATAACACTCACCAAGCTGGATGGCACTGCCAAGGGCGGTATTATATTTGCCATTGCTCACCAATTGGGGCTGCCCATACGTTTTATTGGTGTCGGCGAAAGTATTGATGACCTGCGGCCATTTAGCGCTAAAGACTTTGTTAAAGCACTGTTTGCTGAAAATACATAAATCTTTAACCACAGAGGTCACAGAGTTGCATAGAGGTACTGTATAACTACATTAATTCAATATAGGGATTTGGACACTAAGATAACTCACCCGAACACTAGATTAAATTTTTTCTCTGTGTTCCTCTGTGACCTCTGTGGTAAAAAAACATACAATAAAGATAGCATCACTCTAAAACTTATGATTCGATTTTCAGACGTCAGCAAACGTTATCCCGGTGGACAAGATGCCTTGTCCAATGTCAGCTTTCATCTGCAACCGGGTGAGATGTCTTTTCTGACCGGCCATTCCGGTGCGGGAAAAAGTACGCTACTAAAACTAATTACACTAATCGAACGCAGTACCCGGGGTCAGGTGATTATTAATGGCCAGAACATGTCTAAACTAAGTCGCCGTCGCATTCCTTTTCATCGTCGTAACATCGGTATTATTTTTCAGGATCATCAATTACTGTTTGATCGTACTGTGTTCGATAACGTCGCCCTGCCTCTGGTAATTGCTGGCGTCCCCAGCAATGAGATTGGACGTCGTGTTCGTGCGTCTTTAGATAAAGTCAGTTTGCTACACAAGGAAAAAAGTTTACCCGTCACTCTTTCAGGCGGTGAACAACAACGTGTTGGCATTGCCCGCGCAGTAGTCAACAAACCGCCATTACTGTTAGCTGATGAACCCACCGGCAATCTTGACCCGGCGTTGTCCTGGGAAATTATGCAAATTTTTGAGCAGTTTAGTCAGGTGGGTGTGACCGTGCTGGTGGCGACACATGATCTGGACTTGATCAGTCGTATGTCACATCGGCGACTGGTACTGGAACAAGGTCGACTCATTCAGGGTGGTGATGCATAAAATGTTAGGTCGTTCACCATCACCAAAACGTGAGGCCATTAGCGGCAAGCGACATGGTCTGTCGACAACATTAAGAACCTATCTGTTAAGACACGCCCAGGTGTTGGTATACAGCCTGGGACAATTAAGCCGTACGCCCGTCTCAACGTTTATGACGGCTGCAGTGATTGGTATCGCACTGGCATTACCTACAGGACTTCACGTATTACTGGATAATGCCCAACAACTTAGTGGCGGCTGGCAGGGTGCCACTCAGATTTCATTATTTCTCAAAAGTAACACGACTGATTTTCAGGCCCGCAAGCTCGTTAACCGCCTGCGCAAATTACCTGAAATAAAAAACGTTCGTTACATCAGCCGACAACAGGCATTAAAGGAATTTAAAACACTATCCGGTTTTGGTGATGCCCTAAAGGCCTTAAAAGAAAACCCTTTACCCGCCGTGCTCGTCATACAACCCTCAACTGAACAACAGTCTGCCGGTATTGCCGAGCAATTACTGGATAAACTCAAACGTAATCCTGAGGTTGATGTTGCGCAACTGGACATGCAATGGATTAAACGCCTCTACGCCATTATGGAAATCGTTCGCCATGGTGTCATCATTCTTACCGCGCTGTTAGCGCTGGCAGTCTTGCTGGTCGTCGGTAATACCATTCGATTGGCCATACAAAATCGCCGCGATGAAATTGTCGTTATCAAATTGATTGGCGGGACCGATGCCTTTATTCGGCGGCCCTTCTTATATAATGGTGTTTGGTACGGATTGATTGGCGGCATGATCGCCGTGATTCTTATTACATCTGCGTTGCTGATTATTAGCGGGCCAGTCGAACACCTGACTGGCTTGTATAAAAGCCAGTTTGAGTTAAGTTATCTGGGATTTGGGTCGATACTAAATCTGTTGATGGCCAGTACATTGCTGGGATTACTGGGTTCCTGGTTAGCCGTGGGTCGTCATTTACGCGAAATCGAGCCAACTTAACGGCTATTCCGCTACACTTGGCTTCATATATAAAAATTAAAATACCAGATTATTTATAAAATAGGGACTCATGTTTAATAATCGAATTACTCGTATTCTCATCGTTGATGGCTCTTCCGTAACACGGGCGTTGCTAACACGTACTCTGCGTGAAGAAATACATGATGTTGAAGTTGTCGGCTGCGAGAGTGGCAAAAAAGCCTTAACTCTTCTCGATAGTGATAAATTTGATCTGATCACTACCTCACTGATGTTGCCCGACATGGATGGCCTGGAACTAAGCCGCACCATTCGCCGTTCCAAAACACACCATTACACACCGGTCATTGTCGTCTCAGGTGATGCCGATGGCCGTCTACTTCGTGAAGGTTTCGCTGCCGGTGTCACAGACTACTTCGACAAATCACTGGGGTATAAGGCCTTTGGTAGTTTTATTATGGCCTTCATCCAGAGAAACTCCGGTCTTTCCGGGCATATCCTGTTTGTCGAAGATAGCGCTACTGCCGCTGCGGTCACCTGCAAGATTCTCGAAAAACACGGCCTCAAGGTCACACACAAGACCAATGCTGAAGAAGCCTTAAAGCTGCTTGAGAACAATAACCGTGAAGCCAATAGCCTGGACACCATTGACCTGGTCATTACTGACTTTTACCTCATGGGCGATATGACCGGTGGTGATCTGCTACATGCGATGCGCGCAAAGCTGCATTACACACAACAGGAACTGCCCGTACTGGTTCTTACCAGTTCCGATGACCAACAGACACAAATCGAAGTCTTCCACGCCGGTGCCAACGACTTTGTTACCAAGCCCATCATTGAAGAAGTGATGATGGCCCGAGTACGCGCGCTTATGCTCATCAAACATCAGTACGATGCCCTGAAGCAGCAGACAGAAACCATGCGCTGGATAGCGGCGACTGACAGTCTGACGGGAGTCCGCAGTAAACGGTATCTGGTGGACAATGGTGAAGATTACCTCAAGAACGCTGATCATCAGCCTCTCTGGGCAATTCTTCTCGACATAGACCACTTCAAGCAAATCAATGACACATTAGGCCATATTACGGGTGACCATGTTCTGGCCGAGATGGGTGACAAGCTCAATAGCAGCTTTGCTGATGCTATGGTGGTACGTTTTGGCGGTGAAGAATTCTGTATTCTCCTGCCCAATTGCAATGCGGAAACTGCCCTGGAACGTACCGAGACACTGCGCCTTGAAATCGAGCAACTTCGCCCCTCAAATATTGAAGTGACCGTGAGCATTGGCCTGGTCTGTAGTCAGGACTATCCCAAAACCACCCTGACCCGCTTTATGTCTATGGCTGACAAGGCTTTATACGCCGCCAAGGAAAACGGTCGCAATCGAGTCTACATCTATACTGAAGAAGGTCCAACAGAATCTCCCTGGCACGGCAACAAATCTTAATAACATCTTGATTTAAAAGAATTTAACAATTGTTGACCTAGGGAACTTTTGTTTCATTTGGCACTCGAACTGTTCGAGTGCTAATATACAGGCACGCTTTAATTAAAGGTGAGATACAAATGAGCAAAGGTTTTGATCTGCAACTCAGCATTCCGACCGGTAGTCTGGAGAGTTATACCCAGGCCGTTAGCCGTATTCCCATGCTCGGCGCTGAAGAAGAATTTGAACTGGCTGCCCGCTTGAGAGAAGACAACGACCTGGAAGCGGCTCGCCAACTCATTCTTTCACATCTGCGCTTTGTCGCCCATGTGGCTCGCAGCTATAGTGGATATGGTCTGTCTCAGGCTGACCTGATTCAGGAAGGTAGCATCGGGTTAATGAAGGCCGTCAAACGCTTTGACCCCAGCTTTGGTGTACGTCTCGTCTCATTTGCTGTGTACTGGATTCGTGCCGAAATCCACGAATATGTTCTGCGTAACTGGCGCATTGTTAAAGTCGCCACGACCAAAGCACAGCGCAAACTCTTTTTTAACCTGCGCAGTTCCAAAAAGCGTCTTGGCTGGTTTACACATGATGAAACACAAGCTGTTGCCAAAGACCTGGGCGTTTCTGAATCAGATGTGCGGGAAATGGAATCTCGCTTAAGCGGTCAGGACGTCGCCTTTGAAGCTCGCGATAGTGACGATGACGAAATTGCACCAACGCCAGCGGCTTACCTGCAAGATAGCCGCTTTGAGCCTTCACAATTGCTTGAAGCCGATGACTGGAAAGCATCACAAAATAGCCGCTTGCATGCTGCCATTAGTACTCTGGATGAACGTAGTCGTGACATTATGCAGCAACGCTGGCTTAGCGATAACAAAAGCACTTTGCAGGAACTGGCAGACAAGTACCAGATTTCTGCTGAGCGCATTCGTCAAGTAGAAAACAATGCCATTAAAAAGCTTAAGCAGGCATTAATTTAAATATTAGCCAATCTAATAAAACGCCCCTTTCGGGGCGTTTTTTTGTATGCTACTGTCTATTGAAAAACGACTATAAACAATTGATCTACCAACCAAATATAACGCCTTCTAATAAATCATTATGACCGTCATATTCACGTCGGTCTGCAGGGATAAATGATTTAGCCTTCTTACCCCCAAAGCGTTTTAGAATACCCGCCGTTGCCTTCACTCCACTACCCGTAGTCAATGACTCCTTAATTTTAGCTTTTGCTCCTGAACTCAAACGTTGGCTCACTGAAATGGCCTGATTCGGTAGAGGCCTGCTATGAAACAAAATTTTCATACTGGCACGATCTTCTTCTTTTAGTTTCTTTTTATAAAAACTGTCACGAAAAACAGCGGCTTTACATTTACCCGACTTAAAGGCCTTTAACACGCCTTTCATGCCTCCCTTTACACCTTTAATCACCGGCTGCCGTACCGGATTTCGAAACTTATCCAGAATGGTTAAAGTAGAAAGATTCGGTGGAGAAATACCACAGATTTTCTGACCAATTAAGTCATCCATCGTATTGACGGTTTTATCATCCGTTCTGGCAACCAAAAAGAATTCCAACACTCCTTGCAATTTTACCAAAGCTTCATGCTTGAGATGCGCCTGACGCCATGAAATAAAATGTGGTCCATCAAAAATAATGTCATAGCGGTCATTACGCATTTCACGCTGATAATTTAACCAATTGCCAGGATGCTGGTAGCTGACTTTAACACCAAGCAATTGTGTCAAATGCTGCGCCAGAGGAGCATAAATTTTTTGCCCTGCGGCTTTCTTTTCACGCGGAGGCGCTGTCAATAGCAAACCTTCTGCCTGTGCGAACCCGAGGTTAAGGTATAAAAAAATACTAATTAATATTACGGGTAACTTAAAAAGACATCTACTTCTCATGGACTGTACTCCACCTATTATTAGTATATATTAACATTCTTATTATAAAAGTTTGTATCAACCCTCTTTATAGTGAATGTATGCCACGATTTCCATTCTTTCTTGATGAATAATTCATCTTCCCATGCGAAAGCCACAGAAATCTCCGCGGCTATGTGCATAAACTAGAGATTCATTAACGGTAACTCTTTGATTTTTGGTACGATGCTGGTATGCCAATGCCGACGTTAAAACTGCCCGATCAAAACACCAGTAAACAAGCTCGACCCTTTACGCGCACAAAACAAGTCCGCAGCTGGATTGAAAAGCTGCCCATGGCTAACAGTCTGGCAGCAGCCAACCAGCTATTACTACAGCTGCGTGCCATGAACGCCGCCAGTTATTCCAGCAAGGATCGTTTCCAACTACTCCATGAACTCCAACCACTCTGTAAACAACTGTTTACCGAGTTACGTCAGAATTTACAGAATACCGCCATACCCTTAAGTCGCAATCAATTACAAACATCACAAACCTTACAACAGTTACTCGAAGAGCAGGCGACCGGTTATAAGATCATCGTCAATGCAATGGCTTTGCAGGATAGTAATAAGAAATCTCCCAGCTGGATACTACAGGAGTCTATCTATCTCGCGATTAAATACATTGCGAAGCAACTTGTTATCGCTTACGCCTTGTATCAGCCTGAAGCAGAGAATATCTGGCACGAATTGCATCAACTTTATCGCTTTGCTGAAAACCGTAACTTACATACCGAAGCTATTGATGATACAGACCCCGATACCCCCTTACCCGTGCAACACACCATTGAATATGCCTATAAACGAATCGTACTGTTGCGCCTGACCGAGCCCTATCATTTATTAGAAATGGAAGCCGAAAGTACCTATCAGTTAGTCGCCCTATGGGTTGATGGCTGTGAATTTCATCCCCTCGGCGAGGTGCCACCACAGGGTGAATACATTATTGATCAGGCCTCGGATATTCCACCGCGTTACATCCCACAGGATATGGAATATCAACCACAACAAGGTCTTCTGGTTGATATTCGTGAGGTCAAAGCTCGACTGGAAAAACATTTACAACATATTTTACGTCTTAATATGCATGACGTGTCACTCGATGGCGCGACACTGGTAGAACGCCGTGAACGCGATATGTTATTGCGGCTTGGTGATGCACTCGACGCGCGTCTGGTTCGACGCAGTAAGCGTTTCCCGTTAGAAGGTAAAGTACAAGTTACACTGGGATTAAATGCCTGCCATTACCACTTAACAAATCGCTCTGGTTTCACCCCACAGATGGATGAACTCAAGCTACGAAACTATACGAATGAAAAACTCCATCCAGAAACCACTGAGATGCCTTTTGCCACTGCCTATCGTGAAGCTCTGGAAAAGGATCGTGAGCATACGCTACAGGAGTTTTCGATTAACCCCTGGTGGCAACAAAATATTAGTCCCATCGGTATTGCCTTATCGTGTACCGATCACTGTGCACCACTACATGCCAAGGTAGGACAAATCTCTGCCTACCGACTCAATGTTAAAAACAACATACGCTGGCAGTTGGGCGTCATTCGCTGGTTACGCACACAACCATCACTTGAAGGTGATGGTTCATTAGAGCTAGGCATTATGAATATTGCCAATGGCGCAGCAGCAGCAGGCATCAAAGCGATTAGTGGTGCCGGTGCCGGTACAGACTATTACCGGGGCTTGATGATTCCAAGGCAGGTCTCGGTTAAGCAATCACGCAGTCTGATTGTACCTGCATTAATTTTTGATATTGGCACCGTTATCGCCATCAATATGAAACAACGTATGTTCTATGTAAAACTCACCAATATGATCATGGCCACACGCGACTTCGCCCAGTTTGAATTTGAAATAATGGAGCGACCACCTGAGTTTTTATTTTGAAGCATTGAGTCGCTGACGTGCATACAGGGCATCAACATAACTGGCATACCAAAACGTATTTTCTGACAATGTATCATGACCGGCGCTTAACGCTTTTAGTGCTTGTACTTGTAATTTTTTATTATTACGGTGATGTGCCAGCTCAAGGCTGGTCTTAATTAAAGTCGCTGCAGGTGATGGCATCGGCCCATCAATAACCAGGGTCTGAGCTTCGCGATATTTTAACAAGCTATTTTCAGACAATTTCCAGCCCTGCTTGCCATAAAATTTTTTCCAGGCCTGATCTACCATTGCTTCAAGAGATTGCCAATCTGTCTCCCTATTTTGCCAAACAGCCCAGGCCAATAATCCCTGAGTCACATAGGCATAATCTTCCAGATCCCCAACAATATGGTAATCAGCTGAAGGTTTCATACGATACAGTTGCTTGCCATCCCACAATGTCGTCTGCAAATAATTTTTTAATTTGCTAGCCTGTTCACGATCAACCAGACCTTCTCTTGCGGAAGCAACAAGGGTGGACAATGCCAGCCCATTCCAGGCTGCCAGCACTTTAGTATCCTTTGGTAAGTTACGTTTTTGTCGCTGCTCGCTTAATTTCTTACCTGCTTTTATTAGGTGCTGTGAAATTTCTTCTACTGGCCAGCCCAACTCACGAGATAATTGGTGAATACTACTTGCCTGCACCAGATGATGTCCCTGTTCAATATCAGGGGAACCTTGCAAACCCCAATATGACTCTGCTAACTGCCATTCTTTTGCACTTAGTAATTTCTTAACCTCATCTCTACCCCAGGCATAGTAACCTCCTTCAATACCAAGATCGTCAATCGCTGAAAAACTCGCCAGATAGCCTTTGCCATTAGAGGATTGCATTTCACGCTGCATAAACATAAGTGTTTCACGCGCAATTTTTTTATACTCCTGATGCTTTAATATTTTTGCAGCTTGTAAATAAAGGCCTGCCAACTGAGCATTGTCATACAACATTTTTTCAAAATGAGGAACTTGCCAGCCGGGGTCTACAGAATACCGAAAAAAGCCACCGCCTATTTGATCATACAGACCCTGGCTTGCCATCTGATCAAGCGTCAACAATAAAAATTTATACAGACGATGATTGTCTGTCTGCTCATAAATCGTTAGGAGGGTTCCAAGTTGAGGAACCGATGGAAATTTATTTTGATCGCCAAAGCCACCTTGCAGTTCATCGGCCAGGGTAAAAGTTTGATGTAGCATTGATTGCTGGTAATGTAATATCAAATTAGCAGGTATCTTCGCATCAACACCCTGTTCAGCCGGTTGCAAATCCTTTGCAGCATCAACAGCGAGTTGTTTTAATGATTTGTTGTTGGTTTGCCATTCTATTTTTAGTTTACTCAGCACCTGTAAAAAGTTATCCGGTGGCACATACACCATACCAACAAGGGGGTAACCCTCTGGTGTAATAAAAACATTTAACGGCCAGCCAGCAATCCCCTGCGTTCTTTCCACAAAATCTATTAGTTTGGCATCTAGTGCAGCATTGAGTTCTCGATCGACTTTCACCGGGATGAAATGTGTATTAAGTATTTTTGCGATATTAATGTCCTGATAACTTTCCTTTTGCATAACATGGCACCAATGGCAGGAGAAATAACCACTGGAAACAAATAATAATTTATTTTCTCTTTTTGCGCGTTCTACCGTTACAGAATTCCATTCCTGCCACTGCACCGGGTCCTTGGCATGCATCGCAAGATAGGGTGATGCATGTTTTGAGAGTTGATTCTCAAGTTCCGCTGATTGCGCTGATGTCGCGAAGAACAATATAAAACACAGAGATAGAATATATGGCATCACGTTACCCGGGAAGTTTCGTCAGAATGTCATTATGACAAAACCTGGAGATGATAATTCAATAAATTTCTAAAATGATCTGGTCGCTATGCCATAAAAGAATGTCGTTTATCTGATATAACACCAAGCTCTACCTGCTTCGCTACTGTAGCTGCACGTTGCTCGGCATGCGTCATGGATGTCGTAGCCCGCAGGACTAGATATTCTTCTAATAAGCGTTTTTCCTCATCATCGCCCCAGTTACCAGGATCGCTAATATCAAGCTCTCCCCCAAGATCCTTAACCGCATTTGCCAGAATTCTTGGTACATGGCCCGGACGGTTCACGTGCTGGTCCAGCAAAAGCGCGACACCATATTCAGAGGTGACATAGTCACTGACATAGAATTCACCAATACGTCGGTTATCCTGATGGTAAAACAGGTTGATGCGATCAATGGCATGACGTGTTTGTATCTCACGCACATTATCATCCTGCCCTGCCAACCAGAATCGATACGCCCATACGATTGTTCTCAACGCGGCTTTCTTTGCTGCATTTGCCAATAGCTCATTGTCTAATTCAAAATAACCTCGCGGTGCTACGCCCTTACGCTCCCTTATGCCTACAGGCTGTAAACCATATTGTCCAAAATATTTTTCGTATGTATCAGGATAGGTTAGCTGCAAACGATGTAACACTGCTGGCAACTCACCGGCTTCACCCCCGGTTCCAGCCGTCCACTGGAAAATTCCAGCCGACAAAAAAGCATTATCCCAGGTATTTACGGACTCGTATTTGCCTTCATTAAGAGAAACTGCAGACATTACGGATAAAACGGAATCTGACAAACGGCTAAAACGATCTCGATTTGTGCTTATAAAATTTACAATACTCGTTTGACCTACATTAAAAACACCACGCTTATATTTCGTTGCAAAGCGTTTACCGTCTGGCGCAAAGACTTTTTTGCCTTCAAATCTAAAGTCTTGTTCGTCTTCAATCTGTTGACGGATTGCCTGTAAATCCGGCGTCCAATCTACAAACTTTCGACTGACAAAGCCCTGTTTATCTTCATAACGCACCTGCAACCAATTAGCCTTATCCGCAAGGACTTGTAATTGAGCTCCCTGACTCAATACGGCAACAACTTTACCCCTTGGGCTAACGCGCAGATTTAGACGACTGGCTTTTACTGTTGCAAGTTTCCCGGGAAGCGGTTCACTTTCAACGACGGGTTCCAGTTTAATAAAGCGAGAACTGACATAGCCATCAATACCGCCTTCACGCACATTAAACCAGGCACCATTTCGTCTGATCACTTCGACACGCGTATTCCGTGAAAGAACCTTTAAGATATCGCCGCCCGGGCTGGTACGCATATTTAACGCACCAGCAGTAACACGTGCCTTCTGAATTATTTGAGTCATTACTCTATCCTTGCGGGATCATCATTTTATTTTTCTCAGGCGAGTCTTTTGAACTGCCAAAAAAATACGATAACACCTGAATGAAGCCTGATATTAAAGCACCAATAATAATCATCGCCAGAGGATGATTATTTTATGCCTCAACAGCAGTGTCGTTGGCCCCGGAAGTCGCAATGGCAAATAAAAGATAGAGTGTGATCGCTGAGAGACCAATGATCGTCCAATTTCTTTCCACTCCATGACTTCCTCCTTGGTATATTGTTTATTCCTTAATCTATCTCATCGTTATAACGGTAATAACAATGTATAAACTATTTTGCACCTATGGCTGTCTCTTGCCTAATAAAATTTATAGCTTTTTAGCCATCACCTGCACTACTGCTCCCTGACCTGTATGATATCTACCTTCGATTACCTCACGTACTTTTTCTTCTGCATGCAATAATTCAAGACCCGCCAACTCATCTTTTAAACTTTGCAAATCCATCATTAACTCAGCCGTGGGTGGACCACCAGTACCAAATTCTAATTGCTTGGGAAAATATGCTTCTAACACCAGCACACCATCTTGTTTTAAACCCAGGCAAACTTGCTGGTGAATTTTAACGCGCAGTTCCTTTGGCACATGACAAAAAATAGAAACAATAGCATTAAAACTGTTTTCCAGGATTAAATAATCTTCAAGATCTGAAACGATTGTTTCAATTATTACACCACGTTCAGCTGCCAGCTTCTGGGCTTTTGCCATACCGACAGCAGAGGCATCTACTGCGGTGACTTCATAACCTTGCTCGGCAAGATAAACCGCATTGCGCCCTTCACCTTCACAAAGGCAAAGAACCTTGCCCTGTGGAATATGTTTACTGTACTCGACTAAAAATTCATTTGGTTTTTTACCATAAGCAAATTCTGCTTCAGCATAGCGCCCATCCCAGGAAATACCACTCATCGAATCTTAAGGCTTTTTTTGATTTAGTTTGCAACTGCTTAATCCCAGCAATGCGTAAGGCGGACACCAACATAGCAAGGCCGTTATGATTGGAATAATTCCAAGCGCTCCCCACCAACTCGCATAGATAATACCTGCTGCGATAATCCCAATGCCTGCAACTATTCGGATCTTCCTGTCTATACCACCAACATTCTTTTCCATATGAAGATCTCCTTTTTCTATGGACGGCTACGTTTACTTTTCAGCCACTTGATCATAGGTTCCCATTGCTCCAGATCCTGCCAGACTTTAGAAGGTGCCATTTCAAAAATACCAATGCCACGCTCTTCAGCATGTATGTAGTTTTGGGTATCACGTAGAGTAGTGATAAAAGGGATCTTAAGTGATTTTACAAACGATTGTAGCGACTGATATATCAAAGTGTTTTCACGAACCCGGTTAGCGACAATTGCCAGCTTGGTCTGCTTACGCGATATTTTACCAACTGTTAAAAGGTCACGAATAAAATGCGCCGCCGCCCTAATGTCGATTGGTGAGGGGAGTACAGGAATAATGACCGTCTCCGCGCGTCTCACTAACGATGTCATTTCAGCTGCACTAACACGGGCAGGCGCATCAAAGATCACAACGTCAACATTAGCAGGAATCCGCACATTACCACGGTAAGCGGCATAGCCACGTATCTCGGGCCACTCATCACCTCGTGCCAGTAGCCAGTCCATACTAGAGGCTTGAGGATCGAAATCAACCAGTGCAACTGATTTTTCTTCTTCCCAGGCATAATAGCTGGCCAGGTTGGTGGCAATAGTACTCTTGCCACAACCACCTTTAGCATTCAGAACCAGAATGGACCGCATTGTTATGTCCCCTTCCCCGTTATGACTTTTTGATAACTATACGGGAAATATACCTGCAAATCACGGTGCCATATTGGAATATAAGAATCTACTGTACTCATACGCGTTAAGGGCAGATTGCGCTACACTCCATTCATGAAGCCTTCAATGACAAAAGCTCTCCTCCTGTCTGGATTCATATTTCCCGGCGCGGGACAGTTTTACCTAAAGCGATTTAAAACGGGAACAATACTGCTATCAACCATCGCCGTTTGCTTTATTATTATGGTCACGTCGATCATGAGCACGGCCATGTCGGCTGTCCAGAAGATTCAGATGCAAGGTGGAATTGTGGATATGCAAAAGATCACACAAGTCGCTACGGAAACAACCGAGAACGCTTCTAATCCCGGTTTTAATATTGCGCTAGTACTGATTGTGGTTTGCTGGTTTTATAGCATCATCGATGCTTATCTTGCCTGTAAAATAATCAATCACCAGAAATAATCATTTACTTGTTTTTTCATTGATTCCCAGACTATCCCATATTGTATCAATATGATGTTTAACTTCGTCAGTCATCGTGATGGGTTTACCCCACTCACGAGTTGTCTCACCCGGCCATTTATTGGTGGCATCAAATCCCATCTTGGAACCCAGACCTGAGACTGGTGAGGCAAAGTCGAGATAATCAATCGGTGTATTGTCAATAATTGTAGTATCACGACCAGGGTCCATGCGTGTGGTCATTGCCCAGATAACATCCTTCCAGTCACGCACGTTCACATCATCGTCAGTCACGATAACAAACTTGGTATACATAAACTGTCGCAGGAAAGACCAAACGCCCATCATTACACGCTTGGCATGACCGGCATATTGTTTCTTCATGCTGACGACTGCGACACGATAAGAACAGCCTTCTGGCGGTAAATAAAAATCCACAATTTCAGGAAACTGTTTTTGCAATATCGGGACAAAGACTTCATTTAAGGCAACACCCAAAACAGCTGGCTCATCTGGTGGCCGACCGGTATAGGTTGAATGATAAATTGGATTCTTACGATGTGTTATGCGTTCAATGGTAAAGACCGGGAATTGATCCACTTCATTATAATAACCCGTGTGATCACCAAACGGTCCTTCATCGGCCATTTCACCAGGATGTATAACGCCTTCCAGAACAAATTCAGCCGATGCGGGGACCTGAAGCTCAGAACCAATACATTTGACCACTTCGGTTTTATCGCCACGAAGTAAACCCGCAAAGGCATATTCGGATAATGAATCGGGTACCGGTGTCACAGCCCCTAATATCGTGGCAGGGTCAGCACCCAGCGCAACCGTGACAGGAAAACCTTCACCAGGATGTTGCTCACACCAGTCTTTAAAATCCAGTGCACCACCACGATGTGCTAGCCAGCGCATAATGACTTTGTTTTTACCGATCACCTGTTGACGATAGATACCTAAATTTTGTCTTTCTTTTTTAGGCCCTTTGGTAATCACTAATGCCCAGGTAATTAAAGGACCGGCATCTTCTGGCCAGCATGTCTGAATTGGTAATTTAGAAAGATCAACCTCATCACCTTCGATGATGTGTTCCTGACAAGCCGCCTTTTTCACGACTTTAGGTGACATATTCAAAACTTGTTTGAACACTGGTAACTTTTGCCAGGCATCTTTCATGCCCTTGGGTGGCTCAGGCTCTTTTAACATCGCCAGCAGCTTACCCACTTCACGCAATGCCTCGACAGAATCTTCACCCATTCCCATTGCCACACGTTTGGGCGTGCCAAATAAATTGCCCAGTACGGGTATATCAAAGCCTTTCGGATTTTCAAATAACAAGGCTGGGCCTTCAGCACGCAGAGTGCGATCACAAATCTCGGTCATTTCCAAATTGGGATCGACTTCCTGGGTGATTCGCTTGAGTTCACCCTGCTTTTCCAGTTGATCGATAAAATCACGAAGGTCTTTATATTTCATATTAAATTCTAAAACCGCCATGTTTCATTCGGTTCTTATAATCCATCCATAGCAGGCCACCAATCGCGCCAATAATTAATACCAGTAGTAACAATCCCCAATACCAAACAGGAAATTCTGGTCGGATAGCAGCCAGCTGTTCCGCTGATGGTACAGTATCACCGTTAAGATTTGCTTTGGCAGATTCAATACGTGCAAGCAGGTTATTATTTTCTTTTTGCAAGTCCGCAATATTAACACTGTCGGCATTTTGCATCGTCGCTTCTGCCGTCTTTTGAGCCGCAGACATCTCTGCCAGTTGTTGCGTTAAGGTTTCAACTTTTTTCTGTGCCTCTTCAAGCTGGCTATTGTCAACAACTGGTATTTTTTCACCCGCCGCCATTTTCTTTTTTAATTCTTTAATAGCAGTGTTCGCATTTGATAACTGATCACGGCGTATCTGTAATTCACGCTCTTTTTTACTCAACTGTTCATTCACCAATTTTAAAGACTTACTGCTTTCCTCATATTTTTTATACAGCTCATCCACTTCAGCAACGGCAGGCTTTTCCTGCTTTAAAAAACCACTGCTTACCCAACCTTCAACACCATCAATTAATCTGACTTTTGTAAATACTCCCTGTGCACTTAGAAGTTCAACCTTGGTACCACTAACAATGGACTTCACTAAGACACTATCTTCTTGCGGTTCCTGATGCACGCCCAATAAAATACGGTCGGTTACATACATGGTTTCTGCATTGACAACACTGCTAAAAACAACCAATACAATTCCAATTAAGACATGTCGGTCAATCATTCAATACTCCTTCAAGCTGCTATGCCGTTATGACGTAGCAAGGCATCAATCTCAGGTTCTCTTCCGCGAAAAGCGACAAACAGGTCCATGGGTTCACGTGAACCACCTCGTTCCAGGACGTGGTGTAAAAATGCTTCTCCCGTCTCGGCATTAAAAATCCCGTTCTCTTCAAAGCGAGAAAAGGCATCTGCTGACAGGACCTCTGCCCATTTGTAAGAATAGTAACCTGCTGCATAGCCACCCGCAAAAATATGTGAAAAGCTGTGCTGGAAACGGTTAAATGGCATAGCTTTAACGACGGCGACTTCATCTCGTACTTCATCTAATATTTGTTGAATACGGCCACCCTTTGCCGGTTCATATTCACCATGGATACGAAAATCAAATAAAGAAAATTCTAGCTGCCGCACCATGATCATACCCGCCTGGAAATTTTTGGCATTGTACATACGTTGATATAAATCATCCGGCATTGGCTCACCGGTCTGATAATGTGCTGCAATTAAATTAATTGCCTCACGCTCCCAGCACCAGTTTTCCATAAATTGACTTGGTAACTCCACAGCGTCCCACGCCACACCATTAATGCCTGAGACGCTAATGTGGTCGACCTGCGTTAGCATATGATGTAAGCCATGACCAAACTCATGAAATAAGGTAATGACTTCATCATGTGTAAATAGCGCCGGATCATCACCCACCGGCGGAGTTAAATTACAGGTGAGATAAGCCACCGGTATTTGCATGTGGCCGTCGTGCAAACGAAAACGCCCCATGCAATCATCCATCCAGGCACCACCGCGTTTGTGTTGCCGTGCGTACAGGTCCAGATAAAACTGTCCCCGTAACTCACCTTTGCTATCACGAATTTCATAAAAACGAACATCAGGATGCCATGTTTCAATATCATCAACCTCCTTGATACTGATAGCATATAAACGTTTTACAACATCGAACATGCCGCTGATAACACGAGTTTCTGGAAAGTAAGGCTTGAGCTCTTGCTGGGTTAAGTTAAAAAGTGTCTGGCGCTGTTTCTCGGAATAATACGCCATGTCCCAGGGTAGCAAATCATTATCGGCATCATGTGTACGAGCAAATTCACGCAATGTTTCATATTCACGTTCCGCCATGGGTTTAGAACGTTTAGCCAGGTCACGTAAAAAACTTAAGACATGATCTTGTGTATCTGCCATTTTTGTCGCAATCGATCGTTCGGCATAATTATAAAAACCTAATAACTGCGCCAGCTCATGACGTAGCGCAAGAATTTTTTCCATGACTTGCGAGTTGTCCCATTTTTTGTCATGCAGCCCTTGATCAGAGGCCCTTGTTACATAAGCGGTATACATTTCTTCACGTAACGCGCGATCATCGGCATATGTCATTACTGCATGGTAACAGGGAAAATCTAACGTTAATCGCCAACCTTCAACTTCGTTCTGTTCTGCATTTTGTTTAAACATTGCCAGTGATGTATCAGGGATTCCAGCCAGTAGAGCCTCATCATTGATGCGTTTTGACCAGGCATTGGTTGAGTCCAATAAATTTTCTTCATACCTTGTTGTTAATTTTGATAACTGCTGTTGTATATCTTTATATCGAGATTTTTTATCCGCGGGCAGGTCTACACCCGACAAATGAAAGTCGCGCAATGCATTGGTAATAATTTTTTGTTGTGCCTCATCGAGTATTGCAAACTCACTGGAATCCTTAATCGACTGATAAGCCTGATAAAGTTTTTCGTTCTGGCCCATTTCAGTGCTGTACTCACTCAATTTAGGCAAGCAGGCGTTATAGGCTTCACGCAATTCTTCTGTATTGACGACTGAATTCATATGACTGACCGGCGACCACAATCTACCCAGGCGATCGTCAGCCTCTTCCAGTGGCTGGATCAAATTGTCCCAACTAAATTCGGTCTGCTGTAATAATTGATCCAACTGACTACGGTTCTGTGCCAGTACCGTATCTACGGCAGCTTCAACGTGCTCGGGTAAAATGGCACTGAAGGGAGGTAGGCCTTGCATGGTGAGTAATGGATTCGACATGTTTTTCCTGTGTGGGTCATCTTCTCTATATAATGAGGTAATCTAACACGACTCAGCGAATAGCAACAAAACCTGTCTGGATGCGCATCACAGTATGAATAATGCCAAATCTCATTATTATCAAGAGCTCACACCTGATGTAGTACTGGATGCCGTCGAGCAACAGGGTTTTGTCACCTCTGGTCACTTATTAGCCTTAAACAGCTATGAAAATCGTGTCTACCAAATAGGATTGGAAACCGGTGATTTTGTCATTGGTAAATTTTACCGCCACCCGCGCTGGTCCGATGATGCCATCCTTGAAGAACACCAGTTCACTCTGGAGTTCGCTGAGCAGGAAATCCCGGTGGTTGCACCGCTCGTAAATTCAGAGGAGCGAAGCCTGTTCAATCACCAGGGTTTCCGTTTTGCACTCTATCCACGCTGTGGTGGACATCGACCGGATCTGGAGACAGCTGAGTCACTTAAACATATTGGCCGCCTACTCGGACGCATGCATGCTGTTGGCCGTCAACGAGCGTTTGCTCAGCGTCCACAACTCACAGTAGAGACCTTCGGTCATCTGGCCATTAAAACACTGCGTGATTCTGCACTCGTACCGGCAGAAGTCACGCACAACTTTTTCGCTGCTGCCGATGCACTCATCGAAGCCATCGAGCAGCAAATGGAGGCTCTAGGTAGTTTCCCCCAACAGCGTTTACATGGTGATTTTCACGCCGGAAATCTGCTGCAAAATCCCGAAGGTCTCTTTGTTGTTGATCTGGATGACTGTCTTATGGGGCCTGCCGTACAGGATCTCTGGCTATTACTTGATGGCGAACCCGACACCATGAAGCAACAATTGGAGCCGCTACTTAATGGCTACGAAACCTTTGCCCATTTTGATATTTCACAACTTGCACTCATTGAATGCCTGCGTGGCTTGCGCCTGTTGCATTACAATGCCTGGATTGCGAAACGTTGGGATGACCCTACTTTTCCCCACCATTTTCCCTGGTTTGCCAGTCCTCGACACTGGGAAGACCAAATGATTGACCTTAGGCAGCAAATGGAAAGACTGCAAAATTCACCCGTAATTTTCTAAAAATTTTGCAAACTGCAATTAAATCGTTTCATATCTGATAAAGACCCTAAAAAATACACCGTATTAGTATTCAAATATTTGATGTATTCAATCGAAATTTTCGATGTATATAACAATTTCAATACGTTATGTATGTAATTAAGAAAAGTTGAATATTCTACTCAACTTATTTGTATTATTTATCTAAGCATAAATTTAATGCATATTAGCTCTCGTCTAATAAGACACTCCGCCAACAATAATAATAATGATGTCACTACCATTAACGAGAGGATCAACCATGAAACGAAGAAGCTTCTTAAAGCTGGGCGGTGCCGGGATGGCCACAGCAGCCCTGGCCACTACCGGCCTAATCACATGGATACCCAGAGCGCATGCGGCAACTATCAGTAAAACTTTCTACATCACTGACGGATTTATTACTCAACCCGATGGTGTCAACATTTACTTCAAGGGCTTTAGTAGTACGCAGGGAGTATTAAATGTGCCTGGCGAGCAAATGGTGGTACAGGAAGGCGATACGGTAAATATCCGTATCGTAAATACGCTTGGTCGACGCCATTATTTCACCATTGATGGACTGGGCGTAAATACCATTCGCATCGATCCCGGTGCTTCACGTACCTTAAGTTTTACTGCCAACAAGGCAGGCTCATATTTTTATCATGACCCTTCCAATGCGCCCTATAACCGCCTAGCTGGTTTACACGGTGGCTTTGCTGTTATGCCAAAGGATCGCGATGACGAAGTGTATGACGGTAGTCCCAGGTTTATGCAGCAATACTTCTGGTTATTTCATGATATTGATCCGGTCTGGCATAACGCCATCCGCTATGGCAATACACCAAATACCCAATATGTACCCCGTTACTTTACTCTTAATGGTTTGAGTGGCCGACCACCGGGTGCCCCTGGCGCGATGGATCCCAGCATTGACAGTATGGTTGATCCTCGATCAGCCCTGCATGGCCATATCGGTGATCGCACATTAGTGCGCGTGTTGAATGCCGGGCTCTGCCAACAATCCGTTCATTGTCACGGTAACCATGTCGAATGGTTAACCGACAATGGCAACATTCTGCCTGATGTCTGGCTAAAGGATTGTATTTACCTGGAAGGTGATATGGGTAAATGCGATCTTATTTATCCGTTTGAATCCCCACCAGATGCTCACCCGCCTGTTTCCGTTGGCGCGTATCCAATGCATCTACATACGGAAATGTCCCAAACCGCAGGCGGTGGTCTGTATATGTTTGGTGCCATTACCGATATCTTTTTTGAGTAAGGGGAAAAATCATGGGTAGAAGAAGACGTTCAAGTAGTTCTGACGATAGTACAACAAGCTCAACCAGCAGCTCCGGCAGCATGGATGGCGGCGGCGGTATGGGTGGTGGCGGTGGTATGGGTGGAGCCTGTTATGTCTATCCAGCATCGCCCGCCACTCCTGGCCGCGTCACTGCCGATGTTACCTATAGTCTGGGTATTGATATGAATATCCCCATGACCATGGATGATGGTCGCACCGTTAATATGTGGGGCTTTAGTGACGGCGGTGGCAACATGATGGACGGTATGGGTGGTGGCGGCATGGGTGGTGCCGGCGGTACCTTTCCTTCACCAGCCATGCGCATGCGTGAAGGTAACATTGTGCACACCACGCTAAATGTTGGGATGATGATGGGGGTACACACTATTCATCATCACGGTATTGAACCTGCACCACATGCCGATGGCGTTGGCCATATTACCTGGGATGTAAACGGTAGTTACACTTACCAGTGGCGACCCTCCCATGCGGGCACTTACTTTTATCACTGTCATACCAATACAGTACTGCATGCAGAAATGGGCATGTATGGTGCACTGATTGTTGATCCACCCGAAGGCGCGGGCACACTCCACTCCGGTGGTCCAACCTATGATGTCGAGGCCTTCTGGGTAGTCGATGAAATTGATACATCCTGGCATACGCTGCCCTGGACTGCTGGTACCTGTGGTGGCGATGTTGGTCTGCATGAACTCAATCCAGACTACTTTATCATTACCGGTGTCGATGGCAGTGGTAACTCCGCAATGAACCTGCCGCCTATCTCAGCCACTGTGCAACGTGGCCAAAAGCTATTAGCGCGTTATATCTGTGCAGGTTACCACCCGCAGAAGATGCGCTTTGGTGGTCTTACCGGTACGGTGCACATTTCGGATGGCCGTGTCCTACCCAATCCAGTTCAGGTCAATGAAATACGTGCCTGTTCTGGTGAACGCTATGACATTATTTTCGAGCCAACAGAGCGTGGCACATTTTTAATTAAAACCGATATTATTCACTGGGTTACTGGTGATGTGTTGGGGACTACCCGTACCAGCGTAACGGTAGTCTAATAAATCAATTTAACTGCACTACGGGCTTCGGCTCGTATTCTCAGGGAGGCAATGATGCCTCCTTTTTTTATTTAAGGGCGTTACGAATTGACTCAATCTCTTTGCTTACCTCTTGCATAAACTGATTCATTTCATCTGGTTCCATATATTCCAGACCCAATTTTCTAAAGGCAGGTATTTCCTGAAAATTTGGAATATCATTTGTTTTTTTAACAAGCGCTTCATGACACCAATGTGCGATAATCACTAAGTCAGTATAGTCAGCCAGATCATCACCATACCTCGACCATTGATCACTTTGCTCTGCCGCCTGAATAAAATCCACCTCAAAGCCCCAATCAGACAGCACCATTGAACTCACCACCGAACGTAATCGATCAATCGTTAATATTAGTTCTGTATGTGAATTAGTGGAACCTCCTCTTTTGTTAAAATGCTGCAAAATAGGAATGACACCCATGTCATGCAACAAACCTATCAGCATCGCTCTCTCTGGAATTAGATACGACTTTCGCTTTGCCAGGACATGGCAAATCGATGCTATATACACAGAATGCTGATAATGCTCCTCTGCGATTTTCTTGAGATCACCTTCAACATATCGCAATAGACTATTAATCATATGCACTGTCACTACATTTTCTAATAATGACAGACCAATACGGCTAATCGCATCCTGAAGTGATGCAGTATGATTCAAACCTGTATACATAGCACTATTGGCATATGTAATGACATGTGCCGCCAGAACCGGATCATTCTCAAGAATTCTGACCATGTCTTTTACGCCAACATCATGCTGAATTGCTTCTCTGATCCGCATGATTACATCAGGCAGGGCAGGAATATTTAACTCATCTTTGGCCAGAGCATCGACAAATGATAAAAACATATTATCTTCTGCTTCATCCGTCTCAATCTCTGCTACGTTACAATTATCAATATTCATGTCATGCAGCATTGATTCAAATAAACCACGATCAAAACGCACAATTAAACTATCTTCTATAAATAATATATTATTGCGTTTTATATCGCTGAAGAGTGGCTCATCTTTTAAAAGTACTGGCTCATTGTTACCACGCATCGTCTCCCTTGAAGAAAACCTGTTCGCCTCACCTTTTAAAATATAGATTAACCAATGACTTTCTTTTGATACATCCAGATGCCGACCTGCACGAATATGTTGCAAGCGAGCCTTGCGCAGCAAGCGTGAACGATATTTCTGATTGAGTTCACTGATAGGCTGAAGCCTGTCCATAAAACGGGTGTTAACATGATATTCCCAGCCAGTGAGGCTTTTAACTTCTTCCATGATAGCTCCCTAAATGTTTTAACATTCTCGAAAATCAGGTTGGCTTTTATAATTATAGAGCGCACCGAAACAAGATGGAGGCAGGAAATGTTAACGTTTGTGACAGCCAGAGTCAGGCGTGGCGAGATTGCCACACCTGATTCATGCAGATTTAGTAGGTGTTAATTTGAATTTGAAAAAGAAAATGACTATTCCGGTTTCCAAACACCCACGGCTGGATCATCCGTCGCAACACTTTTTCCTGCTGGTTGAGATGGTGCTGCCTGTGACTCCGTTTGCTGATTTTGTTCACGCCTGTCATCACACACGTGACGCATCAAGTCATTAAGGTATTTTATAAATTCTTCACGCTCGGCATCCGGGCCAGGAAAATCGGCAGCAAAATAACCCGCAATCGCAGACAAGTACTGTATCGCAATCATCATGTCCTGCTGGGCATTTGGATCGTGATCGCCTATTGCTTTAAGCACACCATCAATCATGTCTCTGGATAACTGTAAACCTTCGCTCATTTTTACTTCCTTACTCTTGTGTAAATTTCAACGCTGCGCAGTGTACACCAAAGTACGTTAGCTGGTATCCGCCAGAACTGGTAGAATTCAATCATCACCCCTGCAAACAACAAGGTTAAATTGAATGACAACACATTATGATCTCATCTCCATTGGAGCCGGCAGCGGCGGTTTATCTGCAGCAGAGCGTGCTGCGGAATACGGTAAAAAAACGGCCGTCATTGAAAATCAAAAACTCGGTGGCACCTGTGTCAATATCGGTTGCGTACCAAAAAAGGTCATGTGGTTTGCCTCGGAGATTGCCGAGGCCATGCAAACTGCATCGGGTTATGGCTTTGATGTCACGGTCAATAATTTTGACTGGGGCAAATTAGTTGATGCTCGCGAAGAATATATCAAGGGCATACTCGACTGGTATGGCAATTACCTTAAAGACTCCAATATTGATCATATTCAGGGAACAGGTAAATTCATCGATGCCCATACAGTTGAGGTTGATGGCAAACAGTATACCGCTGACCATATTATTATCGCGCCGGGTGGCTATCCAGTAGTGCCACCCGTTCCTGGTGCTGAGCATGGCATTACTTCGGATGGTTTCTTTGCGCTAACCGCACAACCCAAACGTGTTGTGGTAGTCGGTGCCGGTTATATCGCTGTCGAACTGGCAGGTGTTTTAAATGGTCTCGGTAGTGAAGTGACGATGCTGTTACGTCGTAAACACTTTCTCTCCAGTTTTGACGCCATGCTGCGCGACACGCTGATGGAAGAAATGAACAATGCTGGCGTTAACATCATGTCCAGCATTAATGTTGAAAAAATTGATAAAGAATCTACTGGCCAACTTACGATTCACTGTTCTGGTGGTGTATCACTGGAAAATGTTGATGCCCTGATCTGGGCCATTGGTCGCGCGCCCAATACTGCACCGCTTAAACTGGATGCTGCTGGTATTCACTGCGACAAACATGGTTATATCCCGACCGATGAATTTCAGCAAACCAATATTGAAGGTGTTTATGCACTCGGTGATGTCATTGGCAAGGCACAACTGACACCGGTGGCCATTAATGCTGCGCGTCGCTTATCGGACCGACTCTTTAATAATAGGCCTGATCGCAAGTTAGACTACAGTAACATTCCCACGGTCATGTTCAGCCATCCGCCTATCGGTACAATGGGGCTAACCGAAGAAGAAGCCCGCGAACAACACGGGGATGCCGTTAAAATCTACACCAGCAGCTTTACGGCTATGTATCACGCTTTGAGTCCACACCCACAGAAAACTGCACTTAAATTAATTTGCGTTGGAGCAGAAGAAAAAGTTATCGGCTGCCATATTATTGGCAAGGGTGCTGATGAAATGCTACAGGGGTTTGGTGTGGCGATTAGAATGGGAGCAACGAAAAAAGATTTTGATAACTGTGTTGCCATACATCCAACAAGCTCAGAAGAACTGGTCACTATGCGATAAAACATTTGAACCACAGAGGATTTATGCCCTTTAGGGTGCACTGAGGTACACAAAGGAAAGATTAAATTACTTATTAAAAATCGGCTTCAGATCAACCGTAGTTATAAAAAAAGATCTTGCTTATCTTAATAAATAATTCTCAGTGACCTCTGTGGTAAAAAAATTAGAAATTTACACTTCATCCATCTCTATCACTTCTTTTTCCTGCTTTCCTGCCTCAATCCATTCCTGCATTGCGGACTGACTCAATACTGTTTGCATGTATGACTCTTCAATATCGCCAAGTGTCACACCATAGCCTTTAAGACGTAACACTACCGGAGCGTACATGGCATCGGCAATCGAGTAATTTCCAAACAGCCAGTCCCCACCATCACCGTACTCTAATCTATACTTACGCCATAACTCGGCAATCCGATCTATATCTGTCTGAACTCCTGCTGATATATTAAATCCTGGAAACTCCTTGCGACAATTCATAGGAAGTTCATTTCGTAAATCAAAAAAACTCGAGTGCATTTCAGCGCTGACCGATCTAGCAACCGCACGTGCATTCGCATCTATCGGCCAACCTATATTGTTCAGATATTTCTCAGACACATACTCCATAATTGAGAGCGTATCCCAGACAATAAGATCATCATCCAGTAGAACAGGCACCTTCGTGTTTGAACCATAAGGTGCGAGGTCTTCTTCCATGGTATCCGTGAATAATGGAATTCTCTTCTCAGTAAATTCGATACCCAATTGCCGCATAAAAATCCAAGGTCGCAGAGACCATGAAGAGTAATTCTTGTTACCAATTATCAGTATTAATTTAGACATTTATCATCCCTCTGCACAAATCTCCATTCACACAATAATGCTATAATAATAGCAGTTGCCTATCCAAATATATTGCAGATACGTCGCGAGTGCCGCACAATCATCTTATGACCCTTCGTAGTTTCGAAAACATCAAACCTTCTATTACCTCTGACACTTATATTGATGAGACTGGCCTGGTTATCGGTGATGTATCGATAGGCACTGAAAGTTCAATCTGGCCATTTACCGTCATGCGTGGTGATGTGAATATTATTCGTATTGGCGACCAAACCAATATACAGGATCACTCCGTTTGCCATGTCACACATGATGGTCCATACAACTCTGGCGGTTATCCCCTGGTTATAGGTAATCAGGTCACTGTTGGGCATCGAGTCACCCTGCATGGCTGCACTGTTGGTGATAATTGTTTAATTGGTATGAGTGCCACTATTATGGACGGTGTCATCATCGAACCAAACACCTTAATTGGTGCAGGTAGCCTGGTCACACCAAATAAAACACTCGAGACTGGTTACTTATGGATGGGCAGCCCTGTCAGAAAAATACGCAAACTAAGCAGTGAAGAAATTGACTCAATCTCCTACTCTGCAAAACATTATGTACGTCTGGCCAAGCGTTATCTATCTGCAGCTATCGACTAACGTCGCTTCGCCTCACGCCAGACCTGAAAGCTGGGATACTTATTATAATCACCGCTGGTCACATACTTCAGCACACCTTTTAGACGATAAAACCAAATTACTGAATCGATACGAATGATCTCCTGCCCCTTCTCATTAAAAAAGATTAGCGTCGGCGCATAATTCAGGCCTAATACCTTAGCCCACTGCTTTGAAGATAAACTTCTTCCATTCTTTAACGTTATTGGACTCTCACTATCCATATCAACCTGAATAACATCAAGCTCTTTTAATTTTTCCTGTATTAACTTATTTGATATTGGACCTGCATGCAGCACATCACAGGCATGACAATGACCTCGCTCAAAAAATGCCAGCAATGGTTTTTTTGATTTTCTTTTTTGTAAATCATGCGGCCCTTTTATAAAGGCTGAGTTTGGATTGAGTTCTTTTTTTCCATAACTAAAGGCGGTCTCAGCTCGAGCCAGGTAGGCACCAAAATTTTCTTTTTTATGATGCCTGTCGGCAACGTATTCTAAAATGGCACGAAACTGATATGGCGGTCGATAACCTGATACCTTAAGCGCTTCTTTGCCATCTTTATCAAAAAATAATAAAGAAGGTGTGAAATTGGCCTTTTTAGAAACTGCATAGGACTTTTCATTATACGAATGCCCATCAATATTAGTCACAGGACGTTGACCTCGAACATCAATCGCTACCACATCAAAATGCGCACGGGTATAAGCTATAATATCCCGCTGACCCCAATTGTTTTCCAGATGTGCTTTGCAATAGGGGCACTTCGCCATTCCAAAATAAATAATCAAACCACGACGACCGCGTCGCGCCTCAAGAATGTCTTCCTTTAAATCAAGAAAACTTAACTTAAACCAGTCCGGCAGCACTAGAGGCTCTTCCAGGGGCTCATCATTAAAAACAATCGGATCCTGCGCGTGAACAAAACCTGTGCAGACCAATAATAATATTGCGATGAAATTAGCGGTTAAATGATTTTTGTTCATGCCATTGCCTTTTACCGAGAATAGGTACATTGCAAAGTATACCACCTGTTTTTTATCCTGTTCTCATCATCATTTGTTAGAGATAAAATCTAGCCACCCATATTATTATTTATAATGCTGCACGTGTTTAATAATTTTTTTCGCCCGTTTATAAAACTGCTTTGTGCCTTGTTTTGGATTGTGTTTAACAGGACTGGGCAAACAGGCCGCCAACTGCGCAGACTGCCAGGGTTGCAGGCTGGAAACAGGCAGTTGCCAATAATATTGTGAGGCTGCCTCAACACCGTAGATTCCTTTCCCAAACTCTGCAATATTCAGATACAGCTCCAGGATACGGTCTTTACTTAAATTAAACTCCATGGCGATAGTCATAATCAGTTCATGCCACTTACGAAGCGGCGAACGTGATGAACTTAAATACAGATTTTTAATCGTCTGTTGTGAAATGGTACTAGCGCCGTATTTAAATTCCTGAATTTCCAGATTGTGACTCATCGCACTTTGAAAGGCATCCATATCAAAACCATTATGCTGATAAAAACGTGCATCTTCTGCCACAATTACTGCCCGCCTCAAATGCTTTGGTATATGCTGACGTCCAACGGGTGACCAGCGCAAGTCAGGTAGACTTTTATCCTCTTGTCTACGTTGTTTATATAATTGAATAAATGCAGACTGTGGCACTGCGCCACGACCAATATCCTTCCAATCCGGCCACTGCAATGAAATATAAAACAAATCCACAAAAAACAGAATTAGCAAAATATACCCTGCCCAACGCAAGCGTCGCCACCAACGAGAAAATATTGACTGACGTTTATATTGCGCTCTACGAAAGTAGCGTTTAATTCTGTATAGAGACATTTCCTAAAGCTATTTTATGACTGATGTATCTGAATCGACCTGCATGAAACAAGCTTTAGTTTTCTTTCGTGATTTGTTAGCGCTTACACGGCCTGCGAAAATAGCATGTCAAGGCGCAGGTGCTTGCTGTTAGCAGCCAGAAGATAAAGAAACCAGCGGTATAACCACCCATGCGAGTGATTTCACCATAGCCACTGACCATCATAATCAACTGTGGATCAAATGCGGTAAAAAACAATATGGTTGCAATACCCGACGTTAAAAAAGATGGCCAGAATACCGAAACAATTTGCTGCATTTTCGGAACCTCGTGTTCTGACTGAAGATTCATTCCCTATCCTCTCTGATGGGTGACATCTGCCAGTCTGATGTTCCTGGCCAGCGAAAACGTGTCATTAAACGCCATGTCTTTTCCTGTGGCTCTAACAACATATGCCATTCACCGGATGCGATGCTAGTCACTACACCAAAATAGGCGCCAGTGTCCGATTGTTTCTGTAAGGTAATCTTATGATCTTTTTTTGCTTGAGTCGGATGCAGTAATGCCATAGTCATCGTCTCAGGCCATTGCTCTAATCCTTGCAACTGTAATAAGACAAGTTTTTTTTCAAAATCAAATTTACCTTTTGCTGTTACGCCAAGCCTGTATGCATTTTGATCTTTTTCTAAGGTGCGATTAATCGCAAGACCATGTTTATAATAATCATCAACGACCAAACCATCCGGGTCATCCATCGCCACAAATAACAGATGTATGCCACCAATAACCGTAAACAATGGAACGCCAATAAAAAACCAGGGCCAGAAATATTTATACCAGGGAAGTTCATCCCTATCGTAAGAAACGCTCATGTTTACCGCCTTAGAGGGCCAATAAAACGGCCCTTTTCATTAATCGTTAATGAAGGTTGATCTACTGCCTGAAGACGAAATGTTATATCGTAACCAGCCTTGTTTAACATTGTAGGATCGACTTCAATCCGGACTACTTTTTCCATTACCGTACCACTCACTGCAATTAATTTTTTATCCACACCTTTCAACCGCATTCCAGAAATACCACTAACGCTTAATGCTAAATGATGGTCCAATTTATCCATATTAATAATCTTTAAGGTATAAACATTCTCAATCCATTCTTCATTCGTCTCGCGATATAAGGCATTACGATCTCGAATAATATCCAATTTTAATGGCACTCGAGTTGCCATGCTATATAAAAGCCCTAATGTGATCGTCGCCAATAATACTGCATAAACGATCATTCGTGGTCGAAATACTTGAGTCGCCTTACCTTCAATAGCATTCTCTGTTGTATATTTTACCAGGCCTTTTTCGTAATCAAGTTTTCCCATCACTTCATTGCATATATCAATACAAGCTGCACAACCTATACATTGATACTGCATACCATCGCGAATATCAATACCCGTTGGGCATGCTTGTACACACATGGTGCAATCGACGCAATCACCTAAACCAATATCTCTCGGGTTGATATTTTTCTTACGAGAACCGCGTGGCTCACCTCGTTGAGTATCATATGAAATAACGAGTGTATTTTCATCAAACATAGCACTTTGAAAACGTGCGTAAGGACACATATAGATGCATACCTGCTCACGCATCCAGCCCGCATTGCCATACGTCGCAAAGCTATAAAATATTATCCAGAAGGTTTCCCAAGGCCCTAAAGTGAACTGCAATAGTGATTGACCAAGCTCTATTATGGGAGTAAAAAATCCTACAAAGGTAAAACCCGTCCATAATGAAAATAGAATCCAGGCAGTGTGTTTGCCAAATTTACGGAAAACATTGCTCTTTACCCATGGCGCCTTATCATTTTTAATTTGTTTATTACGATCGCCTTCAAATTTTCTTTCTATCCACAAAAAAACTTCTGTCCACACTGTTTGCGGACAAGCATAACCACACCATAAACGGCCTGCTAAAGCCGTAAAAAAGAAAAGTGCCAAAGCGGCAATAATCAAAAGAATGGCCAGATAGAAAAAATCCTGCGGCCAGAAGGTCATACTAAAGATATAAAATTTTCGTGCGGGTAGATCAAACAGTACAGATTGATGACCGTCCCATGAAATCCATGGAATCAGATAATAAAGACCAAGCAGCACCAATACACCCGTAACACGCAAGCTTGCAAAAACTCCATGAACCTCGCGAGGGTAAACTTTTTTATGCTTGGCGTAGGCTTCTGTGGCTTGAGATTTATCGTCCGTTGTATTCAAGGTGCACCTGAGAATCGATTTAACATCGATAGCAATTTATCAGTTTAAGCAATAAGAAGCGATGGAGTCTCGACAATTTGACTTGCCGACACTCCTGCGCTTATTACTTCGCACTTAGACTATAAACGTATGCCGCGAGTAAATGCGACTTATCCTCACCCAGAAACGCGCGATGTGCAGGCATGACGCCACTACGGCCATCACGTATCGATTTTTTAATGCTAGCGTCACCGCGACCGTACAGCCAGATATTATCTGATAAATTTGGTGCCCCAATAGCCGCATTACCTTTTCCGTCTTGCATATGACATGCAGCGCACATCATTTCAAACTTTGCCTTACCTGCTGACGTTAAACTTGGGTCCGTAGACTGGCCAGACAAACTTTTTACGTATGCAGTGACTTCTTCAACACCCTGTTCTCCCAATGCTGCACCCATCGGTGGCATAATACCCTGCCGGCCATCCAGTATGCTTGTCTTGATCATTGCTGGGCTATTGCCAAATAGAGAATCATTATCACGGAGACTTGGAAATCCCCTGGCACCACCAGCATCTGCACCATGACAGGTTGCACAATAATTCAAAAACAGCCGCTGACCGGCGCGCATCGCAGCAGCATTCTTTGTTAAGTCAACAATATCTGTTTTCGCATAACCGGAAAAGATAGGGTCATATACTGCATTGGCATGTGAAATTTCCTGGTCATATTCCTGTGTTTGCGTCCAGCCAAGGAAACCTTTGAAGTTACCCAGCGCGGGATACAAAGCAAAATAAACCAGGCCAAAAACAATGGTGATATAAAACATCCACAACCACCACCGTGGTAATGGATTATTATATTCCTGTAAATTGTCATCCCAGACATGCCCGGTGACTTCACCTGTCTTCGCTTCACCAGTAACCGGTTTGCTTGTCCAACGCAGCAACCAGACACAACCCAGTACATTGGCCAGGGTGAGAATAATAATATACCAACTCCAGGCATTACTCATGACGTGCCCCCTTTATTATTATCAGCACGAGGATGCTCAGGCTCACTAAGAGGCAGGTTTGCCGCTTCATCAAACGCCTGTTTACGTTTGTTACTCCATGCCCATAGGATGATGCCAATAAACATAATGAACATCACCACCGTAATTAATGCGCGCAAGTCATGGTAGTCCATAACCTTACCTCCTTGTCTTGATGGAGGTGCCCATCACTTGCAAATACGCAATCAATGCATCCATTTCCGTTTTACCCTCAACGGCACCAGCGGCTGCAGCAATATCTTCATCGCTATACGGTACGCCTAAGAATTGCATCGCTTTAACTTTCTTCGGTGTCATCGCAGAATCAATAACGTTCTCTTCCAGCCATGGAAAACCTGGCATGTTGGAATTCGGTACAACATCACGCGGGTTCATTAAATGCACACGGTGCCATTCATCTGAATAGCGGCCACCGACACGCGCCAAATCAGGGCCCGTGCGTTTCGATCCCCACTGAAAAGGATGATCGTAAACAAACTCACCTGCCACCGAGTAATGGCCATAACGTTCCGTCTCTGCACGGAAGGGTCGAATCATTTGTGAATGACAAACATAACAACCTTCCCGGATATACACATCACGACCTTCCAGTTGTAATGCCGAATAAGGCTGTAAGCCTTTTACCGGTTCAGTCGTATCCTTCATAAAAAATAAAGGTACGATCTCTACCAGGCCGCCAACACTAATCACCAACACAATAAGCAGTGACATGATGCCAATATTTTTTTCTACAATTGCATGACTCATCGTGACTCTCCTTATGCCGTCTGTGGAATCGTTGCAGTTGCTGACTTAGCCCCTGCAATGGTCTTCCAAACGTTATAAGCCATGATGAACATACCGATGAGGTATAACAGTCCACCCAGAAAACGTACGATATAAAAAGGATATGTCGCTTCAAGAGATTCAATGAAGCTATACGTTAATGTTCCATCGCTATTCACCGCACGCCACATTAGGCCTTGCATGACACCTGCTATCCACATCGCCACAATATATAAAACGATACCGATGGTTGCGATCCAGAAATGTGTCTCAATAAGCTTGGTCGAATACATGCCATCACGACCAAAGACTTTTGGTATGAGAAAATATATTGCACCTATAGATACCAGGCCTACCCAACCCAAGGCTCCCGAATGCACATGGCCAATGGTCCAGTCCGTATAATGCGATAAAGCATTTACCGTCTTGATTGCCATCATCGGGCCTTCAAAGGTACTCATACCGTAAAACGATAAAGACACGATTAAAAATTTTAGAATGGGGTCCGTGCGTAACTTATGCCAGGCACCGGATAACGTCATGATGCCGTTAATCATGCCTCCCCAGGAAGGTGCTAATAAAATCAACGAGAACACCATACCCAGTGACTGCGCCCAATCCGGCAACGCTGTGTACTGCAGGTGATGTGGCCCTGCCCACATATACGTCGAAACCAACGCCCAGAAGTGTACTACGGACAAACGGTATGAATAAATCGGGCGCTCTGCTTGCTTGG
>Ga0316204_10003024_pt1 | contig 35409 bp, 24 predicted proteins | sample 6monrhotite_MG_2_FD_205661 | JGI IMG/M metagenome (GOLD analysis project Ga0316204, IMG submission 205661) | Microbial mat bacterial communities from mineral coupon in-situ incubated in ocean water Damariscotta River, Maine, United States -... | ecosystem: Environmental > Aquatic > Marine >... | reverse complement strand
GTAAATCCATAAACCACAACTTCACTATTATAGATAAAGCCTATAAAACACAGCGCCTCACCGTCACCAACAAGCGCAAGGTCAACCCTTATGCGGAAGACATGGTTCGCATCACCGCAGAAAAGAAACGCACTCGAAAAACCCTCGCCCATTGGGATGCGCGTGAACTCAACGATCTAAGCTTTATTACGCCAGTAGAAGGACGGCGCAGTGGTTCATTTGGGTTACGCCGAATTTTCAACGGCCAACCGCGCAAGCCACATAGCGGCATGGATATCGCTGCGCCAACGGGCACCCCGGTGATCACCCCGATTGCGGGTACTGTTACTAATGTCGGCGACTATTTTTTCAATGGCAACTCTGTCTTCATCGATCATGGCCAGGGGCTGGTTACGATGTACCTGCATCTCGACAGCATCCATGTTAAAGAAGGCGACGTTCTAAAACAGGGCGAGAGACTAGGAACCGTCGGCGCGACGGGGCGTGTCACCGGCCCGCACCTACACTGGGGGATCAGCCTCAATGATGCGCGTGTTGACCCCGCACTATTCCTTGGTGATGGTAAGTAACGGCAAAGCAACAGCGACTATCGATTAGGGTCAATCAACCACTCAGGGTGCTGCGGCTGGTCGTCACGTACGCTGTCACCATCGTCTTGCACCTCGCTACGTTTCTGCTCGTATTCACGATAATTCCACTCATTTTGCCTGTTCTCACCCGGCGCTGCTGGCTGATGCATATTATTAATACCCCGCACCGTTTCGTACGCAGCCTCTTTAAAATTGCCGTCTCTGGCACAGCCTGCCACCATTAACAGCAGTGCTGACAACAAGCCTATCAAACTCTTTTTCATCGATCTTACCTCAACTGACATCTCACTCTGAATTATAACGTAACATAACGCTCACCACTTAAAATCACGCTATAATAAAACGATTACGACAACTGGAGCAGCATACATGTATCGCCGTACCACTACTGGTAAAAAAACATTTAACGGTTTCCCCCAATTCATCTGCGCACTGGGCATGCTGTTTTTATTAAGTGGCTGCGAGGTTGAGGTGCCAGTTGAGGAGTCAATCGCCGGGGTCGATAAGACTCTGGAAATACGTAAACAGGCGATCGACAATAAAGACATCGCGCTGTATAAATCGATTTTATTATCAGACTATTCCACTAGTGGTGTACCACTCGACAGTGTTATCAGCGATGTTGAGCGACTCTTTTCTACAGAAGAGCAGATCGAATTCATCTATCAAAATGCGCAGCCTTCGATCGCGATGAACACCGCACGCGTCACCCATATGATTGAATACAAACTCATCCCATCAGGTAAATCCACCAAGATTCGCGAAACCATTAATCTACGACGCATCGAAGACAAATGGTTTATTTCTGGCGGAATCATACTCGGCCTGACATTGTAAGCAGGATAAAGAATTGATTTTTTCAAAACGGCGCTTGACAGCGCCGAAGATTTGTCTATACGCCAATAATTTAGTTTTTATCCGCATCGGCCGATCTGCTAACATCGCAGCTGGATCATACGTAGTGTCGTTTTTATGAAGCCTAGTATTAAAACCATTACAGTCAGAACGCTGGTCAATTTTCTGCTTGTATTAGCAGTTATTATGCTGATTATTACGGCATTCAATTTTCGCGCGCTCTCAAAGCAGGCGCTAGAAGATCAGGCATTATCTCACGCCGAATTAGTCCGCGCTGGTCTCACCGCCCACATGAAGGCGGACATCATGGACAAGCGCGATTATTTTCTGGAAGAGATCCAACAACTACATCAGATCAACCGACTCACCATTATTCGCAGCAACGAAGTCAGCAACCAGTTCGGTCGCGCGCGCGCAATTGAGCATGAAGTTGATAACGTTGATGCGATCGCGCGCAAGGCGTTTGAGACCATGAAACCGGTCTTCGTACTGCACGAGTTTTCATACAGCCCAACCATTCGCGCGGTGGTGCCGTACATCGCCTCGCCAGCGGGTTCGCTCAACTGTCTCGCCTGTCATAACGTTGCGGAAGGGACCGTGCTTGGGGCGGTTGATATTGAAATGGACGCATCAAAATATCGCAACCATTCACTCATGGTCATCGCCGGTATGCTGGTCATATCGCTTGTCTTCATGGCGTTAATTTTGATGAATACAAAACGCACCATTCAGCGCCACGTACAGGGACCACTCGATACGCTTGTCGATAAAGCGATAGATGCTTATGAGAAAAAGAAACCGGTCAGCCCGGACCAATTCCATACCGAAGAATTCAGTAACGTCGCCAATGAGATCAACCTCTTTAACTCAAAGATCATCGCCCATCAGGATCTACTACAACAGAAAAATGATGAACTGGCTGCACTGAATGATGAGATAGAAAAAACCCTGCGTGAAACGGTCTTCACCATGGGTGTGATTGAAGAACAGCGCTCCAAAGAAACCAGCAACCATACCCAGCGAGTATCACTCTATAGTCAGTTACTGGCGCGCAAGATTGGGCTATCTGAAAAAGATATCGATCTGATTGCCGCTGCCGCGCCCCTGCACGACCTTGGTAAAATAGGCATCCCAGATAGCATTCTGTTAAAACCTGAGCGCCTCACCGATGAAGAGCATGAGATCATGAAAAACCACACCCGCATCGGCTACACTATGCTCAGCCACTCAGAGCGAGACATCCTGAAAGCGGGTGGCATTATCGCCCTGCAACACCATGAAAAATGGGATGGCAGCGGTTACCCGCAAGGACTGAAGGGCGAACAGATTCATATCTACGGACGCATCATCGCGCTCGCCGATGTTTTTGATGCATTAGCCTTCAGAAGAGTCTATAAAGAAGCATGGGAGCCGATTCGCGTCATCACGTGGATAAAAGAACAGCGAGGAAAACACTTCGACCCAACACTGGTCGATATTTTTCTGGAGAGTCAGGATGAAATCACTGACATCACCAAGCGCTATCCGGCCGATTTATAATAAGCACCAACAACTTTAAAGAGAAGAGCGATGCAAAGCGACTGGTTAAGAGAAAACATGATGACGATTTTATCGATCGTCGGTGTGGCTTCAGCACTCTGTGTCGGCGGAATCTTTGTACTCTATTTTATGATCAAGCGAAAAACTAGACAAAAAAATCAGGGTCAATAAGCGCGCTTTGATCTAGCGCATGTCACATCGACTTAAACTGTGAGCATCACTCAACACTACCAAACATCGATTGAACAACAGGGCTATCAACAAGACCCTGAACAGGCCGATGCCATTAATCACTTCCAACGCCTTTACGATGATCTGCTAGCGCCGCCTAAAACAGCACCCTTTCTTGATCGCATGCTGAATAAAACAGCCCCAATCACACAAGGCCTTTATCTATGGGGCGGACCTGGGCGAGGCAAAACCTATTTGATGGACTTGTTCTACAACCATCTACCAACACAGCAAAAACAGCGCCTCCATTTCCACGAGTTCATGCGTAATGTCCATGCTCAACTCGCGACCATCAATAACAAGCAAGCACCACTGGCAGTGATTGGCAAGCGCGTGGCAGAAAAGACTCGCGTCCTCTGTCTGGATGAATTTTATGTTGCCGATATTGGTGATGCCATGTTGCTTGCCGGTCTGCTTGAGGCGCTCTTTGCCAATCAGATTATCCTGGTCACCACCTCCAACACTACTCCAGATAACCTCTACCGAGGTGGGCTCCAGCGTGAGCGATTTTTACCCGCTATCGAGCTGATCAAAACCCACACACAGTTAATCAAAATGGAACAGGGAGCTGACTTCCGCCTGCAAGCCACAAAACAGAGCGGCTACCAACGTTATCAACTTTGCGATGAGTCCAGCGCCGTTGAATTAATGACCCAACAGTTTCAAAAACTAACGGGGCAAGCCTTTAATAAGCAATCGTCAACATTGACAATCAATGGGCGTGAAATCCCATTGATTGCAGCACATGGCTCGCTTATCTGGCTCGATTTCAACACGCTGTGCCAAACGGCCCGCGCCACTGCCGACTATCTTGAAATTACCACACGTTACAAAACCATCATGATCACTCATATCCCACAAATGGATGAGGCATTAGACAATGCGGCGATTCGCTTCATCCACCTGATTGATGCGATCTACGACAACCAGGTAGAGCTAATCACAACGGCGACCGTATCCCCCACACAGCTCTATTGCGGGCAACATCACATTAAAAGCTTTAAGCGCACTGCCAGCCGACTTTGTGAAATGGAACATTATCAGTACGACCGTGACTAAACAGTGAACGCTTTACCATCTCATGCCCTCTAGGCTATGATGATTTATGACTGATTTTCACTACGCAGATCCACTTCCGCTCGGCAATGATAAAACAGAATATCGTTTGCTTACCGATGAGTATGTTTCAACCCGTGCATTCGAAGGCCACCCGATACTTAAGGTTGAAGAAGCGGCGCTCACGCTACTGACAGAAAGCGCGATTCATGACATCTCGCACCTCTATCGCAGCAGCCATTTACAACAGCTACGCAATATACTGGATGATAGCGGCGCCTCTGAAAATGATCGTTTTGTCGCGATGGAGTTACTACGCAACGCCAACATTGCCGCCGGGATGGTACTACCTGGCTGCCAGGACACCGGCACCGCCATCATCATGGGCAAGAAAGGGCAACAGACGTGGACTGGAGGCAATGACCGAGAGGCGATCTCGCGCGGCGTATACCAGGCCTATCGCAAATATAACCTGCGCTTTTCGCAGATGGCACCACTGACCTTCTTTGATGAAAAAAACACCGGCACCAACCTGCCCGCACAGATCGATATTGAAGCGGTTGAAGGTGGCAGTTTCAAGTTTCTATTTATCACCAAGGGCGGCGGCTCAGCCAATAAAACGTTTCTATTCCAGGAAACCCGAGCGCTGCTCAACCACGAAAACCTATTCGCCTTTCTGGCTGAAAAATTGAAGATGCTCGGTACATCGGCCTGTCCGCCCTACCACCTTTCGATCGTGGTCGGTGGTACCTCAGTGGAGACCAACTTAAAGATGGTTAAACTCGCCTCGGCTCACTACCTCGACACCTTGCCAAATCACGGCAATGAATTTGGCCAGGCACTTAGGGATACCGAACTGGAGATTCAGATACTGAGACTCACCCAACAGCTTGGCATCGGCGCTCAGTTTGGTGGTAAATATTTTGCCCACGATGTGCGCGTGATACGCCTGCCTCGCCACGGTGCCTCATGCCCAGTCGGCATCGGCGTATCGTGCTCAGCAGACCGTAACATTCTAGGCCGTATCGACCGAGAAGGGGTGTGGCTGGAACAGCTAGAACGAGACCCGGCCCGTTTTCTGCCCGAGGTAAAAACAGAGTCACTCTCAGATGACGTGGTACACATCGACCTCAATCAACCGATGAGCAAGATCCGCGCAACACTCTCACAACACCCAATTAAGACTCGACTGGCACTTAGCGGACCGATCATCGTCGCGCGCGACATCGCCCACGCCAAAATTAAAGAGCGCTTCGATAATGGCCAGGGCATACCCGATTATTTTAAAGACCACATCGTATATTACGCTGGTCCCGCGAAAACACCCGATGGCTACGCTTCCGGCTCGTTTGGCCCCACCACGGCTGGACGCATGGACAGCTATGTTGAAGCCTTCCAACAACAGGGCGCATCACTGGTGATGCTTGCCAAGGGAAACCGCAGCCGCGCGGTCACTGAGTCCTGCAAATCAACAGGTGGTTTCTATCTTGGTTCGATCGGCGGTGCTGCGGCACGCCTTGCTGAAGAATGCATCCGTAAAGTAGAAGTGATCGACTATCCAGAACTCGGCATGGAAGCAGTGCACCGCATCGAGGTCGAAAACTTCCCCGCCTTCATCATCGTGGATGACAAAGGCAAAGACTTCTTTGCTGAGTTAGGGATTTAATCGTTTAAGATCAGGCAACGACTGCAGTGTTAACTCGCGCCCCTCATTCAACATATACTCTAAAAAAACCTGCGCAACGACTGAAAGCTGCTTCCCTTTTGGGTAACAGAGATACCATTGATCTTCGATCGGAAAGTCCTGTATATCAAGTACCACCAACTCTCCCGACTGCAGTTCATGCGTCAGCGCATAAATCGATAACATTGAAACCCCCAGTCCACCAATCACCGCCTGCTTAACTGCCTCATTACTGCCAAGCTCCATGCTACCCTTAAAACAGAAATCACGATTCTTGATCAATCGACCAATTGAGCCGTACGTGCCACAACCGGGCTCACGCATAATAAAATTTTCGGCTGCCAGCGCCTTCACCGGAATATTGCGTTCATTAGCCAGAGGGTGCGACGGCGGGGCCAGCACCACTAAAGGGTTCGCTAAAAAAGGGATTCGATGAATCGATGAGCCTGTCGGCGCCTGGCCAACAATATAGATGTCATCAAGGTTTTGCTCCAGACGCTCCAGTACACGCTCACGGTTAATCACTTCTAGCGCCACATTGATACCCGGATATTGCTTACAAAATGAGCCTAAAATCCTCGGTGCAAAATATTCAGTAGTGGTAACACCAGAAATTCGCAGGTTTCCCTGCTTAATACCCTGAATATCTGACACAGTCATTTGAAATTCAGCAAGGTTATCAAACACGGCTTTACTGGTTTTAAGCAGCTCCTGACCCACCTCAGTCAGATATATCTTTTTACCCACCTGATTATAAAGCGGCATACCCACGATATCAGTAAGTTTTTTAGCCTGCATTGAGAGTGTTGGCTGGGTTAAATGCAGTTCTTCTGCCGCCGCCGTGAACGAACCATTTCTTGCAATTGCTTCAAAGACTTGCAACTGACGGAAGGTCGCATTTCTAATTCTAATCATAATCCACCACAGTAATATTGTAATAAGACAATAGGTAGTATAGTTTTTTTTGATTATCGTTTATACAAAAAACATATCATACTATTTTCGTTGGTTTAATCCCCTCCCCCCCTATAAAGGGATTAAATCAATTCTCTAGCGTGCATGGGACTGCTCCCCCTCCCTTTTGCATCCCATGCACGTATCTTTTTATCCTTAAGTTTCATCTAGATAGACAAATCAACCGGCAACAGCATACTTTAAATGCATTGCGATGCCCAGTGATTAACCAGCCCTATTTCCACATGCCAATCAATAGTCTTTAGTCTATGGTAAATATAAAATACTTTTATTATCAATTATAAATCAATAAGTGCATAATGGCTTCACTGCTCGGGGCATCTCTACCCCTCCTCAAAATTCCCGGGCATCTTGTATACGCATGGATCAGTCCCCCCTCCTCTTAAACGATCCATGCGTTTTTTTATGTCCTGAAAAAATTCCCCAATAAAAAAGGCGTATGTTTAACCATACACCTTCATTATTTGCTCCTTGCAATATACTGTTCAGCAGGCTTTCAACCTCGCCTGGCGATGAGCCGCGATCAACCAGAACAGACTCAACAGCAGCAGCTGCGACAATGGATGCAGTGAGCCACCGCCACTACTCACTGGCGCAACCTCTGGCTCACTCACGGCCACTACTTTGCCGATCTGCGCTGGATCTTTGATCACGCGATTAGCCTGACCATCCATATCGTTCCCGCCACCGTCCTGAATCGTGAGCTGGATACAGTAATGACCCGCCGTTAAGCCTGCCGTGTAATCAGTACTACCCGGTAACGGGCAGCGGCCCGGTGACCCAAGTGCCGATGCAATGCTGTTGTTCGCATCTTCAACATAGTTTTTCCAGCCCGTAACCGGGTGATATTTACGGTAGACCGCGTTGATGGGCAGCGCCTCCATCTGTGGAATCGTTATCATCACTGACTGCCCCGCATTTGGCAGACCTGTGATCTCAAAATCAACATAGCCACCGCCCGCATTCGGCACCGTGTCAGCGGCAGTCACCGTTCCAGGATTCCCTTCACCGCCGCCGTAAGCAGAGATATCACCCGAGGTGACATAAGCCCCATCACCCTGTGCGGCAAAGGCAACATCACCCAAATGTAAAGCGAGACCAGCTTCTGTCTGCATGATGTAGGTTCCAGTCTGCGTTGAAAATAGCTGCAACTCATTACTCAGTAAGGTTGAGGCATCAAGATAATCGGCAACACCATCACCATCGCTATCGGCAAACGATTCGTCGCTATCGACAACACCATCATTATCACTATCCGTTGCGGTTAGCACTGGCGCAACTGAGACCACTTCTAACAGTAGTTCGCTGTCGACAGAAATATTCGGCGCGCCATTATCGGTCGTCGTCAATCGCACCTTATAAAAGCCGTCAGCAAGCGTTGTTGGATCGAATACAAACGTGGTGTCATCAGCATCATTCACCTCTCGGGTACGCAAAGCTGCGTTCGTTGCCAACCAGCTGTAGCTGTGGGTATCTGCCGGGTTAGGATCAGAGACCAGCGCACTGACCACCACATTGCCGTCCCCCGTCACAACCAGACGAGTCTCCAGCGTGCTTTGCACCGGCGTCAACGCAACCTCCGCCGCCTCATTCAACTCAATCGTTGTGATGGTGTGCGTATTGCCTAACCCCTCACGTGCGTTGGCCAGTGTCCCCATGGTGAAGACAATCGTTTCACCCGCATCAACCTCAGCATCATCCTGAATATTCACCGTGACACTGCCATTGGTACCACTAGCAATCACTATGTCGTTGTCGATCGCATCATGATCAAGCGGGTAGCTCGCACTACCGGACACCGTATAAGGGATTGTCACCGGATAGCTCAATGCAGGTGCGCTCAGCTCAACCCCAACCGTAACAGCACCGCCTTCACCTACCGATTGATCAATCCAGAAATTAGCAAACGGAGGCTGAGCATTCTGCTCATCATCAACCATGATGATGGTTTCGCGAGAAGGATGGTCAATGATATACCCCGAACTGCGCGCAAGCGTGATCACAATCGTCTCATCTCCTTCTACCTGAACATCATTGATCGGTGTAATACCCACCACCGCACTGCTGCTGCCCGCCGCGATATCAACCGCGCCAGCCAATACCTGGTAATCACCACCCGGCCAGGCAGTACCCGCCGCCGAGTAGAAGACACGCAATGAGTCTGTCGTAAGGCCACTACGGGAAACGGTGAACAGACCCGCCGCACCCGCCTCATTAACAGTCGGGTTAGTCGCACTCAGTGTGACTCGCGGTATGGCGCTATTATCGTTATCACGATTGACGACCTGTACATCGTCAGCATTCATACCATTGTAGTCGGCATCACCCACCGCGACGGCTGCCGCCGTCACAATACTATAATCCACATCGCCATCGACAGTATTACCATCGTCAACACCGATCACCGTGCCGACCTGCTGCATGCTCCAGTTTTCAGGGGTAAAAATAAACTGGCTCGGTGTCACCACACCTTCAGCCACATTACTACTCGACAGCCCAATGGTGACATTAACATCCGGTTGGCTAGTCAACGCCATTGAAAATGACATTCTGCCGCCCGACTCCGTCGTGACTAACTTGCTAGCCGGTGATACCGCGATACCAGCAGCATCGTTATCATAGATTGTCAGTGTCGTGCTGGCCGGTATTCCCTGTGTATAACCGGCTCCAGTAAGCAGCGACAACACCACTGTTTCATCGGTTTCAACCAGGCCATCATTCGTAGCAAAGACATCCACATCCACCTCAACAGCACCGGCAGGAATCACAACTGATGTGCTCAAACCGCTAAAGTCACCGCTACTTGCTGTACCTGCCACACTGTAATCAACCGTCAATGGAGCGGTGATTTCACCAGAACGCATAAACCTAACGCGCCCTGTTTGACCTTCTGTCGCGCTCACTGATGACACCACCACCTCAACCGCGACATCGTTATCCTCGTTGGTAACAGAGACATTCACGGGATCAATACCATCATAACTAGTGTCAGTCGTCACCACCGTAGCAAGATCAACTGTATAGAGAACAGGGCCATCAGAAAGAACATCGTTAGCCCCGGTAATCGTTACCGTCTGCGGGATATGCCAGTCACTAATTTTAAAACTGAGCTCCGCTGGTAAGACGGTTCCCTCGGCAGTATTTAAACTGCTAACGTCGATCGTCAACGTATCGGTTGGCGCACTGAACGGCGCATCCAGTACCACAGTAAAAGTCGCGCTGCCACCACTCTCCGTGGTCGTCAGGCCTGTGGATGGGCTCACGGTAACACCCGGAGTCTGCACCTTACTTAAGGAGACAAATACGGCACCTTCATTAGTATAACCAGGGTCTTCATAATTGGGCGCGGCAGAAAATACTTCGCTGTAACCATCGCCATTGATATCGCCAAGATTACCAACCGTCGTGCCATAATTACCAGTGGTAGCGGTAGCATTCTCGATAACTATGGGGGTCGTTTGCAGGCTTCCCAGACCATCATTCAAATAGACCACGGCAGTGCCAAAATTACTACTGAAACCGGGGCCTCCGGCAATCACATCCAACAGACCATCGTTATTAAAATCACCCGCTGAATCAACTGATGATTGACCAAGATAGTTCCTAGCAAAGGCTCCAAACACCTGCCAGTCACTCTCTGTATCGGCACGCACAATCCCGTCCACATCTGCGGCCGTGACGAGACCAGTGGAAGACCCCTTGAAGAGGTAGAGTGCCCCCTGATATATATCGGTATTCGTATAGTTTCCAGCAGCCAGCAGCAGGTCATCGATACCATCGCCATCGATATCGCCCGCATTAGCGACCGCAGAACCGAACGCAGCACTTGCCTTATCACTCTCGGCCATCCAGTCGACATCTGTCAGATCAGCATAACCATCAGCACCCGCATCGTTAAAGCCCGAGGCGGAGCCGTAGAAGACGTACACACGCCCCTCATCTGCCTGACCATTGTCAAACCCCGTGGCACCCATCACAAGATCCGGGTAGGCATCGCCATTGACATTAGCAGTGACCATAGCACCCTGAGTGTTACCAAAATACGTTCGGTTTAGATCATCGCTAAAGGACCAGCTCCAGCTCAGCTCCGATACATTGATGATGCCATCGGCAACAGGGTCATCCCACCCTGCACCGTTATTCTTGAAAAGGTAGACACGCCCCACATCAAACAGGGTATTAGCGGCATTGTTTTCCAAACCAGCGCCAATGACGATATCGACATCACCATCTAAATCGAAATCGGCAGCAACAATAGCGCTACCAAACTGACTACCTAGATTCCCCTGAAATGTCCATGTCGCATCGGTCTCCCGGGTAATGCCATCGCTATCGGCATCGGCCAGACCAGTGGCGGAACCGTAGAAGATATGTACCCGTCCACTGGTATTAGAGCGATGAGTCTGCGAACCTACCGCAATATCGTCACAACCATCGGAGTTCAAGTCACCCATGTTAACAACCACTTTACCAAACGAGGTCCAGTCAATGTTGGATCTCGCCAGCACATCGCGTTCGGCAGAAAATCCGTTGCCATTACCGTAATAGATACTGACTTCACCCAGAAGATCATACGGGTAAACAGGCTGGTCATAATACCCACCTACGATCAAATCGACATTGCCATCGCAATTGATATCGGCAGACGTCACATCTAAACCGTGGTAACTTTTGGAAACATCGGGGTCAAATTTGAACATTGCTCGGTTGCTATCAACATTGGTGACCGCCACATCATCCGGGTCAATCGCACCGTAGTTCGGATCCGTCGATACCAGTGTGGTCTGGATGGTATAGCCCTGCTCATCGTCGAACAACGTGTCATCGACACCCGTCACTGTGACCGTAACCCCGTACGCTGAAGGTGCCACACCTGCCGGAAATAATATCGAGTCTGGTGAGACGAGTCCCTCAGTGAGGTCACTGCTGACAAAATTGATCATAACATCGTCGGCCGGCGGTGCGCCCAGTACGATGTTAAACGTCGCACTGCCGCCATCCTCGGTGGTCGTTAAACCCGTCGTGGGCGAAACTGTCACCGTGTAGCTCTCGTTATCGATGTTCGTCATTGCAATATCGGCAGGGTTAAGTCCGTTATAGTAGCTATCGTCTGACGATATGGCAGAAGTCACAATGTTATATGGGACATCCCCATCAACAACGGAATCATTTTTGCCCACCACAGTTATGGACGCACCCCTATTCCAGTTAGCCGGATTGATCGTCACCGTAGTTGGGCCAAACAGGTTGCCAGAGACATAGCCCTCAGAAAAATCATCGGTCTCCACCGTAAAAGTGACTGGGTCTGTCGGCATGGTGGTAAGGCGCAACGACAGTGGGGTAAAACCGCCGTTTTCGGTCGTCGATGTGCCATACAGCGCCACGACGGTGACACCAGCGACATCATCCTCGATATTGGTCGCGGTCACATCCACTGGATCATGGGCCGCATAGAGCGGATCGGCGCTTGAGGTCGTGGTGATCTCAATACTATAGGCGGTCGCAGGGTCGATGATGAAATCATCGACACCGGTCACCGTCAGCAATTGAGGGGTCGCCCAGTCAGTGGTGGTAAAAATCAGCGATGGGATATCGATCGTCCCCTCAGTGAGATCACTCGAGACCAGTCCAAACGTCACATCGGCCGTCGGCTCTGAATCAAGACGTACCGAGAAGGTAAAGCTCGCACCCATTTCGTTGCTGACCCCACTGCTAGGGGTCACGGTCACACCGGTGGTATCGTCATCGATGTTACTCATCGCGATCGCAGGGAATGCACTATCGTCATAATTGGCATCACCACTGACCGCTGCAGCCATGATGATTTGATACGGAATGTCACCATCATCAATGTCATCATTCACGCCCGTGATGGTCACAGTCTGCGCTATATTCCAGTCGCCGGTGGTAAACAGAAGGCTAGATGTAGAGAGCACCCCCTCGGTGAGGTCTGTGTTCTGCAACTGGATCATCACATCGGCCGTGGGTGCACTGCCAAGCGAGACATTAAACGTCGCTGTGCCATTGGGTTCTGCCGTAGGGCCGCTCACCGCAGAGACAGTCACAACACCACCCGCAACATTAACGGCATCATAGGTCAGCGCGACACTGGCAACCACTGGCGTCGTATCGAGGCTTGACACCAGCGTAACACGGTACTGTATCCATTGATCATCCAGCGCATCTCTAAGTACCGGGGAAAATGTCGTACAGCTGATCGCACCGCTGCCACTACAACCGCCTGCATGGGTATTAGCTGAGTTCCAATAGGTGCTCGAAGTGCCGTCCGGCCCTGCCCAGTCAGACCACGTCCCCGGTGCCCCACCACTGTTGGCCGCGGTGCGAATCTGCAACTGCACATCAGTACCAGCCGCCAGGGTCTCGTTCCATGCAAGGCCACCTAGCAGGTTTGTGGCATCGGTGGTGTTATAAGGGGATGAAATCAGCTGCGCCGAATCGACATACGTTGTGTAGTGAAAAGAGATATCTTGCAGGCTTGGTGTCGCATTGACATCTGTTGATGTCATGCGCACACGGTACTGTGCATAACGATGCGACGCGAGCACGGAGATATCGCCAGCATTCTGCACATCCATCTGCCAGGCAGTCCAGGAACCATCAATAGAGAGCGAATCACCGGCACGCACATCGACCGCCAGAGTCGTACCCACTGGCAGGTCCTCCGTGAAATTGAGCGTAGTAAAGCCGAGGTGCTGACCAAAATCGATCATTGCCGAATAGTACTCACCGGAAGCAGCATACGGGCCAAGATTGAATATCTCCACCCCCAAGGAGCCTCGGGTTGCGTAGAGGTAGTTTTTATCAACCGCCGTTCGATAGAGGCTAGCTGTCCCCGGTTGACTCAGTATTAATGTAGGCGATGCAGGGTTGCTAATATCAATCATCTTAGCTTCATTACCACTCGCGGTATAAAGCACATTACCGCTGATCGTAATAGGCGCATAACTGCTGGCTGCCAATGAAGAAATGGCGAGTAGAACAGGCGCTGTTGGATCGGTAACATCATAAATCCGCATGCCCGTTGAAACATTCATGTATGCGATATTCCCCTTCACCGCGACATACCCAGGTGCCCCCCCACCTGTAAGAAGAGTGGTCAGTAATTGAGGATCGGTTGGGTCAGAGACATCAAAAATCAGCATGCCTCCTGTTGTCGATCCGTCTGACAGGTAAACATACCCATTGACATAAGAAATATATGTTGCATTTCCTGGCGTGTCATAGCTGCTCAACAATACAGGCGCAGCAGGGTCTGTGACGTCGACAATGGCCAGGCCACCTGTTTGCCATCTCGCCATATAGAGATAATTCCCTACCTTCACCATCGAAAAGGTCCAGCCTGTTATCGATAATGAAGAGACTATCGCTGGTACTGCTGGATTTGTGATATCGACAATGGCTAAGCCGGAGACCACCCCGACATAGGCATAGTTCCCGTCGATTGCGACATCATAAATACGATTACCGTGCCCGGTGCTTGCGGCTAATACTGGTGCGGCCGAGTCAGAGACATCGATAATGCGGAAACGGGCATTAGAATTGCCTGGGTCATCCGCACTATAGAGATACCCATCTCGGTAGGTCGGACTTCCAGTTAACGAGTAAAAAACGTCATACTGGCTCACGGATGCTGGAGCCAGTGAAAAACTTAGGCCGATTGAAGCATTAGCACCACGACCATCAATACCAATATCGGTACCACCAGCATACTTCAGGTATCCCACCGCAGCATCAAGGAACATCGGCGTAACCGCCGTATCAGTGGTTGCCAGTGTCACCAAATATTGAAAATAGCGGCGATCGCTTAAGCTAGAGATATCAACACCACTCGTCACCGATGAGATCGTTACCCAGCTACCATCAAAGGTTGCCGTATTCCCAGCTCTGACATCAACCACAATGGAAGTTCCAACGGGTGTCGTATCAGCATTAAACTGGAAGGTATTAAAACCATAATGCACCCCGATATCCATGACGGGGGACTCATAAGTTCCACTTAATGGATACGAAACCGCAGTACTTAAACTGAGATGACTGGTGCCACCACTGTGCCCCCCCACCAGGTCTAAAATCCCATCACCATTAACATCACCAAGTGAAAAGACGCCGATGGAACCGACATCAATGGTGCCTTCCCATGTGGCATCACGCGCACCCCAGTCAGGGCTGATGGCCGTCCCGACATTCGGATAGGCCCAAAAGGTTCCAAGATTAGTCCCAACGATCAAATCATACAGGCCATCACCATTCAAATCTCCCAATGCAGGCGCCGCATAAGTGCCGACATCATCACCAGTCTCCCACGTAACAGGAGCAGCCGTTGACCAATCCGGCGATGCCGAACTACTATTCAAAAAAGCAAAAAGAATACCATTACCAACACCCGTAATCAGATCCAGATCACCATCATTGTCAAGATCGGCCAGTGCAGGCTTCGCAAGCGATTGACTATAAAGGACACTCATATTCGGGCCATCGAACGCACTATTGTGTTGCCATGCTGGCGACGATGCGGTTCCTATATTTTCATAGCCCATTTGTCGGCCATCATTCACACCAACTAATAAATCGTAGTCACCATCGCCATCCAGATCACCCGCCTCAGGCCGGACAAAACCACTTGGTATTGCTGCATCATACAGCCGCCAGCTAGTCTGAAGCGTCCAGACAGGCGATGCCGCACTGCCGGTGTTTCGATAAGCATTAATATAATCATTACTATATTCACCAACCATCAAATCCAACAAACCATCCCCATCCAGATCGACCAGCGTGGGAGATGCGTATGAACCCAGATCAGTGTGAACATTGGACTGGAGAGCAGCCCATGTGGGTGTGACTGGGGTAACTGGCGCCAGAATCACGCCACCACCGAGAACTTTGGAATTAGTCGACACCGCGCCTGCCGCCAAAAAGTCTGCCTTTGATACGTGAGACTGACCATTATCAGGGTTTAGTGCGAAATCGGCATCGGTGGTATGTGCCTGCGTCCGAATCTCGGTAGCAAGATCAAGGTCCGCCCCTGCGTTGATCACATCCAACGTTGCATCTTTACTGGAGTATGTCGCCCAGCCGTTCTGGTTGCCCGGGTGTGTCGCATTGGTAGCAGCAGAACCTCCGTCCCAACTATCCTGACTTAAGGTACCAGAGGTGGCTGAATAAACAGACGTAGAAACAAGCAAAAATAACAAAAAGAGCACAATAGAAGAGACAACCATTGTTCGCGACTGAGCACGATGTAAAATCATACCCCTCTCATCAATACAAGCATCATAAATGTGGTGCATCTTCCGCTGCCTCTTTGACTTTGATTACTGATACCCAGCCTTTTCATAAGGCAGTTGAAATAGCATCAATCTACCTCACTGGGATACCCCTTCGCATCAAACACCTGCCATCCATCATATTGCCAAAATATAAAAAGCATTACGATGTATAAGCACCGGGGGGAATATCCATATATTCTGATTTTCTGCACAGATCTACGTGCATTTCGAGACGTAGGTATCAGTTCTCTTGTTAATTAGTAATATCGGCCGAACCAAACAGCTTTGTAGGCAAAATCCTAAGCAAAACACTCAAAACCACCTAATGCCGACCGTAAAAAAACAACCATTATTAAATTTAACATTATATTCCAACAAGTTAGCAATTCCCCGCATCTGGAAAAGAAAAATACTCGCTCAACGTCAGAATTAATCACAATTATGCTACAGTATATCTACTGGAAACAGAATGTTTTAACTTAAAGAAACCCAAGGATTAGTTTTTCACCGCCCTCATGATTAACAGAGTGGTTTTATATAAAAACAACAAATAACCAAAACGATGCAACCCTAATTTGAGTCGCCTCCTTTATGCGTTTTTCAAAAACTATAAACTTCATACCACTCTGCACTGCCATCATGTGCTGTTCAACGGCCGCTCGCGCTGAATTTGTACTCGACTTTATGCCAGACGATGGGGGCGGCCTTAGCACCTCATACACTCACGGAGACTGGTCACGCCCAGGCGCCACTCCATTCCTAATGCGAGGCGGTCTACAGCTTCCGGAGATTGTAGTAGACCCCGAGACGGGACTCGATTATTTCCATATCGTGATGGGGGATCCCGCCAGCGGCTTCATGCAGGATGTCTATATAGAACGGGGGTTCAGTAGCTTTCAGGGTGGTGCCGGTTCTGCCGTGGGCGGCGGCGGCCATGGCAATAATAACGTTAATCCACTAGGCCCTAACGCTGCCAATGGTCAAGCGAATCCTCGTAAAGTCCTGGTCAGACAAATCATCTCCGACGGTGAAATTTACATTGACTTTATCAAAGACAAATTTGACCGAAAACCGAAAATCACGCAGATGCTCACGCTGCCCGAGATGACCTCGACTTTTCAGCTGGACATGAGCAACAGCACTTACGATGACGACCTCACCCCCGGCGTTCTATTCCTGACACAATCTCACATCGATGATTATCAGGATCAGGCCAGCTTCAATTATGCAACTGACATCCAAAAATCAAATATTGAAGGTGGCCGCTATACCTATGTCAACGGCGGAGGGCCTGGCGGCTCTGCAGGCACATACACCTACGCCCAGGGTGATTTCGATGTCGACTCCCCCACATGGGAGGCCTATTTTGACCATAGTCAGGCCAATCACTGGAGCTACCCCGTCAATAGGCCCTCGCCCCCGTAACAACCTCAGTTACAACCTCAGTTACAACCTCAGTTACAACCTCAGATTCTCACCCAAACCGCCGATATAGTATATGCGGCAGGCTGGCTTAATAAAGCTGGTTTTAAGCAGAAGCTCCCCACTGTAATTCAAAATTTACATCGATGCGGAGCTTTCTATAGAAAGGAACTCTTTAATCCTGTCAAGACGATGTCACCAACATGATGTAGATTCATATCGTTATGAAACAACGCTTTACACTACAAAAAATCGACATTACAGCACTCTGCCTGCTGTTCAGTGTTTCTGCCCATGCGGAATTTGTGCTTGATTTTTTGCCCGACGATGGTTTCGGGCTCGGCACATCAGATGGCACCCCATGGCTAACCAGAGGAAGCCTTCAACTCCCTGAAATAGTCATCGACCCTGACACTGGGCTGGATTATTTCCATATCATCATGGGCGACCCCAGTAGTGGCTTTATGCAGGACGTATATATTGAACGAGGTTTTTCTTCATTCCAGGGTGGCGCAGGCTCTGCTGTTGGTGGCGGTGGCTTCGGTGGCAATGATGTGACACCGCTTGGTGAAAACTCAGGAACAGGCGAAGCAAACCCTCGCAAAGTATTAGTCAGGCAGGTCGTCTCCGATGGTGAGATTTATATGGACTTTACCAAAGACAAGTTTGATCGAAAACCCAAAATCACGCAAATGCTGACCCTGCCAACCATGAGTTCTATTTTCCAGATCGACATGAGCAATAGCACCTACGGTGACGACCTCACCCCCGGCGTCGTCTTTTACACCATGCAGTTGGCCGACGATTATAAAGACCAAGCTGACTTTAACTTCGCAACTGACATCCAGGAATCGATTATCGATGGTGGACGCTATACATACACCAATGGCTCCGGCCCCGGCGGCTCAGCTGGTACCTATAGCTACGATCAGGGCAACTTCGATATCGATGCCGTCTCATGGGAAGTTTACTTTGACCACAGCCTCGCAAACCCCTGGTCAAACACCACTAACAAGCCAGTGCCCCCATAGCGGCCCACAATCCAACACACCACTTATCAGTGGCCAGAAACTTGCTATTCATCGGCAAATCCCTGTATAGTGCAGCGACTTGTCTGGGCGCCTGTGGTCATACGTCCTCTGCTAACATTTTAGCCGTAAACAGATAACAGCACTGCTACCGCTCCAAGAGTTGGATCGCAGCGCACCCCGAACTGAATAATCAGATCACCCCGCCTCAGACTGCACCAATTGAAACACTTTGGTAGGCGCGCTTTAGGAGCATAATTTTAGATGTCATTTAACACCCTCGGCCTGAAGGCTGAATTACTTCGTGCTATCGAAACACAAGGTTACACCACCCCAACACCCGTTCAGGCTCAAGCAATCCCTGCCATTTTAAAAGGCGGCGATATCCTTGCCGGCGCACAAACGGGCACCGGGAAAACGGCAGCCTTCACGCTGCCAATGTTACAGCGCCTTTCAGATGCAAACACCGAAACGACTACCAAACGCAAACGTGCGGTACGTGCACTCGTTTTAACCCCAACGCGTGAACTTGCCGCGCAGGTTGCAGAAAGCACACAAAACTACGGCAAAAACCTGGCTCTTAAATCTACTGTTGTATTCGGCGGCGTTAATATAAAGCCGCAAATTGATAAATTACGCCAGGGCGTCGACATCATCGTTGCCACGCCGGGCCGCCTACTGGATCATGCCACACAAAAAACGGTTGATCTGTCTCAGGTTGAAATACTCGTACTTGATGAAGCGGATCGTATGCTCGACATGGGCTTCATCAACGACATCAAAAAAATTATCGCCCTGATACCCAGGCAGCGTCAGAATCTTCTGTTCTCTGCAACCTATTCAAATGAGATCAAGCAACTTGCACAACAGCTTTTGCAAGATCCAACGCTGATTGAAGTGGCGCGTCAAAACACCGCAACTGAAACAGTATCTCAACTCGTACACCTTGTTGACCGCGCACGTAAACGTGAACTACTCACACACATTATTGATGCAGGCGAATGGAAGCAGGTGCTGGTCTTTACTCGTACCAAGCACAGTGCTAACCGCCTAAGTAAACAATTGGAGCAGAGCGGTATTACATCAGCCGCCATTCATGGCAATAAGAGTCAGGCGCAACGTACCAAGGCCTTAAAGTCCTTTAAAACAAACGATATTCGTGTACTCGTCGCTACCGATATCGCCGCGCGCGGTCTTGATATCGACCAGCTACCACACGTGGTTAACTTCGAACTACCGAACGTCGCAGAAGATTATGTCCACCGTATCGGCCGTACTGGGCGTGCAGGTAATGAGGGTGAAGCGGTATCACTTGTCTGCGTTGATGAGCTCAAACTACTCAGCGGCATTGAAAAATTGATCAGTCGTGACATCAAAAAAGAGGTCGTTGAAGGCTTTACGCCCGATCCAAGCATCAAAGCTGAAGCGATTCCTAATGGACGCAACAACACGGGTGGCAGACAGCAACAAGGTCGACGCCCATCATCGACACAGGCACGCACACCACGCAGTGGCGCAGCACCGCAACGCAAGCAGCAGCCTCAACGCGGCCGTAACAATAATCAACAAAATAAAGCCAAACAAAACCACACTGGGCCATCAACACAAGAAGTCCACATGCATCAAGCGAGTGATGGCCAGGGACTTCAGGTTGATCCACCACGCGGTACTGGCGAAGTTAATGGTAACAGTATTCACTACCAACCCCAGCCAAAGCAGAACAAACGCCAGGGACAAGATCGTAATAAAGGTAGCAATAAAAAGCCGCGTGAAGTTGCCTCACTGTTTGGCGGCTAAGCACCAAACAATTGATGCCCGACTACTTAATAAAATTAACTCTCAGGAACTACGCCCGTGCTGTCAACTGCGAACATTACCATGCAATTCGGTGCCAAGCCGTTATTTGAAGATATTTCCGTTAAATTTAGTGGCAACAACCGCTACGGTTTGATTGGTGCCAATGGTTGCGGCAAATCAACATTAATGAAGATTCTCGGCGGCGACCTTGAGCCAAGCGCCGGCAACGTCATGGTTGGTGAAAATGAGCGGATTGGTAAACTGCGACAGGATCAATTTGCGTTCGAAGAATATAGCGTCATTGATACCGTCATCATGGGTCATGCTGAACTATGGGAAGTAAAAAAGGAACGCGATCGCATCTACAGCCTGCCTGAAATGTCGGAAGACGAAGGCATGAAAGTAGCCGAACTCGAAGTTGAATTCGGCGAGATGGACGGCTATACCGCAGAGTCGCGTGCTGGCGAGCTTTTGCTTGGCCTTGAAATCCCACTAGAGCAGCACTTTGGCTTGATGAGCGAAGTCGCGCCGGGCTGGAAACTGCGCGTACTACTGGCGCAGGCACTGTTCTCTAATCCAGACATCATGCTGCTTGATGAGCCGACCAATAACCTTGATATCAACACCATTCGCTGGCTCGAAGACATTCTCAACCAGCGCAGCTGCACCATGATTATCATCTCGCATGATCGTCACTTTTTAAACAGTGTCTGCTCTCACATGGCCGATCTTGATTACCGTGAACTGCGTATTTATCCCGGCAACTATGATGAATACATGACTGCAGCCACACTAGTCCGCGAAAGACAATACGCTGACAACGCTAAAAAGAAAGCGCAAATCGCAGAGCTGCAAACCTTTGTTAGCCGCTTCTCAGCCAACGCGTCTAAAGCCAAGCAGGCCACCTCGCGCGCCAAGCAGATCGACAAGATCACGCTCGATGAAATCAAGCCTTCTAGCCGAATCAGCCCTTTCATCCGTTTTGATCAAGAGAAAAAACTGCACCGTCTGGCGCTAGAAGTCACAGAACTTGCTAAAAGCTTTGATGACGAAACCCTGTTTGAAAATCTAAATATGATGGTCGAAGTTGGCGAACGTGTTGCTATCATCGGGCCAAACGGTATCGGTAAAACAACTTTGCTGCGCAGTCTGGTCGGCGACCTGGAGCCTAACCACGGCGTCGTAAAGTGGTCAGAAAACGCAAAACTCGGCTACTTCTCTCAAGACCATTCGGGTGATTTTGCTGACGACATGAGCCTGTTTGACTGGATGAGTCGCTGGGGAAGACCGGGCGATGATGAACAGACCATCCGCGGCACCTTAGGCCGCCTGCTCTTCTCGCGTGATGAGTGTGAAAAATCAGTCAAGGTCATTTCCGGTGGCGAGCAGGGTCGCATGCTATTTGGTAAAATCATGCAACAGCTACCTAACATCATGCTGATGGATGAGCCGACCAATCATCTCGACATGGAATCGATTGAAGCACTTAATCTGGCGCTGGAAAACTACCCCGGCACCCTGTTCTTTGTTAGTCATGACCGTGAATTCGTTTCATCACTCGCCACACGCATTATCGAGCTAACACCGAAAGGGCTGGTCGATTATCACGGTACTTATGATGAGTATCTACGCAGCCAGGGCATCGAGGAAGCGAAACAGAAAGCCGCAAGCTGATTCAAATCAGACTAAGCTGGAAGGTTGCACAATCAACCTGCCAGCTCTCATTACTGTAATATTCTTGACACGCGACTCGTCTCGTTGACAATAGAACCCTATGAGCCACATCGACGAGACGCCTGACGATCTGCCTTCCTATCAAGTTCGCATCAGCCAGCGCGCTAAACGGATGCAGCTCAAGGTATCACCCCTCGGCGCTGTTGAAGTGGTACTACCCAAAAGCATCCATCCAAAACATGTCACGAAGTTTGTAGCAGAACATCAGGCGTGGATCGAGCAGACCCAACAACAGATGGCCGAACGCTACCCAGCCGAAGAGCTATTACCCGGCAAACTCGCATTCGCAGCAATCAATCAACAGTGGCAATTAGAATACCTGGAAGGAAAACGAGCCCGAGTCGCGGAAATCGATAACGAGCTAAAAATCTATAGCCAGGATGATGAAAGCGCACAAAGGGCACTGCAACAGTGGCTAAACCGGCGCGCCAATGAGGTGCTGATTCCATGGCTGCACAACACAGGTGATGAACTAGGGCTAACATTCAAGCGCGCTGTGATTCGCGCCCAGAAGACGCGCTGGGGGAGCTGTTCATCAAACGGCACTATCAGCATTAATCGTGCCTTACTATTTATGCCGCCAGAGACCGTTCGCTACCTCTTTGTCCATGAACTATGCCATACAAAAGAGATGAACCATTCAGCCCGTTACTGGGCACTCGTTGAAAGCCATATGCCGGATTATCGGCAGCATGAACAGGTATTAAACACGGGGATGAAACTGATACCGCGCTGGGCACTCTCTATTTAACACAATTTCTAGTCAGGCAAAGAGAACTAGAAACCCAGCTAAGAAACAGGTAAGTTGTCATACTCAGTCAGAACATTTCACCAGGTCAAAAAATGAACAAATTATGCCAAAGCTGCGGAATGCCGTTAAAGCGTGACCCTAAAGGCGGCGGCAGCAATGCTGACGGCAGCATCAACACCGAATACTGCAGTCACTGTTATATCGATGGTGCCTTTGCTCAACCGGACATAAGCGCTGAAGAGATGCGACAGCTCTGCATTGATAACATCACCGCGGGTAGCGTACCAAAAATTTTAGCGCGTTTACTCACGAAGGGAATCCCCAAACTCAAGCGCTGGTCGAAATAGAAAAGCATACATTCGCAGCCATTGCAGCCTTACAAACCACTCATCATCCATACAACGGGATAACACACATGAATCGCGGCTACGCTATTTTATACCTGGTCACTGCCATATTCTTTTATCTTGGCTGGAAGACTCGAAAAACAAATCCCTTGCTATCGACAGCACTGTTTACCGTCGCCGCGATTATCAGTGTCCTGTTAATTGGCGGCCACTTTGGCTTGCTCTGACAAAGAGGGCTACGGAATCAAACGAATATCATCCAGATAAAACTCCCGAGGTGTCTCTTTTTTGCTCAGAAATAAAATCATCTTTCTAATTTTATTCATTGCTAGCAAACGTGATTTAGGCCGGTTTTCAACCTCAGCTAATGAAATCATCAGTGTATTATCACCCGCATCAAGCCGATACTGTCCATCGTACCGATCACCATAATCCGGCGAGTTACGTACCCCATCGTCAATACGAATATTGAGCATAAAGGGCAACCCTGCATTATAAAGTTCAATTTTTAAGAATTGATAACCACGCCAATCCTGATCGCCCGCCGCGTAACGTACCCCACTCCAGGTGTGCCCGATCGTTTCAATTTTCAGTGAATTCACACCCTCAACAACATGTTTATCTGAAAATGAAATAGTGGTCCCTTTACCATGCGCCTTCCATAGTTTTTTTTCTAAACCGCTCTCAAAACCACCCAACACTGGAAACTGTTGATCACGCAACCAAAATGCCCGCCACTCACTCCACGCCGGCTGCGCCACCCATACTAGCGTCAACACAAAGAACAGCAGGTGAGTAACCCTTAACAAACGACGCGTTTGACTACGCCAAACAAGCATTCCACTTAATGCGAGAAACACCCCTAACAACCCCATCTGCACATCCGCAAACGATGCGGTTCTTCCCACATAAGGCTGTATCAACTCAACAACAATCATCAACAATACAGAGATCACTGCAGAGATGAGTAATGCACGCCATTTTCCATACGTCTCAAGCACAAGATAAAACAACCCACTCAACAAGATGAAGGCAAATACATGCCCGGCATCCATGGTTTTTGCAATCACAACTGGATTCGCACTACTACCAAAAGGCACAAAGGCCAGTAGTGAAAACAGCACCAATACAATGATCAGTACAATTAGATAAGTTTGTTTAAGGACTGCCATTTAAAATTAGGTACTAGTTCTATTTTTCTCTAGAAAGAAATGCAATCATCCACTGCGCGATCAACTGCTCATCAGTTTGCTGTGCCAAAGAAGCAATTCCCGTGGTATAAACTGACTCGCCCAGTATCTCACGACGAAACCCCATCAACGCCTCAGCGTAGGGCTTTGAAAATTCAGGATGCCCCTGAATAGCCAGCACAGTATCATCTAGCTGAAACACAGCATGAGGGCAAAAATCGCTACCCGCAATTAACTCCGCGCCAAACGGTAATTCAACCACCTGATCCTGATGACTCACCAACACATGACAAACGTGATGCAGTGGTTTCATCCACGCAGCAGCAGCCGTAGTTGTCATCCCATGCACTCCCACACCCCACCCTTTGTCAGACTGACTCACCTTACCGCCAAACGCCTGCGCCACCAACTGATGGCCAAAACAGATGGCGATTAACTTTATTTTCGCCTCCCGCAGGCGAATGATAAAGGCCCGCAGCACCTCAATCCACGCCTCATCATCATAAACACTCGCCTTGCTACCCGTCGTGATATAGGCATCACACTCATCAATCGCTGTGGGGTAGTGGCCAGCAACGACATCATAGACTTCATAACGAAAGGTGGGTGCTAGCGGATGAAACAACGCCGTAATCATCTCTGGATAATCACCAAATCGCCCCTGAAATTGTGGCTTCACCGAATCACACTGTAAGATCCCGATCTTCATTTATTCATGCCCTTCAGCAAACTCATCAAAAAAACCTGTTAAGAGCATTTGAATTACGCGATAGTATTAGATACTTTATATCTATCGCATCTATATAATTGGCAAACGGTTCACGTTAAGCAACTACTCACGCATGATAACAAGGAAATAGCCCCATAATGCACGCCAGAGAGGTTAAGAGTATTGCTGATGCAAAAAACATCGTCAATGAGCGCCATATCCGCCACGTAAAAGTCGGTGTATTCGATATTGACGGCGTGTTGCGCGGCAAATACATCTCCCGAGACAAGTTCTTTTCTGCGCTCGACAAAGGCTTCGGCTTTTGCGATGTCGTACTCGGCTGGGATAGCAAAGACCAACTCTACGACAACGTCAACTTCACCGGCTGGCATACCGGCTATCCTGACGCACCGGTACGCATCATCCCAGAATCGTGCCGCGAGATCCCCTTTGAAGAAGAGACACTCTTCTTTCTGGGAGAGTTTACCGATGATGCCGCAACGCTCTGCCCTCGCGGCCTGCTACAACGCACCATTCAGAAAGCCAATCAAATGGGACTATTCCCTAACGCTGGCTTTGAATATGAATTTTTCATCTTTGACGAAACACGAGAATCGATTCGTCAAAAACAGTATCGCGATTTAACTCCGCTGGCCCCTGACTACTTTGGCTACTCAGTACTGCGCAACAGCGTTGATGCTGAAATCTACCAGCAGATCCTCGACCTCGGCGAAGCAATGGACTTTCCCATCGAAGGACTACATGAAGAGACCGGCCCCGGCGTACTTGAGGCGGCCATCGCTTACGACAGCGCCCTGAACTCCGCTGATAAGGCGGCACTGTTCAAGACCTTCACCAAAATCATCGCTCAACGCGCCGGGCTGATGGCAACCTTTATGGCCAAGTGGTCGCCGGACTGGCCAGGCCAGAGCGGCCACATTCACATCTCGCTCAATGATGCGGATGGTGCAGCGCTTTTTTATGACGCCGACAAAGCCGATAACATGAGCGATACCATGCGCCATTTCGTGGCTGGTCAACAGCAATTTATGCCTGAATTACTGGCGATGATCGCACCAACGATCAACTCATACACCCGACTGGTGCCCGGCTTCTGGGCACCGACAGTCGCCACCTGGGGGGTTGAAAATCGCACCTGCGCGCTACGCGTTATCACAGGTAGCGCCAGCGCCCAGCGCGTTGAATACCGCGTCGCGGCTGCCGATGCCAATCCGTATATTATCCTCGCCGCCGCCCTAGCCTCAGGCCTGGCGGGAATTGAACAGCAACTTGAACCGGATGATAAGGTCAGTGGCAACGCCTACGAACAACACTTTGCCGCCGAGCGTCAGCTACCCTCCACCCTATGGGAAGCCGCACAACGACTTAAGGCATCTAGCATGGCCAGAGCATATTTTGGCGACCACTTTGTCGATCACTACGCCGCCAGCCGCGAATGGGAAGAGCGTGAGTTCCGTAAACATATTACCGATTGGGAAATGGATCGCTACTTTGAGATCATATAATGCCTAACTTTAAGATTATCTCACCCAATAACAACCGCAGTTATGCAGAACGTGCTTACGCATCTAATGCCGACATTGAACCCGCACTGATAAAGTCCGCTGCCGCGCAAGGTGAATGGCGTAACACGCCGATTGAGGCGCGTAAAAAAATCTGCCTCAAAGCCGTCAGTGCGCTGCTGGCGAGACAATCAAGTATCGCCGAAGAATTAAGCTGGCAAATGGGGCGTCCGTTGCGCTACACCCCTGGCGAGATCAAAGGCTTTGCCGAACGCGCTCGCCATATGGCACGGATTGCCGAAGAGAAACTCGCCGATATTGAAATTGAAACCTCAACAGAAAATACCAGACTGATTCGTCGCACACCGCACGGTATCGTGCTCTCCATTGTGCCGTGGAACTATCCTTACCTCACCGCCGTCAATGTGATCATTCCGGCGCTAATGGCTGGCAACAGCGTCATCATGAAGCCATCATCACAAACAGCATTAACCGCCGAGCGACTCTTCGATGCCTTTGATACGGCGGGACTACCAGCAGGCCTGTTTCAACACCTGTTTCTCGACCATGCCAGCACCGCAAAATTGATTCAACACAACGCGATTAACTATGTCTCATTTACCGGTTCGACTCAGGGCGGACACGAGATAGAAGCCGCAGCCGTTGGACGCTTTATCGATATCGGTCTGGAGCTTGGCGGTAAAGACCCCGCCTATGTACGCTATGATGCCGACCTGGAGCAAGCAGTTGAGAATCTAATCGATGGCGCATTTTTCAATTCAGGACAATCCTGCTGCGGCATCGAACGGATTTATGTACACAAAGATCTCTACCCATCATTCTGCGACAGCTTCATTGAACTAACGCGTGAATTCCGCCTCGGTGACCCACTCCACCCAGACACCACACTTGGCCCAATGGTGAATGCCGCAGCGGCCACGCGTGTACGCGACCAGATCAGCGAGGCAATCAAACAAGGGGCCACCGCTACAATTGATGAAAAGCTATTTCCAGCAAGCAAAGCGGGCACCGCATACCTCGCACCACAAGTGCTACTGAATGTTGACCATTCAATGGCAGTGATGCGCGATGAAAGCTTCGGGCCAGTGGTCGGCATCATGTCGGTCGATTCTGATGAACAGGCGATCGAATTGATGAACGACTCACCTTACGGCCTAACCGCGTCGATCTGGACCACTGATCAACAGTCAGCGCTCAACATCGGCAACCAGCTTGAAACCGGCACCTGCTTCATGAATCGCTGCGACTATCTCGACCCGGCACTCGCATGGAGTGGGGTAAAAAACTCAGGTAAAGGAAGCTCACTTTCAGAACTCGCCTATGAGCGCCTGACTCAACCAAAGTCATTTCATTTTCGACATTCACAAACACCATGACTAATAGCGACAATCAATTACACGGCAGCTGGAACTACCCCACTACCCTTTGGTTTGGTGCCGGACGCATCTCAGAGCTTGCCAGCGCGTGTAAAACACTCGGCATGCACTATCCGCTACTCGTAACGGATGCTGGCCTCAGCCAACGGCCAATGGTTACTGAAGCCATTGCAGGTAATAAAGCGCAGGGCATTCCCACCGGACTATTCTTTGACATCAAACCTAACCCTAACGGCTTAAACATCGAAAACGGTGTTAAGCATTACCGTGACAATGGGCACGATGGCATCATCGCTTTTGGCGGTGGCAGTGCACTGGATGCCGGTAAGGCGATTGCACTGATGTGCGGACAGAAGCTACCGCTGTGGGCGTTCGAGGATGTTGGCGATAACTGGTTAAGTGTCGATAGCGATGGCATTGCACCGATCATCGCGATTCCCACCACCTCTGGCACCGGCTCAGAGGTCGGTCGCGCCTCACTCATCGTTGATGAAGAACGGCACTGTAAAAAAATCATTTTCCACCCCAAAATGTTACCCAGTATTGTCATTGCCGACCCGCAACTCACCACCGGACTACCTGCCAATATCACCGCCGCAACAGGGATGGATGCGCTCTCTCATAACCTCGAGGCATACTGTTCACCCGCCTATCATCCGATGGCAGACGGGATTGCACTGGAAGGGATGCGGCTGATCAAAGAGTGGCTTGCCATCGCCTGTGAAGAGCCACAAAACATAGCAGCGCGCAGCCAGATGATGATCGCCTCCACCATGGGGGCAACCGCCTTCCAGAAGGGCCTAGGTGCGATGCACGCCCTGGCGCATCCGCTGGGCGCAATCTATGATGCCCATCACGGCCTGCTCAACGCCATTCTGATGCCTTATGTGCTGCTCAAAAATCGCCCCGCGATTGACACCCGCATGCAACATCTGGCGCGCTACCTCGAACTCGACGGCGGCGATTTTGACGCCGTACTCGACTACATCATCACCTTACGCAACCACATCGGCATCCCGAACGACCTGCACAGCATTGGCATTGATGAGAGCCGCATCGATGAGATCGCAACCCAGGCGCTACAGGATCCCTCTGCCGCTGGCAATCCGATTCCGCTGACGCAGGCACAATACGCCGCGCTACTCAGAGATGCGATCAACGGCAATCTGAAAAACTAGCCAAATCATCTCGTCTTCATGTCATTCCTCGGTGGCGATTAGCGTCACACACACCATCGCTCGCCCTTCCAATTAGCAATGTTATAGTTTTAATCAAAATTGCCGATCAATTCCTATATCTTACCCCAACCTTTAAAATCGGTTAACATGCTGAAGATATTCAAAATATTTTCGAGAAAGAAACCAGAAAGCAAACAACCCGCGACGGTACGCGTGGTGCTGGACAGCGCTCTCCTATGCCAACTGCTCCCCCACTTCCCCATCGGTAGTAATCTCAAATATTTTCCAGAGTATCGACAGGAGATCATCATCGACTCCATCATCATCGCCTATTTAATCAATGGCGAGACGGTTTACTCAAACAGAAACCTCTCCACAACAGACAATAGCAACACACTGGTATTGAATGGAAGCCCAATCGATGAGGTCAACAGTTTTGCCATCCTCCTCCCGACCGTTAATCGCAATGAGATTAAACTCGACTATGAACAGAAAGAGATACTGGAACAGAGCGGTGGCTTAGCAAAAGGCAATAACATCACCTTAATCGGGCAACAATCGAATGGGAAAATTCCTTTTTTAGATACCGTTGTGCAAAAATATGCTCGTCTCAAAGGAGGACATTTCAACAACACACAGATCGCTGTGCTTAATGTAGATCCTGCACTACTGGAAATGAAGGATCAACGTAGTCAAACAAGATTAGCAGCAAAAATCCCCGGTCTGTTACAGACAAAACTATACAGCGAAAAAAACCCCTGTACCCTGATCGATTTTTCAGAGCATACGGTAAAGATCAGCTGTGATGATAACGAAATCATCCCAATGAGCTGTGAAAAAGGGGAGACCATTACCCTGACATTCAATCTCCCCTCCAGTAGCACAACCAACACCATGAAGGGAAAAGTGATTAAAATTGATGACGCATCAATTGTCGTCTCACTTGAAGAAATTCAAATTGATCAGCACTTCAAAAAGCTCACAAGCGTCGACATTATCGAAATTAAAACGAAGCTCCTTCAACAGCCACTCAATCACTAAAGCAGCCAATATAATATAAAAAACATCGTCATGCCGCACCCAGACAGATTAATACTGAAGTAGTGAAGCGATGAATATCGACAAATTATTTCAACGAGGCGTTAACCTCCATAATCAGAATCTTTTAGAAGAGGCCAAAGAAGTCTACAAAAAGGTATTATCAAAATCCCCGCGACATGCAGATGCACTTCATTACCTGGGCATTATCTACGCCCAGCTTGAACGCCCAACAGAGGCGGTCAATTTATATAAGCAGTCACTTGAGATAAAACCTGAAAATTCTGCTGCACATAATGACCTTGGCGTTTCACTCAACAATCTGCATAAACAGACTGAAGCCTTACAATCATTCCAGCACGCCGTCGAGGCAGACCCAAAAAATGTCGAGGCCTATAATAACCTGGGCGGTATTCTAGGTTACTTCGAACGACAGAAAGAGGCTCAAGCCTGTTTTGTCAAAGCACTCAACATCATGCCCAATCACGATGAGGCCAATTACAATTTGGGGGTGATCTTCAGTGATAAAGAACAGTTCAGTGAAGCAGAAGAACAGTACAATAATGCATTAAAGAGTAACCCCGAACACTTCGGCGCACTGACCAATTTGGGCATCATAAAGATGAAACAACATCAGACTCAGGATGCCCGTGATTATTTCCAGCATGCACTCAAGATTGAACCCAACCACATCAACACATTAAGTCAGCTCGCCACCTGCTTACGGCAAATGTGTGACTGGGAATCATTTGAAGCAATACAACAAGCGCTATCGCACTGGCGTCCAACGGGGCTTACCACGCCCAACGCATTTGCAATGTTAATGTGGTTAGATGACCCGTGCGCTCAACAACAATGTGCCCGCAGCTATACTAACTCGCTCATTAGTAAATCATTTAATGACGTTAAAGCGATTAATACCCCCCCACCCGCTAACAATCAACGCATCAAAGTCGCCTATCTCTCTGCCGACTTCCGCGAACACCCAGTATCAGATCTCACCGTAGAACTCTACGAATTGCATGACAGCACCAAATTCGAAATCTTCGCTATCGCTTATGGTTCACCCAATACAAGTCCAATGAGACAACGCTTAATCAAGGCTTTTGATCACTTTCATGAGGTCAACCACATGAACGATAGCGAAGTGGCCGCATTCATCGCTAGCAAGGGCATCCATATTGCTGTCGACTTAGGCGGACATACAAGCGGCTCAAGACCAGCAGTACTCGCCCATCGTCCGGCTCCCATTCAAATCAATTACCTCGGTTACATCGGAACGATGGGGGCAAAGTTCATTGACTACATTATCGTCGATAAATTTAGTGTTCCCGAGGATCAACAACCTTTCTTCGATGAACAGCTTGTTCACCTGCCCTGTTATATGGTGACCGATTCAAAACGTAAAATCTCCGAGGTCACACCAACCAGAGCCTCATACGGCCTGCCTGAAAAAGGCTTTGTGTATTGTTGCTTGAATAACAGCTACAAAATCACCCCTGCGCTGTTTAAAATCTGGATGCGCTGCCTTAACGCCGTGCCCGATAGCGTACTGTGGCTCGTCGATGACAATGAGTGGATGCACGAAAATCTTCTCCGTGAAGCAGAAAATAACAAGATTGACCCTGACCGTTTGATCTTTGCACCACGTATCCCATTAGCAGAGCACTTAGCACGCCAAGGCCTTGCTGATCTTTTTTTAGATACACAGCCATACAATGCAGGCACGACTGCCAGTGATGCATTGGGTATCGGACTGCCCGTGCTCACATGTCCTGGCAATAGCTTTGTCTCCCGCATGGGCGGCAGCCTGCTACACGCAGTCGGCCTGCCTGAATTGGCAGTAGAGACACTCACTGACTATGAAGCACTTGCGATCAAACTAGCCTCTGAACCAGCGCAACTATCAGCCATAAAAACCAAACTGATCAATAATCGACAAAGCGCGCCACTGTTTGATAGCCAGCAGTTTTGCACAAACTTTGAAGCCGCACTCACTGGAATAGTCGATAACTGGCGCGAATCGCTAACCAACCCTCAACAGCAGATTGCAAAACCCAATATAACCACCATGCTTGAAGACGCCGTTGCACATCATCAAAAAGGAGATATTGATACTGCCGAAAAGGATTACAAAGCGATACTGGAAATCGAGCCAAAAAATGCCGACGCACTGCATCTATCAGGCGTCATCAATGCACAGCGCGGTCATATCGATGAAGCCATCGCACTTTACCGTCACGCTATTCGTATCAGCCCTCACCTTTTTGCCGCTTATAACAACCTTGGCATCGCACTCGGCAGTATCGGAAAATATCAGGAGGCCGCTGAGAGTTTTCATCACGCCATTGAGATTTTCCCTAACGATGAGTCTTACCATAACCTTGGCAATTGCCATTACTATCTAAAACAATATAAAGAGGCCATTTCATATTACGAAAAATCGCTCACCATCAACCCCAACCATGCAAACTCTCAACGCAACATGAAAGCAAGCTACAAACATCTTGAATGAAAAATCACTCGCCTACACCCTGTTCAAAGCCAGCCAACTTGGTAAAAAGCACGTGTGGTCAACCTGTGCACACCTTGCGGCAGACATGCCTGATGCTGTAGCATTCAGCATCAATTATTTAACCAGAGCCCCTCTATTTTTCGCTGCACACAGCAACAAGAAAAATACAGCGTGAGATCAGATAACCCCTTGTATTCCAAAATGTTACGACGCACCTCTCTTATTAGCGCCCTACTGGGTTTGATTTCACTTTCGACGGCCAGCCACGCCGCTCCTGCTCCGTATTCACTATTGGATAACAGAGGCACAGAAAACTGGTCGCTTCATTCACCATCCGGACTTGCACTTGGGCTACCTGCTGAGGGCATTAGATTTGGGCCGCGTAATCGGCACATCTACTCGATTAGCGGCGACATCGACACCCCGCCACCCAGCAGCGCCGATAAAGCAGGTCTAATACAGGACACCAAGTATTTCTTCGCTTACCAGGTGGCCATTGTCGGCCTGCTGTACATATCCCCGCAGAATTTCTCCGGCTGGTCAGATGAACAGAAAGACGAATTCAGTTTTGATAAATACAAAAACAACGTCCGCCACGCCGTGTGGGATAGCGACCAGTGGGATATCAACTACATCATGCACCCTTACTGGGGCAGCGCCTACTACGTGCGTGCACGTGAACGCGGTTACGATGAAAACACCGCATTCTGGTATTCGGCCGCGCTCTCTGCCTCGTTTGAATTTGGCTTCGAGGCCTTCTTTGAAGAACCATCACTGCAGGACATTATTGTGACCCCTGTCGCCGGCGCCTTTCTCGGCATGTATTTCATGAAACTGCGTAAAGAGATCCGCGCACGCCATGCCAATGGCGAAAAAGAGACCTGGGGTGACAAATGGATTATGGCGCTCACCGATCCACTGGGTGCGATGAATGCCAAAACAGATGCGTGGTTTGGTGATGATGAAAACAGCACTTCACTCTCGCCCGTTATCGCACTGCCTGCCTATCGAGCCACTGACTTCGATGCATCACTGGACAACCGCTATCGCCTCACTCAGGTACCCGTGCTAGGGATGCAGTATAGTTACCGCTGGTAAAACTAAGCGTTCGTTCATTATTGAATGAAAATGGTTTTAAAGCTGGGGGAGATCCCCTAGTTATTTAGCACGTCATATGTTCGCTTTAATAATCTGATACTACGCAAGGAGAACTAATATGGCTACATATGTACTAGTAATAATTTGGATAGTTAGCGCGATTATTTGCTACTACATAGCAAAAACAAGGAATGTAAGGCCTAATTTAGTACGGAGACTGATTGTTATTTTTTTAGGCCCCTTAGCAATTCCATTAACATTCCTAGCAAAACCAGAAGATACAATGGACAAGAATTAGAAATACTGGGGGAGATCCCCTAGTTATTTAGCACGTCATATGTTCGCTTTAATAATCTGATACTACGCAAGGAGAACTAATATGGCTACATATGTACTAGTAATAATTTGGATAGTTAGCGCGATTATTTGCTACTACATAGCAAAAACAAGGAATGTAAGGCCTAATTTAGTACGGAGACTGATTGTTATTTTTTTAGGCCCCTTAGCAATTCCATTAACATTCCTAGCAAAACCAGAAGATACAATGGACAAGAATTAGAAATACAATGACCACAAGAAACCCGAACCCGCACGAACCCGGATCAGAAAGAGTTAAGAGAGTTAAAGGGTCAGGTGTTGAATTAGCAGTTGAAAGTCATCATCTGTATCCGGATCAGTTTGTAGCAACTGCCTTAGTTGTGATATCTGATGACTAATTCCACTGATATGACTGACATGAAACGCGTCAGCGATCTGCGGTAGTGACATACCCCCCACTGTTTGGCATAGTCGCATCGCCATCCATCGAGCAACTTGCCGCTTCCCTCTCACTCCGTGATAAATCGCAAGTTCATTCACTTTCAACTTATATGCCACCGCTTCGACTATTTTCTTGCTGTCAGGTTTATCCGTTTCACGCTTCTTAAGTTTTGAAACAATCTCCTTGTTGGCCGTATTGGCATAGACTTGAGCTTTAAAAATCTTGCTGCCTATCATAGCGGGATGGTTCTTCTTACCATATAGGGTTGCGATCTCTTCATCGACGCCTAATTCTACATAGGCTCGATATCCTTTGTATCGTTGTGCGTAACCAAGAAGATCGTATGTCTCTTCTCTATTCAACCAGTCCGGCGATGATTTTAAATTAAGATAGGCCGGGTAACTTGACCATGGATATTTCTCAAGCTTTTCCACCAAGGGTGTTTTGGTTTCTACTGGATTTCGATGTATATATCGAGTAAGACATGATAAGTAGTCATCACGATCAATAAGAATGGCCTTGTAACGCCCGCGAAATAGCGGGCCATCGGTTCTTTTTAGTCGATTATATCGCTGTGTATAAACCCCGTTAATATGACGCATACATCGACCGAGGTTGCCATTTGGCGTCTTTACCAGTAGGTGATAATGATTTCCCATAAGACAATACGCATGTACTTCAATTCCGAAGCGACGATTAGCCTCG
>Ga0316204_10003023_pt1 | contig 35413 bp, 24 predicted proteins | sample 6monrhotite_MG_2_FD_205661 | JGI IMG/M metagenome (GOLD analysis project Ga0316204, IMG submission 205661) | Microbial mat bacterial communities from mineral coupon in-situ incubated in ocean water Damariscotta River, Maine, United States -... | ecosystem: Environmental > Aquatic > Marine >... | reverse complement strand
TTCGTCATTAAAATACTTATTGGCTGAACGCTTTAGAGAATAAATAATAGTACAAGTTGATGCAGCAAAAATAGTCTCTTGAGCAAATGCTGGGGAAGGGTTAACGATCAATAAACCAAAAATCAAGCTTGCAACAAAAGTCCGCAATGTGCTGTTTCCTTTCCAAAACTGTCGATAGCTGCGAATTCACTCGCTAAGAATAACTAGTTATCGCAGCTTATGAATGTTAAATCAATAAACTAGGTACTTGTTGTAAATGGTCTTGCTGCCAAATTTGCAGCATTTTTTGTTGATCGATGTTTCCGCCAGACAACATAACCAACACCTTTTGTTTGTTTGACTGCAGCTTAAGCCACTCAATCACCGCTCCCATGCTCATGGCGCAGGTAGGTTCAACATGCACCTTTAATAAGTGCTGTAACCACTGAGTCCAATATGCAATATGTGTTTCATCTATTTCATAAAAGCCATCTAGGGCTTGCAGATGAGGAAAGGTTTTTTCACCTACCTGCAATGTTGCAGCCCCGTCAGCCAGTGTAGCAGGCTGCACTTTTAATGTTTGAATGCTGCCAATTCGCAATGATTGAGCGGCATCGTTTGCAATTAATGGCTCTACACCTATTACTTGTGCCTTTGGAGATAGTGCTCTAACACTAACCGCAGAGCCTGAAACCAAACCACCGCCGCCAACAGGAGCAAACACAGCATCAACTTCACCTGTCTGTGCCAATGCTTCCATTACAGCTGTGCCTTGACCGGCCATAATGTCCTCATGGTTGAACGGTGGAACATACAACACCCCCTCTTCCTTTGCTGCTTCCGCGACTTTTTCATCAGCTTCTTTACGAGATTCACTAAGATCTAGCGTGGCACCGTAAAATTGGGTGGCTGCAGCTTTGACTTTTGAAATATTCCGTCCGCTATAAATAGTTGCCTGCACACCTAAGATATTTGCAGCATAGGCAACTGCCTGTGCATGGTTACCTGAACTATTTGCCACCACTCGTTTACCGAGTCGTCCCTCTTCTTTGGCTTTTAACAACATGTTGAGGGCACCGCGTAATTTAAACGCACCTGTTTTTTGAAAACACTCAGCTTTGAAGATGACTTGATGACCCAGCCATTTATTTAATAATTGTGACTCCAAAATTGGAGTATGATTGACATAGGATTGAATACGTTTTTCAGCAGCTTGCACATCAGCAAAGGTCACACTCGACATGGTTTGTTATCGTCATTCAATAAAATAATAATGGACGCAGATGGTACCTCTAAGTTGCTATTTTCGCATCAACAATTAAGCTAATCATTTAATTTACAACACAGGGAAATACAAATGGGATTATTAGACGGCCTGTTAGGCAACGCATCAGAAGTCGATGTTAATGAAGTAGCCGAAGAACTCGCACCTATTATTGGTGACACCGAGAGTATTCAGCAGGTTTTTAAGGTTATAAGGGATATGTATGTATTCACTAACAAACGCCTAATTTTGATTGATAAACAAGGTATGACTGGCCGTAAAGTCGATTATCATTCCATCCCTTACCGTGCCATCACCCAATTTAAAATCGAAACGGCTGGGCATTTTGATTTAGACGCAGAACTCAAAATTTGGATATCTGGACAAGACAACCCAATCGAAAAAGAACTGAAAAAAGATACTGTGGTGGGCATTCAAAAAACTTTGGCGACCTATATGTTTGCTTAAGCCTAGATCCCGCAGTTAAACCACGAAAAATAGCGGCATCCACTGCTGCGCCTGACTATGGGGGAAAAGTTCTCATCACCAATAAGGTAACTACGAATTTTTCCCCTACGCCAATTTGAAATGTTCGATAAGTATAGACCTTTGTCTAATTGCTCTAGCTTTGCTTGCACGGTAAAGTCCATATTCAACAAAATACAATTTAAAGGTATTTTCAATGGCAGTTAATCTGAAGTTAATCGGTAGGTCATTGATCTTTGTTGCGGTAATAGGTTTTCCAATGTTAGTTCAGGGCGAACAAGAAGATGAGGATATGTTGTTTTTTGATTTGCCTTCAGTATTTACTGCATCCAAATACGAACAGAAAATTTCCGATGCACCCGCGCGGGTTAGTGTGATAACCGCTAAAGAAATTCAGCGTTATGGTTATCGTAATCTTGCAGAAGCGCTTCGGTCCATGCCTGGCCTTCAGTCATCATATGACCATTCTTATAGCTACTTAGGCGTTCGAGGGTTAAATATACCGGGTGATTTTAACTCACGGGTTCTGGTGCTTGTTGATGGGCATCGTATTAATGAAAATATTTATGATAGTGTGGTTGTTGATTATGGCAATATTGTAGACATCGACATGATCAAGCAAATTGAAATGATCCGTGGGCCCGCATCATCACTGTATGGAAGTAGCGCTTTTTTAGGGGTAATTAACATTATCACTAAGGATGGTCGTGATATAAATGGCATACAACTCTCGGCCGATACTGGTAGTCATGATACCTATCAAGGACGCATTAGTTACGGCAAACAATACGATAACGACCTTGAGGTACTCTTATCGGCAAGTAGTTATAGCAGTGAGGGTGCAGACCGATACTTTGCAGAGTTCGACGACCCAGCAACAAATAACGGTGTGGCAGTAGATGCAGATGGAGGGAAGAATGATAGCTTATTGGCAAAGCTTAATTATGGCGGTTTTACCCTCTCAGCAGCTTATACCGAGTATGCAAAAAAAATACCCACTGCCTCTTATGGGACAATTTTTAATGATAGCCGTTCGCTAACAACGAAAGGACGTTCCTACATTAATTTGGGTTATGATACCTTATTAGAGGGGGGAGCGGATCTCAGCGCCAAGCTGTATTACGACGAGTATTGGTACGACGGTGATTTTGTATATAACTATCCACCAGTCACCAAATATATTGATACAGCGGCGAGTCATTGGTGGGGGCTAGAAGCGCAGCTAACAAAAGTATTTTTTGACTCGCATCGTATTACAACAGGGCTTGAATATCGTAAGAACTTAAAAACTGAACAAAAAGTCTATGATGTATTTGATACCTATCTGGATATAGACACCAATGAGAAAGTTTATGGGCTCTATCTTCAGGATGAATGGCAGATTAGCGAGCACTGGACTCTCAACCTCGGTGTTCGTTTCGATGATTATTCCCAAAGTAAAAGTAGTATCAATCCTCGTATCGCTGGTATTTGGCAGGCTAAACAAACTACCTTGAAGCTACTTTACAGTAGCGCTTTTAGAGCCCCTAATGCTTACGAACTTTTTTATGAAAATACTATCGCTCAGAAAGCCGCTAGAATGTTGGAGCCCGAAAGCATCGAATCTTATGAGCTTATTTGGGAGCAGCAATTGAGTTCATCCCTTCACTTAATAACCTCTGTGTATCACAATAGTATCGAAGATATGCTTATCTTGGTTACTGATCCTGATGATGGATTCGAGATTTTTGATAATACCGCTGAAGTTGAATCTGAAGGCTTTGAGTTGGAGCTTTTAGTGAACTTTTCAGAAGGTTGGTCTGGTTCAGCGAGTTATGCCTACCAAAAATCGCAAGATGGATACGGTGCAAATTTAGTTAACTATGCCCAAAATATGTTTAAGCTTAATGCCTTGTCGCCTCTTATTGCCGATAATTTTCTGCTGGGATTGGAGTTGCAATACGAAGATGGCCGTAAGACGTTTGCAGGCTCAGATACTGATTCACAAATACTCACTAATTTAACCGTTTCAAATAATACAATGGCAGATGAGCTAACCCTATCGGCTGGTATTTATAACCTGTTTGATGAAACCTACAGTCAACTAGGTTTTCAGGAGCATGTGCAGAATATGTTAGAGCAAAATGGACGGACGTTTCGATTAAAAGCGACCTACCGGTTTTAATCGCTCTTAATGACGCATATAAATTCATCTATAAGTGTTTTGTTACTGCGTGCAGTCCTATGTTTTAGTTATAGCCTGGCTCCTCAGGCGGCGACAGTTGTTACAGTTACAACACAAAACAATAACGCGGTTAATCAAGCTCTAAAAGGCATTCGTAATAAGCTGGCGCAATTTGTCCCTAATACGAGTGTAGTATCAATTGATGATACTTCGGCGAATCAACTACCAGAGCTGGTATTAACGCTGGGTAGTAATGCGGTTAAAGTAGCACGTGAACGTTTTTCAAACGTGCCAATACTCGCCTGTCTTATTCTCGATGGGGAAATACTCAATGCTTACGCTAATGTCAGCGGTATTGTAATGCGACATAGCATTGAGAAACAGTTGCTCTGGCACCAGCGGGTTTTACCGAACGTCAAAAACATCGGCATCTTGTATTCGCCACAGAATAGTCAACAACAGCTAGATTTTTTTGCAAAAGCTGCTGAGCATATAGGTTTAAACATCGTAAAGGTTCCTGTTAATACAGCACTAGAATTGCCTTCAGCTTTAAAGGCGATTAAACGTAATGCAGAAAGTATTTTAGCGATCCCTGACCCTATTGTGTATTCCGGTAAAACGGCAAAAGGGGTTTTATTGTTTTCTTTTCGTAATAAAATACCATTGGCCGGTCTTTCCAGAGCTTGGGTAAAAGCCGGAGCGTTGTACGCACTGGATTGGGATTATCAACAATTGGGTGAGCAGTGCGCTGCTGAGGCTGCAAAACTGCTTGCTGGTCAAAAAATGGAAAAGTTTAAAACCGCCACTTCTGAGATGAACCGTTACATCATTAATCTGCGAACTGCTAAGTCCATGAAGTTAACGATTGGTCAATCGCTGATTGAAGGAGCTAGTTATGTCTTTGAATAGAGTAAAGATGGATATGAAAAGTCCTGTAAGCTTGGCCCTGAAATTTACTTTGCTGGCGATTAGCTTAGTGACATTAACAACTATCGGCCTAGTTTTTGTCAGTGTTAATAGTAATCAGCAAATACTAATGCAGACGGTAATTGATCAAGGCCTTAGAGAGGCTCAGTTAATTGCAAAATTCTCAGAGTTCCCCCTGTATACGGAAGATAAAGATGCTATAGACCCAATTTTTAGAGCGCAATATACTCAAAACACCAGTTACATAGCGCTGCTTCGGGCTGATAAGAGCATACTTGCCGAGACTCGTTATGAGGCACATGTCGAACAAGCTTTGCCAAGTGAAATCGGCTATTCACAGCATGGGCAGTACTTGCATTTTATGGCCGCAGTTACCAGCGCCGAAGATAAATCGATGGAGTCAGTAGATACGGGTTATCAACAAGAGTTGTTGGGCTATGTTCATTTAGTATTAAATGATCGGGATCTACAGCTACGGGTTAAAAGTAGTATTTTTGAATCACTTGTCTCTTCCCTGGTGATACTGTTAGTCGGTATCGGGATTACATTATTGGTAACCAAACGAATCACTCGTCCTATTCATGACTTGATTAAAGCGACGGGGGCGGTGGCTGATGGTCAACATATCGCAAAAGTTAATGTCGCAACCAGTAAAGAGTTAATGTTGCTAGCCGACAGTTTTAATAGAATGGTTGTTCAACTGGATAAAAAGAACCAAGAGGTGCAAGAGTATCAACAAAACTTAGAGCTGCGTATCGAGGAACGTACCCACGATTTAAACCTGGCGAAAGATAAAGCTGAGGAAGCCAGCCGTGCTAAAAGTGAATTTTTAGCCACTATGAGCCATGAAATCCGCACACCCATGAACGGTGTTATTGGGATGGCGGAATTACTGATGGGGACGGAACTTAAAGAGCGGCAAGCACATTATGCCGGTGCTATACAGCGCTCGGGTAATGCGCTATTAGCTATCATTAACGATATTCTCGACTTTTCAAAAATTGAAGCTGGCAAGTTAGAGCTTGACTCGCACGAATTTAATCTAAGAAACACAATTGAAGATATCACTGAATTACTGGCTGAATCCGCGCATCTTAAAGGTATTGATCTGACTCTCGTATTACCACTCACCCCCCCATTATTGATAGAAAGTGATGAAACGCGAATTCGGCAGGTTTTACTCAATCTTGTGGGTAATGCGATTAAATTCACTGAAAGCGGCGAAGTTATTCTACGGGTCGAATGCCGTTCTGAAAACGATGCATCGCTAAACCTTAGGTTCTCGATTTCAGATACCGGTATTGGTATGAGCGCAGCCCAGAGGCAAAAAATCTTCGAAGCATTTTCGCAGGCGGACAGTTCAACGACTCGACGTTTTGGGGGGACGGGGCTTGGCTTAACCATTTCGAATAAGTTGATTTTCTTGCTGGGGGGCAAACTCAGCGTACAAAGTGAAAAAGGTCAAGGTTCTACATTTAGTTTTGATCTACACGTTCCGCATGCGAAAAATTTGGATCTTGCTAACATCAAGGCTAATAACCTGGCAGGCAAGCGTATTCTTGTTGTAGACGATAATGCCACTAACCGTGAAATTTTATGTACGCAACTCAGCGACTGGGGAGCAGAATGTGCTTATGCCGAAAATGGCTACCAAGCCTTGAATATGTTATTTCATGCCACGCAAAAAGATCAACTATATGATATTGGGCTTATAGACTGGAAAATGCCTGGTATGGATGGTGTAGAACTAACCCAGCAAATTCAGCAAGCATCAGAAATTGCAATCCCGAGATTAGTGATGCTTAGTTCCGCGGCTTTTGATGAAGAGATTCGCTCAGCGGTAAATGCGGGGGTTGACGCTTATCTTCACAAGCCGGTTAGACAGCAAGCCCTATATAACACTCTCCACCGTGTATTGAATGATGGAATAAGCGAAACCGAGTTAGGCGCAGAAAACAATACAGCAGATTATTTAGATTTTAATCAGGCTAACATTCTTCTGGTTGAGGATAATGTCATTAACCAAGAGGTGGCGGCTAGCCAGCTGGAGAGATTGAATTGCCATGTGACTATTGCTAATAATGGGCAAGAGGCTGTCGATGCCACAGCAACAAATGTTTTTGACTTGGTGTTGATGGATTGCCAGATGCCAGTACTGGATGGTTTTGCAGCGACACGTCAAATTCGTCAGCGCTTTGAATTACAAAATGAAGTTAAACACATACCAATCATTGCGCTAACCGCCAACGTAGAAGAAGGTGTGGAGCAAAAATGTAAAGAAGCGGGTATGGATGGCTATCTGAGCAAACCATTTAGTTCACAAGACTTAGCACAAAAACTGTCACGATGGCTTAAAGCGGTAAAAGTAAAAGAGGCTAATAGAGCATTACCACAAGCAGGTGCGACTGCAACAATAAGCGGATTAAGTCAAAGCTCTGAAAATCAAGATTTCCAAAACCAGAGTGCCAAAGATACCGCCATACTCAATAAATCAGCCTTGAAAAACATTGCATCCGCCCAGGGGCCCGGCATGCCCGATGTGCTGACTAAAATCATTCACTTGTATCTGGAGACTACACCCGCTTTAGTTGAAGATATCGGGAGGTCTATTCAACAGCAAGATACGCAGGCTTTAGAAAATGCAGCCCACAGTCTTAAGTCTTGTTCGGCAAGCCTAGGCGCAACAGAGCTTGCTGAACTGTGTCAAACTTTGGAGTCTCATGGTAGAGCAAAACAAACGGAAACAGCGGCTCCCTTAATATACCAATTAGAATTAATCTACAAACAGACTAAAACTGCACTTGAGAATGAATTAGTGGGACGTGGGTAATGATTGATGAATTTCGACAAACAAACACGGTACTTGTGGCAGACGATGACCCCGCCCAACGGCTACTTTTACAGAGCGTAGTTGAACAATTAGGGCTAAGGGTAGTTCTGGCTAAGAACGGCGTTGAAGCGGTAGAGTGTTTTAAAAGTTGCGAACCGGATTTGGTGCTTTTAGATATTAAAATGCCGCTCATGAATGGACTACAAGTTAGTGAACTGATAAGGCAGGACAAAAACGGCCAGGATGTTCCCATCGTTTTGATTACCGGTTCTGATGATCACCGTTCGATTAAGCAAGCTTTTGATTTAGGCGTAACGGACTTTATTACTAAACCGGTGATATGGTCCATACTTGCCCACCGATTACATTATTTACTAAAAGCTAATACCGCTTTTATGAATTTGAAATCAAGTGAACGCAGACTCAGGAATACTCAAAAATTAGCCGCTATTGGCCATTGGGAATGGGATTTTGCCACTCAAACTATAAAGCTGTCGGAGCAAATGTACGGCCTGTTCAACCTCTCCATTAGCGACTTTAATGGCAGCAGTGAGGCATTCTTTGGATTGCTTCCTGATGATGATCACACACGAATAAAAGACACTTTCGATGAAGCTAAAAATGGGTCTGGGTTTTGGGCAATCGATCATATGATTAATCTTAATGGTGGTGGGGAGCGAGTGGTTCACCACCAAGGCGAAATTGTTTATGATGAACATGGAAAACTATCCTCTATACAAGGGCTCATGCAAGATATAACGACGCGTAAATTGGCTGAAGAAGAAGTTCACCATCTTGCTTATTATGACTCTCTAACCGGTTTACCTAATCGTTTACATTTTCAAGAAAATGCAGAATTCAGCCTTCAGACGGCGCAAAAAACGGTCACTAAAGTGGCATTAATTTTCATGGATATTGATGATTTTAAGCGTGTCAACGATAGTCTTGGTCATCATGCTGGCGATATATTATTGCAAAAAATTTCACATAGGCTGGTTGAAGATTTACGTGAACATGACAGTGTGTCTAAATCCCCTACTGGAAGTGGTTTGGAAGAAAGTTCACCACTGCTTTCACGCTTAGGGGGAGATGAATTTACTATTCTGCTCACCAAGCTTACTAGTCGTAAAGAGGTTGGCAAGGTTTGTGAGCGTCTTGTTAAAATTCTTAGTAGACCGATAGAAGTAAGTGGCAATGAGTTAGTGGTTTCTGGTAGTTTTGGGATTGCTATTTTTCCTGAAGATGGCAAAGATCTAGACACGCTCATGCGTCATGCTGATATTGCCATGTATCAGGCCAAAAGCATGGGTAGAAATTGCCTATGTTTTTATAATGAAAACTTAGACAGTAGCCAGCTTGAACGTTTGACGCTTGAGTCTAAACTTCGCTATGCAATAGAAAACGAAATTATCGAGATTTATTTTCAACCACTAATCAATGGCAAGACCGGGCAGTTAAACGGCGCTGAAGTGTTAGCTCGCTGGAACGATCCAGAGCTTGGCTTTATTCCCCCCGACAAGTTCATTCCTTTGGCCGAAGACAGTGGCTTAATAATCACTTTGGGGGATTGGGTATTAAAACAGTCGTGTCGTCAAGCCAAGCGTTGGCAGGAAAAAGGGCACCAGCCAATACGAATTGCCGTAAATGTGTCAGCACAGCAATTTCGTCAGAATGACTTTGCTGAAAAAGTATTAAATTGCTTAAATCAAGAGGGCTTAGAGGCTGAATATTTGGAACTCGAAATTACTGAAAGCATGTTAATGGATAACTTAGATAAAGTGATCGAACACCTTAAGCGTTTGAAGGATATTGGAGTGCGCATTTCTATTGATGATTTCGGTACCGGATATTCTTCAATGAGTTATTTAAAATTATTACCTATCGACAAGCTCAAAATAGACCGTAGTTTTGTTAGCGGACTAACTGAGCAGGGGTCCGATGAAGCCATTGTTAAAGCTATTATCGAACTGTCTCAGGGTTTGCAGCTAAATATTGTTGCCGAAGGGGTAGAAACGATTGAGCAGCGAGATTTTCTTACCGCCAATGGCTGTATAGAAATTCAAGGCTACTTTTACAGTAAGCCATTGGAGTCAAATGCATTTGAGCAGCAGTTTCTTTGTTCTAAAACTTCGTAGTAACAAGCCCATAGAATAGGTGTTCCTGCAGTCAAATGATCTTTAAAAATTAGGATAAGATGTAATATTATTTTAAGGGCATGCCCCTTTAACCGTATATACCCAAAGCCATTGGAGTTGCAGCTAGGCGGCAAAGGAACTCAGCCCCATGAGCTTAGGCGTACTAAGCGATTGGGGTGAGTGAGAGCAGCCAACAACGCTGCAGCTTCAAGGGAGACGGGTATAGTAGGGTTTTCTTAGTTACAGGTAAAATTGCAGGTAATAGATGTTAAAAACGGCTTTAGTTTTAGGTGCGACAGGGTTAGTGGGTAAATCATTAGTCGAGCAACTTTGCACGGATCATCGATATCAAACTGTCACTTGTTTGCTGCGTAAACCTCTCTCAAAAGATTTTTTCAACACAAATGCGGCTAAAGTGCAGCCTATTGTTGTCGACTTTGAAAACTTACAGGATTACCAAGGCTATTTTGGTTGTGATCATATTTACCTGTGTTTAGGCACAACAATCAAAAAAGCGGGTAGTAAAAGTGCGTTTCGGAAAGTGGATTTTGAGTATGTGCATATCGCAGCACAACTTGCCAAATCACAGCGTGCCGTCAGTTTTGTGTGGATTTCTTCTGTGGGCGCCAATGCAAAAAGCACTAACTTTTACTTACGAGTAAAAGGTGAATTAGAAAATGCCATTCTTAATATGTCTGGTTTGCATAATGCTAGTGCAGTTAGGCCGTCGTTGTTATTGGGTGAGCGAAATGAGATGCGACCTGCCGAGAAACTTGGCAGTGTGCTAAGCCCACTTTTGTCTCCCTTATTGATAGGCGGATTAAGCAAATACAAACCTGTTCAGGCTGCTGATGTGGCGGCTCAGATGATCCGTTTACAAGTTTTCTAATAGCATATATGGGATTTCAGTTTAAACAGTTCACAATCAAAGACGATGCCTGTGCGATGAAAGTGGGCACCGACAGCGTTATGCTAGGTAGTTGGATGCAAACTAACAATGCCCAGCGTATATTGGATATCGGTACAGGCAGTGGCTTGTTAGCCCTAATGCTGGCACAGAAAACACCCAGTACTTGTTTGATTGACGGCATAGATATCGACTCATCCGCGATATCACAAGCAAATGAGAATGGGAAAAATTGCCCTTGGACACAACGATTAACTTTTCAGCATACAAGTTTACAACAATATGCTTTTGTTACTGACTATGACTTAATTGTTAGTAATCCTCCTTATTTTCCGGTTAATGTTAGCGCCAATAAAACTCAACCTGCAAGAAATCGACTCCATGCTCGGCAAACCATAGAGTTAGATCACCCAACACTTTTACAAGATGTAGCAAAACATCTGTCTGATGGCGGTCGATTTTGTTGTGTATTGCCACTAGACATTGCCAAGGTATTCATAGTAGATGCTGCATCAGTAGGCTTGTATTGCACTCAGGAACTTCAGGTTCAGCCAAAACAGCAAACAGCTGTAACGCGACTTTTATTGGAATTTAGTCGTATCAAAAAAGTCAAAACTTGTGAAAAAATAAGTATTTACAACCATCTTGGCCACTATTCCGAAGAATATGTAGCGCTTTGCAAAGATTATTACCTTAATTTTTGACAGGATTTGCACTTATCCTCTATCTTTTAATAAGTAGTGCTTAGATAAGTTATTCTCAGGGGATGTGATGAAAACATTTGAATTACCAAAATCAATATCATCACTGGCTGAGGAGCTGAAAATAATCCAAATGGTGTGGCAGGGCGTGACAGTGCAAATCCCTAAATTTGCTGTTTACGCCATTATTGAAAAACCGATATTTGATAAAGTTGTTTTTCGAAATGCTAGACAAATAGGTCTTTTACATTTTGCTCGATATAAAATACCTGTTTTAGATCCTTTTCGAGCAGACATAGATTTCCATCCAAATTTCGCACTGATTATCAGTCATAGCCGTGGCAACCGTTTTGGTTTGTACGGCTATCCAGCTGACCATATTGAGTCAAATATGCGACTTGCAAGTTCTCACGGATCGGTGTGTAGAATTGTTAGAGATTACGTTTAAAACAATGAGACTGGATTTAACCCCTAATAACGCTTTCCGGATTGAGCGTCCCTGATTACGCATCCCGGATTAAGCGTCCCTAACCAACCCCTTTTCGATGCTGCGAACTAACCTTTGGGTTAAGCGACTGTCAGTTTTTTCATTCTGTGCGCCTTTGCTTTGATGTTGATCCAAGGCCCATTGAATATGTTCTTTAACTAAGTCTGTTGTATGACTCAAAGCGGCCTTTAAGGTTTCAACGACCTGAACCGAATAAGGCGCATTACCTAAGCCCACTGCTAAATTGCGTTGCCAGCGCTCAAAACCAATACGCCTTATGGCTGAACCTTCGGTATTTTTCAGAAAGGTGGGCTCATCCCAAGCAAATAAGTCAATAAGCTCTTGGCTCATCAGCTTTTGCCTAGGGTGAAAATCCGTTTCATCAGTGATATTAGCGTAACGATTCCACGGGCAAATAAGTTGACAGTCATCACAGCCATAGACGCGGTTACCAATCAAGGCTCGGTATTGTTCAGGGATAGCGCCTTTTTGCTCTATGGTTAGATATGAAATACAACGCCTAGCATCCACCACATAGGGTTCTACTATTGCTTGAGTGGGGCAAATTGTCAGACAAGCTGTGCAATTACCACAGTTTTCAATGACTGGCTGATCTACAGGCAAAGGGGTATCGACAAATAATTCACCTAAAAAGAACCAAGAACCAGCCTCTTTGTTGATAGTAAGTGAATGCTTACCTGTCCAACCAATACCCGCTTTTTCGGCAATGGCGTGTTCGAGCACTGGGGCTGAGTCAACAAAAGGGCGGAAATTTAATCCTGCACATTCCGATTTGATTTTTTCGCCGAGTTTTTTCAAACGAGTGCGTAATAATTTATGGTAATCGCGGCCAAGGGCATAACGACTGATATAGGCTTGTTGCTTGTTTTTTAACGTTTGCGCAAATTTAGCATCTGGAGGCAGGTAATCCATTCTGACACTGATAACTCGCATAGTACCGGGCAACAGTTCTGCTGGCCTGGCTCGTTTCATACCATGCTCTGCCATATAATGCATTTCACCGGCGTAACCTTGTTCCAGCCACGATTGTAGGTGGGATTCATGCTGATCTAGATCAACATCACAAATACCCACTTGCTGAAAACCTAGCGCTTTCCCCCAAGCCTTGATATTTTCAACTAAAGACAACAATTCAGAAGTGTTAAGAGATGACATTGACAAACCTATTAACCGAGCAAGCGGCTGGAATTCTAGCACATAAAATTGTGAGTTCAGAACAAGTCAAAGCAATAGAACCTGAGGCTGCACGGCTAGCTGGATGCAGTATGTTTGAATTGATGCTACGAGCAGGTGAAGCGGCGTTTCAAGTATTTCAACAACAATGGCCTAGGGCACAAAATATCCTAGTGGTGGCTGGCAACGGCAACAATGCCGGAGATGGCTATGTGTTAGCTAAATTGGCCAAAAAGCAGGGCATGAAAGTTGTTGTAGCCTGTCAGGAGCCTAAAAGAGAATTAGCGGGCGATGCAAAACAAGCACAATCAGGGTGGCAAAATGTGGGTGGTGAAACACTAGCATTTGCTGGGCAGGATTATGCCCAATTTGATGTAATAGTGGATGCATTGTTGGGCACGGGAGTGAATGGCGAAGTCAAACCCATCTTTCAAGCTGTTATCCAACAAATCAATCAAACAGATATTCCGGTATTGAGTATAGATTTACCCTCTGGGATGCATGCTAATACGGGGCAAGCACTACCTATTTGTGTTAAAGCCGATGTGACTGTGACTTTTGTTGCAACCAAACCGGGATTGGTTAGCGGTATAGGTAAAGAATTTTGCGGCAAGCTAAATTTTGCTGATTTGGCTGTGGGAAAAGAATTTTTTAGTATGGCTCACAGTGAAGCACAATTAATCGACTGGCAGATGTTACAACCTTTAAAAGCGAGACCCGTGCATGCCAATAAGGGGTCTTTTGGCAAATTATTATGTATAGGGGGTAACCGAGGTCTGGCCGGAGCAATTCGACTCAGTGCCGAATCTGCCCTGCGCTGTGGCGTAGGTTTGGTAAAGGCTTATTGCCATGAATCAAGTAGTTTGGCTATCTCAACGGGTCGCCCAGAAATCATGCTTGTTCACAAAGACCTTGAGGCAGCATTGCATTGGTGTACCGATATAGTTATTGGACCGGGATTAGGCCAAGATGATTGGGCACATCAGCAGTTTTGTCGTTTATTGGCGCACCTTAAACGTCAACCCAAGCCATTGGTCATTGATGCTGATGCTCTCAATTTGTTAGCGGCTATGCCAGATGATGCAGACCTGCTGAATACTCTTGCTCAATTACCGGCGTTAGTATTAACCCCTCATCCCGGAGAGGCGAGTCGATTATTGAATTGCAACATTGCAAAAATTGAAGGCGATAGATATTTAGCTAGTAAAAACATTGCGCAAAAATATAAGTCTATTTGTGTATTAAAAGGAGCTGGTACTATCATTCAAACCCATGTAACACACCAAGAGCCTCTGTCATGGGTGTGTAAAGGCGGCAACCCTGGTATGGCCACAGCCGGTATGGGCGATTCATTAACCGGTGTTGTTGGCGCTTTTTTGGCACAAGGATTTACCTCACAACAGGCTGCTGTATATGGGGTATGCGCTCATGCTGAAGCGGGAGACAGAATTGCCATACAATATGGTCAACGTGGTATGATTGCCTCAGATTTATTGCAACCTTTACGGGCCATTGTTAACGGACTATGAGCATTTCATTGATAACCCCCATTGCTGATTTACCCCCAAAACATTATGCGTTAGCAGATGAAGCAGCCACTGTTGCTTTGGCTGGAAAGTTGGCACAGCAGTGTCATCAGGGTATGGTGATATATCTTGAGGGGGATTTAGGCGCAGGTAAAACCACTTTTAGTCGGGGTTTTATTCAAGGATTAGGACATAGTGGTAAGGTTAAAAGCCCTACTTATACTTTGGTTGAACCCTATGAAATAGGTGACTGGCGGGTGTTTCACTTTGACTTATACCGTTTATCTGATCCAGAAGAATTAGAATTTATGGGCATTCGAGATTATTTCGATTCTGATTGTTTATGTTTAATTGAATGGCCAGACAAAGGCGCTGGCCTCTTGGCAGCAGCGGATTTACACATTAGTATTGAGTACACGCAAACAGGACGCGCGTTATCAATGCAGGCAAAATCTGCAAAAGGCTCGGATTTGCTTAGGCAACTAAACTAGAAAAATAATAATGCAAACGTTTTGGTCCAAACAACTTAACGCAATATTAGTCAGTTTTTTACTGGTGGTTTTTAGCACAACAAGTTTTGCCAAAAACACCATCGAAGGGCTGCGTATTTGGCCTTCTCCGAATACCACACGTTTAGTTTTCGATTTAGCTGATACACCTAAGTACACTTACTTCACTTTAAAAAATCCGCAGCGATTAGTCATCGACATAGAAAACACGCCAAAAAACTTCGACTTTTCAAAAATCACAAATGAAAGCAAGTTGGTCAAAAAGGTGCGTTACAGTAAGGCCAAAAGCCCTAAGTCAGTACGAGTGGTGATTGAACTAAACAAAAAGCTCGAAAAAAATATTTTTGCCTTACCTCCGACCGACCCTTATGGCGATAGATTAGTCATAGACCTAAATGATCCTGACTCTGCGGCACCACAATTTGTGTTGAATGCAAAGTCAACAACAAACAGAGACATTGTGATTGTTATCGACGCGGGCCATGGTGGTGAAGATCCAGGATCGATTGGCCCTAGTGGTAGTTATGAAAAGAATGTCACTTTAGGTATAGCTAAACGATTGGAGTCTTTAATCAACCAACAAAAAGGTATGAAAGCTGTGATGACACGCACCGGTGATTATTATATTTCACCGAATAAGCGGCCGCAACTTGCCAGAGAACACAAAGCAGATATGTTTGTGTCAATACACGCAGATGCCTTTACCACACCTCAGCCTAGTGGCGCGTCAGTGTGGGTATTATCCATGAAAAGGGCGAATACTGAATTGGGTCGTTGGTTGGAAAGAACCGAACGGCATTCTGAATTATTAGGCGGTGCTGCAGAGATTATTCAAGATACAGCGAATGAACGTTATTTAGCTCAAGCGTTGCTCGATATGTCTATGGATCACTCATTAACCACGAGTTACGACGTAAGTCGTGACATGATAAAACACCTAGGGAAAGTGACCAAGTTACATAAAAAAATTCCTCAAGCGGCTAGTCTTGCGGTGTTAACCTCGCCAGATATCCCGTCAATATTGGTAGAGACGGGGTTTATTTCTAACCATAAAGAAGAGAGAAATCTAAATTGGTCTAAGTATAGGCAGAAATTGGCACAGTCCGTGTTTAACGGTCTCGAACAACATTTTAAAGGTTCACCTCCCGATGGCTCTTTGTGGGCTAAATGGAAGCAAGAAAAACGCACCCATAGAGTCCGCAGCGGCGAATCATTATCTTTGCTAGCGCAACGTTATAATGTGCAGATCAGTACACTAAAAAAAGCCAATAACCTCAATACTGATGTGGTGCGTATCGGGCAAGTTCTGACGATCCCTAGCACCTAACCCACTCGTTTAGCATTTACAGCAAGGTCATTGTTTTGCCAATTCAAATTCTTCCCGCAAGATTAGCCAACCAAATTGCCGCAGGAGAAGTGGTTGAACGCCCCGCCTCTGTGGTCAAAGAAATAGTGGAAAACAGCTTAGACTCAGGGGCTACAGCGATTGAAATTGATATCGAAAAGGGTGGCCATAAACGTGTATTGATCCATGATAACGGCAGTGGCATTCCCCATGATGAACTCGCTTTAGCCCTTAGCCGCCATGCCACCAGTAAAATCACTAAATTAGATGATTTAGAAGCCATTTGTAGTTTAGGTTTTCGTGGTGAAGCCCTAGCCAGTATCAGCTCAGTTGCTCGCTTGAGTTTAAGCTCTAAGCCCAAAGAGCAGACCCAAGCTTGGCAAGCACATTGCGAAGGCCGCGATATGCAAGTGCAACTCAATCCAGTGGCACACCCTGACGGCACTAGCGTTGATGTGGTCGATTTGTTTTTTAATACTCCTGCTAGGCGCAAATTTTTACGTACCGAAAAAACGGAGTTTGCTCATATTGATGAAGTTGTCAGACGTATTGCGCTGAGTCGTTTTGATGTCAGTTTTAGCCTCAAACATAATGGTAAATTACTGCGGAAATATCCAGCGGCGAAGGCGATAGGCTCCGAATTAAAACGCTTGAGTGCGATTTGCGGTAAAGAATTTTCCGAGCAATGTATAGAGCTTAATAGTCAATATCAACAATTTGAGTTAAAAGGTTGGCTAGCGCAACCAGAACAGACCAAAACCCAAAGCGAATTCCAGTATTTTTACGTGAATGGCCGCATGATGCGCGATAAGTTAATCAATCATGCTGTTCGCCAAGCCTTTGAGGGGCTGATTGGTACCGATTTATATCCTGCCTATGTGCTGTATTTGACCCTAGAGCCGAACCAAGTTGATGTCAATGTACACCCCGCCAAACATGAGGTCAGATTTCATCAAGCCCGTTTGGTACATGATTTTATATATAGAGCCTTAACGGATTCGCTTAATCAATATTTTCAACAAGGGCAGCAACAGGCAAACCCTGAAGTAAACATTTTGCCTCAAGCTGAACCCAATCATGATTATATTCAACCTTTGCAAAGACCCACACCTGAGCCTAGAGTTGATGAAGACTTCGCCAGTTATTCTGGAAATAGCATTCAATCATCGGGGTCTTCAAGAGCTCTGGCAAACAAGGGAAAAGCTGAACACTTAGTTAACTCTTCTCAAGTTATCAATCAATCCTCAAAAAACTACCAACAATTGATGACCCCAACACATGCGGCTAATTTTGCCCCTGATCCGAGCATGATGCCTGGACAATGGCTACCAGTAACAGATAAGAAAATTTTACTTAAGGTTGCGCAACAATTTTATTTACTCGAAACAAAAGCTTTGCATCTTAATGTAATAGCTAAACTCTACGCGGATTCTATGCCTGTTAGCCAGCCTTTGTTGATGCCTGTTTCAATAGCAGCCACGGCTGAATTACTAGCGAAGGCAAAAACACTCTATCAGCCACTTTTGGAAAACAGTGTGGAAATTGGCTGGACCCCAAATAGAATTATTTTGCGTAAGGTACCTGCAGGATTAAGACAGTTTCGATGGATAGAATGCCTAGGGGATATTTTAAGTTGTTCTGAAATAGAGATCAATATTGTGCGTGAGCACTTACTAACCTGTATAGTTTCAAATCAAGACATGAGTCTGATACAAATACAAGAATTGTGGCAACAGTTTGTTCATTCATCGGTAAACTTAGAACATGATGTGGCTCAAATAGGTAAACCGGTGGATTTAGATAACTGGCTGAATTCCTATGAGTGAGCATATCAAACATCCCCTTAGTTCCTTACCGCCGGCATTATTTTTGATGGGACCTACTGCGTCAGGCAAAACAAAGCTCGCGATTGAGCTTTGCGAACACTTGCCATGCGAAATAATCAGCGTCGATTCTGCTTTGATCTACCGCACAATGGACATAGGCACAGCTAAACCAAACGCAGCCGAGTTAAAAAAGGCTCCCCACAGGCTAATCAATATTTTAGATCCTGCACAAAGTTACTCAGTCGCTGAATTTAGAAAAGATGCGCTTTTAGCTATGCAAGACATCACCGCTAGAGGCAATATCCCATTATTAGTGGGCGGCACTATGCTGTATTACAAAGCCTTGATTGACGGACTTTCCCCGCTACCAGAGTCAGATCAAAACATAAGACGAGCCATAGAAACACAAGCCGAAGAGTCAGGTTGGCAGCGACTCCATCAACAACTAGCACAAATCGACCCAGCTTCTGCCAAACGCATTCACCCCAATGATCCGCAACGTTTAATTAGAGCCTTAGAAGTTTATCTGCTAACAAATCGCTCAATGACAGACTTGATGGCAACTAAATCCGCCCCCATACCCTACAATATAAAACAGTTTTATATTGCTCCGGAGGATCGCAAAGTACTACATCAACGCATTGCTCAGCGTTTTCAACAGATGGTCGATATAGGATTTCAGGCCGAAGTAGAAAAATTAAAAAATAGAGGTGATCTACATTTGAACTTACCCTCAATTAGATGTGTCGGATACCGACAAATGTGGCAGCATCTAGATGGTGATTTTGACTTTAATGAAATGCGAGAAAAGTCTATTGCCGCGACACGGCAGCTCGCCAAAAGACAACTAACCTGGTTGAGAGGTTGGAAAAATATATACTCCTTAGATACATTTTCATCCGACAATCTGATGAAAGTCATTAAACAGAGTCAGTTGCAATCCTAATGTGGCCTATACAGCTATATGTTTTTCTGTATAATCCATTTTAAGGGTAAAATTTATAATAAAAAAGGATAAATCATGGCAAAAGGGCAATCATTACAAGACCCGTTCCTCAATGCGCTACGTAAAGAACGTATTCCTGTATCCATTTACCTTGTTAACGGTATTAAATTACAAGGGCAAGTGGAGTCTTTTGATCAATTTGTGATCTTACTCAAAAATACTGTAAGCCAGATGGTTTATAAACACGCAATTTCTACCGTTGTGCCATCACGTGCTATTCCAATGCCTACTGTTGGTCAGACGGAAGCAGACGAAAACTAGATGGTAATAGGAGAGCGGCTTGTTTGACCGTTATGCAGCAGGTGAACAAGCTGTTTTAGTACATGTTGATTTTGCTGATGAAAATAGCAAAGAAGATTTATTAGAATTACAATTACTGGTGTCATCTGCTGGTGTGAATGCCATAGATGTAGTCACGGGCTCTCGACAGGCACCACAGGCTCGTTATTTTGTGGGCAGTGGCAAAGCCGAAGAAATTGCCAATGCGGTTAGAGCTCAGCAAGCTGATGTGGTGATTTTTAATCATAGTTTATCCCCTTCCCAAGAACGTAATTTAGAACAACTATGCCAATGTCGAGTACTCGACCGCACTGGGTTGATTTTAGATATTTTTGCGCAACGTGCCCGTACCCACGAAGGTAAATTACAGGTTGAACTGGCACAGCTACGGCATATCAGTACCCGGTTAATTCGAGGCTGGACTCACCTAGATAAACAAAAAGGGGGAATTGGTCTACGTGGCCCAGGCGAAAGTCAACTTGAAACTGATAGGCGACTACTCAGAGCAAGGATCAAAGCGATTCAGCGACGCCTCGATAAAGTACAAAAACAACGTGAACAAGGGCGACGCTCTAGAATTCGCGCAGAAATCCCAACTGTTTCGCTAGTGGGATATACCAACGCAGGCAAATCAACCTTATTTAATACCATGACACAATCTGCAGTTTATGCGGCAGATCAGCTGTTTGCCACACTTGATCCAACCCTTAGAAAGATTCAGTTACAAGATGTGGGCTCAGCAATTCTTGCGGATACGGTTGGTTTTATCCGTCACCTCCCCCATGATCTCATAGCAGCATTTAAAGCGACCTTGCAAGAAACCCAACAAGCTAACTTGTTATTGCATGTAGTCGATTATTCTGATGATCAATTTCGAGAAAATATCGGACAAGTAAATGAAGTACTTGAGGAGATAAAAGCTAACGAGATCCAACAGTTAGTGGTGTGTAACAAAATTGATCGAATGGATGGCGTTAGTGCGAAAATAGATCGCGACGAATCAGGCATGCCTATTCGCGTTTGGATATCTGCCCAGCAAGGCATGGGTATTGATTTATTGCTCAGCGCAATTACTGAATGTTTATCGAAAAACATGGTACAACATAGTTTATTAATACCCCCACATAAAAGTAATTTGCGTGGTGTTTTTTTTGATATGAACTGTATTGCCTCAGAAGGTTATGCCGAAAATGGTGATTGGCAAGTCGATGTGCGCATGGAACAGCGTGATTGGAACAGACTCACTAAACGTATCGACGTTGATTTAGAGTCATATATTGTAACAATTAACAGATCAAAAATTTTAAAAAACTCGTATTGGTCAGTAGACCTATTTTATTGAATTAACTAGCTGGAGAGAAATGATGGCTTGGAATGAGCCCGGTGGAAACAATAATGATCCTTGGAAAAACAAGGGCGGCCGAGATCAAGGCCCACCTGATTTAGACGAGGTATTCAAAAACTTGATGAATAAATTCGGCAAGTTTGGCGGTGGTAGTAACGGCTCATCAGGCGGTAAAAGCCTTGGTGGTATAGGTGTGGCCGTTATTTTAGGTATATTGGTCATCGGCTGGGTGTTTAGTGGTTTTTACACTATTCGTGAAGCTGAGCGTGGCGTAGTGCTACGTTTTGGTGAATTTAGCCATTTTGTCGATCCTGGCCTACGTTGGAAACCCACTTTTGTTGACTCGGTTAAACCTGTAGATGTGCAAACGATCCGCTCTATGCCTTCGTCTGGTTCAATGTTAACTGAAGATGAAAACGTAGTACGTGTGGAGATGGAAGTCCAATATCGCATCCTCGAACCTTATAAATACAGTTTTGCTGTGACAAGCCCTGAAGAGAGTTTAAGTCAGGCATTTGATAGTGCTATTCGTTATGTAGTAGGTCACTCAAAAATGGATGACGTGTTAACAAGTGGTCGTGAAGTGGCAAGACAAAGTGTAAGAGATGAGTTAACGGGTATTATTGAGTCATACGATATGGGCATAGCGGTTCTCGACATGAACTTCAAGGACGCAAGACCACCAGAAGAAGTAAAAGAAGCTTTTGATGATGCCATTGCTGCACAAGAAGATGAACAGCGTTTTATCAACGAAGCAGAAGCTTATTCTCGCGAACTTGAGCCTCGTGCTCGTGGACAAGTTAACCGTATGGCACAAGAAGCCCAAGCTTATAAAGAGCGAGTGACATTGGAAGCGCAGGGTGCCATCGCCCGTTTTGAAGAGTTATTACCTCAATACACAGCAGCCCCAGAAGTAACACGTAGTCGTATCTATCTTGAAACCATGGAAGAAGTGTACGGTAACACCAGCAAAATATTGGTGGATACACAAGGCACTGGCAACATGATGTATTTACCCTTGGACAAAATACTGGGTAGCCAATCTGGGCCAAGTATCCCAGCCAATATCCGCAGTACTTTAGAAGGTTTGCGTAATCAAGAAGCTGATCCAAAGCCGGTAAATAACAACACCAGAAACAGTATACGTAGTGGGAGAAACTAAGCTATGAAAAATTTTATTGCGTTAATAGTAGTAGCCTTAGGTTTACTCGTATTTGGTTCTCTATTTGTTGTTGAAGAAGGCAACAAAGCCATTGTTATCCAGTTTGGTAAAGTGCAAAGAGACAGCGAAACGGATGTAACCAGAGTTTTCGAACCGGGTTTACATTTAAAACTTCCTTTCTTTGACCGTGTGGTAACACTCGATGCACGTATTCAAACTTTGGATGAAGCGCCTGATCGTTTTGTGACGTCTGAGAAAAAGGATTTGATTGTCGACTTGTATGTTAAGTGGAAAATTGAAGACTTTGCTAAGTATTATCTAGCTACTGGTGGTATCAAATCTAGTGCAGAAATACTGTTGCAACAAAAAGTGAATAATGGTCTACGCTCTGAGTTTGGTACACGAACAATTCAACAAATTGTGTCTGGTGAACGTTCAGAATTAATGGACGAAGCCATGGAGCAAGCCTCTACTAGCTCAGACGAGTTGGGTATAGAGATTATTGATGTGCGTGTTAAACAAATCAATTTGCCACTTGAAGTACGGAACTTCATTTTCCAACGTATGCGCACCGAACGTGAAGCGGTAGCCAGGGAGCATCGCTCTGAAGGTAAAGAAAAAGCAGAATTTATAAAAGCTGATATTGATGCCAAAATCACTGTTATGTTAGCTGACGCGGAACGTAACTTACGTAAACTGCAGGGTGAAGGTGAAGCACAAGCTGCACAGATTTATGCTGAGACTTACACAAAAAATGCTGAATTCTATAGTTTCTTGCGTAGTATGGACGCTTACAAGAAAAGCTTTAGTAGCAAACAAGATGTCTTGGTTGTTGAGCCAGACAGTGACTTCTTCCGATACATGAAAAATCCTAGCGGAAAATAACTGTAACAATCCAAACATATTTTGAAAGCGCCGCGAGGCGCTTTTTTGTATTTACAGTCTGCCAATTAAGACACTAGTATACCCGCCACCCCTTGCAACTGAAGTCGATTTCCCACACTATAAAAAATACATCTGATACAAAGTAGTCAAGGTAATATCTATGAAGTTTTTAGCCGGTTTTATGACCTTTTTAGTCGCGCTGTTGCATATAGGCATAATGGTACTTGAAATGTTTTTCTGGAATCATCCTGTTGGTCAAAAAATATTTTCAATGACGGCGGAAGTAGCGAAATCTTCAGAAATATTGGCTATGAACCAAGGTTTGTACAATGGATTTTTGGGGTTTGGCTTACTTTGGGCTTTAATCAGCGGTAATCAGAGCTTAAAGGTGTTTCTCCTTATATGTATCATTATTGCGGGTATTTTTGGTGGACTCACAGCTAAAACAAGTATCCTATATGTTCAAGCATTGCCTGGATTCATTACATTATTATTAGTGTTGAAAGCCAAGAGACGCCAAGCGGGTGAAGCACGTTTATTCTCTTAAAAGTAATTGGTCAGAGCTATACCCGTCTCCCTTGAAGCTGCAGCGTTGTTGGCTGCTCTCACTCACCCCAATCACTTAGTACTTCTAAGCTCATGGGGCTGAGCTCCTTTGCCGCCTAGCTGCAACTCCAATGGCTTTGGGTATATATGTCCATGCAATTACTCAATTCCATATTCAGCTCTTAGTTTGGCTTCTCTATCAATAGATATCTTTTGTTTCATCTCGCGCTGGCTAAGCTTGCGTTTAGCTAAAAATGTTTCTTCTGCTAATAGCAGAACTTCAACATAATTGAGATAAATTTCCTCATTTTGCATGTCATCGGTTATCGCCCGATCATATATGCTTAACGCTTCTTTATAATCTTTTTCTGCCACATATATTTGCGCCAAGGTATCTAATGCCGCAGGATTGTTAGGTTCGAGTTCAACCGCTTTTTCCCCATACCCCTTAGCCTTGTCAATATCGCCTTTTTGCAAATATAAATACGCTAAGTTATTGCTGGCAATATAATTATTTGGATTTTGTTGTAATGCCGTTTCATAAGTTGCCATTGCACCGGATAAGTCGCCACCTATCTGTCTTTCTGCCAGTAACATTTTTGCCGCCAAATCTGTGGGTTGTTTCTCGATATGTTGCTGCAGCAATACAATACTTTTGTTTGGTTGTTGCAACGTTTCGTAGGTAAATACCAACAGCATCAGATTTTTAATATTAGGCGCAGCGTTATAAGCAATCAACGCGTTTTCTAACGCCAACTCTGGCTGTTTATTATTTAATTGCAAGCGCGCTAAGAAACCTTTGGTTAAAGGTAAGCCAAGTGCGTTTGCAGGCAATGCATCATAGGCCTTTTGGGCAGCGGGATAATCCGCCTGCATAATTAAAAAATGAGTGTTCAATAACTGCATCTGAAAATCGTCTCGATTGTTAAGATATCCTTGGGTTAATTTAGAGCCTTCTGCAAACTCATTCTGGCTGTCGAGTAATAGCAGTTTACCAACTATGGCATCCTTATCATTTGGCTCTTTTTGCAACCATGCATCATAATGCAAAGTCGCCGGTCGTAGTTGGTTGGTTTTTATGAAACTTTGACCTAATGTTTTCCAATATGCTTTAGGCAGATTTTTTTGGTCTTTTACTTCACTCAGCAGCTCAATTGCCTTTTGGTAATTAGATTCAACAACTTGAACGCGGGCTAGCAGTAACCTTATAGCCATATTTGAAGGTTCGCGGTTAAAAGCAGATTGGATCTTTTCTATTCCTGATGACTGTTTATTATCCTGTTTACTGACCATATAATATGTCGCCAGTGCAGGTACATTATTGGGTAACTCAACCAGCAATTGCTCTAATAACAGGCTAGCTTGTGGCATATCTTTTTGAGCCACAGCTAAGTTAATCATTGCTAATTTTGGTGAGGGGTTCTTATTATCGAGCGTTAACGCTTTTTCAAATTCCAGTTTGGCCTCGGCAAATTTCTGTTGCCTTGTATAAACATCGCCAGCCAACAGATAGGGCTTTGCATCCTCAGGGCTGGTGTTTTTCCAATTACTTGCCAGTTCCAAAGCTTTATCATATTGCTTAGTCACTATGTACGCTTTGGCTAGAGTGGTTTGTGCACTCACTAATTCTGGAGACTTTTTGACCGCCTCTTCTAAGTTAACTATGCCGTCAAGGTTGTTCAGTGATAACTGTAATAATCCTAATCGCGTTAAATCTTCAGCAGTACGACTGATATCTGTAGATTTCTCAATAAACACTTTGGCTTCTTTTTCAAAACCATCACGTAGCAGTTCATAACTTGCCTTGGAAAATAAAGGCGCGTCTTCATCAGAAAGTTCATCAAGTCTATTTAAAACGTCTCCAACTTCTGAGGTCAGCCCTAACTGCAATTGACTAGCAGCAAGTAATCTAAGTCCTGGATGATTATCTGGCAATAAGGCCGCGATATAAGTCAAATGGCGATTGGCACTTGAATAGTCTTGTAGTTGATAGGCTGCATAACCTGCAATCAGGCGTATAGACGGGGCTTCAACATTGCCGATAATGGCAATTTCTGCTCGCTTAAGGGCATTAGCATAATCCCCCTTATATGCATAAGTTGCTGCCTTCAATTGATTCAGAAGAGGATTTCGGTCATTGAGTAAAAGAAGTTCATCTAAGTAAGGATCAGCTGCTGATAAATCACCTATATCTACCAATAACTTGGCCAAAACAAAGGTTATTTGTTTGTCTTCAGGATAAAACTGCACATAGTCTTTAAATATCTCGGCGGCTTCATCTGGTGCATTAAGGGACAATTTTAGCTGAGCTAATAACTTCAGAACTTCAGCATTTTGTGGAGCTATCTCACGAAGCTCTGATACCGCAGCAGCGGCTGTCTCATACTCTTCGTCTAACACTAAGGTATAAACTGCCGTCAGGCCCTTAAAAACAGAACTTGTTTCAATTTCAGCCAATTCCTCAATCAATATGCGAGCATCATCTATCTTATTTAATCGAGCCAAAGCAATCACTTTGAAATAGCCAATTTCAGCACGTTCCACAGACGTTAAACCAGTTTCCTTATGTTCTAATTTACTGATGGCTGAATAGGCGCCAGTACGCTGATAAGCTTGAGTTAATAGCGGTAACACTTTTGATGCTTCAAAGCCATATTCTAAAGCACGATTCAGCTCTTTTTCAGCACTTTCAAACTGTTTCTGTTGAATATAAAGCTGGCCAAGTTCAAATCTAGCTTGAGCTGACTTCGGCTCTACTTGCACCGCATTTTTCAGGGCGACAATAGCAGCCGCAGGATCATTTTCTGCAATATATTGTTGCGCTTCTTTGATATATTCGTCGCCAGTTTGTTTACTGCAACTCGATAACGCGCCGAATGCAACCACAGCCAATGCGTATTTTAATTGCGTTGAATTAAAAGCTTTCATGTTGATTATTCCTTGAATAAATTCCTATGGATATAGTACATAATGACATGTGTTTTTACCTTATGCGACTAGCGCTAACGGTTTTAACGAAAGATATGCTCACTCATTTAGGTAATAGCGCTTTAGAAACATTAAATAGTCCATCCCACTGGGCGTCAAGTTGTGATTGTGCAGCGTTTATAGGCAATGCAGAGTATTGACCGTCAACCAATTTGATGATCCCAAATCGTTGTAATTTAGCTAAGGCATCGGCGATCTCAAAATCAATTTGAAAATCAAATTGTTCTGCGAACCACTGCTCTACTTTTTTATCCAGCTGTTCGCTAGTCATTGAATCCCCCTGAATCAGAAGAAAATAATAAGCTAAAATGGCCTCTTTGCATTCCTCTTCTTCAGCAGAATCAATAAGATGATGAAAGACGCCTGAGTTGTTATCTAAGTTTTTAAAGTACAAGTTGTCTGCCAACGCTTTCATAAAACGCAGCTTACGGTTTTTAAACTTACTCCATTCTTTAAATATAAAGCCACCTAACACCCCTGCCCCAACGCCCAAAGCAATTAATTGTTGCGTAGTAATAGTCACCACTTCACTACTGAATCCCAACCAATAACCAAACAGTCCGGCTAACACTAGTAGAGAAGCACCAAGCTTGGTCACTAACACTACCGCTCCCCCCACTAATGCAGACCCTCCTATTATGGCTTTATCAATAGTCCTCATGCGTACCTGACTATTAGGAAACAACATTTCCAAATCGGCTTTAGGCACATTCTGAAAGAGTTTAATAATGGTAGATCCCGGCTCAAAACTTAGCGCGGTACTCTTTTTTTGATTGAAATAATCTGCATCTTTAAACTTAATATACACAGCGACTTTGTCGTAATTGGTGAAGGTGATTTTTTGCTTACGTAATCCCCAAAACTTAACTATGGTTTCGGTTTGTTGATATTCTCCACGGCGATAAAACACCACATCCGCAAAATCTTCAAATTCAACCGCTAGCCTAACCTTAAATAATGACTCTTCTTGTAGCGCTTCTTGAAGATCTTGATCAGTCACCTTTTCGAAGTTGGCCGCATTTAATATTTGCGTAAACCTAGAGGTAAAATTAGCTTGCTTAAGTTGCAAAATATCATCAGTTAACTTAGTAACGATTAGGGTGTCGGAATTGGGGTCAAAAGGTGCATAACTGTCCTTCAACTCCTCTAGAATTTGATGATATTCAAAATGTAAGGTACTCACTATCAACTGACAAAGGGTTTTAAATGCGTTGATTTGGTCAGGTGATAATCGGCCATCATCTAAACAGGCTTGGATTAAATCTGTTTTTCTCAATGGGATAAAGCGATCTTTGTTGATACTTGGTTGCATAGTGGCCTTTGATCCTAATTCTGAATACTACTTTTATTTTCAATGTTTGCCAAATGGAGAAATTCATCGCCGCATGTTAATCAAGCAACGCAACTACATGACATATTTGCAACATCATTAACAATAAACCACAATTTTATGCACCACAAAAAGACATTTCCCAAAAATAATGCAATTAAACAAAGCATTACATGGAGTAAATGTCGAATATCGAATATAATTTGACCTTTGAAACCGTGCCGGCTTCGCCTTAAATAATTGTATTACTGATTTTAGAAATTGTATTACCGATTCAAATAACGCTGTGCCTGCCTGTACCCTGGGAAAATTGATGACAACCACCACATCTGAAATAACATTTAGAGATTTAAAGCTACCCGAAGAACTGCTGCAAGCATTAGACAAAGTCGGCTATGAAAAACCTACACCTATTCAAGCTGAATGTATTCCTCTTATTTTAAACGGCCATGACGTATTAGGAACGGCACAAACAGGTACCGGTAAAACCGCTGCTTTTGCCTTACCTATGTTAGCGAATATTGACCCTGACGATAAGAACACACAATTATTGGTATTAGCACCCACTCGTGAGCTGGCTATTCAAGTAGCAGAAGCGTTCCAAGTATATGCAAGCTTTTCCAAGAAAATTAACGTATTGCCTATTTACGGCGGCTCGTCTTACGATAATCAAATTCGTCAACTTAGACGCGGTACACAAGTTGTTGTTGGCACACCTGGCCGAGTTATTGATCACATCAAAAAAGGCACGCTTAAACTCGATAAATTGAAGTTTTTAGTTCTCGATGAAGCCGATGAAATGTTGCGTATGGGTTTCATCGACGATGTGACATGGATATTGGGTCATGCCCCTGAGAAGCGCCAAACAGCGCTTTTCTCAGCAACCATGCCTGACCCAATTCGTAAAATCACTAAACGTTATTTGAATGATCCTAAATCAGTCAAAATCGAATCTAAGGTAGCCACTGCCAGCACCATACGTCAACGTTATTGCCAAGTTGCTGGGCACCATAAATTGGAAGCTCTGACCCGCATATTAGAAGTGGAAAGCTTCGATGGTGTGATCATCTTTGTGCGCACCAAAACAGCCACTATGGAATTGGCTGAAAAGTTGTCTGCACGAGGTTATGCGGTTGAACCACTTAATGGTGACATCCCACAAAACTCACGGGAACGTACTGTTGATCGTTTGAAAAAAGGCAAAATCGATATTTTAGTTGCCACAGACGTAGTAGCCCGTGGACTTGATGTTGAACGTGTTAGTCACGTAATCAACTTCGACGTACCTTACGATACAGAGTCATATGTTCACCGTATCGGTCGTACTGGTCGTGCCGGACGTGAAGGTGATGCGATCTTGTTTATTTCGCATCGTGAAAAACGTATGTTATTTTCGATTGAGCGCGCCACCAGGCAAACAATCGATGCGATGACTATCCCGTCAATCTCGCAGTTAAACGAAACACGTTTGTCTCGATTCAAAAGCAGTGTAATTGATGCGATTAGTGATGTGTCGATTGAAACACTTATCCCTATCGTTGAGTCAATTCAAGCGGAAACCGATGCTGCACCTGAAGTGATCATGGCTGCATTAGCGAAAATCGCTCAAGGTGATGAGCCACTTATCCTAAGAGAAAGTGACCGTCCTGATTTGAATGCTGCACCTCCAAGAAATGATCGTAGTGACAGAAGTGACCGTGCACCAAGAGATCGCGGTGGACGTCCTGAACGCGGCGGCGAGCGTGGCGGCGGTGAACGTGTTAAGCGGGAACGCAAATCTGGCCCACCTAGTGAAGGAATGCAACGTTATCGTATTGAAGTCGGTCATGCTCATGGTGCCAAACCTGGCAACATAGTGGGCGCTATCGCTAACGAAGCAAACATCAGTAGTAAAAATATTGGTTCTATCGAAATTTATGATAATTTCAGCACGGTAGATTTACCTAAAGATATGCCCAAAGCGACACACGACACTTTGCAAAAGACGCGTGTAGCAGGCCGTAGTTTAGGTATGCGCGAATGGTCAGAACAACCACCAAAGAAACGTGGTAATCCAGCAAACCGTGACTAAACCTTAAGCTTATAAGAATAAAAAAAGGGGTTTTATAACCCCTTTTTTTTATGGAAAAAAATACCAATTTACTTAATTTCTTTGCTCTGTGTAGCGCAGCGCTCCGTGTTCTCTGTGGTGATTTTTTTTGTAATTGAAAAGCCAAAGAACAAGATATTTGAACCACTGAGGACACAGAGAGCACAGAGAAAAGCAAAGCCTATTGATTATCCAAATCTTGTTCTGACCAAGTTTCGGGATTAAATTGGCTGAGAAAGCAATTAGATCACACTTTAAAATGGAATAGTATAATACTGGCCTAACCATTCTTTTAATAACCTAATGGAATATCAATTCTATTTTAATTGGTTTTCACTTCTATTATAAAGGGGCACACTGAACACCTAATTTCAACGAGTACTCACAGATGCGATATTTCCCGATATTCTTAGATACCACCGACTTAACTTGTTTAGTTGTGGGCGGTGGTGAAGTCGCCGCACGCAAAGTGGAATTATTGTTAAAAACCTCTGCAGATATTACAGTAGTAGCACCTTGGGTGTGCGATACAGTGCAACGATTTGCCAAGGAAGAAAAGATCCAGCTTATTGTCAGACCTTACATCGAGTCAGACCTGAGCAATAAACAAATGGTCTTTGTAGCCACAGATAACAGCGAATTAAACGCGCAAATTCATGTTCAAGCGCGAACTCAAAAGATTTTAGTCAACGTGGTAGACAATACCCCACTTTGCCAATTTATTACCCCATCTATTGTTGACCGCTCCCCAATCATTATCGCTATCAGTAGCGGTGGCGTAGCCCCCGTATTGCTGAGGTATTTAAGGCAAAAAATCGAATCTGTTATCCCGCAGAAAATCAGTTTATTGGGGCAGTTTTCCGAGAAATTCAGAGATTCCGTAAAAAAACGTTTCAAATCAGTCACTGAACGACGCTATTTTTGGGAAGACGTATTAGACGGCGACATAGCCGAAAGCGTATTACAAGGTAATGAACAAGTTGCTGAAAAAAAGTTTTTAGAAAAATTAAATGCACCTGATGCAAGCAAAACAGTAGGTGAAGTATATTTAGTTGGGGCCGGACCGGGCGATCCAGACTTATTAACCTTTAGAGCATTACGCTTGATGCAAAAAGCTGACGTGGTGGTCTATGATCGTTTAGTTTCTCAAGAAATACTTGAATTGGTAAGGCGTGATGCGGAAAAAATCTACGTGGGTAAAGCGAGAAGCAAGCACACCGTACCACAAAACGAAATCAACCAATTGCTTGCCGAAAAGGCCTTAGCTGGCAATCGCGTCGTGAGACTCAAAGGTGGCGACCCATTCATTTTTGGCAGAGGCGGAGAAGAGCTCGAAACTCTCATTGAACATGACGTCAGCTTTCAAGTGGTTCCAGGTATTACTGCCGCCAGCGGCGCAGCCAGTTATGCTGGCATACCACTGACCCACAGAGATCACGCCAAGTCAGTGGTTTTTGCGACAGGCCATTTACAAGACAACAGTATCAACCTCAATTGGCAAGGGTTAGCCCAACCAGACCAAACCATAGTCTTCTACATGGGTTTGACCGGCTTAACTATCATTTGCCAGCAGCTAGTTAAACATGGGCTGGCTCCTACCACCCCCATCGCCATGGTGCAATCTGCCACTACTCCAGAGCAGAAAGTAGTCACTGGCACCTTAGAAGATATACAACAAAAGGCAGAGGCCGCTGCAATAAAACCACCAGCCTTAATCATTGTGGGTTCGGTAGTGAGTTTGCATGAAAAATTGAACTGGTTTAATCAAGAAAATAGATTTATTCCCGACTGATCCCACTGTTCCTTTATTAGGTTTTTCACAAACGTTGTCGCCACCAGTTACAGTCTATATACTCCAATAAAATATTGAATACGCTTTTAAAAAGCGCATTTTAAGTTTCACTTTCCAGCCCATTTGGAGTTGTATATGTTGTTTGACGGTAACCTAGTCACTGAATCATCCATTCGTCAAAAAATTCGCGATTTTTATCGAATCGATGAAGATCTCGCCGTTGAACATATTCTGCCAGATGCAGAAGTTAATATGCGTGCCCGCAGCCGTGCTTGGGAGAGAGCACGTAAAATGGTGCTGCAAATTCGCAATGATCAGGAAGGCACAGGTGTGGTTGAGGCACTGCTCAATGAATATTCTCTATCGTCCGCCGAAGGCGTGGTATTGATGTGCTTGGCAGAAGCCTTATTAAGGGTACCGGACAAAAAGACTCAAGATATATTGATCAGCGATAAATTATCCAAAGGTCAGTGGAGCTCACATCTAGGCAACAGCGAATCGTTATTTGTGAATGCTTCGTCTTGGGGTTTACTGTTAACCGGTGGTTTGGTTAATTATGCCAATCAACGCAATCAATTTGGTTTCTTGAAAAAAACCTTAGGTAAAGTTGGCGAGCCGGTTATTCGTAAAGCCATGAACATTGCCATGAAAGTGATGGGACAACAGTTTGTTATGGGTGAAACCATAGAAGATGCTGTGCAGCGGGCTGAAGAGAAAGAGCGAAAAGGCTATGTATATTCTTATGACATGCTCGGTGAAGGTGCCAGAACCCAAAAAGATGCCGACGAGTATTTTGATGCCTATGCACAAGCCATAAAAGTCATAGGCAAAGCTGCAAAAGGCAAAGGCCCCAGAAAAAGTCCCGGAATTTCAGTCAAATTATCAGCTATTCATCCTCGTTACGAATTTACTCATAGAGATAGAGTAATGGCTGAAATTCCTCCAAAACTGAAGCTTTTGTGTCTGCTTGCCAAAGAATACAATATCGGATTGACAGTCGATGCTGAAGAATCTGAACGTTTGGATATCTCCTTGGATATTATTGAACAAGTCTTTAGCGATCCTGACTTAGCTGGCTGGGACGGATTTGGTTTAGCCGTACAGTCTTACCAAAAACGTGCCCTGTATGTTATCGATTGGTTGCGGGAACTGACTCAAAAAGTGGCTCGCAAGATGATGGTCAGGTTGGTAAAAGGTGCCTATTGGGATACTGAAATAAAAAATGCCCAAAAAGACGGTTTGGAACATTTCCCAGTGTTTACCCGTAAATCATCTACCGATGTGTCTTATCATGCTTGTGCCAACCGCTTGCTCGATTATCGTGACACTATCTACCCGCAATTCGCTACCCATAATGCTTACACCGCCGCGGTCATAGTAGAATTGGCCGGAGATGATAAAGAAGGCTTTGAGTTTCAGTGCCTGCACGGTATGGGTGACAGTCTGTATGATCAGATCGTTTTCTTAGAAAATATCCAATGCCGCATTTATGCACCTGTGGGAGAGCATGAAGATTTATTGGCGTATTTAGTGCGTCGCCTGCTTGAAAACGGCGCCAACTCTTCTTTTGTGAATGCCATAGTTGACGAATCCAGACCCGTTGAATCCTTACTCGAGGATCCGGTAGAGAAAACCCAAAGGTTAAAACATAAATATAACGACCAAATCCAAAAACCTATTGCCTTATATGGTAAAGAAAGAGATAACTCTAGAGGTCTTGATGTCACCGATATTAATCAAATCACACCACTTAAAGCAGCAGTTGACCGCTGGTTTGACGAACATTTATTGAACGAAGAACAAGTGCCTGAAGGTTGTCATGGGGTGCGAAATCCAGCTAATTTAGATGAAATAATCGGCTTTCATCGCTTCGATACTCAGCAGCAAATGGCGGATAAATTAACTGTCGCACACAAGACTTTTAGCACTTGGTCACAGACTCCCATTGCCGAACGAACAAATTTGCTGCGCCGCACTGCTGATATCCTTGAGCGCAATATGGATGAACTCATTGCTCTATGTATAAAAGAAGCGGGAAAGGTCACAGCTGACGGTGTCGATGAGGTCCGTGAAGCAGTAGATTTTTGTCGCTATTATGCCGCTCGGGCGGAAGAACTTGCTGAAGATGATCGCTTGGCCCCAAGGGGCGTAGTGCTGTGTATTAGTCCTTGGAATTTCCCTTTAGCCATCTTTTTAGGACAAGTGGCTGCCGCTATTGTTACTGGCAATACCGTGATTGCCAAACCTGCTGAGCAAACCAGCTTAATTGCTCTGCGCGCTTTACAGTTAATGGAGTATGTAGGGTTGCCGGCAGGTGTTGTGCAGTCGGTGGTAGCTGCAGGGCCTGATGTGGGAGAAGTTCTGTTGCCAGATGAGCGTATCAAAGCGGTGATGTTTACCGGTTCAACCGTTACTGGTAATGTCATTGCTAATGCCTTGGCACTAAGAGGCGGTGAGCAGGTCCCATTGATAGCCGAAACAGGTGGTCAAAACTGTATGATTGTTGACTCAACGGCTTTACCTGAACAAGTGGTTGATGACGTGATAGCCTCAGGCTTTCAAAGTGCAGGTCAACGCTGTTCAGCACTGCGTGTACTGTTTTTGCAGGAAGAAATAGCCGACTCTATTACCGAAATGTTAATCGGCGCATTACATGAGTTAAGTGTGGGTGATCCTGCCTATTTGGCTACCGATATTGGTCCTGTTATTGACCAAAAAGCCTTAGCTAATTTGCAAGCCCATGCTGATGATATGCAACACAATGGGACCTTATTATACGAGTGCAAGGTGCCTGCTAACAAAGGTACTTTTTTCGCGCCAAAACTTTATCAAATAACTGATATATCGGTACTTAAGCGTGAAGTTTTTGGCCCCTGTGTACATATAGTGCGCTTCAAGGCAGATGAACTAGAACAAACGGTAGAAGAAATAAATGCCACTGGGTTTGGTTTAACTATGGGTATTCATACTCGAATTGATGTTAGGGCCATGGAGTTAATCAAACTCTCCCGCGCCGGTAATATATACGTTAACCGCAATATGATAGGCGCCATAGTGGGTGTTCAGCCCTTTGGTGGCCGCGGACTTTCTGGCACCGGACCAAAAGCAGGCGGACCTAATTATTTAACGCGCCTCATGCTTGAAAAATCGACGCCACGGGCCGTTAGTGAATTATTACCTAACACAGATAAAGCGCTAGAAAGTAATAACGAGGCCGAGCAACAAGCGACCCAGTTCATGGAAAATGCTCGCTCTAGCGAACATGAATGGCGTTTAACTGATTTAAATACCCGTATTTCTTCGGTGCGTCAATTACTCGCGACTATCGCCAAAGTTGGCATAGTAGAGGATCTGGCTGATGATTTAAATTCCACCTTAGCCGCGGCCCGTTCGCAGCTGATCAGTATTGAAAAACGCCTCAAAAAACCCAAAATTTTACCTGGGCCAACAGGTGAGTCCAATGTGTTGTACTTAGAACCCAGAGGGATCCTAGTCTGTTTCGCCGATAAAAACGTGACATTCGAATATTGGATTTTGTCCGTTGTGACGGCATTGGCAACAGGGAACGTGGTCATTTCAGTAGTATCTGAGCTGTTTTACGCAGAAGCGACAGAATTTCGTGAACAGTTTATGGCGACCGGCGCACCTGAAAACGTATTTCAGGTTGCTAAGCTGCATCACCTACAATCTTTGTTAGCAGAAAATGCCCTA
>Ga0316204_10003022_pt1 | contig 35418 bp, 52 predicted proteins | sample 6monrhotite_MG_2_FD_205661 | JGI IMG/M metagenome (GOLD analysis project Ga0316204, IMG submission 205661) | Microbial mat bacterial communities from mineral coupon in-situ incubated in ocean water Damariscotta River, Maine, United States -... | ecosystem: Environmental > Aquatic > Marine >... | reverse complement strand
GATGCTGATCATGGTTCAAACGCGGGACTTGCCGTGCGCAGACCTGATCCCCTTTGAACTTCACGGGGACGTGCTCTGCCTGAAAGCAGAAGATCATTACTTGCGGATATTTTCGAATTCCGGAGAGGCGCTTGTCCTGTTCCGCTTCGGCGATGCCATCAAGCCCCTGTCGAGCGCCCATGGCTTACAGGTCCATCGCTCATACTGGGTGGCCAAAGCCGCCGTCACAAAGTCGTCTTATAAAAACCAACGACATTATCTTATCCTTGTGAACGGCTTGTCCATCCCGGTTAGTCGGTCGCGGGTTTCCGCTCTACGGGAGGCCGGGTGGCTGAGGTCTCCACGCCGACACCCTTCAAATCGCCGACCTTTGATAAGTCGGTTCATGACCCTGTTGAAACTGTCGTTTGGTTGGCGTCGCTCGGCCATCGCTGGCGTTGCCGCGTGTCTGGGCATTGTCATCGGCGTCAATCTGGTCGGCGTTCGCAACGACCCGATGATTATAAGTCTCGATGGTCCTGCAGAAACCGAGTTCGTGATCGGATGGCAAGAGTATCTGCGCGATACGCCGGACTCATTTGTCCGTGCCGCCGGGCATTTTCGCCGGGCCGTCGCCATCGATGAAAACTTTGGCAAAGCTTACGGCGCCCTTGCCTCGCTGTATCATTCTGCTTCCGTTCGCGGCTGGAACCGGCAATGGGGTCTGAAACTTCACGAAACTTACCGCCTGGCCCACCAGAACCTTCTGGACGCGGCCCGCCATCCATCAGCCGAGGGGCATGCTGCAGAAGCCCAGGCGCTGCTGTATCGTCGCCGGATCGAGGAGGCCATGGTTGAATCTGCCCGTGCCATTGCGATCGACCCGAAAAATCCTTCCGGTCATTTGTGGATGGCAAATTCACTGATCATGATCGGCCTGCCCAATCAGGCGACGGCATTTCTGGATCAGGCAAAGGCCCTTGGTCACCCGGGCTCCCCGTCGACCCTCTGGGCGCGCGGCATGGCGGCCTTTAGCAAAGACGATTTTAACGCCGCGGCTAATTATTTCGAACGGTGCATTGAACAGAGTCCGGCTATGAATTCGATGCCGCTGGTCGCTTCTTATGGTCATTTGGGTCGCCGCGAAGAGGCTCAAGACATTATCAACCGTGAACGGTCCCGGCGCACTGTGGTCAATCCACTCAATCTGGTGACCGTCATGGACGGCATGATTTTCCGGCGCAAAGAAGATGCCAAACGTTTCGTCACCGGCATGCGTCTGGCAGGAATTTAAGGCCTAAAGCCTCGAACAGGGCTTGTCTCAGGGCCATCCAAATTTTCGCAATTTGATCTTCCTCAAGGCGGTCGGTCGGCAAGCTCTCTAAACTCTACTTGTGCGCAGTAACAGGGGTGGAGAGGTTCGATGATTAACCTTGAAAAAACCAAAGACATTTTGCAAGAGCGGCTGGTTGAGTTGACGGCTAAGGTCAATGAAATCAACACTGAACTTCGCCAACCTGACAACGCTGACTGGGAGGAACGAGCAACCGAAAATGAAGGGGATGAAGTCCTGGAAGATATGGGGAAAACAGCCCTTGAGGAAATCAACCTGATCAACTCAGCCCTTCAACGCATCGACATGGGAACCTACGGTGAATGCACCAGTTGTGGTGAGAAAATCGGCGACAAGCGCCTGAAAGCCCTGCCCTTTACGGCCACCTGCATGGATTGTGCCGAGGAAGCCGAGGCCTAATCTCCAAAAACCCCTGTTTCATCTCCCGGACCGGAACTGAACAGCTGGTCAGAACGAATTCATGGTTAGCGGCATTTAACCATTTTGATTCAGTTGCTGTTAACGAATTCAGTCTAGGTTTACCCAATGCAATACAGTCCCTACCTCAATATAAACCGTGACGTCCTCACCTTGCAGAAACTGCTGCGTGAGTATGAGATGAAGAAGGTGTCCAGAGAGGACGGTGGTCAGCCTGCTGAACTGCCGACCCTAACGCCTGTCGAGCGGCCTTCCCAGTTACGTAAAGCCTCCTGAACATCCCATAATCGACACCTAGAGCATTTTCGGCGATTTTTGGATCGCCGTAGATGCTCTAACCCGTTGATATTACCGCAAAGCCACGTTCGAAAATGGACCCATTTGTTCCGGTTTTGCTCTAGGAAGATGGTGGCGTATCTGATTTGATGACCTCTTCTTCTTCTGTTTCCATTATATCTGGATCATTTGACATCCACGGGATGGAAAAGCCCGGATGGTCCTTATTCGTCGTCTCGCCCCAACTGTAGCGAATAGACAGCGACACACCATCCTCAGCCGGATCTAGTGTCTTTTGGGCATCACGGGGCAGTGGGTCTTTCATAATGTGGCAGTAGAGAATCAGAGCAGCAGCCAATTTTTCGTTTGAAAATGTGAGTACTTGTTCCTCCCCACCGTCCTCTTCAGCCAAAAAGCAGAGATTAGAAGTTAGTTCTGTCTCCCAGTTGACCACAACGCGTGAAATGGCCGTTCTGGGCATTTTTATTTTTTGGCGGATACAATAAGTAACGAGTGCAGCCTGGACTTCCTTATTGGAGAATATGACTTTTTTCAGGTCAACGGGCATTGAAAATAACCTCTCTAATGCACTCTTAGGACGCCCGCTGGACGAAGCGAGTTATGGTCAAAATCGGCATTTTGGCTCCTGAACCAAACGACCATCACGTCAACCTCTGCTACAGGTATTCTGGACCCGTACCGCATCAAGGTTACACTAAGGGTGAGAAACCGGGAAACTTAAAATCACCGCAAGGTTGTCCAAGGTGAAAGTGTAGGAATGCTAAGGCCTGAACTGCCATGCGACGGCATCAGTCCGCCAGGTGAATGAGCTCACAATATTTGGCGCACCGGAACGGCTTGAAAATGCGTTCAAACCTCTAGCAGGTTTATCAGGATTTACGTCTTTTTCGGTTTCAATCGAATTCTGTGTACCGGTTTTGTATTAGTGCGCCCTGCGTAGAATTGAGGTTCAAGCCACCACCCTAATATTCCGACGCCCTCTCTGCTTCGGTGGTTTCTTCACAAATATCCGGTCAAGGGCACCGGCAGCATCCTTCAAATGATCCGGGTGGTGCTTGGCGTAATGCTTAGTCGTCGTTTTGATATCTGAATGCCCAAGCATCCCCGCGATCTGCCATAGGTCCACACCCGCTTGGCCTGATACGCCAGGATAGATTAATAACTAGATCCTTTAAATTAGCTGATCAATTCGGTGATAAGGTTGGATAAAGCATTTTCATTGCCTACAAAGCTTTCAATCATTGCTTCGATTACTCTGTCCTGATCCAATTTATCTTCATCGACTGACAACCCTGCATTTTCCGCCAATATCATCAAAAACGCGAGTTGGGTGCGTCCATTTCCTTCTCGAAAAGGGTGCGCCGCATTTATCTCTGCAAGGATGTGCGCAGCCTGGACTACAAATTCTTCTGGTGAAAGCCCTGTCAAAAAACCCTGGTCCGCAAGGACTGTAAAAATACGCTCCATCTCATTTTCAATATATTCAGGATAGCAAAACCAGTTCCCGCCTTTGCCAACCCGGATAGTGCGTGGTTGACCCGCCCAGTCGTATACATCTTGAAATATGTGATGATGAAGGGCGCAATAATGGGAGTAATCTAAAGAACCTACAGGCCAATCTTCTTCTGCCCGTGTTAATGTCATAGCAAGTTCAAACTGTTCCAGTTTGTCAGGATCTGTGATGTCAGCTTTATTTATGAGCACGGTCGTGCCCGAGTAACAGAGAGGATCGCTTTCGGCTGTATAAACCACGAATTAAGCAGATTTTTTTTGAAACCGTGCCAATATCGATGCGCGACGTTCGTCACCGGCAACGCCTTTACGGTCAAATTCTTCAAATGCTTCACGCAAAGGACGGGACAGTTTCATTCCCTCAATGGCACTAATTTTTTCAGCCCGAGGGCGGGTTAATTTAGATGCTGCAATGAGCACCGCTTTATTGCTTGTCCGTTTTATCATACTGCTACAATACCATAAATTTTATATGTGAGGCCAACAATTCATCTCCCTCTGCGACCAGAGTGCGAACACCGCGACTTACAATGGAGTTTCAGTGAGGGCTAAACGGACAAAACCCCAAGGTTTCCCTTGGGGTTTTGATGGTGGGCACGACTGGGATTGAACCAGTGACCCCTGCAATGTCAATGCGCAGCTCCACATCTACTCTATTGATATATAACGGTTTTTAATACCGTTTCACCCACATGTTCCCGTTTCAACCCATGGGTTACTGACCCATAACTGACCCAGATGTATTTTTAAGTAGGCGACGACGGTACTGGATTAAGCTGTTCTATCGACCAACATTCGTTAAACTTCCAAGTATGCCATATACCCACCGCCCGACACCCCTGAAAAAGGTAAATCCGGACACCGACCGGATCATCATGCATAAGGGGAAGATGATAGCGCGGGTCTACAGATACCCACACGGTGCCCAGAAAGGCTCATGGGGCTGGTTCCTGCAATGGGGATGTATAGGCAATAGCGGCACTGCGGACAGCATGGAAGACGCGCTGGAGGTGGTTAGGGTTCGTCATGAGAAACGGGATTAGGCGTGGGTGAGTTTCAGTGAGGTCCGCGAATCAATGGAAAGTTAGGATCAAGGCCTAGTTGCTTTCTCAGCCAATCTATTGACTCGGCCCGGTCTTCTGGCGACAACGTACTCGCTTTTGTGATTGAAACAGCGCTCTTATCGTTACGTTCCCATATTTCAGTAAGGTTTGTGGTCAACGCGGTCGGCGATAATCCCATTTTGCCAAGAGCTTCGTAATAGTCATCTTCGGTCAATCCCGCCTCCCCTATATGCTAGCGGGAGATAGGTTACGCGCTTAACGCTTGGTCTGCAACATATGCGGGCATCGTCACCCATTGCTTTGGAACGCCATGATCTTCGCCGTCTTCAAGTTCTGCGGCAAAAACAGAAAGGCCTTGGTGGGCATAAAGGGCGCGGATTACGTTAGGCAAGTCCTCGCGAATCGCGTCCAAATCACGACTGGAGATATGGAGTCCAGGCAAAGCATCGCTACTCGCCACGTACAGCCCGCTCATCGTCTTGTCGATACTGACATCAACAACCTTGGCGATTGGTCGTTCTACAAACATGGTTCAAACCCTTTCTTCGTCAGGACTCTCCCCCCTGACTTCTCCCTGTACCGTATTGGGTATTTCGTTAACGACCCCTTACAGTTTCAAAATATTTTTGTGTTGATAAATGCTTGATTTGCCGTTTACCGACAATAACTATGGGCTGAATGCCGAGGGCTTGCAATATTATCTTGACATGTTTTCTAAGAACCATCGGACGTTTCATTCAATATGTTGAGCCCGTATAGATAATAAATACGCAATGTCCACCACATTTGGTAGATTGACATTTAAATATTTTTACTACCGTTTTCGCGAATCTGAGTGGCTAATTCAGTCAATCGAGTGATCCTACGCCAAAATTGTGACTAGAATATGACGGACATCACGCCCTGACATTACGTAATACCTACCCCTTCCAAGCAGACACGGCACGTCCAGCCCGTCCCCCGTCTTATTCGGCGCGGGTCATACCGTCATAAAATTCAACATGCGGCGGAAACACCCGTTTCGAACGCGACCCTTTCCAATCTTCCCGGTGCAGCACTGAGGGCGATGACCCCAGTTCCGGAAGGCTGGCCGGATCAATCTCAAGCCCTCCGCTCCGCGCATTCTCAGCCATCCAGTGAAGTGAGATATCTGCAAAGCCGCGCTTTTGGTAACCACCTCCGACATCGGCGTGATTGCCCCTGAACACCATCTGGGTGATGCCGTCACGCGGTTCCATCAGGTTCGGCGCGAAGGCGTCGCGGTCTTCATCCAACGATAAGGCATGGAAGGCCCGCTTCACCTTTGGCGACACATGCAGATCGCGGAACAATGACGTCTGCTGCCAGCGCCCGATCGGCAACTGCGCATGGACCGTCTCCCAGATGAACAGCGTGTCGATGTCATAGCCTTGCTTCGCCAGTGTCGACGCAATGCTGCGAGCGTTCGAGCCGCCACGGGAAAACGCGGAAAACGCGATCCGGTCGCCTTCCTGGTACACCGCCTTAAACGCCGCCAGGGAATTGTCGCAAATCTCTTGGCACCCGGCCCCGAACGCCCCGCCCATCAGGTGGCCGAAAAAGCCATTTTCGTCTTCATCCCCCGGCCCGGCAAAATACAGCGACACATGCCCGGCATCCACACAGGCGTTATGAAATAGCAAAACATTGGTCGGCGAAATGTCCGAGCGGCCATTCCAGGTCCCGTCCTCATTGATGACGATCCAGCGCGGCATTAATTCTCTCCTTACAACAAAAAAAGCCCAGCTGTCAGGCCGCGCTCAGTGGGGGTTTGGTCGTTTATTTATGACGAGATCGACGAGAGAGGCGGGGGAATTGACTAGGCGAGCGCCAGGGTCAGCCCGTCGGCGATTTCTTCTCTGCTATAGGGCACCTGACCGTTTTCCATACGGATGATCGCCGCCGTCAGCGCCATGAATTCAGCTGGGCGTCGTACCAGGTCAATGTCTTCGTCCGGGTCGACCGACATGCAACCGGAAACGAACTCAACATAAGATGCGGTTGCGTTCTCGACCGGCGGTGCCCAGCGGTTGACGATCCCGCGCACCGTCTTGAGACCATATTTCCGCTGATAGGTCAGCAGAATTTTGCCGACGGCACGAATGCCGTAAATCGGTTTTTCGAACGTCGTGAATCGCGCCTCCGGGTGATCCTCAAGACCAACCTCACCGACCCACTTGTCGCGCGCGAACTGCGCCTGGTTAAAATCGATATTGCCGGGGTTGAAGTTTCTGATGCCTCTTGACGTCATGACTTACCCCCTCGCGCCGCCGACACTTTTCCGATCACAAAAAACAGAAGGTGTTCAAGGCCGCGCGGCCCCAGATAGGCGACAAAGATAATGACCGCGAACGCAGGCTTGCCAGCCACATCCATATATTCAGCAACCCCCAGCCCGGCTAATCCGATGCACACCGCCGTCACCGATTCCCACACCAGGTCAATCGACCAGAACTGGCGGCGCTTACCCTGAACCTCGCGCACATGCCACAACAGGCGGCCCATAAACGACAGGGCAATGGCCGACAGGCCTTGCCAGAAAGACCCCTGCAGTTCAGGCGGTATCCAACTCTGCATCAGACCACTCCGTATTTCATTAAAATCATGACGGCGAATACCCCCCCCCCTGGCAACGTGTCTTGTTCCATATCTTCCCAATTCTCCCCCGCCGCGATCAGACAGGTGATGCCTTGCGGGGTCGTCAACAGAATGGTCCAGGTGCCGGTCGGGGCGGTCAGGACCTCAAGGACGGAACCGTTCGCCGCAAGCCCCATTGATTTGGGCTGTTCGGAATATTTATGTTTAAGCTGATCCATCAGCGAGCCGCGCTCACCACAGACCGGACCGGAACGCTGCATGATCTGGGCGCTGACCGGCGCGCATAAAAAAACCGCCACAAGGACGGTCAGGACCCCAATATGCACGACTGTCTCCTCTATCCTGTCCGCGCAAACCTGGACCGCAATGCCGCCCGCGCCTGCGCTTTACTGAGCGGCGGTTTTCCTTCCAGTACGCGCAACCGTTTTTCCTGATCGAACAAGGTTTCAAACAACGCCCGCAGGACCGGGTCATGTTTGATGTCCTTATCGAACCGACGGCCCCGGTCGGCATCGGTTTTCCATCGTATAGCACTCATAACTTTCTCCCTATGCCCACTGCAGAACGACGCCGTGCACTTCGATATCCTTGGCATTCAGGGTCTTGATCCGGTATTTCATCGAGGTTCCGGACGGTTGCCCAGAGATCGTCACGTCATCATCCTCGTAAGCTTTAGTGCCGTCGGCCAGTGTTTCCTGCAGGACCAGCGTTGCCGTCGTCCAGGTAGTGCCACCATCGCGGCTGATTTCCGCCGTCAGGTCGGTGTTAACGGTGATGGTTTCATTTTCCTTGACCTGCACATGCACGCGGCCCGTGTCAGGCGCGCTGGCCGCCGTGAAGGCGGTCGACACCAAAGTCATGTTGGCGGGTGCTGACGCTTCGTAGAACTCGACTTCGGCGCAAACGTAATAGCCGCTACCCGTCCCTGAATTTCCCGTGAACTTGACCCGCAAGGCCTCGTAAGGCGTCGCGCTGCCGACTGCGCGGTCGACAACAAGCCCGGTCGCGTCGCCGCTCAGGCCGCCCAGACTGTCGATATCGGTCCAGGTGCCGTCGTTGATATTGGTGCTGTCGTCGGCACCCTGCAGGGTGCAGGTGACGGCGTCGGAATTTCCGACAATGAAGTTTTCCGAACTGGCATAGACCTTCCACGCGGTCACCGTCTTGGCCCCACCCCAGTCCTTGCCGACCTGAGTGACAGTATCAGATGCCGCGCCCTGCGCCGAGTTGGCGTTTGTCTGTGATGTGGTGCCGTCGACCGCCGCCGCGTTGCCGCCACCTCCGGTCATGTCACCGCCAACCGTCCCGCCAGTAATCAATACATCACTCCCCGGCGTTCCAGAATAGAAGTCACCGGCGGCGTCGTAAATTTCGTTGGTACTTGTCGCCGTATCAATATCCGTTTCGTCCATCAACGGATCGGCAATACCGTCGACCATGTTGAGCCGATCCCCGGCATTCTCGGCGATCATCAGGAAGGCCAGGCGCATATCGGTCTCAGACGCCCCACCGACGTTCAGAAGGCTGGACCCGTCGCCGTCCGGCTTGAGAAACCCGGTCAGATGATCTGGTGTGAGGTTGGTGATGATTGCATCAGTGATCGTCGTCGTTGACGTCGCCAAGCTGATCCGCGCCAGCGGTATCTTGCCAGTCGGGATGGCCGGGTCGGACGGGCTGGCCGCTTCCGCACCTGTCGCAACGCCAACCGTTGCCGTGGTTTCATCTATGTAAACGATATCATAACGCGGATTGGTCGAGGGTGCGGTGATCGTCGCCGTATTCTGCGCCACCTTGACGGTCAACGTGTCCGTATCGACGTTATGCAGCCGCCCCGTATCGACCAACGCCGTCATGTCCGGCGTTGCCTGTTCGTGAACGTAAAACCGCCCGGCGGCAAAGGCGTCAATATTCGCCTTATAGTCCGCCGCCGACTGGGTTGTGAAATTGGGTAATGTCATTTATGCCCCCGTGGCCTTGATTGTCGCCGTGCCGCCGACATCGGTTCCGCCTGAATCCCAGACGTAAATATCAACACTGGTTGTTGTTACGTTGTCGTAAGTCGCGTGGCGTGCCGATGCGCTTGATTTGGCCGACACTTCGATGGCGGGCGCGATATGAAATTGGTTATCAAAGGTCACCGTCGTGCCGCTGACGGCAATTGTCTGATCCTTGTGGGTCTCTGACCTTTCCTCAACATCGCAGGTCGTCTGGAACCCGGACACCACCGGCAGTCCGTCCGCTGATGCGATGGTCAGTTTCGGTTTCAGTGTCCTGAAATCCGCCGTGCCGACTGTCCAGTCCTCGAACCCGTCATAGCTGTCGGCAGCGTCCTTAACATCAATCTGGAACTGCGGGTCCGCCGTGCCCGCCGTTTCACCCGGCCCCAGCCCACTCTGGATATCTGACCAGACCCGGACCCCGTCAGCATCAAAACCAAGATCAATCTCTGTGCCTTCATAGGAGCAGGTCGTTACCGGATTAACGACAAACTCATCAAATGTTTCCCAGGCGTCATCAGACGCCAGGTTCTGACTGTCCGGCACGATCACGCCGGTATGATGACGCACCATATTGGTCAGCGTGCCCGCCCAGGCGGTGGCTTCCTCCTGGGCAATCACCACATCGTTAACATTACTCACGGTCAATGTCGTCGTCAGTGCAGTGGCTGAATAATTGCCCGACGTATCCCGCGCCTTAATGCCACATACCCACGTGCCCGGCGGCATGCCCGCCGAGGTGATCTGCGTGCCCCGCGTCACCTCGGTCAGCGGGGTTGCATCGGCCCAGACAAATGGAGCCGCCATATAACGGATATCATTGCCCGCCAGATCGGCATCAGCCACCAGCCCAAATGCAAACACCACCACATTGCCATTCTACTGCGCCGAGAATGTCGTGTGGTCCGCCGGAACCGCCGATTTCCCGACGACGGTGTGACCGGTGACCGTGACCCATTCCGACTTGACACCGAGGCCGTTTATCGCCCGCACCCGCACATCGTAACTGACCGTATCCTCTACCGCCGGGATATAGATTTCCGTGGCGTCCTTGCCGATCAGGCTGGTCTGCCACTCACTGTCCGCAGATTTCTTGTGCTGGATTTCATGCTGCTTAACGAAACTGTCAACCGCCGCCGTCCACGCCGCCTTGATCCTCGAATGCACGGTGCCGTCCCCGGCGACAAACAAGTCCGCCGTGCCGCTGCTCAGTACCAACACCGTCGCCGGATTAACCGTCAGTGCCGGGGCAAGACTGGTATCGGGTGCCGGGTCATGAACCGTCGCGTTGCCCGCCGCCCAGTCGTAGGCGGCGCTTGATTCTTCCTGCAGAACCAGATCGATACCCAGATCACCGCTGAACTTGAAGGCGATGAGCCTGAATTCCTTTTCCGTCCAGCCGAACTGCGGCAGCGTCACCTTGCGCACCTCCAGTACCCGACATTTCAGGGCCTTCAGGTTGCACAGCAGTTCCACCGAAATTCCCTGACGCGATTTTTCAAGATGGATCTTGGCCAGCCGCTGGGCGCGGGTGGCGTCCTGGTTGAACGGAAACTCGATATCACGCGGCATCTGTTCGGCCAGGCGGACGGTATGCGTACCGGTGCCGGTATCGGTGAAATCTATCGCCGTTCCAGCCAGTGCGTTATCCCGACTGGTCGCCAGCTTGAATGTCGTGTCACTGACATAAATGACATGATAGCGGGTCTGCGCTGCTGCCGGAGACGGCAATGTCGTCGTTGTTTCAAGCGTCACCGTAGTGTCCGCGTTCAAACGCCCGCCGGAACCGGAGACAGTCAGAACATCGGTTGCCGTATCGACCGTGAAGGTGTCCGACCAGCCGCCGTCCTGAACTTCGTAATTGATATTGCCAACCGGCGGAAAGTCGGTCGGCTGATAAAACCGCGCAGGATCAACGAAGGTGCCACGCACCAGGTTGAACAGGTTCTGGCGTGGCACCCGAGGCCGCGCCTTGACCGGGCCGCGCAGCCAGGTTGCTTCAATGACTTCGGTTTCCGCCGTCGTCGCCGCCGCCAGCTGCAAATGATGTTTACCCACCGACCAGCTAACGAACCCGGCCCCCGAGGTCAGCATATCCTCGACCACAGAAATATGTGGTTTGTCGAGGCTGACGATGCCGTGGCAATCATAGCGGACCTGACCGTTCTTGGTCAGCGTATGCGTACCGGTGCCCGCATCCGTGAGCGTCAGCGCCGTTCCGGCGAAGGCATTGGCCAGAGTTGTCGCCACCTGGCCGACCGCGTTGGCGGACTGGATATAATAATAATTTGTCGCCGGGGCCAACCCGCCGGGCAAGGTGCCCGTACTCGACACCGTACAGCGATCACCGGTCTTGATGTCGGTTTTTTCATCAGACAGGGTCAGCTGATCCGTTGTCGCATCGGCGGTGAAGGTATCACTAAGGTCGGACACCGTGACAACTTCGTCGGCGACATTTGCGGCGGCGATGATATCGGCGGCGTCGATTTCAGAGTCCGGGATATTCAGGCCGAGCGGGCTTGTCTTATAGTCATTGACCGCCAGCGCCAGATTAGCCGTCCAGGCGGTCGTCGCCGTGCGTGGGTCATAGAGTTTCTTGCCACGAACCACCGCTGCCGGGTTGGGAATGCCGGTCGGGTAGACATCGTCGTCATGCTCAAGGCGCAGATACATATAGGCGATTTCACGCAACCGGTGATCCGTGGTCCACTCCGTCACTTCCGCCACCAGGTCGGAATCCGCCGCCTGATCCGGCGCGCCCAGATGTTTCTTAACGCGCAGTTTGTTAGCGTATTTACCCACCGTCACCACCCCCGATCCATCGATCTGATCGGAGGTGATTTCCGTGTCGTTGAGGATAAAGGACCCCATACTCTCCACTTCATGGCCCGCCACCGGCACCACCATATGCAGGAATTCCTTGCTTGATCCGGTCGAGGTTGCAAACGCCAGCGGGCCGGAAGCCCTCGTTTCTCCATAAATCAGCCGCAAGGGCTCGACCGCCGTGCGCACTACGTGAGTCCGCGCTGTCGCCTCGGCGCTGAAACTCGGCAACGCCCCACCTGATCCCGCAGGTTTGCCGAACAGCGCACCGGACACCGTGTTCAACACCAGACTGCTCAAGGTCGAGGTGACGATGCTGCCGATTACCGATGCAACGGCGGCGGACACCCCGGCTTCGACCAGCGCGGCGGCAATGGCCGCCGATACCGGGTCAGCCGCTGCCGGGGTCGGGTTCAGAACCAGGACCAGACAGACAATCAGAACCAGTTTCATTCGACTTTCCATGCCTTTACACATTTCAGAACGGGCAAACGGACCAGCCCCCTTTCCGGCAACAGGAACCGCGCATTTCTCGGATTCAAATCGACAACGCCAAGCGCGTCACACCCCTCAATCTCCAGACAAACGATATCCCCCCGACCAGCCATTGCCGGCACGACCTCATCCATGCCAAGGTCTTCGGAGATTTTGGCGGTAAGTTCCCTAACACCACCCCCGGCAAACGCGCGAACCCGTTTATAGGCCGACACCCGACCCCGGATATTCGTGCCGGTAAAACACGCTGTCGGGTCAACATCCGTCTGGGCCACCACCGCCCCCGCCGCGAAGTGGCAACAGTTATGGTTTCCCCATGAAAAAGGCCGCTTTTCGGCGGCCTCGAAATATTCTCTTAGCCGTTCCGGCCAGTCCTCACGGCGCATCATTTACGCATCACCTATCCGGCCAGACGATTTCTTTTTCAACCATCTGCTCCATGAATTCGAGGCCCTTGTCATCCGGATAACGCTGCTGCTGCATGGCGTTGTTGAAGCGCATCCCGGAACTTTCCTCCCAGCGAATCAGCCGCGAGTTGGCGACGATGGTGATTTTTGCCGTCGCCCCCGCTTCCGTGTCCATGGTGTCCATCAGCCCGGCGAACAGCAGGACCGGATCAGCAATAATCTGGTAATTGTCATCGTAGACCCCCAGATAGAGATTGCATGGGCGGCCCTGATAATCCTCACTCAGCGCTACCGATACGACGGACGGATCAAGTCCTGAAATTTCGAATTTAAGCTGATAGGCGCGTTGCTCGCTGCCTTCCTCAACCTGCGAAACCCGGCCCAGATGCCCGGTTCCGGTGTAGACGTTGCCGTTGTAGGTTATGTTGTAGGGTGCCGCGACAAAGCGCAAAACCGTTGACGCGAAATCAAAATCCGCAAACACCACGACCCGCACATGCCCAGCATCCGCCGCCGCCTGCACCGCCGCCGTCAGGTCACGCCCCATCAGACACCAACCTTAACCCGCGCCCGTAAACGCTTCGATCGCGGAGATCGAAAAATCAGCAAACGGACCCGGCCTCTGTTGCCAGCCCGCCTGCCTATCATCAACCAGCATCATCTGCGCCATGGCCCCGGTGATCGTGATCGCCGCATTGTCGGCTGGCGACGTGCGGACGGGAGACACAAAATTCAGAGTCGTCGTGCCATCAGCGGCGCTGTCAGCATCCGCTGTCATTATTTTCATCTCGCGGCCACTCGCCGTGTTGTCAAAATGAAAATAGTCCCCGGCTTTCATGATGCCGGTTTGCGACGGCGTAAATCCCTTGATGTTGATCGAGGTCCCCGTCTGACCGGCTCCGTCAACCAGCGGCGTTCCCGTCGCAATCCCCCGTGGGCCGCGCACCTGATAATCCGCATCGCCATAATAGAACCGACCTGCCGGACCCATCAACGAAGCCAGAAACGCCCGCATCACCGCCGCGTCATCCTGATCCAGATCATGATAAGAAAGGTCCAGCCGCCAATGCGCTCCGGGTAACTCGACGGTCTGCACCGTTTTGGACAAAGGACTAATATGCGCCTGGGTGTTGGACACCAGACCAAAGGCCGCCGAATTCGGGACCTTTGACGGAAAAGTCAGGACCGCCATCAGCGCCGCCCCAACGTCCGCGCATAGGCTCCGCCCACATCGGCCAAGTCCTGTATATGGATTTCACTGGCCTTGACCGCTTCGGCGACAATCCCCGCCCGGCGCTGCGCCAGCACCCGGTCGATTTTCTGCTCGACCCCGATCTCTGCGGCGCGCGCATCAATGTTGTTGATCACCGTGACGCCACCCCCCCGACCGCCACCAGACAGAATGTCCTTGGTCTGGTTTGCATTGAATATGCGAGACGGACCCGTCGCTTCCAGTTCCGGCCCCTTCTCGCCGACCAGCCGAAGCCCACCGGAATGATCACCACCCTTGGCAAACGGGGAAACCAGGGCGACCTGCCCGACCGACTCGCTGGCCACATGCGCCGACGTGCCGCCGCCACTACTAAACAGGCTGCTAAACCCGGAGCTCAGCAGCGACGCAAACCCGCCGCCAAGACCACCGCCGCCACTCACTGACTTAACCTGTTGCATCGACCTAAATATGCTCGACAAGGCGCTTAGCGCTACTGACTTCAGACTGTCAAAACTGAATTCTCCACGACGTGCAAAATCTTCCAGCGCGTCAGCACCGACATTCCACATCTCGTTACTTTGTTGCTGCTGGCGCTGCACTTCATCCAGACCAGACGCCAGTTGCTGACTTTTACGAAACGACTCCGACCAGGCATTACCCTGCTCACTGGACAGATCAATGCCTTGACGTTTTGCCTGATTTTCCAGTTCCATCGCCGACGTCACCCGTTCAACCTCCGCAGCACCCTGGCGCGTCGCTGCGATCATCCGGGCGGTCTGGGCATTGGATCGTTCCATTGCCGCCGTTGATTCCTGGATGGCGAAAAACGCCGCGTTCTCGGCTTTGGTGAAGGCTTCCTGCGCGCGCGACGCCGCTTCAATCCCCGCTGCCGTGCCTTCCGGAAACATTTCCTTGGCGATCTTGTCCTGAGCCTTGCCGCTGGTAATGACTGGGGCACCACCGCCGCCAGGCGGGGTGGCGAGCGCTGATCCTGACCCCACCCCACCCGACTGCAACCGTTTATAGGAATCCGCCAGTTCGTTATAGCGACGAGTCAGCAGTTCAAGTTCCGCCGTCGGCTCTTTCAGGTTGAGCTGTTTCAGGGCATCCGGCAACGGCTGCGCATTCAGGTCCTGAATATGCACGGTCAATCCCGCAATCTTTTCCGTCACGGCTTCCATTTCGGCCTGGATACTCGACATCTGTGTCTTATCCAGAACCCCAATAAACTCCAGAAAGGCCCGAGTGCCGTCGATAATCTGCGGCACCATATCGGTAATCTCTTTCGCCAGCGCCGTGATCTGCGGCGCTGCGCTGATCAGCGCCGCCGTGAACCGGACCCCGATCACCTTTTCCATGCGCAGCAACTGGTCATTAGCCGCCTCAGCACCGCGCAACAGGTCTTCATCCAGCACCAGTCCCAGGGCGCGGGCTTCTTCACGCGCCGCCCGCAATCCGACCGTCCCGTTTTTCAGCATGTTGACCATGTCCTTGCCGCCACGGCCACCGAACGCCGCCGCCGACAACGCCATACGGTCGGTCTGGTTGGTCATCTTACCCATCGCATCGAAGATCGCATCGATGGCTTCATCCGTTGTCTTTGCCGACGTCACAATTTTCAACAGAGACGGATCTAGTTTGTTCAATAGCGTCGTCAGTGTGCCGGTCCCGGCTCTGGCCTCACCAATACCTTTGGCCGCCTGTTTGAAGGCTTTGTCCATGGATTCGATCGACACACCGGCCAGTTCAGCCGCGTGCCTGTTTTCCTGCAGAAACGCCGTTGACACCCCCGCCGCATCCGCCGTCTTGGCGATCGCGTCCGCCGCCTCCAGTGAGCGTTTTGTCATCACCACCAGCCCAGTTGCCACCGCCACACCGGCCAGCGGTCCCAACGGGTTCAGCGACTTGGCAAACCGCCCGGCCATGCCGACCGCCTTGCCCATGCCCCGATCGAACTTCGCCATGGCCCGATTCGACTTGGCCGAAAACGAACTGACGGCGCGCGCCGACTTGTCCATATCGGCGACAAAGGCAGGCCCGCCGCCGAACAGATCAACGCCAAGCGCCGCAATGGTTGTTCCCATGATTCAATCCTGTTTTTTGTCTTATGGTTTTGTTTTTTTCAACTGAGAGAAGGCGGCCCTCAAGGATTTGCTCAAGGACTTGCCGTTCTCCCTTGGCCGGTCGCGGTGTGGTATATCCAGACCCGGCATAAAGTCTTCCGGACGGAACGGGGCCTGACCCTTCTTTCGCGGCCCGCTGGCGTTGGCGACGGTCGCCGCCACCACCCCGGCCCCCAAATCCGTGCGGCCCTGACCGAACGGCTCGATCTGGGCGTAAGCCATCCATTCGGACAACTCATGCGAGGTCAGGCGCTGACCCAGCTCGCCAACAGTGTAGCCCAGCTGCGCCGCCAGGCGAAACATGAAACGGCGGTCAGGCCGCCGCCTCAGTTTTTTTCCAGTTCCTCGATATCCTTGGCCCCGAAGCCGTTGAGGCGACAGGCAACGGAGAATACCCGGTCCATTGGACCGGCCCCCTTTTTACCCAAGGCCGCCGCCTGGGCATCCTCGAACATTCGCTTGCCCGCGCCGTCGACGATGACCTGCACACACAACCGGCCCCGGGCGTTTATGACGCCAGAACTCAACTGCAACTGCTCGAAGGCGTCACGTTCTTCTGCCATCATGGAACGAACAAATACATGCCCGCCCCATTCCGGCACCGGAACACGTTCGATGGGTAGGTCGTCACTACCCAGTATCTGTTCAGCCGTCAGCAGGGAACTTGATTTTTTACGTGTCATCATTCCCGCCTTACGACCAAGTGACCAGGCCGGAAATTTCCAGCGTAATCGAGCCCTTAATATCATCGTCTTTGGAACCACCTGGTTTGACCGACAGCACATAGGCGGCAAAACTCAAAACCGTTGCCGGGCTGTCGGTGAGGGTTAGGGTGAAGTTCCTGAGCGTCTTGGCTGTGCGGTCGGCGATCAATCCGGCTTGCACCGTTTCATTCGGGGTCAGGAACACCTCGAATGAAAACTGACCTTCATCGATCAGACCCAGTTTTTTCTGCATTGAAGTACTCGACAAGTCAGAGACATCACGCACGGAGGGCGCGCCGCTTGGCCCATCAAAATCCAGAAGTTCAGCAACTGACGAAAACACTTCCGGCGAAGCACCGTCGCCGCGTTTCAACAGGACGCCCTGTGTGTCCAGTGCATTTGTACTCATATCACGTCTCCTTGTAAGTGATTAGATAATCCACAATGGTTCGATGCTCTTTTGCCTTTGGGTCGTAATTTGAATAAGTATTCAAACGACTGATCGAGGTCACCGCGACGGTTCCCATGGACCCGGAATATCCGTCAATCAGCAGCCGCACCGTGCGCGCCCGCGTCTTCGCCAGAAGAGCCGTACTCTCCCAGTGATCAAGTTGCAGGCGCGCCCGCGCCAATCCGGACGGTCCCGAGAGCGACCGCGACGGAACGTCGCTGACGAGCAGATAGGTAATCGCCGGCACCGACCCCTGCTTCGGACGGGTGCCGGCGGGATAGATACGCCCGGACGCAGGCACCGGGCTTTGCGCCTTAAGCCAGGTCACCAGCCCTTCTTCCAGTTCCATTACCGTCTCCCTATCGTCTCCGCCGCCTGCGGGATTTCAAACCCGATTTCGCGTAAGGCCCGGCCAGTTTAACCGCCGCCCTGACCGTGGCTTTTCCAAGTTGTTTTCCGATCTTGACCACCGCATGTTCCTTGGCCGCATCAAAGGCCGGGCGCAGCCAGGGGTTCGCCGCCATATACCGCGTGCCGAATTCCTGAAACATGCCCCAGTAAGCCTTGCCGACCGTCACCGACACCTGGGGGACTTCACCCCGCCGCGAGGTCTTGCGCACGGTTATGCTGTCGGCCAGATGTTTCTTGCGGCCTTGCTTTTCCGGTCCCCGTGGCGCGGTCGCCTTGGCTTCCTTCTTGATCACTCCGGCCCCGCTTCTCAGAGCCGAGATCATCGCCTTTTCGCCGATTTCCTTCGGCAGTTTCTTGAGCACCCGGGTCAGTTCTACTGCACCATATGTCCGTGCATAACGCCCCCGATAATTACGCGCCATCAGGCGACCGGGGCGCGGGCTAAAATTTCCAGCCCGGCCTGCCGCCCGATTTCGCGCGGCGGGCGGATGATGTCGTAGGTATCACCCGCATAGGCAATCCGCATGTCGGTTGTCACATCAGAACGGTAGCGAATAAAAAACATCACATCCGCTTCCGCCTGCTCGCCACCCCCGGCCATCACTTCGCGCCCGGTCTGGAACCGCACCTCGGCCCACACCGCCGCCAGTTCCGCCCAGCCATCGACCGGCTCACCCATGGCGTCTGTCGACGGCGTCGATTGCTCGATCGAAATCCGCCGATCAAGGCGTCCGGCACGCATCAGAACCCACCATATATCCGGTAAGGCGACAGCAACGCTTTTACCCCCATGGGAATCTGGCTGGTGATTGATCCGACCACCGTTTCTTCACGGTTGTTGTACCAGTCACCAATCATCAGCAACATCGCCTGCAGGATCGGTTTGGGTACGTTCTCGCCATAATCCGATACCGGTGAGTTGGTAACTGCATACCCCGCTGTGAAACGCACCGTCACTGCATTTTTCTGGTTTCTCGCTGACGGCCATGTCTGATTCCAGGCCAGGTGGATTTCGCCCGGTGCCGGGGCCGTGTCGACATCATAGACGCTGGCGGCCAGCGTCTGTGAGACGCCGTCTGAATCAACATAAGAAATCGATCCGACCGAGATCAACGGCGGCAAGGGGATACGGATAGACCCTCTAGCGCTCGGGAAATCGTCTAGTTTATAATCCCATATCTGACTCACCAGGGCGCGCCGCAGGTAGCCGTTTCGCCCCTCAACCCTCTCACGCGCAGCCGTAATAAAAGCATTCAAATCGTCATCATCGGGATGGGTCGCCGGTGATCCCGTCGCATCGAGACGAAGATGACTGCGTACCCTAACCAGAGTCAGTGGTTCACCTGCCGGGGCAGTTACCAGGGCAAGGCTGCTCATTGATATCTCCACTTCAAATGATCCCACGCCCGTCCATCGGCAATTTCCGCCGTCGTCCACTGGCAGTAGGCCAACTCTCTCGCCCATTGCGCCCGGTCAGGCCGGGGCGGGTTGATCGTCAACTCATGCGCCGCCACTGCCCGCGCCATCGAACCCGCATCAACCGCTATCACCGGCACTCCGGCCAGCGCGCCATCAACACCGCTGTTTGAATTGAAAGTCACTACCATTGCGGCATGTTTCAGACATTGCTCCAGCGAGCCCGTCACTTCCGGAATCTCGACGCGCAGACTGCCATTTGGATGCTGGCGATAAACAACCCGAACGTCAGGCGCATTTTCCCCAAACCAAGCCGCCGAGGAATGAACCCAGGCCCTGAAGTCAACCCCAGATAACGCCTGATCACCAGGCAGCTGGCCCATGATTACGATGAATTCACCGGACCCTCTTTTCCGCCAAGGCCGCAGCAGGTCCTTGTGTTTTTGCCATCGATCACGCGGCATATTATTAAGCACAAAATCCGCGCGTCCATTGAGCCCGTTAAATCCGCACGATGTATACTCCGCCCGGTCACCGATATATCCCTGCTCCATGACCAGCACGTCACGCCCCTGATTGGCCTGGCGCTCAATCACCGCGCGGTCACCCACACCCCAGACCACCGCCAGATCGCAATCAGCGGGGTCCGCATCCGGCTCAATCCCGTGTGCCCGCAATCCGTCCGCAAAGGCGGCCAGCCTGGGGGCCGCATAGGCGTGGCGCGGGATAATAGCTACACGCAGGTCCATCTGAAAAAATACTCCGTTTTCGAGGTTGCAATATCCAATCGCTCAACCACACCACCGGCAAGCTGCATCTGGTCGGTCCACCATTCCGCGTCCCGCATGGTCAGATGCAGATCGAGCCCCAGCGACCGGCTTGGAAAGTTGGCAATCTTGAAGATCGTCACGTCGCAGCATTCGGCAATGGCGAGCAATACCGCTGGGACATGGCATTCCGGGATATGCTCCATGACATCTGTGCAGACCCCGACATCGAAACGCCGGTCCCAGACCATGTCCCAGAGCACACCCTGCCGGAACTTATGGCCCCACTGTTCACGAATTTCCGGTTCCAGTGCATTGTCGGCAATATCGAAGGCCCAAGCGTCAAACCCTTCATCGTTCAGGTGACCGAACAAGCGGCCCAGACCGCAGCCAATATCGAGCGCACTGACAAACATTTCCGGGAAAACGTCGCGATTCATATTCCACAAGGCAAGGCTGTGGGACTTGACCCGGTAGACCGGCATATCCCAGACCGCCCTGTATTTTTCCCGCTCGGTTACGGCCAGTTCGCTCAAATCACATCCTCCAGTTTTGCCATTGGAAACGCATCCAGCGCACTTCCCGGCGTACAGTTTAGAACCTCGACACCGGCCCTTTTCAGATCATCAGCGGTCGTATGAAACGCCCGGATGAACTGGTTGTAATCGGACGCCTTGTTCAGGCTACCTGGATGATCACCAAAAAAGTGACGCTGTCCGCCGACACTCAGTTTCATGTCGAAACCAGTCAGTAAAATCCGCGACGCCCCGAACAACACCGCCAGGTTCAGCGCTTGGTAGCCAGAGTTGCTGCCCAGGTGTATCCGTAACGGATCAAGCGACAGGCCCAGTTCGGCCACACTGGGCACCCGGTTGATGCCGTATGTTTCCGCCGCCCTGGCATCCTGTGACCATTTCTGACCGACGAATGCCGAAGCACCGCTGGGACAACCCGGTTGCCACCAGTGATCCCACCAGTCTCCGTCACAGGCGTAGAGTGCATCGGCGAACGGCCCCAGTCTGAAACTGTCGTTAACCACCAGTATCCGACCCTTGCCCTGGCAATACTCAATCTGGTCCTGCGTCAGTGACGGCCCGGAGGCGGCGACAACCGCCGTCTCTCCGGACCATAAACGCGGGACCCCTATTCCTTTCCCAGGTCAAGCTCACCGCCACCTGAACCGGCGGGGGTATTTGCATCAGTCTTGTCAGGGAGGGAAGGCTTCTCACCCGCCGCCTTGGTTTTTGACTTGGTCGCCCAGCCTTCGCCGAGGGCGACTTCAGACGTGCGGTCATCGACATTATACGTTTTACCCGCCTCGAATGTCGTCGGGTGGGTATCATCGCCAACGCAATGCGGGAACGTTTTAACAACCTTGATATTCTTCATTTGCAGGTCCTCGGTTTATCCAAAGGGGGCCGGGTTCCCCCGCCCCCGACTGGTCTGTTGTTGCTCAGATAACAGTGCTGATTCAGTCCGCCGTCGGCATCAGTGACGGATGACCGAGAACGGCAACCACACTCATCGGCGTTGCCCCCGGTGTATTGGCCGCCGTTGCCACCATCCGCACATAACGCTTGGTGCCGATGTAGCCGATCCGGTAAACCGCATCATCTTCCGCCGCAGCATCAATCGTCAGGAATACACCTGTCGACGAATCCGGGGCCGCCGCCGGCGACTGCGCCGATCCGACCAAAGCATCAGCCGCCGTTACAACGTCGGTGAAGGTGGAGTCGTCATCAGACTCCTGAAGCTTGAACGCCCAGCTTGGTTGCGGACTGTTGGCGATGTTGGTCACGGTTCCGATATGGGCGATGAACTCGGCACTACCGAAACCCTTCAGATCAACGCCGTTGGCAGGCGTCACGGTTGTAGTTTTGGAGCCGATGATATGCGACACCGTCTTGATATTGGAATGAAGGTCCCTCATGGGTCACTTCCTTTCTTGGGTTAAAACTTTGTGGAAAAGCAGGGCGACCCCGGAATATCCGGAATCGCCCTGATCAGTCAGGTATGATCAGCCGCCTTATCAGGTCGTCGCGAACTTCATCAGCTTGATGGCGTCAAAGTTCCGCACATCCCCGCCGGTCCGCTTGGTGATGTAGAAGCCGACATAAGGCTTGTTGGTGTACGGGTCACGCAGGACACGGAAACCGATGCGATCAATGATGTAATACCCCCGGCGGAAATTGCCGTAGGCGATCGAATAACTGTCGGACGCGATGTCCGGCATATCTTCGAAGTTGACCACCTGCGTACCCAGCAGTGAGAAGCCAAACGGGCTTTCGCGAAGATCACCGAAGCCAACCAGATAGCGGCCATCCTGATCTTTCAGTTTGCGGACCGTTGCTTCAACAGAGCGGTTCATGGCGAAGATCGCACCCTGCCGATAACCCGGATTCAACTTGCTCATCAACGTGATCAGTGCATCCGGATCGGACGCCTGAATTCCGGACACCGTCGGGAACCCACCCGCAGCCCCTGATGGCGTGTATTGCAACAAACCCCAGTCGCGGCTCGCGTCATCCGTGGTCACCGCCGCCGTCTTGTAGTCAAGAAAACCACGGGGTTTAAGGACGCCGTTCCCGGAAACGAAAGCGGTGTTTTCCGTCCGCACCATTTCTTCTTCGGTATCCTCAACCAGCATACTTTCGACATTAATCATAGCGTCGTCGAGCATTTCCTGAGTGACTTCCGGATAAGCGTACTGCTCATGCACCTCAATGCGCTGCTTGCCCGTTGCCCCGGTTCCCGTGGCTGGGCGTGCTGTGCGTTCACCGACCCATCCACCGGAAGTCCCCTTGGATGTTTTATAGGGCGCTTCCCAGGCCCCGGAACCGATGGTAATCACGCGCGCGTGTTGGCGAACTTCCGAGGTATCGTGAATCCGTTTTTCCAGTTCTGTCGAGATTTCTGCCGGAACATGAACTCCGCCATCCGGATCAGAACCCACCGACAGGGCGTTTCGAAAATCGCTGCTCAGACCATCCGAGATACCGCCATGCCGGATCAGTTGGTCAAAGGCCGCGCGATATTCAGCATAAGCCTGCATGTCCGGCCCCGCCGCCTCGACTTCACGCAACGGAATACCTTGCGCCAGCGAAAAGAACTTCGCCGCATTCTGCACACGCTGATTGTCATTCGCCAATCCACCAGCCGACGTCTTCATCCGCGCAACATCCTTGAGGGCCACATCCATGGCATCGGTCAGGTCGCTGATTTTGGCGTTGATCTTTTCGACCTTTTCCGTGGTCAACGGGTCTTCACCCCCCGCCTCCAACTGCGTCAGCCGGTCATCGTTGGCCGCCTGGAATTCGTTCATGATGGAATTGATCTGTTCGGCAAGGGCCTTTGGATCAGATGTGTCCAGCTTGACTTGAGCCGGGGCCGGACCGTTAAACACGGGAACCCCGGCCAGCATTGTGCTGCCAAGGGCAATTTTCTTCATGATATTGGTTTTCATCGCAAGGTGCTCCTTTTGCTACGATGGATTGCGAAGCCGCTGCAACTCAGCGACAAATTCTTTAGCGCCAGCGTCCTGCGTGGCCTTTTCTCCGTTAGCGTCCTGCATAACGGCGGGGTCTTCGAGTGCGGCCATAGCTACACGCGCCTCTGAACGGGTTAACCCAGCGTCCTGCGTGAGTAACCGTTCCATGTCCCGTCTGGTTGTCGGTGTTGCCTTCGGCCTTTCGGCCTGCATCGCCAACCCGCTCGGAACGTTGTTGAAAATTGATAGATCAAATGCGGCCTTGGCTTCGACCGCACCAGACGTTGAATCCGCGAAACCCAGGTCAACAGCGGCATCCGCCTTCAACCAGGTTTCGGCATCCATCATTGCCCCAACTTCGCTTGCCTCAACCCCGGTGCGCGCCACATATGTATCGCGCAGCGCGCCGTCGATCTGCTCCAGCGTATCGGCAAGGTCCCGGAAGTCGTTACGGTTACCGACAGCCAGTCCCCAGGCGTTGTGGATCATCAGGAATGAATTGGCAGCCATAACAATCTTGTCACCGGCCATGGCGATCAGCGACGCCGCCGACGCCGCCAGACCCGTTACATTAACAACGATCTCTGCGGGATGATTAAGCAGGTCGTTATACATAGCGATGCCATCAAACACGTCACCGCCTGGTGAGTTGATGGAAAGCTCAATCCTTGATGCAGTGATGTTTTTGAGTGTGTTGTGAAAATCCTTGGCCGAAACACCCCAGTACCCGATCTCGTCATAGAGATCGATTTCCACTGTGCTACCTGCCGCCTCAACCCCGAAGGCGCGACCGCTGGCACGATTGAAAAAGGGCCGGTCCTGATGGCCCCGGCCCTGAATTTCTGCAATGCGTTTCGGTTTCATAACGTCTCACTTCCTTCCGTCGGGTTACGGCCATCATCGGGTCGCATATTTACCTCGACAATGTAGTCATCCCCGCCTGGATCAGAGCGTGGGTTCATGTCTTCCAGTTCTCGCCATTCGTTGGCCGTGATGATCCCGGCACGGCGCTGAATGTTCAGGCCTTCATTGCGGCTCTTGAAGTCGCCGCGCAGCAATCCGTTGGCATTGAACTTCACGAAGCGAGACGGGTCGTTGTCCAGCAGATCGCGGTCAATAGCCTGCTCCCAACGAACCAGCCACGGGGCCAGACTGTGAATGACAAAACCCAGTCCCTGGTGCTCGATATTGTTGTTGGTCGATTTTTCAAGATCACCAATCATGTGCGGCGGCACTCTGAATATTCCGGCGATGTCGGAGCGCTGGAACTTGCGAAGCTCCAAGTACTGTGCATCCCTCATGGTGATTGATACCGGTTTGTACTTGGTGCCCGCAGGAAGGATCGCCGTCTTGTGTGCATTCTCGCCACCTTGATGGGTAGATTCAAAATCCCTTTTGAACGATCTTTCCGAATCGTCCGAATTAAAAGACGCGCCCGGCTCCATTTCAATAACACCCAGCAGCTTTGCACCATTGGAAAAAAACCGTGAACCATGTTCCTGCGTGGCAATGGAATCGCCGATGGTTTCACGGTGACATTGGATCGGGCTCATCCCTATCAGTCCGTCATCACCGGGACCCCGCACATGAAACATTTCCTCGCGGTGCAGCGTGGTCTTTTTACCCTGTTCACCGGTCACCTCATAGGTGACCTCCAGCGTCAGCGGATTCTGTTTCGGTGTCACCCGGTCGGGATGCAGCCGGATCAGTTCCAGCAGTCGCCCCCCAACCCCCATCACCTTCAGTGAATATGCGTTGCCGCGCATCAGTAAATCGCGCTGCATCATCTCGATCCACTCGAACTGGGTCTGCCAGTCGTTGGGCCGGGAATGCAGAATTTGAAACAGCGGATCATCGCGCATCGGCAAACGTGATTTTCCGTCTTTCTGATACAGCACCAAGGGCAATTGAGCGACGCTGTCGGCCAGAACCCGGATGCAAGCGTAAACCGCCGCCACCTGTTCAGCGCGTTTGGAGTTGACTGAAACACCGGATTTGGTCGGGCCGCCATTCATCGCCAGTCCGATCGCCTGCGCCAACTCCTCGACCGAGCCAAACTCGGTCAACGAGGCACTCGGTCTGAACAAACCCTCCATCCGCCGCGCCGCTTTTACCAGAAATCCCATGAAGTTCCCTTTATCCGAACATTTGGCCGGAGGTGTATTCGATTACGGTTTCGTCATTTTCAGCCAACATCGCCCGCCCCAGCGCCATGATGAGGGCGACCATCGGGTCAATTTTCTCTGAACTCTTTTCCCGGTCGGGCTTCAGGTTGCCCGCCGGGTCCTGGCGGGTCTTGATGTTCGACGCACACCAGCGAAGAAGTTTGTTCCCACCGTGGGCCAACTGCCCGCCGGGAATCAGTTTCTCGCCCAACTCCTTGGTTGGTGCGGCCATCGACGCATAACCCTGGCCGAACGGCACCATCGTGTGCCCGTCTTCGACCAGCTGGTTTACCAGTTGCGATGAGTTCCAGCGGTCATAGGCGATCTCCTGAATATCAAACCGCTCGGCGATCGCAGTAAACTCCGGGTCCGTCTCTACCAGTTCCGCCACCGTCCCTGGCAATTGAGACAAATTTCGAAAGACGTCCGCGCCGGATATCCGTGCCCGCATCAAATCATAGTCAACAACATTGCCCTCGGTCGCTTCCAGCAACCCTTCATCGCGCCATTGCGGATAAGGGACGCGGTCCCTGTCTGCGCGCGCCTTGATGTTGTCAGCCGGGCACCAGCACCAGACCAAGCATTTCCACGGTTCACCTTCCTCAATCGGCGGGAAGATCAACGCCAGCGCCGTTAAATCTGACTTACTCGACAGGTCCAGCCCGCCATAACATTCCCGGCCCTCAAGTTCCGCTGCGATGACCGCACCGTCACAGTCGTCCCATGACTGCATCGACAGCCACTTCGACGCCTTTTCCGTGCGCACATTCAGGTGCAGGCGCAGAAACGTATTCTTGAACCCAGGCACCACTTGGGCGCGGGCGCATTCCTTTGCGATATACTCGACGCTGATCGTTCGACCCAAACCAGGGTTTGCTTTCAGCCAGGTCTCCGGAGCCGTCCAGTCGTCATCCTTGTCGGCGCAAAACAAGACCGGCAGAAAGTCCGGATCATTAATAATCTGATCACGAACCTTTTCCGCATATTCATGATGCTCGGCCCAGATCGAAAGACCCTCTTCTCCCGCCGTGGTGATCTCGATCTCCAACGGCTGGGTGCGGGACCCGGTCGATGTATGGATAACATCATGCAGATCACGCGACTTGAATTCATGGACCTCGTCGTAAATTGCACAATGAGTGTTAAACCCGTGCTTGGATTTAACAATCGAACTCAAGGGCTTGAACGATGCCCCCATCTTGCCAACGACCAGCGATGTTTTGTAAGCGATCGAGCGCTTGCGCAAGGCATCCGACAGCCCCCTCATTTTAACAGCTTCCGCAAAACAGATCTTCGCCTGGTCTTTATCGTTGGCGACTGAATAGACCTGCGCGCCCGCTTCACCGTCACAGAACGTCATGTAAAGCGCTATGCCTGCAGCGAACGAGGTCTTGCCGTTTTTCCGGCCAATCTCGATAAACACCTGGCGAAACCGCCGCGTTCCATCAGGGCGTTTCCAGCCAAAGATGCAGCGGACGACAGCGCGTTGCCATTCATCCAGATGAAACGGCTGTCCGGCCCATCGACCCGTGGTGTGACGCAAGAACGTCGGAAAGAAGTTGGCCGCTTTTTCCGCCGCCACCTCATCAAAATAATATCCTTCAGGCGCTGTCTCTGCCGCCCAGTCTTCAATGGCCCGTCCAAAAGACTGATAGTCGATCTCGATCTTTGGTAGAACGAATGATGATCCGGGTTCAGCTTTAGTGACGGGTGCTGCCGAAGTATTCATCTTCGCTCAACGTCTCTCCAGGAAGTGCTGGTATTTCCTGCTTGGATGGGTCGCCCGCGTCGGTCCATCCTTCAGTACCCGGCAGTTGCGGGTGCTCAAGCGCCGCAGCCACGCGGGCGCGCGCCGCCGGACTCATACCGAACTCCGCTGCAATCAACCTGAGTTCCTTCAGCGCCTCCTTGGCCATATCGACTTCGGGGCGTTTCTTGATCATGCCGTTGGCTTTGTAGGTCCGCCCATCTTTGCGAATAATCTTCAGGGCATTTCGGTATGCGTCATAACGCTCGCATAAAACACTGAACATCGTCAGGTCGATGTTGGTCAGCAACCCTAGCTGGTCGAGGTCCTTCGCCAGATGCTCCCACAATATTCCGCCGAAATAGCCGACCCAGCCTGGCGCTTTCGGTGCGCCGGAGCGGGCGGGGCTCGGTTCGGATGTCGACAGCTTGCGTTTACCAGGATTCCCGGCCAGCACTTTCGCCGCTGTCGGTTTCGGCCTACGCCCAACCATCAGATAATCCTTCCAATTCTCAATGAGAAAAAAACTTTTTCATTTCGCGGTAACGCACAAAACACTGGGCAACGGTCTACAGATTGCTGAGGTTGTGGGGATTTGACCCCCCTACCCCTTGCGCCGATGGCCGAAGCCGCCGTCTTCCGTTGCAGTTTTAGTGTTGTGGTGTGGCTCGCATAAAGCCTGATGGTTGTCCGGGTCCCAGAACAGTTTCTGATCTCCACGATGTGGCTTGATATGATCAACCACCGTCGCCGCCTCGACTCTGTCTTCCGCTTCACACTTCCTGCACAACGGATGTGCGTTCAGGAATGCGGCACGATACTTCTGCCACCGGCGATCGTATCCTCGCGCCGAAGCACTGCCCCGGTCCCGTTCCTTCTGGCGCTGATCTTCCTTCGCCGTCTCGACATGCCGCTCGCAATGCCGCCCCTCCGTCAGCTGTCCACAGCCCGGATGATTGCACGGTTTCTTCGGGGCGAAGGGCATGGCTGCCTTCTGCAACCAGTGCCGGGCGTTACCCGGCTGGCTGCATCGGTTTCCTCCAGTGCATCAAAAAACCCGCCGCCGGATGTCCGGGGGCGGGTGAAACAGAGTCGTTCAACGATGACAAGAAAACTACTCAATTTCGGTCCAGACGGTCCACCCTTTTTTTTCTTAGTGTCGCTACAATCTCGCCAATCCCCCGATTGAACGCCCTGATAATCGATGTCTTTGACCGCCGCCGCGTATCCAGCCGCGCATACTTTTCAAACGATATATCAAGGGCTTGCGCGAAAACCACACCCCGTTCCGCTGGCCCCAGCCACAGCAGCCAGCCGAGCACTTCAACCATCTGAGAAATTTCTTTCGAGGTCGGGTGAACGGGCCTTAATTTGGTCTCCCAACTGCCCTGATCGTTCAAATCATGGCGAATCGACGGCCAGCCGCCAATCGCGCCCGCCAGGTCCTGCAGTTCTTTCGGACGCGCCGTCCGCTTCAATGTCTGCCCCATCTCGATCAACCGTTCGCGCACCATTGCCGCCGCCCGTCGATCATCACCACCCAGTTCCACCACCATCAGATCACGCCACTCAACCCCGACCAGCGGCTCGCCCGCCGGATAAGCCCGTCGGCTGTCACCGAACTCATTGCCCTCAACAATCACCCGGCGCAGGATCAGACTGATCGAACTGTCACCCATGCGCTGCTCTCCCCGCTTCGGCTTCACGTTCCTGTAGCGCCCGGCGCTTGTCGGTATTCAGCTGCTGCAGCGTCTTGACGACAATCTCAAGCCTGCGCCCGAGAACCCTTTCGATCTCGCCCCGCATGCCGAGGATGATTTCCCGGTAAAACTTCGACGGCACGGCCAGCGTGATGACAGCCAGATCATCCTTCAGCACAATCGCCTTGTCGAAATAGGTCCGCGAACTTTCGCCACAAGTCTCGATCACGTCTTCAAGGTTTTCGTTCCAATGGGCACAAGCGGGGGGTGGCCTCGGGTCACCGCCCCCCGCGTCGTCGCCTCGCGCTCGCGAAGGATTCATACCTGGATTCCCTGGATTCCCGGAATCTCGTTCCGCTTTTGTGGACTGAGATTCCGCATTCGTGGACTGAGATTCCGCTGTGACATTTTTACAATAGGAATCAGGTTCCGCATTAGCATCCCCGGAACCGGAATGAGATTCCGGGGTCGGCTGGGGTTGTTCCGGTCCATATTTGGCAACCATTTGCTCTACGACAATCTTCAATCGGCTCGTCCGGCCTCTCGTTTTGGCGGTATCATCCGGCAACATCACACCGTCATCTTGGAACTTTTTCAGGGCCTGTCTGACTGCTCGATCCGAACACATTGCCATCCCGGCAATGGTCGATTGCGCGCATCGAATACTGGTCCCGTCATGCAGCGCAAAGCTGCCATAACAGGCCAGAATCAGCTTTTCATGGGCGGATAAATTCCGGTTCAGATCCTCGATAATTATGCCACCAAGTTTGAAACTCATAACCCCGCCTCCATATCTTGCCGTGAAATCTCATTACCAAAACACGTCCAGCCCGGCCTGATCTGGCGCTCGAACAGCGCCAAATAGGGACCGTCCGCCAGCCTGCGCGCCGACTCGTAAAACGTCCCGGGTTTCTCCGAATGCTCACCGCGCGGCCACCAGATCACCTGGCGCTCGCCCTTCGATCGGCGCGCCGGGGCGCCCTTGGTGAACAGCCATACATCTTCCGCGCCGCCCCGCGTCCACGCCCCGCCGCTGATCGGAAACCCGTCGCCGTCCTTCGTCGTCTTGACCCAGTCATAGGCCCGTGACGAGTAGGTAAAACCATAAGCCTCACCGACCGCCTGAATGTCGGCGGGCGCAATCCAGCCGACCACCCACAACAGCAAAACACAGTTTTCCGCCGCCAGATCAGCCACCGGCAGCGCCCTAATTTCCTCCAGCGTCAATGTCCCGTACTGCTGGTCCGGGTTGCGGGATTTGCCCTTGTCAGACCAGGACTCAAATTCCCACGGCATGTCCGCCGATATCACCCCATAGCGCTTGCCGTCGGCCACCAACCCCTCCAGATCCTCAACCCGGCAGCCATCCGAAAGCGCCGTATTCGCCGCCACGTACTGATTGGATTTGAACCGGGTCAGATCGGCGCGGGTCAGATCGGGCCTGATCACGCCATCCTGGAGCGCCTTCTCGAACGTCTTATCATCAAACCCCGCCAACGATGCCAACACCGTATAATCGGCGGGCAAAAGCGTCGCATGCGCGGCATTTCGCAAGCGCCCATCCTGTGCAATCGCCATAAACCGCTGCGCCGTTGATCTACTGAACGGCAGCTCGGCATCGACCATCAGCTGAAATTCGCCATGCGCAAGCGCCTCCTTGGCGGCCACCAGATTATCGCCAATCCCGAAAAACCGCTCACGCGCCTCATCGTAATCATCCGAAATCCGCTTCGCCCAATCGGCGCGGGAAAGTGTGGTTATGGCGTCCATGTCAAAATCCGTTGTTAACGCTCCTTTGTTTCAGCCGTCCCATTCGGGCAAGCTGTCCAAAACGTCTTCGGGCATACGTGCCTCTCGGATGTTGATCACCCGACGCGCTGCCGTGATTTTTAATGCTTCTTCTCTTGAGCGGAGCCAGATTGTTTTTTCCCCCGCATAATCAAGAACACCAAAAACAGGAATTTCTTTGTCCATCTCGTTCAGCCTCTATTCGGGGACACGCAAAATCGCGCATCCATTTCGGTCTGTTCCCCAGCATCTATAAAAATGACCGTCTTTATCTGAACGCAAATCCATCACGTCGAGACATTCTGGGCAAAGGCACTCCTTCGGGAGCGGGTGCAGCTTTACTGCGTCTTCAAACAAATCCATAGTTCGCCCTTACCTCGGTCGTTCAGTAGTTCGCTCATAAAAACATTCCCTCCTTACTGTGCGGCTATCAATTGCGTGATAATTTCTTTAACCCGATCAGGGTCAGTCATAGTGTTCGAAGCTGCATCGATGACATACGCGAGGGTCGCGGCCATCTCGGCGTGTGATATGGTTGGGGTTGTTGCTGCGTGTTCGTGGAGTGCAGCAATCATTGCCTCTCCTAACACCTTTACCAAAGTACTGCCTTCAAATGCTGTATCGTTCATTTCGTTTTCCCTCAAAATCGCACAATTACTTCAAAGTCAGTAAGCCAAGTTAGGAGAAATAGAACCCCTCCTAGTCCAAGGCCCTCCGCAAGCCCTTTGCTGAGCAGGTAAACAAATTTTTCCATCGTGTATCCCTTTCGCTCTAAATAGTACGTAAGGCTTCGCGCCCTTCTTTCGTCACGCTGTAACAATTCCGCCAGCCGTCATACCTCTTGCGAAGAAACCCGGCCTCAACAAGTGGGTGCAAATACCCACCCGCCCATCTCTGTGCGCCTTGCGGGTTCTTCCATGCTTTATCGAGCAATTCGTATGCGAATTGTTGGCCGGGCATCTCGCCTCGCTGATCGAGTAGTGAAAGCGCTCTTTTTCTAAGTGGCGTTAAATTCATCAATAAAATCCCTCTATTGCGCGACAGCGGTCAGGTCGGCAGTCCCGGCCCTTACCTTGTCAGCATGTTTCTTTTCAAACGTCGCCTTATCGACCTTCAATACTCGAACAAATTCACGATTGATTGAATCGTCAACGTCATAACCAGCCACTTCCGCGAATGCTTCAAGCGTCATGCCGGTGCCGCCGATCTCTCGTCCAAGTTCTCCAGGTGGTCTTGAATAAACTCGGTCAAGTATCCGGTGAACGACCTCCTTTGGAAGCCCAACAGATTGCCCAAGCTCGATTGCTTCTTCCACTACACGCGCGGCACGTTCATCAACGTGTTCAGCGACTGGACCGAATGTGCTGGTTGCCCACGCGAGAATTTGTGATTGTCGGTTCATGTGTAAGTTTCCCTGGTTATTGAGTTGGCCGATCTTGGCCGTCGGTGTTTCGGTCAATGCGCTCAACGGCGGCAATTGCCAACGCAGCAACTTGAATAAGTCGCCGTCGAGATTTTGCCCACGCAAGCCCATCAGCCATTTGGTCAGACCAAGACGCATAATTTTTTATCCACCGGATAAAATCTTTTGAGCTGTGCTTGTCATCGTGACTAGGGCCGCCCCATTTTTCATCTTGCCGTTGGCGTTCAGACGCCACTTCTGATAAAACGCTGATCTCTTTTCTCCTTTCAAATCCTCGTTATCGAACCGCAAGATGGGTTTTGGCTATCGCCCGGATATTTTCCTGTGCAGCATTGATAGCGTCCCACGAATCATCAACGGCTGAATATCCATCATCATTCTTGACGGCGCGGGCGATGCCCTCGTTGAGGGTGGATATTTCCGTTAACAGGTCGTCGGAGAAGAAAAATTGTTCAACTGCGACTCGACGGTTTAATTCGTGCTTACCCTCAAAGTACCCCTCCTCAAGCTTCTTCTTTTGGACGTCAGGAATATCGGCCCCCTTTGTGTAAGTGTCCAAAATATGGTTTGGATACCGCTTCATATTATGTAGCGCCTCCAAAATCGCGCCGTAAGCCTCGGCCCGTTTTTCCCATAACCTCTCCGACACAAACCGCTTGCGGGCAAAATGAAGGGTGATCACGGAGGCTGTGAACGCTGTTATCAACGCTACGAATAATTGGTATACGTATTCCATTGTTAAGACTCCTGATTAGATTTCGTCTTTCATAATTTTCTCATGCTGCAACCGTATCCGCAGCGCTTCCTCATCCACCGGGTCTTCCGGCTTGTCGTATTCGGCCTTCGCCGCTTCTTCCTTGGCGTCGATCCGTTCCCATGAGCGATACAGTGTGGCCCTACTGACACCGAACATTCGGGCGACTTCCTCATGTAAAAGCGACGGGTCATTCTCAAGAACCAGTTTCGCTTTCTTGGCCTTCTCGTCCGTCAGTTTCGGTTTGCGACCGCCGCGTCTGCCTTGTTTCCTGGCGGCTTCCAGACCGGCTTTTGTGCGCTCTGAAATCAGGTCGCGCTCGAACTGTGCGAAGGCCCCGAAGATATGAAAAAACAGCTTCCCGTATGACGATGTGGTATCAATGCTTTCCGTCAAACTGCGGAATCCGATGGCGTGTTCCTCCAGAAACTCGATGATCTTGATTAACTCTTTCAGCGACCGACCCAAGCGATCCAGCTTCCAGACCACCAAGACATCACCCTGTCGGAGTGACTTGAGGCAATGCCCCAACTCTTCGCGATTGGCCTTTACGCCCGACACAAATTCTTTGTGAATCCACTGCGGCTCACATCCGGCTTTAATCAGCGCATCTACCTGTAAATCAAGTTTCTGGTCATATGTTGAGACCCTGGCATATCCGATAAGCATGGCATTCTCCCTAATTTTGAAGGGAGAGAGTGTACCAGAAATGTCTCGTCTCATCACGGTGCGAAACCCCGAATGAGTTTCGGACGAATTGCGGACATTAGAAACGTTCATAATAATTCCAATAACTTAGCTTTTTGCGGTTTTGTCGTTCCGCGTTCAAAATGGTATCTGCCCTCGGCTGGCGTCTCATTCTGTGTCCGTCTCACTTGCTGTTTCTTCGAGGGACCTAAGTTTTTGGAGAATTTTCACCAACTCGTTGCCCCGTTCGTTCCGCCCTTTGAGCAGCCGAGATATTGTATCGACAGACATTTGTGCAGCGTGTTGTGCTGTCAACAAGTCAGGCAACCCAGCCTTGATGCCGTCATATTCGGCTTGTAGACGGGCAATCATTTCTGCCCGATCTTGCGTGGGTTGATCAGTCATCGTCTTTCCCTTCACAAACGGACGAGGCTGATCCCATGTTGTGCGCCATCGCCTCTACCAATTGCGCCAAAGATTCAAATTGTTCGGGTGAAACCGCCCGCTCGAAAGTCATGCCAATTTCCAGCTTTAAAAACTCGACAGGATGCCAGCGGTAGGAATCAACCAGCATATTCACAAGGTCGCGCCTCAGTTCGTCCTGACTTTCGCCGCCCGCAGCTACCAGATTATTCTCAGTCCAGGCTCTGAGCTTTGAATCATCATCAAAATAGACCTCGCAAAGCGAGAAATACCGCTCACCGTTTTGTTCGGTCCAAACAGGTTGATAGCGCCAAGTCATGGGCTCGGCTCCTCACTGTCTCGCGTAGGGGACGGTTCTGGGATCTGATCTCCAATACAGACGAAATGCGTCTCTGGAAATGGCTCGGCCACCCCAAATACAAACACCTTGCCGTTGCCGATAACTTCCACTGGCTGCGGTTGCTCGTCGTCATCATATGCCCAATAAAATCCACTTTTTCTCATGACATCACCACTCCAATGACGATGCCAAAAACAGTAAACACCATCGCGCAGATCGGGAGGGCGACACACCAGCGCCAGCCAGTGACCAGATATGTGGTGTATTCACGTTGCATCAGCCTTGCTCCTGTTCAGGTGTTCGTGTAGGGGACGATTGCTTATGGGCCTCACAGGCTGCGGCCATGCGCTCGTATACCTCAAAGCGGATATTGGCTTCTTCGCTGAACAGCCGCACCGGCAGGCCCCGCCCTTCCGCATGCCTGATTTCATTTGCCGTTGATGACCCGATGTAGGGTTTGCCATCTACGTCTGCATCAATGACGAATATCCCATTTGAAAGGTTGATCTTGTGGAGGTGCAGGGCATCCATCGCAGTGGCGCAACCCTCGTGTTCCGCTAGATGATCGGGGATGTCCTCTACCGAATACCACCAGGGCAGCAAGTGCAGGTCCATTGCGATAGCGCCCTCGTCTCGCTCCAGTATCCAGGCGACGACAGCCATGATGTCGCAAAACCGCGACGAACCGCAGAGCGTGATTACTTTAGGCCGGGTCATAGGTGGCCTCGAAAATGTCGATCTTGCAGGGGTAGATTTCACCCTGAACGCCTGTAATCAGCATATCTTTAGGCGTCATGTTGTGCGTCCCTTCCAGCGTAGGGATTAGGTAGCACTCGTCATTTTCGTGCGTGATTGGAT
>Ga0316204_10003021_pt1 | contig 35421 bp, 61 predicted proteins | sample 6monrhotite_MG_2_FD_205661 | JGI IMG/M metagenome (GOLD analysis project Ga0316204, IMG submission 205661) | Microbial mat bacterial communities from mineral coupon in-situ incubated in ocean water Damariscotta River, Maine, United States -... | ecosystem: Environmental > Aquatic > Marine >... | reverse complement strand
GAGTCTTTGCGGTGTATGTGTTTTTTAGTGGTTGCCTGAAACCGCCATATGATAGGGTTTTGAGGGTGATAATGGATTTTTGAGAAATATGGTGAAAAATGCAAAAGCTCTAGGTCGGGGAGCCAATTATAGTCGGATTATCAATAACTTATGATGGTTTGGCGTAATAAAAGGCGTAATCAATAAATGGTTACGCCTTTTTTTATTTCTAATCCAGCTCTATCCCAATCCGCTTCAAACGCTTCTCAATATCAAAATCACGCTCCATGACACAGCGAACCATTTTATCTATTATTTTGTTATTCTCGGCTCTGTGCTGTGCTAATAATTTTTTAACTGTTTTAAGTTCTGTGACATTTTTATTACCATCTTTGTTATAATTCATTTGTTAATCCCTCATTTTCGTAAGTGGCGGGTTGATAGTCGGGACAGTATTTGCGTACTGTCTCGACACCCTCAAAATTTTAATATATGCGAAATAAGGAATTAGACTGGCGGGAGTGGTGGCGGTTTTTCGTATAAATTTATTATGAATGGAGGCGAGATTATTCGCCCTTGATGCTGCTTTAAAGTGTCAATTGTTAGTATAGCGGGAATAGGTGCGGCGGGTATTTTATTGCTATCATCGTATTGGTTGTCGTAGATTTGAGCGTCATAAGTATGTGGAACCATCTCGTTTTCCCACAAAAATTCCATGTCTGATTCGGTCATCGGGTCATCATCAAACGACATTAACAAGGACACAGTGTATTCGTTGATTATTGCAAACTCGCTCAACTCACTCGCTTTAAAATAAACGGATGATAAAGCGTTAATGGCAATAATGCCCACTATAACGATGTTTAACCACTTCCCCAAAATCTACAGCTCCATGCCACTTTTTATTTTTCTTATCTATATGGTGGCTTATTGGTTAATTAATTCAACACCACCTATCAATCATCATAACTTATAATTTTTTGCCTTATTTCGTCATAATTTGAATTAATTTATAATATAGTATTTTCCCCTATATTATAAATCCCCCAAATGAATGACAGATAAATTACTGTATTGAATCAACATAGGAATAACAGGATTTTAAGGCGCTTCTGATTGTGTCCGCTCTGGCAGCTTGCCTTGTAAGAAATTCCGAGTCTTCTCTTGAAAGCTCTCGCCCACTTGCACCCTTGCAGTTAGTTTGGGGATTGTCGGACACGACCCGACGACTTGGACGGTTTCGCAAGCTGACAATGTTATTATTAAGGTTAGTATTAATGGAGTTAAGATCATTGATTTGAGTTTGAAGTATTTCATTAACTTTATCCTGTTTAATTTTTTCTTCTAATCTAGCCTCAATTACGGCCTCATTAATGGCTGTTTGAGTCTTGGCTACCCACTTAGTATTAGTGACCTTTACACCGTAGAAAAACCCCCCTAAACAAGCACATAAAGAGCCGATTAATATATATTTATTCATTGCTTATTCATAACTGCATGAGAATACTTAGAGCCAACTTCTGTTGCCCCGTAAGATATAAACAGCCATTTCTCAAACTCGGCCCACATAACGAACGTAACCATATTAGCCTCTGTTGTGATATAGCCTGCCATTGTTGCCAGCCATGCGGAAGTAGCCACAATAGACAAAGCCTTAAGCCAATTTAATCGGGTTTTTTGCGTTGGAATAGCTTTCTGTATAGTTTCAGCATCCATAATTTAATCCTCTCAAAAAATGCAAATATTGAAGCAAGCAGAAGCTCTATTCCACTGTTAACAGGGATGGAGCCGCCGACGGCTTTGGGATAAAAACTGTCACCTGCGCGGTATTTGATGGGCTTGATATTAAATTACCCACAACAACCGTTAACACCCTGTAACTGTAAACACCTTCAGCTAGGGCAGCGGTTAACAAGTTAGCTGTGCCGTTAGGCAATGAATCAGTTGTTTCATCGATTGTATTGGGAAGCGCTGTCCAGGTTGCGCCATCCAGAGAAACCTCGATAACAGTGCTAAGTATATTTACCCGGGGTAGCGGCGAATCATCAATATATGTACTTGGATGAATCCAGCTGAGTGTAAAATCCGCCCTCACATTCGGGTTTAGCGTTATATCTGCTTTTGCAGGATTACCCAAAAATATCAACGCCAAAAAAACCAAAGATACCACCCACAAACAACACCTTTTAAGTATTAAATTTTTCATAATTTCCTCACGGGTTAAAAATAGCTATTTCACCCTTTCGGGCCTCTGTACTTATCTCGATATGCAACCAGGTAATAGTCCGCTCTGCATTTTCCATGCGACGAATGAAGAGATATTTTTCTTGATTGTTTAAAACGTGAAAATAAACGTATTCAGCTTTATGATCTTTAAACTTTAAATCAAAAGCAGTGCCGAACTTATGGGCTGAAAATGTAGCCCCAACGCTTGAATTGGGAGAGCGTAGGCCAGAGTTTTTATAATTCCCGCCTACGTGCCAGTCGTTGACGGTAATCGGCCCGAAATCGGCTCTAAGGTCTTCCAGCGTTTTCCCTGTGTTAACATTTAAAAAGTCCGCTGATCTATTACCGATAGCCGGATGATTGTACATTTGAGGGTTAACTAATTCCCTTAAATCAAAATGCTCTGATATTTTCATTTAAGCCCCGCTAACTGAATTTTAATGTCGTTTAATAACTGTATAATCTCGTCTTCTTTGTCGATTATTCTTACATTACTAGCAGGGCTGGAAGGATTTTTAAGAATATCGTTAAGATCAGAAACCACCCTGTAAACTCTTTCCAATTCTTTTTTAATATCATCTTCAGTCGCATCAATATCATTTGCCTGCGCGAGTATTTGCGCGTTAGCATCGATAATCTCTCTACAGATTTGTCTAATTGATTTAAGTGATTCATTGATCGAGGTAAGTATTGGTGAATCTCCGCTTCTGTCATTAGTTGCTCGCTTGTTTTTTATTTCAATTAATAAATATCTTGCCGAAACTGTTAAAAATGAAGCCGCCAAAAGAGTCGGCCAGCCGTATGATAAAAGGTCTGCTTCTGCGCTCATTCTCTGGCCTTGTTATTCGCCCACAAAAAAACCCCAATCAAGGGGCTATGTTGTTTATTTTTATTGCACTATGCGCTCCCACATGAGTTACAACTAAACATTTATATGCTATATCTTCTAAATCTGATAATGCCCACTAAACTTGATATTATCACCGCTTGTATTGAAATCATTCACCGTTAGCTTAATGCTCCCCTCTCTAGTTAAATAGAAATAGTTCGTATTGGGCCACATTAACCCGAAAATTTCATTTGATAGTGCGCTTAAATTGTTGTCACCTATAGAAAATCCATGATATAAATTAGTAGTGTTCTTTGACGTAAAGGGAAGGCCAGCGATACGCGCATCCCCTCCTGTTGTACCAATACTTGTTACACTCAAATATCCAGAGAAAAAAACAATATTACCAATCCTTGTATATTCTCCAACTTGTCCATTGGCACTGTAGGTCTGCCCCTCTGCATCACTTAGACTTGCATCCTGCAATGTTGGTGTCCAAGTTCCTTCTTCGTACTCAGACAAAACATCAGTGCCACCACCTAAAGTTACCCCTTTAGTTGCTGGGAAATTTGTATTCCCACTAGCATCTGCTGTAACTGTCTTACTTGCTTCTACTGTGCCTAACGTGGCTATGTCGTTGTAATTTAATTTTGCTGCTGTTGAGGTTACTGATACGCCGTTATATTGAAATGTGCCGGCTAGATTTATAATTGTCCCGCCTAAAGAAATTGAATCTATTGATACACTTGACCCCGTTCCCGATCTTTGAACAATAAGCCATGTAGCAGCATTAGCATCAGCATCATCTACTGCTGTTCCTTGAAGTGCTTCAGTGTTTGCAAGTAGCTTCCATTTCTTCTGGTCTAGTCCTCCATCCGTTTCATTAAGGATTAATTGAGGCGCGGCATTCGTTATCGTTAAATTACCAGTAGCCACAGTATTAGCATCAGCCCTTAAGAACTGACTGGCCTCTAAACCGTCAACGGTGTCAGCATTACTGTCATTGGAGATACTGATAATATTGTAACCAGTTCCAGCTTGATTTACTTTTAAACAAGCAAACTCATTCTCAGTCAACGAAATATCCGCAGCCGTTCCGTCTATTGTATCTAGCGCATTAGCTCGACCTATAGTGATAGTTCCAGTGCTTATATTTTTAATCGTTACTTCAAAATCACCTGTGTCAGAAGCCGCGGCAATCGCTGTAGCATCCGGCAAAGTCGCGGTAAAAGTACCAGTAAATTCAACTGTGTCTCGATTGTCAGCTTCAACAATCGTGTAATTAGAAATCTTAGCCTGGGCCGCTTTTTTAAAATTCGCGTCAAGCTCTGATTGCGTTAAATCAACGCCTTTGGTCGCTCTTAGTGTGATATTGCTCATAGTTGCCTCACGTCATCACGACGTTAAGTTGTTGTTTTTGTTTCTGTTTTTAATTGTTGGTGTTTTGTGGTTATAATCGACGAATGAGACACGGACAATTTTTCATTATCACGACTCTTCTTCTTTATATAATTAACCCGTATTTCGCGGCTGGTTATGTTGCTGTTGAAGCTCTTTGGTTAATAGGGACGGTTATTAAAGATAAGTGGTTTTAACGTCTTAATAGCTCTTTTATAGATTTAAAAGCGCCCTTTTCATCTACTCCTCTGACCTTATTTAAACCTGCTTCACCTAAATCAAGCGCAGCATCCAAAGGGCCGCGTCTACCCGTAACAACTTCAGCGCTTTTCCTTGTCGCTTTCCCAACCTCACCAGCTAAAGACGTTTTAGCCACTGGGCCAAATACCGAGTCGAGTTCATCAGCAAATAACATCTGAGTTGCAATATCATCTTTAAATTTCGCGCCGTATTTTTTAGCTGTAGACTCCAAAGAATCAACGGCCTCAACTAATGCGATACGCCCCTTATTATTGCTCATCATTCCGCGCAATAATTGACCTGTAGATTTGTCAGCATTTTTACCTAAAATATCAATTTTCTTACCTGCTTCGTCTTTTAGTAAATTCAATGACTCGATAGTGTCAGCAAAGCGCGTATTAACCTGGTCGTATTTTTTAAAGTTGTTATCTAAAATAGTATCAATGTCATGTCTAAGCTCTTTTAAGATTGTTTTTGTTTTACCTTTTAAGCCTTCGCCAGATTTTCCAAAGGTTACGTTTTCATCTATAAATTTTTTAAGTATGTGTAAGTCATAAGCATCTGGAGCTTGCCCTCTACCGCCTGACTTAAGCCTTTTTATCATTTTTGTTACAATCTTTTCAGCAGAGTCGACGCCATCAATAGACGAGTTTCCAAATTTTGGCGTTATATCTGCATCAAATTCAACACCTATATCGTCTAGCTTTTTAATAAAATTCTGTACAGCTGGGGAGAAATCAACACGCTGGCCCTTTAGAGATTTGGCGATTGAATCAAGCCTTGAGCCAGCTTCTTTATTCACGTTTCTAACATAATTGATACGTGACACTAACGAATCTCCGGCAATATCGGTAGGTCGATGTTTCGTAGCAAATAAAGCATTATTTTTACCTCTCTCCATTATGTTGACCATCTTTAAAAGTCTTGATTTATCTGAAGCATTTGAGCCTTTTACCGCTGCGATAACGCCCTCATCAAACCCTTGTTTTATAGACTCAATTGCAAGCTTGTCTTTCTTAACTTTACCAGCACCATTAACAATAAATTTAGCTAGATTTTTATCTGTGCCTCCGAACTCTATTTGCTTTGCAATAGCCTGTTTTAGTTGACTTTGCTCTGTAAATATTTTTTTAGTATTATCTGCTGCTTTAGCGGTTGTGGCTGGTAGGTTTTTTATTGCTGTTTCAGCATTAAGTGGTAAATCGTTTAAAGTGTCCGCCACTTTTTTAACAGACGGTATTTTTGCTGCTTTTTTCGCTACGCTAAACCCTAAAGCGCTTGCAATAGCTTCTGGCAATGCTGCACCCGCACCAGCGCCAACAGCAGGACTTAATCCTAAAGCGTCAAAAGTTTGAGCGCCTGATTGACTGAATTTATCCTCAACAGTTTGCAACACATCTGTAACTGGTTCTAATGTTTCTCCCAAAGATTTTAAGCCCTCTTTACCTGCTTCTGTCTTAGGTTGAAACTGGATTAATTCGCGCATTGCATTTAGGTTTGCTTCTGCTTTGTCAGGGTCGCCCATAGCCATAGGTAAAAGCGTAGATAAACCGCCTAAAATCTCAGCAGGAATCGCACTGGCAACCGTTGCCGCTGGCTCAATAAATCCGGCCCCTGGAAAGTCTTCTGACTGCTGTTGTGGTTGCTCTGGTTGCTGAACAGGTTTAGCCGTAGACAAATCAAAACCGCCTTGTTTTTGAGTCTCTACTGGTTTTGCTGTAGATAAATCAAAAGCCATTATTTCACTTCCTGAACTTCGTTATTAGGCCCGACATAGGCTTGATTGCCCTGCCCGTCTGTCATTAATTGCCAGCCTTGTTCGTTTATTTGGGGTAGCGCTTGCTTAGGCTGTTCTGGTTTGTCATCCAGTGTAAACGCTAAAGCCTCTTCAATGTCTGCAACTGTATCAAGATCGCCTGTAGCTTTTGCGGCACGAATGCCACGCCTTGCAGACCTTAAAATAATTCGCTTTGTTTGCTCTAATAAACGTCTGTTGCCTTCTGTAGATTTACCAAAGCCAGCCTCAATAACTTGTAATTGCTTTCCCTCCGCCGCTGTAAATGCAGCACCAAAAGTTGCGCGCAATTGGCTTAAAACAGCTTTACCCATTCGATTAGATAGTTCGGCCTCGTCAGCTCCTTCAATACCAAAGAACTGCTTTGCTTTTAATGACGCATTATCTATCCCGCCTGTTTCAACATTATTCATAAGCGTTAAAGCTCTTTCGACATTGGCGAAACCATCAGCAGCATCTAAGCCTTGATTTATTTGATCTTCTCTACGCTCAGCCTGGCTTTTTGCGGTTGCTTCGCCTCTTTTGGTTTTGATTTTTGCTTGAACGTCCGCTTCTCTTTTTTCTTGACCTGTTTCTTTGGCAAGCCTAAAGCCGTTTTTCATGTCGACAGCGGATAACTCCGCTTTGTTTGTATTTGGGTTGAACGTTGGAATAACTAACTTCTTTTCGCCCTCATCGTTCTCAACCAATACCGGAGCAAATGCCTTAGTAGCAGGATTATTTCTTTTATTTGAATTTGCCATTAACTGACCCGTAAAATTCAAATTCCGGCTTATCTTTTCGTCCGTAAAATCTTCAGGGTCGTCGATCAATTCTGAAATACCAGGCACACCCTTAAACAGCTCTTGAGCTGCTTCAAATCTTTGCTCTAAAGGAACATCTTTAAGTTGAGTTAGCCCTGAATGAATAACAGGTGCATTAGCCTTAAATAAATCAGCTTTTACTTTTTCTTGCTGCAACTTAATAGACTGAGAATTTAACTGATTAAGTTTTGATTGCCTGTTTTGCTGTCCGAGCCTGTTAGCAGTTTGGCCTAATTGGGCCAGTTGCTGCCCGTGAGGATTAGACAATTGATTTAAAATACTTTGCGTTATTGGTCGTGCCATTTGTTACACCTATTTATTGAACGCGCCCACAACGTTAGCGCCCGTATTTACAAAGTTAAGGAAGGAATTAACGGGCGCAAGCTCTTGCGCTGCTCTAATATCACCCATATTTTGAATGTTCTGGTTATTGCTATTAGTTGCGTTAGCTCCGAAATTACCCAAAGCAGTGCCCGTGCCTCGACCTACATCAATTAGCCCAGCCAGACGGTTTAAACGGCTGTTAAACTGGTCATTCTGAAGGTTAAAGTTCTGTAATGTTCTGCTGTTGTTTAGGTTATCTAAAGTCATACGATCATTTAAATTTTGTCTATTTAAGCCTTGCTGCTGAATGGCTTGGTTATTGGCTAGGTCATTTAGTGAAATTCTGCTTTGAAGGTTTTGATTATTGAAATCGAACTGATTACCCGCTGTTAAATTATTTGCCTGATTGGTTGTAAAGTCATTATTAAAACGCTGATTACTTGATTGATTGTTTTGCTGAACTTCTGTTAATTGTCGGTTAAATTCATTGTTAATTTCGTTAGTCGCTAAACCCTGACCAAATTTAGCCGCATCGATTAACCGCTGACCTGAACCTAAATTTCTATTTTTACCAGCTACACGGTCTTGTTGTATTTCGCCCTGTTCACGCATGAAATTAAACCTAGGGCTGTCTAATACTTTGTTCACATCAAAATCAAAGTCTTTAATATTTGAATTGTTTGTAAATTGATTTAATGTGGGCGCATTAACAGCACTACCATTAAAACGATCTAATGTGGGCGCGGCTACAGCTTCACCATTAAAAATAGGAACAGTCGGAGCTTTTGGACCTTTATTAATTAGATTTTGAAAATCACTTAACGCACCTGTCCCCGCTTCTAAAAACGGTAAATTATCTGCTCTTGTTTGCTCAAACTGTTGATCAGTTGCTTCTATTTGCCTATCTTGCGAGGCTATCTGCGCGTCCGCTGCATCGTCCGCGCCCGGATTAACCAGGCCAAGTGACCCCACCGTAACAACGGTATCAAAGAAATCGCCAAAACCACCCATATCATCACCTCACGTCATCACGACGTTAACTAAGGACTACACCGTTATTATTAATAATTGAACCGTCACCATTTGAATCAAAATAAACCGCTAAAAAATCACCAACCGCGTTAAATGTTGCAACTGTGTTTGTACCGTCCCAAGTTCCGGCGGTTAGTGTCACAGTATGAATACCAATACTTAAGCTTTTAGCAACAAACAAGCCGGAATGATTTTTAGTTTCTGCAATAGTCGCGGCTATTGTCGTTCCGTTTATTTCTAATGATTCTTTGTTTTCTTTTACTGACCCGCTTACAGTTAACACTTGTCTTCGATTGTCTGTAATAAAGTTATATAAATTCAAAAACCATCTTTGACCTGGGTTTTCTAGCGGCGGCTCAAGTGACATCTAATTCAATGCCTTCCACTTCTATTTGTTCGTCGCCGGAATACGTTAATTTATGATTCCGCGTTTTAAATCGTCCCATACGGGTAATTTTTTGGCCGGATTTACTTAAGTCTATTGTCCGGCCTGTGTTGTAATTGTCGTTGCCTTCGTCGGAAGTTTGAACAGTCATTAACTGAGTGTTTTCTGTTGGCGTTGCAACGATTTTTAAATTGGTAGCGCGTTTATAATTTCTACGCCCAAAATCAGCAGGGCCTGTGATAATTTCCAGCTCTATATTGTTGCCGCTTGCGGGGGTTGTTGCTACGTATCCAGCTTCTACATATCCAGGCTCAACATAAGCAGACGCTTCTATGGTGTCGTAAGGTATTTTATTATCGACGATTGTTATAATATCGCCGTTTGTTAATATTCCATTACCCGCTCTTGTTGATGTGGCTTGCGTCCATCCAATCAAAGGGAACTCAACAATATCAGGCTGCATCAATTCCCATTCACCCCATGTATTGGAGCTAAGGTCATAGACAATTGACTGATAAGGCGTTACAACGCCGCCACTTATTATGTGCATTGTTAAAGCATAAAAGCCTCTTCCTCCTGAAGAAAACCCGCTACCAATAACTTTTATATCATCGTGAACAATTGCAGAAGTTAACAAAGAATCTAAATCATTATTTGATATTTTTTTAACCTGAAACCCTGACATTATCGTTACGTTAATATCGCCAGCATGATTCAGGTTGCAGAAAAAAGCGGTGTCGCCATCCGTCCACAATGTATCGGAATCAATCGCACCGATAGAATGGTCGATGTCTGTTCGCGGGCTTAATGGGGAGCCTGTAGGGTTTGTATTATCGTAAAAGAATTCAGTCGTACCCGTTCCCACCGCAACCACATGGCTAGAGTGCCTAAACATTAAAACGCCGGGGTCAGGCTTTAGCTCTGATGTGCGAAAATCCAAGCTACTCCAGCTTGTAGGGTCTTCTACAGCACTATTCCAGATAGTTCCGTCTGTAGCGTAAACGTATAGCGTCCCATTTAGTACGGCCCCACCTCTAGCAAGGTTCAAAGTGGGTGTTTGGTTTGGCGGGAAATCTACATCTGTTATGGAATTTAATGTAGTTGATGAACCGGAATTGATATACCAGCCTTCGTTATTTACGGAATCAATTAATACTAAATATTCACCAATTTCAAAAAAATCTATTCTCGACGTACCTGCTGTAAGCGTTGCGGCTAAAGGCGCTGAATGAGAGTTTTTATATACAGTATCTTCATTCACAAAATATAACGCTGATACTTTATTCCAGTAATAAATACCTCTTCCTTTCGCTTTAGATACTGCTGAACTCGCATCTTCAAACACATTCACAGCAGGACGCTGAGTTGCAAATATTCGCCCATCAGGATACTTGCTAAATACTGCATTCTTTGTAGAGCTGCTAGTTGTTTGAATAACGCCACCTGAAAACTTATCGATAGCTAATGACGTTATTACTGGAATGCGAGACACTAGTAACACTCCGGCTCTGAAGTAGGCACGTAAGGGACGCTATTTAAAATCGCTATCTTGTCCATTGCTTGCGCCTCTTCAATTAATAGCCGCTGTACGTTTAGCTCCTCATGCTCAAAATCGTCAGCACTGCGAGAGGCAACAATTTTAACCACTGATTGAGCGTGACTAGTCGGAATATCTCCGGTAGAAGTCCAGGTTACTAGCTCTTGAATTTTAAGCTCTTGATAAACTTCGTCATATACTGCGCCGATTAAATCCGAATCTTCAGTTGAGACAGTGTCATCAGACTGGATAACCTTAAGTTTAATCAAGACGCGCTTAATTAATTCAGTCTTTGTCATTGGCTTTGTCTAACTTTGCTTTTTTTGCTTTTGGCTTTACTTTTTTTGCCTCTTCAAATTCTTTAATGTTTTTCAGCTTATTAATAAAATGCAAATCTTCTACTTCACATTCGCCGCTTGAAAAGTCATAGCCAAACATAGTTAAGTCTTTAATTTCGCCTGTGTATTTAAATTTCATAGCTCACCGTAAAAAGAAGGAAGAGCCGAAGCCCTCCCATGTTAGAGGAATGATTAAACGTCAGCTACGCCTGAAGCGTAAACAGTTACAACACCCCAATCCTGAGCCGCTGTTCCAGTTTGGTCGTATTGAATCTTCTCAACACCACGCATTTCCATGAAACCAACACCGTGACGTATGCCGTAATCGTCTTCTTTGCGAACTGTTGATTTAGTGGTCATAGCCCATGCAGACGCCAGGGCCTGAGCGCCACACAAGAAGCATGGAGCCACATCAATACCAACCGCACCAACACCAGACAGAACGCCTAAGCTCTGCATTTCTCGAACGATCACGCCATCCCAGTAAAGAGATGAAGGGCCAGAGAAAAGAGGGTTATTTTTGCCGCGAATTTCAGCATCACGAAGATCACCAGAAGTTTCTAATGCACCGCGAAAATCACGGAACGCCAGAGAAGGAACGAACATCATAAAAGACTCTTCGTCTTCGTTTGATGTATAAGGACGCATACCGTCACTATTTGCAGTAACAGCCGTTTGCGCGATACGTTTTGCCAGAGAAACCATTGCAGGCGTTAGCGTGTCGTTTGTTGCGTCAATATTTAACAGAGCTGCTGAATGATCGTTAGCAGCGTTATTAGAAATAGTCGAGCCAAATAAAACACGGTCAGCATTATCCACTAACCAAGCATCTTTTTGAGCTTCTGAAGCGGTGCCGTAAGCTACGCCATTTTTTGAAGCTAGAGCCGTTTCAATGTCGTTACGTAAATAGCGCTGCTGTAGATTTTTAAGACCTACTTTGCCTGCTTCACGTAAACCGATTGGAGATTTTTGCTCTTCATCGACCTTAACAGTAAAAGCATCACGAACAATGCCAACCGAAATACGATGGCCATCATTTGGTAATGACTTCTCGCTACCCGCTAAATCAGTTGAGCCATCATTAGCACCGCCTGAATCATCAAACGCGCCAACTAATGGGATAGTGATTGCATCGCCATCTTTTTTAGTTAGATCGTGTTTAACCTGGATAATTGCATTTTCATCTTTGCCCATATAGCGTGCGTAGCGGTTGCCACGAACATACGCTTTATGCGCCTTGTTTTCCCATTGTTCTACGCTTAGGGCTGCGCTTGTAGTTGTTTCAGCCATGATTCGGCCTCCATCTTAGGGAAGGTGCGCTGTCGTCTCGACAGTGCTTACTCTTCGTTATTAATCGGGAAATATTTCGTCTAGAAGATTATTCGATACAGGGGCTTTACTTCCTGCTGTTGATCGAACGTCCACCATTGAGGGCGGAATTTCAGCAGTATTAGCCTTTGTTTCAAACGCTTTGATTTTTTCTGCATACTCTGCATCTAATTTAGCTTTGTAATCTTCAATGCTTCCAATTTCCTGCAACTGCATGTCTTTGGTTGCTGTCTGATATACAAATTCAGCAGGGTTATACTGAGTATTCATTTGCGCTAGTAAGGCCGGATTTTCTTGCAGCATCTCTCCAAAACGTTGCGCTTTTTCTTCAAAGTCATCGTATTTATCTCTAGCTATAAGCTCAGAGGTTTCATTACGAATCTGTTGACGATGTTGCGCGAGCGTTTCATCAGGATTTTCAAAAAAGTCCGGTTCTTCTTTCGGCTGTTGCGGCGTAGAATTTTTTAAATTTTCTAGCTGTTGCTTTAATTCCTTGTTTTCGCTTTTAATCCCCATAAAGGCGGACATAGGCATAGTTTCGGGCGTTTTGTCTTCTGGTTTAGCTTCATCTTCAGGAGCCGTAGGCGCTTCCTCTTCTTTGTCTACCGTTTCAGTTTTAGGCGTTTCTTCTTCCTCAGTTACCACGTCTTCAGTGGTTTCTTCGTTAGTTTCTTCACCTAATTCGTCATTTAAAAATTCTTCTAATTCATCAGTCATTTTCTCACCCTTATCTACCGTAAACCCGTAGGCGGTTATCTCCCGATTTCACCGGAGGCGTGTTGCGTTTATTACGCGCATAAAAAAAGCCGCAATTAAGCGACTTCTTAAATTAATACCCTACTGAAAGGGCTGTCCTATTCAAACGGACTTCATGTCATCACGACAATTTATTTAAACACCATGCCCACCGATTCAACGGCTATTTCGTTTTCTATTTCCTGGGCTTCGGTTTCAATTGCGATCTGCTTTGTTCTTGCTTCCTTTTCTCTAGTCGAGGCTTTATCAAGGTTAATCTTGGCCTCTTTCCCTTTTAGCTCTAACTCAGTTACTAATTGTTTAATCTGGTTTTGTTGGTCAATAACTTTCTGCTGTAAAGCTTGCTGCTCTTCGTCACCGCCGTTCATGTCTTCAAGTATTTGATCTTTGTTTCTGATCGTTGACATTTGCAGGATATGCTTGAACTTAACCTCTTCCGGGTAGCTTGGCGCGATTCTTACCAGCTCTTCAAACTGTTCAGCCTGAATATTTGCAACGTCCGGCGCATCTTCAATAATAATATCGACGTTAACCTGAGCAGGCGCGTTTCTAACTTCTACCACCTGGTTAAGTCGTGGGTCACCTTGATACTGAGCAATAACTTTCTGCCCTTCTTCCTGTCCTAGTTTCTCAATCACTAAATCCGCATTTGTCATTGGCTTATTTAATTCTGAGAATTTAACGTTCTTTTCATCGTCAGTTATTCTGATAAATTTACGACCTGTCCATGATTGTTTTATTCTGTTAAATATCTGCTTATAAACCAGCTTAGAAACTTGTCTATGCGTATCTAATAACGGGCCTAACTCGATAAGGTTTGAATTCTGCGAAATCTCTTTACTACGACCTGAAGCGGTTGAGCCTACAACGTCCCCTTGCCCCATACCTTCAATCGAGCCTAGTGCATCTTGAAGTAGGTTAAATTGGCCTATTGCCATGTCGCCAGTAGGAAGAACACCAAAATCTTGCCCTAATTGGGCGTTGCCTTGCAACTCAAGATGCCCATCAGGTTTAGCCATTTCAGTTTTGGCTTTATTTACATTTTCAACGGCTTTTTGATTGCCATATGTTTGACGCTGTGAAAGTAAATGCAAATATTTAGATCGACGCTTATTAATTTCATCCTGTGCAGAAATCATCTGTCTAACAATGCCGTAACGGTCGTTATCCTGATCTATAAACGCACCACCCGCTACAATATTGCTTTCTGGTTGTCCATACTCGTCAAGAAAACGCGAAGACTCTGCTTTAAATAACATTCCTTCTTTAGTAAATAACCCTCTATGCCAAACGCCAGCCTCTAAGAAATCCAGTAATATAATCATTACCCGCTTACGATTTGAATCAATCCATATAGCATTATTAGGCTTATCGTCAAAAGATGAATTAGTTTGTGTTGGGGTAACATTTAAAACCTCTTCTTTACCCTTAAACATCTGTTTAGCGTCTTCTATGTCCATCCATGTGATAACACCAAGATACTTCGAATCTCTAAAGTATCTATCTGTTGAATGAGGGTCATATATAAACCGATTATGCGGGATATGTTTGGGCATAATCTGAGATTCGCCGCCCATTTCTCCCTCGTCGATCATGTACGCTTCGATACCTTCAACACATAAATAATCAAACGATTCTGAACGCTCCATGTCCCAGTCGTTGTTATCGCAAACAAAGCGAATAGCATCAGTGAAAACCTGTGCTGATTCGTCGTCATCTGGTGTGCGTGGGAATGCTTTAGGGTCTGTACGCGTTTGACGCTCAACACCTAATAAATAATCAACTTTGCGCTTAATGCGGTTGTCAGTTACTACAGGCTGTTTTCGCTTTCTAAGAGTCGCAACTTCTTCCGCTGTATGTTGTATCCCGTTGTAATAATCTCGACGTGTGCGAGCTTCTGAATGGCCCAACAAGGTATGCTCGAAGAACGTTTCCACATACTGGACAAGCTTAGTGTGAATATCATTCATACAGTTTTCCAGTCATCGCCTTCGTCGTTGTCAAAATCATCATAATCGTCGTGTTTTTCTTCTTTCGGTTTGTCCGGTGGTGATATTTCGTAAACCTTGTCTATCAATCGGCCCATTAATCCGCATACATCAACTTTGTCGTCAAAAGCGCCAGCTGGGAATTTTACTAACTGCCTTATTAATTCATCGCCCCAATCACAAATGGGGATATAAACCATTCCTAGTTTTGCCATTGCTTGAAAAGATCGCGCATTGGCCGCCTTGTCTCCAACGTGTGACATTGGCTCAAGGTCAATAAATATTTTTCTTTTTAAACTTCGCTTGTTAAGCCAGGGTGAAACTGATTTTTTAATCTGGCCTACTTCAGCACCCCAAATAACAGGGTTATGTTTTTTAGTTAAATCGAGCAAGTCATCAACCCACTCGTCAGACTCTACTTGTCCAGAAATCCAATCAATCATATAAAGATTACTTTCAGGACATAAACCTGCTACGCCTTGCTCTGTATAATCTCCACCGTCATCAGTAACCGCATAATCACTAGCGCCAAACTTTGTAATATATTTAGGGTGATCGCCTAACGGATAACGATTAAACCAATCGCGCTTAAAGTAAGTCCCTTCGTCTGCTGTTGGCGTTTGCTGGTATAAGGCGCTCCATGTTCTGGAGTCACTTTTCTGAACCGCTGCTTTTGTTTCTTTCCAGTATTCAGGGGTAAACCATTTAGGCCACAACCATTCGCCAGGCTTTCTACCTAACGGGTCATTTTTGCCTTCTTTAGCTTCAGCCTGCAGGCAGATAACATGCCATTCCTTGCCTTCTTTTCCTGTAAATATACCGCTCTCACCATTCCAATCATCAGGCAATATTCTTCCTGACAAATCGTCATCAACCCATCGAGTCTGTATAATCACTTGTGCCGCTGTGGGCTTTAAACGAGTTAAAAAGTCTGAGTTATACCAGTTCCAAGTGTCTTGTTTTACTGTGTCACTATCAGCTTCTTTTCTGCCCTTAACAGGGTCATCAATTAGCCCTAAATCACCACGCCTACCAGTAACACCACCGCCAACACCTACAGCAAAATAAGTGCCGCCTTCTTCAGTTTCCCATTCGCCCTTTGCTTGCGAATCTTGAGTTAAAACTAAATCAGGAAATAATTTATGACTTTCATTTGATGCAACTAAATTCCGAACTTTGCGCCCGAATGCTGTTGCTAGTTTTTCGCCATAAGAAGCACATATAATATTTTTCTTTCCAAGCCTGCCTAAGTAATAAGCGGGAAACCTTACGCTTGCATAAGTTGACTTTGCCGAACCTGGAGGCATGAAAATCATAAGATTTCTAATGCCGTTTTCTAGCCCTAACTGATGATCTACAACCCTGTCTAATGCTTCACATAATATTTTATGATGTGTATCTGGCGGTTCATCAGAAGCCACGTACTCACAATAACTAGTGTAATTTTTCCGAGCTATCCGCCTGTTTAGAAGTTCCCGCGCTGCTACCTGCGGCGATACGTTCGAGTTCTCCGTCTGACATTGTTCGCTCATCTTTAATAACTACCGTTGATTTCTCACTAAACGCTTGAACATCTATATGTTTTCCAATCATTTCAATTCGTTTAACTCTGTCTGATAACCTGACTTTCATTAGATAACCATCAGGAACCTTTTCACCGTCGATATATTCAAACTGTTGCTGACTCTCTAAGCCTGCGACTAAACCTTGTCGCCAAATCTTAGGCCACTCATGAACGGGCTTTAATCCACCTGTTTCAGTGTATAAATCTGCAATGTCTGCTGTAGCTTCATCTACTAAGCGTTTAAGCAGCCATTTAGCATCTATTTCAAGCTCTTCTGTGCGCTTAGTCATTGCTTTGGCTATTGCATCGGCAATAAGTGGTTTTGAGAGGTTTTCAGAGCCTATTTTTTGTGCAGTGTTTTCGCTATATCCGGCCCTAATTGCGGCTTGAGTTGCATTCAAATCGATAAGGTATTCTTTAACAAACAAAGCTTGTTTATCTGTTAGTTTGTCCTTACTCATAATCCCTCAAATAATCATCATTCTCTAATATAGTTAAAATAATAATTCTCTCGTCTGTTTGTCCGTCTGATGTGGTGATTTTGTTTACTACTCGATGAGTGCCAACGCCGCCGGATAATGTCGCTGAAGCTGTTAATGTTGTATTTGCTTCGCCTGCTATAGTTATATTGTCTTCACTTGTCCAGGTGCTTGTGCTGATTGTATTAGTATCAATTTGCGGCCCCCAGTTAACGGAATAAGTTAATACTGCGTTTTCGTTCTGTACGGCCTTTAACCTGTCTTGTGATAAAGCCTGTAATGTTCTATCGAATTTCATTTTCTTCTCTTTTAACAGGCATTAAAACCCCCTTTCGGGGTTATAGGTTTACTGGGTGGAATGGGCCATAGAATGACTGAACAGGGCCTAAGTCCGTGTCAATATTAGAATAAGGCTCTCCGTTAATATCTACCGGATTTGGGCCTGTTCCCCAATAAGCGCCGCCTTTCCCAATCATTGAAGAGTCATTCGCTATCATTAGATTCCACAATGTGTCGTCACTTACATTATCTAAATCAGCTAAGGGGTCACTCAATAATGGTAAGAAGCTTCCACCCGCTCCCATTTCGGCAAGTGTATTTGTTGTGCTAGTGCTTAATGATGCGGGTATTGAATTTGCGCCTGTGGTTGTCCAAACTGGGCTACCCCCTAGAGAATAATCCAAAGGCGTAGCTGCTGCACTTGCAGGCCAGTCAACGTACCAAAAATTATAATCCTCATTTACCGTTATTCCTGCGGCTTCTGCTGTATCCAAAACACCAGACGTTAACTTATAACCAATATTGTTATAAACATTTAATGTTGCTGTGCTTGCTGTTGCTGTTAATGCGAATATATGTGATTTAATAGCTATATTGTTATAACAACTTAAGTTAGCAGCCGCGTTAGTGACTGTTGCTAATCTATGACCAGTAAAGAAACCTATGCAGTTTCTAACAACCAAAGCGCCTACTGCTGTTGACGCTGCCATTTGATCGTCGGCATATCTTGATACGCAGTTTTCAACTATCCACGTTCCGCTTGCGCCTCTTGCGCTTACTGGATAACCATTGCAATATTTAAACATAAAGCCTGTGAATAATTGGTCAGTGTGGTTTCCGTCAAAAGCAAAATTATTCTGAGAACATATAACCGTGTGATCTAATGGCGTTAGATCATCAAAACGAACGTGTACCGTATTGAAGGCTATTTCTGCATTTGAGCCGTAACCTAACTGGCCATTCGTTAAACTGCCTACAGTTCCGCGCTGATAATCATCGTCTTCTGAAGATCGCTCATAATAATGACCGTCCACGGTTGACGAATCTGGCGTTGAAATTAACGGGTCAGTTGCGCCTGCCCCAGTGAAATAAAACTCATTGGTTCCTGCTGGACTTAAATGCCATTCGCCACCAGCTATAGAGCTTAAATCTATCCCGCAATTTATCTCGCATTTATTCCCGCGCCATATAACCGGATTAGCTGCTGTCCCATTGCCTTTTGTAGCGATAAGCGCTGACCTTATATATGGGCCTGAACCTTCGGCAAAATCTACTATCTCTCCAGCACTTAAAGAGCCACCACCAATACTAGAAGGGTCTGTATAAGCATCTTCAGGGCTTGAGCCATCGTTTGCGCCTGTTGCCCTGTCATCTATGTATGTAATATCTCCGATAGCCATAATTAAGCGCCCTGTATTATGTTAACAACTTGCACATCTGCTGCCACTGTATTTGCTACCGCGTAATGTGTTGCTTCTTCTGGGATACCTAAGACTTGAAGGCATTGGCTAGCATTATCAGCTTGAGCAGGTATTAAAATTCCTGTCGTTGCTGCTGCTGTAACTATTGTTAGATTTGCCTGTGCATCTGCTGCGCTTGCGCCAAAAGCAAAACGTATAGATTCAGTAGTTGCGCCTTGATTGTAAATCCGAACACGACCCGCGCCAGAAGCAATAGCCACCGCCTGCGCGGTTCCGTCCATAGTTAAATCAGCGTCATAGCTTGAAGGCTTAAATCCATCTGCCACATGAGCAGAACTTCCAGCAACCCTTTGACGAAGCGTGACGCCTGGAGCATCCGAACCTCTATGAAATGGTATAAATCCGCTACTCATAATCTCGTCCTCGCTGTCATCTCGACAGTGAATTTTTTGCAATAAAAAACCCCGCACTTAAAAAGTAACGAGGCTATGAATTTGAACCGGACTCGAACCGGAAAAACGGGGCGCTTAATCCCGCCGACTCCTTGTCTGTGTTTTTTTGACTTACTTTATTTCTGACATAAAAAAAGCCCTGCCTGTTAAGGAAGAGCTTTTTATTTCGTGGTTAAAAATACCACTTAAACATAATTAGACCTTATTTTTCCCCGTATTGGAAGTATTATTTCATCTTTTTTTAAATTTTCTTTTATCTCGATTAATTTATTGTTTATGCTTCTGTGGATGGCTCCGCAAATATGATATTCACGGCTATTTAATTTTTCTAATTTTACATAACGCTTATAAATTATCTTCTTATGCTTATTTGATAAATCTTTATAGATTATATGAAAAGCTGTGACTCTTCCTGTTGTAAACATCTCAGGACATTTAGAGCCAGGCACTTGAGAGCCGCCCTCATTAATTCGAGCAATAGATGAGGCGTTAGGATAATTTAAGCATGATCTTTCCATTATGGTTTGTATATCATGCGCCCAATCTTCTGCTAAATGGTCTATATGTTTTAACATGATTCTAGCTCCCAATACTTACAATACTTCTTACCCTTATCTGGCGAATGCCCTTCCCCGCAAATTCTTTTCTCAAAACAGATAACGGCTAAGTCTCGATGCTCACAAACTAAACAGCCTTCCTGAACTTTAAGCCTCCCCTTCTCTTCATTAAGTGCCACCCTTTCAGGGTCTGAGTAGTAGCTCATGCTAGTTTCGGTCATTTATCACCTGTGTTTGTGGTAGCCCTAAATACCTTTTAATCGTATCCCTTGCTTGCATCCAGTTATAACAAACAGCGATCTCATAGCCCTGTTTTTCCATTTTTAATAACCAGTCTTCTTGCGTGTCGGTTAACTTTCCCAGTGCTGATTTCATCTCAAGCCATAAACCTATATAGCCACCATGTGCCAGAGGTAGAAACAAATCAGATACGCCCGCTTTAACGCCTTGTGACTTTAATCTTTTGGCCTCTTTTGGGTTTCGCCTGCCTCCGTTTGGAATTGCGAATAAATACGCCCCTATGCTTTCCCTGTTTTGCTTTGTTGCGTTAGCCCATTGAATTAAAGCCTTTTGCTCGTCGTCTTCTTTGTGAGAATTTGCCATTACTTCATAAACTCCCGAATTTCTTCAAAGTTGTCCCGCCAAAATTGCATCAATAAATCAACCTGAGAGCCGTACATAGCTTCCCAAATATTTATAGGGGTGTTGTGAAAGTCTGTATGCTCTTGTCTTGTGAGTGGAATCACAGCCCAATCAGGGGCTTTAGTTCCGCCGGTTAACCCATGACCCATAATGTGGTGAGGGTCGTCTGCTGGCATACCTGAAATAATGCTGTATTGAGTTTTAACCCAATCAGTATATTTTTTGTTCCGCCAGTTATTTTGCTTTTGGAACATTGCTTAATAACTCTGGGTTTTCGTGTATGTTTCCGATTACTTCAACAAACTTAGGGCAATTAAACTGCATAAGTGCGAAGTCACAAGCGGATACACCAACGACAAACCCACCTTCAAAGTATTTAACCTCTCCGAATATTGCTGATTGCTTTGAGTGATTTACAATATCCCCCTCATATATCTCAGTACCGTTCTTGTCTTTGAGTCCTGTGTATTGCCGTTTCACTAACTCGACATAATTGCGCATTAAAGGGCTGTCTGATGTTTCATCAAAATGATCGCCTTGTATTAATTTATCTAGCGTATAACACCTATTAAACATTCGACCTGTTTTTGTATCCTTCCATATCACATTAAATTTAATCTCTCTCATTACTTAGCCTCCATCCAATGATTTCTAAACCCTTTAAACCAAGCCCATGTATAAAAAACACAGAGGATAAATATTCCCCATTGCTCCGCGCTATAGGCTGAATAAAACCAGAAAGGTTGACCGACTAAACCAAATAAACAGGCGTACTTTCTCCAGTTTTCTCTATGGTCTTGAGTTAGCCAGATTGCGACTACTCCTGTAATTGCTATTGCTATTTGTTCCATTACTTAATCCCCATAGATTCAAAATATTCATTGTCACGATTAGGCCACGGAATATGCACTCCGAATTTCTCTGAAATATGCCGGTCTAAAACCTGATAAATCTCGCTAGGGTCTTTTGTGTCCATTTCGGCTGTGGATTCTTTGTCTAGCATGACTTCTTGAATCGGCTTCCATAAATGCTTTTTAACGCTTTCTTTTGTCCACGGAATATCAATGCCGGGCTTTAACACTTTTTTCATGTCTAGCCCTGCCTCGTTTAGAGATTCGGCTAATAATTCACAGTATTTGTGAAGTGATTTGTTTTGTTTAATAGTTCGCTTATCAGTCATTTATTCACCCCTTCAATCTCAAATATTTGATTACCATTTGCGTACTTTTCAGCCGCTTCCATTGAATCAAATACAGGTAAGCAACCGATCATCCCATCGGCAAAGCACATTGTTATCTCTTGCTCTAATGGAGGATGACAATTACTTACTGAAATTTTTTGTTTTGTACTGAGCGCTAAAACTACATACCCTTTCATTTCTTCACCCCGCACCGATGAAACAAAGAAGCCCTTGCAGTCTCTAAACAATGCTCGCATATGGTTGTATGCTCTTTTGTTAGCTTTCTGTCGCAGCCTGGCTCTGAGCAGGTTTTTTGCTTTTCTGGTTTTTGCTCTGTCATTGCATCGCCTCAAACATATCTATTTGATCTTCTTTAACCTGGTTATCACTAAATGCTGAATTAAATAAATGCTCGCCTATAGCCGGGTGTACGCAATTCCTTAAAATCTGAGTCGGGCAATGATTGCCTTCATAGTAAATATTCTTTTCGTAGTGAATTCCTAGCCAGTCCATTAATTCTTGTTTTGCGCTTAGGTTTTGCTTATTTATAAAATTCTTAAATTTTGGTTCTTCAATTTCATCAAAATCAAAGTTAGCCCAAAACATATGACGCCCTATAGCTTTTGGTTTAATTAATGGCTCGTAATATGGCTTTACGTTTTCAACCACCCATAGGCCGTCGAAGTTGTGCTGCAAAAACAATATTTCTTCATAAAGCTTCATATCTGCATAGCGAGGCTTTCTGTTTCTGCCTGATCTAATCATTCTCGAATGACTTTGGCATGGTGGGCTAGACCATATAAAATCAAACTCTTGATAGTGGTCTAATAAATACTGGTGGGCATCAGCTACGATGACCGTATCGTTAGGGTGCAAAAGCTTATAAACATCAGCTATGTCTTGAGTGTATTCAACGGCGGTCACTTCTACCCCCCCCATAGCTTTCTATTCCCGCCAAGCCCTGCATATAAATTCAATACCTTCATTTACACCACCCAAATGCTTTGATAATTGATAACCGCCTTTCGGCCTGCCACTCAAACTTAAATATGTGATTGTCAACTTTGGAACCGTCCGGCCTTTCGATCACATACCCGCCTTTTACTGGTTTTGTTTTGTAAGCTGCTTTTATGCACATGCAAAACAATTATCATCTGCAATCTGCTTAGACTGCTTTGCTTCAAGCTTTAGTCGTTGCTTGACTCTTCGGGCGCATTCTTGCTTTCCTTGGTGCGGCATATATTTTGAATTTTTCATTTTTATTAACTCTGTTATATCTCTGAGGCATGAATATTTTCTTTTGCTTTTTTTAATATATGGATTAAGGGTAATAACTCGACTTGATTTTTTAGTTGTCGGTTGAAGGCTAGGTAATTTTGGATTAAATACTTGAGTCATGCCCAATACTGCCGCCATCATTAATGCGTTTTTTTTCATTTCTCTATCTCCTAAATTACAATTTTTAATGCTTCGACTTTCTCACCTGAATGCTGGCACTTTCGTTTGAAAGCAAATTTCACCAAATGAAAATCATTTATTAGCTCGTAAATCCTTCTGCACATAGTTCCGCATCTAATTCCCGTTTTATGCTCAAGCTCTTGGCGTGTGTAGCCTTTCGTTCTCCGGCGGCTCATTGCCTGCAAAATCTTTTTATGCTGCTTAGTTAGTTCCACGTTTCACCTCCGTAGTTGAGATAACTTTTACTTCACCAAATAGCTTTTTAAAATCGTCTACTATTGAAGCTGTAACAGGCATTCTTTTTCGGTTTTCTTCTTTTTGCTTTTCACGATCTACCATAACGGCATATGTCTCCCTTGCTGTCGGGTGTACATGCCCGATTCATGGAAATAAAGCCCTATAATTCCTTCCCAGTCTCCGTGTCTTTGCTTGTCGCAAACTATGAAAGCATCATGCTTTTTCAGAAGATCATAATTCTCACCATCAACACGAATATCTAATTCTTTTTTCTTATTTCGTTTAACCGTCAAAACATTGTCAGGAATATTCGATAATGCAGCCGAACCGCTAATATCAAATTTGCCTATGTTCGCGTGTTCATCTGCTTGTTTTTTGGAGTGCGTGACTAGGTGAATATGCAAGCCTGTATCTTTGGCTATATTTTGAAGTGAGTTTATAAAAGCTTTTTCGCCTGCATAATCACCTTCTAAAATTCCGCATTTCATTAGCGAGTCAATGACAAGGTGATCTATTTTTAATTCTTCTCTGACATAACGCGCCATAGCTTTTACGCGCTCCGGCTTCATGTCTCCGGTTTCGGTGTACAGCCACAGCTTTAAATTTGCTTTAGTGAAAAATTCCTCTACCGCTTTTTCTTTTAGCTCGTGCTTCTTAATCCCGAAACTTTGAGAAACCATACGAACTATTGTTTCTTCCGGTTTTAATTCCAGCGAGGCTATTGCCACCCTTGCGCCTTGCTTCATAAATCCGATCATTACCTGATTTAATAACAAGCTTTTACCGTGTCCATTTATGCCGTTCCAGACTGAAAGCTCGCCAGGTCGAAACTGTATTTTTTCGTCAAAGTCAGACCACGGAAGATTTAAACCAAATACTTGATTATCCCCGTAGAGAAAATCTAAAACGTTTTCCCTCATATTTGCGATAGGTGCAATTTGATCGTTGAAATCATTGGTTTCGTATTTATCAATTTCAGCTGAATCAATCATCATCCGATCAATATCAGCAAAAATCTTGTCTTCTCGTGATAGTTGGGCGTTCATGAAATCACCCCTAGCTTGCGACCTGTTTCAAGTCTGTGCATTGCCAGCTCCACCCGATTCATGGTGATAGGGTCAAGATGCAGGCCGTTAGATTTAACCTTTCGCGCTAAGTCGATATAAAACTTTTCACCTTCAAAATCTTGTTTCTGTGGAATTGGTTTTGATCTTGTGTCGTCGGGGAATAAATCACCTAACTCAAGGCCAACGCTTTCAACAACGTCAGCGACTTCACAGCCAGCATGACAGTGAATTAACACTCTGCCATCGGTTGCCTCTTTGATGGACAGTGACGGGCTTCTGTCTTCGTGTGCGGGGCATTTTGCTTGATAACGTCCGTTAGAACCTCGCAGACCGTCAAGACGTTGAATAAAAATATCTATGGGATTCATTCGGCTAAGTCCTCCTGAGAAAAACTTGATTTGCTTCCGTCTAATTCATCGTTCCAGCGTTTTTGATTTAACCAAGTCGCAGGGTTTGGGATATATTGCGAGTCATTCCACGTTATGGATTGAGACTTAACCGCTTTAATAATTTTTGCATATAGAATTTCGTCAACGGGTAATTTATAAAATGATTTTTCTGCTGGGTCTTTCCCAACTTTTTTAGGCCAGACTGACCAAAACTGATTAAACATTTTTTCTTTTATTTCTTTTACTCTTCTCTTCTCTTCTCTGGTAGACGTATCAGTAGACGGTGCAGCGTCTACAGTTTTTTTCCTCCAATTTGCCTGCCTTTTATTCTTTAAACCCCGCTCCTTCGCGGTTTGTCCGTTATGCCTTTCAAAGTTTGGAATTATTACTTTTTCGTTTTCTTCATCAATTTCTAACCAATTAACTGAAACAAGTGATGCAGCAAACCCATCACAATCTACAAGCATGTCAACATCACGGCCTACAACACCGTCTACAACACCGTCTACAGAATTTGCATCAAGCCACATCCAAAAACGCATTACTTTTCCAAAGGCTTCATCTTTAGAAATATGGCTTAAACGCGCTATTCTCAAAATCTCTGGCTTATCAGGTGTAGATTTTTCGATTTTTATCCAGTCACCGGCCATTACTGTTACCCCATTACCCGCCCGAATTGCTTCATTTCCATTTTGTTAACTTGCTCAATTGATCGTCCGTTGATTAAAATTGTTGCGGTTTCATTAAATTGTTTTCTATGGTCTTTCAGGTCTTCGTCTTCTGCTGCATCCATTAAAAAATTTATTAAATGCTCGCGCTTTTTGTCTGATAATTTCATGAAACCGCCTTTAAAGTTGTTTTCTCTATCTGGTGTGAAAGCTTCTGAATTGTTTTTGAAGCTTCTATAAATTGACGTTGAAGCTCTGCCATTTCGTCTTTTGGTTCAATTGGGATTAACTTGTAACCACAGTCGCCAGCGTAATAATCTGCGATTGAATGACAGCCGATTTTCTTAGCTTCACGGCTTAAAAATAAAACCTGTTCAGGGTCTAATTTTTCGTTTCTTGTTACGTTCAAGCAGTTATTTAAAAGCTCCCCTGCTTTGTCGGGTGATTTGTCAGGCCAAAGAGTTGAGCCGACTTTTTTAGCGCCTCCAAGCGCCTGTATTGCCGTTCTAATGGCTTCATAGATGTCTTCGTGATAAAGGGGTAACTGTTCCACCATGTCGCTCCAGATTGCTTGTATTCACTTGTAAAGGCTTATTGAGGCCAAATAAAAGCCAGACGACGAATCGACTGGTTTAGTTTTATAAATCGTAAGGTTCTAATTTTGGCTTAAGTATTCCGCCAGATAATCTTTCAACTTGTTCAGCTCTATCGGTAGGTAGGTAATGAATCCAATTTCTAATAGAAACAGTGCAAACACCAATTTTTATAGCGGCTTGCTCTCTACTGCCAAAAAAGCCAATAACCTCTGTGACTCTCAGGTATTTCTTTGTAGGTGGTACGCTGTATTTAATTACGGAGGGAATAGCCTTTCCCCTCAGACTGTTACATCTGCGACAAACCGGCTCAACATCAAGAGGCTTGTTGTAGTCCCTATGATCGTAAGCTTCCGCCTGTTTATCGCAATCGGCACACTTAAATTCACTAGGCTTTGGGAGCAGTCCATGTCTTACATGACAAGAAACAATCGAATGGGCGTTTCTAGCGCCAGATTCAAAAATGTTTCTTCTGTATTTTTCGAATCGCTCACTATTCATGTTTATGCAGCCTTAAGGTCTAAAAGTTCTTCACGGGTTACTTCCCCGTTAGTGGCTTTTTCGATCTTTACTGAATATGAGGTTTCACCAGTCCATTCAGTGCGAGGCAAGCGGCCTGCTTTCTCCCACTTTTTAACGGCTTGATAAGACAGGCCACAGGTATTCGCCAGATCGTATAGACCGACAATTTCAATTGCTTTGGTAATTAGATTTTGTGTTTTCATGATTTGATTATAACTATTGGTTGGATTAATGCAAGCGCAATTCCAACTAAATGTTGGATTCATTGAGTTCATAATATGAAAATGAGATATTTAGAATTTGCAGAACGCTTTAAAAAAGCATGTATAGATGCTGATATGCCAAAGCCAGCCGTTGCTTTAGGCAAGATACTGGGTGTTAGCAGTACTATGGTTTATAACTATAGGAATGGCGAAAAACTACCAAGCACCGACACCCTGGCTAAGATAGCCACATTATTGAACGTGTCTATTGACTGGCTAATCAACGGTAGAGAGCCTTTTACAGCAGAAGAAATACGGCTTATAGAGCTATATAGAGAGTCAAGCAACTCAGCAAAACGCATAATTACAGGTACAGCAGAGGCCGCCGCGCCAGAGTACACAACTGAAGAAAATACAAAGGCTAATTAATGCTATCTTAAAGCGGTCATTAATTGATTTAATCAAAAACACGCCCCTATCAATGGGGCTTTTTATTGCCTGAAACAAAAATAAATTCATTTCTAACCACCTGAAAACTAACCAATTGTTAAATTATTTCAATAAATCCAACTATTGGTTATAGACACGAATCCAACTATTGGTTATACTTATCTCAAGTTAAAGCAAAACACAAAAACAGCAGGAGTCAGAAATGGAAATATTCAACAGCGTAGATATTAAGAAAAATCTGCAAGAACTTAGCTTATATCCTGAGTTGTACCGCGACCAAATCAAAAGCGATTATCAGGACGAAACAAAATACACAGTTGATGCAGATCAAGAAGTTTTAGACAAGCTTTGCTCTAGCACTAATGAGCTTTGGTCATTAATGACTGACTTTGTAATGGATGAAAACGAAACGGAATTTTATCAGCTTATGAAAATGGCGATTAACTCAAATGATGAGCTAGAAATTGGCCGATTATTTAAAAAGATTCATAACGCCGGCCTTGTTTCTTATATCTCACTTAATCGGGAGGGTTAGGAATGCCAATCGGAGCAGAATATTTAATAGACGGTTTATTTTACAAAATAGGCCGTAATCACTTTGCTTTTTATCACAATGGAATTGAGTGGTTAAAGTCGTTTAGATCAAACAATGACGTTACAAAGTTTGAAGGTACTAGCAAGGATTTGGCTGCAATGGGGGCGAAATCACGAACAGAGAAAGAGCTAAAGAGTTAGCACCGATTATTCAGGCATTTGGTGAAGGCAAATTTATTCAATTTAGAGAAATTGGCACGCATGAAGACTGGTCTGCTTGTGGGGACGCAGAATCAGTTTATGAATTTAGCGATCATTATGAATACCGCATAAAGCCAGAGCCAGAGGTTATTTATGTGAATTGCCTAAAGAATGAAGATATACAGCCTTATGCATACAGATTAAGTGAAACTGCTTTTAATGCCCATTCTGGTGATGAATCACATTACAAATACATAGCTAAAGAATTCATAGAGGTAATCAAGTAATGAAAGACGCACTACTAACAATTTTACCCTTCGCTTACCTGCTGTTTGTTTACCTTTTAGGTTGCTTTATGGCCGGAGCAACTAAACCAATGGCAACACGTAAGCCGCGCAAAAGCTTGTTTAAGTTTTTGTTTGAGAAAAATCCGCAAATTTAATTGGAGTCGAGAAGATGGAAGCGAAAAATTTAGTAAAGAATGAAAATAGCACCGTTCTTGCAAAGCAAGAAGTTACACCTATGGCAATGCTTCAAACGGCAATGGAGCAAGGCGCTGATTTAGATAAGATGCAAAAACTAATGGATTTACAGGAAAGATGGGAGGCCGGACAAGCTAAAAAATCTTACATTTCTGCAATGACAAAGTTTCGTGAAGATTGTCCAGATATATCTAAAACTCGCAAGGGTCATAACTGCAAATACGCTGGCCTAGCTGAAACCATCCAGCAAATCAAAATGACTCTATCAGATCACGGGTTGTCACACTCATGGAAAACAGAGCAAATCGACAAAGAAACAAAAGTGATTTGCACAGTAACCCACATAGATGGACATGCTGAAAGCACATCATTATCAGCAGCAGCAGAGACAAGCGGGAGTAAAAATAGCATTCAAGCTATTGGCTCAACTATCTCGTATTTAGAACGTTACACCTTGTTTGCAATTTTAGGGCTGGCTTCTAGCGATATGGACACGGATGGAAACATTCAGAATCCTATTAAATACATTTCTGATGAACAGGCCGCAAATATTCAAGCTTTAGCCGACGAGGTAAACGCAAATATGCCGAACTTCTTTAAATATCTACAGGTTAAATCTATTGAAACAATCCGAGATACAGAATACAGCCGTGCTATTAAATTGCTAGAAATGAAGCGAGGCAAATAATGGAAAATTCAGCAGAAATAATACAAGGCTCTGATGATTGGTTTAATGCCAGGTTAGGAAAAATTACCGCCTCTCGCGTTGCTGATGTAATCGCTAAAACTAAATCAGGTTATTCAGCATCAAGAGCTAATTACATGGCTCAATTAATCGCTGAAACCTTAACAGGAAACAAAGCTGATAGTTTTAGTAGTGCCGCCATGCAATGGGGCACAGAGACTGAGCCTCAAGCCCGTAACGCTTATCAATTCCTAACAGATAGCGAAGTACTAGAGATTGGTTTTGTAGATCATCCAACGGTCATTATGGCAGGCGCTTCGCCTGATGGAATTATTAGTGATGATGGTCTTGTAGAAATCAAATGCCCCAACACGGCAACACACATTGATACGCTTCTTAAAAAGAAAGTGCCGAATAAATACATAACTCAAATGCAGTGGCAAATGGCCTGCACTAATCGCCAGTGGTGTGACTTTGTAAGTTTTGACCCCCGTATGCCGGACGATCTAAATATTTGGATTAAACGGGTTGAACGTGATGAAGATTTTATATCAGAAATAACAACCGAAATTAATTCATTTAGAAAAGAAATGAATGCAAAGATCGACAAACTAAACGATCTTTAAACCGAGTGCAATGACTCCGCACGTATTGCCGCCCTACCCCCAATTGGGCGGCTCTTTTTAAGAGATTATGAGCATGTATAGAAGAAAAGCAGGCAATAGCTTTATAAAGGCTGGCAAGTGTCAGACAGACAAAATGTATGCGCTTATATCAAGCATAACTTGCGAGTTTAATTCTAACTATATATCGAGCAAATGTGACGTATCAAAAAACAGAGCATCAGATTTTTTAAGGGTTTTGTACGCAAAAGGCGTAATACACAAAACGGGTCGAATAGGTAGATACGGATTAATTTATTACAAGTTTGGTAAGAATAAAACAGAATCAAAAATAAATGACAGATTTATTTATTCACGTCTTGTTATGCAGTGCGGGTAAATGCAGCTTGTAATTGAGCTATCGATTTATTTAGGCCTACTGGCCGTATGTGCGCCAGTGGTTATTGTTTATTGGTGAGGGATGGTTATGGAATATATCTTAACAGAAGAAGAATACGACAATTTAAAACAAGCTTCTAAGCAAGCTAAATTAAGACCCGAGGAAACTATTAATGCACTATGCAAGGAGGTTGCGACTTGGAAACAGATTAAGATTGAAGGCCTTAATTATCTGGCTTCTTATGGATGCATTCAAAACGATATAAACAATCCAGAAGTGTGTGATGAATGCCCAGTAGAAAGTATTTGCACATATCAGCATAAAGAATTTAGCCAGTAACCCATAACCAGAGGAATAGAGAATGTACTACAAAGAAAAATTAATAAACGGCGTTCTTATGTTTCAGTCAAAGCCTAATGGCGAATGGAGACAATGCAGTATTGAGAAAATGAGCACTAGAATTATTGAGCTAGAAAAAGAAAACAACCGATTAAAGAAAGATATTAAAGACTGGGAAAATGATTGCTTAGTTTAACCCCATTAACCGGACAATAGAATGAAGATGAGGATAAGACTATGCCAGATATTTATTACAGTACAGATGAAGAAATTTTCAATACAGAAGATATGCGAGAAGCGGCTGACAGCGTGTTTGATTATGTAGATGTAAAGGTAGGCGATATTAGAGTTATTCATTCAGGCGAAGCCGTTAAATTTAGCGCGTCTAGCTTTGTTAGAGAAATGACTGAAGACATGGGTGAGCGTGCTTATGACGAGGTTGGCGAACACGCTATAGACTGGCCTGATTGTAATAAAAAACAGCAAGACGAGCTTGAAAGCACGGTGAATCAAGCAGTAGATAGCTGGGCTAATAAATATAATTTACACCCTAGATTTTGGGGTATAAAAAACATAAAAGAAATTAAATTAAAGTTTGTTGGTGGCGACGATGATTTTTATGAGGTTATTTCTTAACAAGCCATTAAAGACTGTTTAACAATAGAGGATAAGTGATGGGTTTACTTTCAATTATTATTTATGAGGTGTGGGTGTGAATGAAAAAAATATGATAGCTATGCTAGAAAATGATCTAGCTTGTACTAGAGATAAGAATCATTTCTTAACGCTAGAGTCTGCGAGGTTAGAACGCCAGTTAATAAATTTAAAGGAAACGGTTAATGATTTTTCGTTATCTCTCTCTATGGCAGGCAAAGAGATTGATAGGTTAGGTGGTGAAGGCAAGTATTATCGTCAGAAAGGATTTAATTATATAGAGAATATAACGGACAAACCCAATGAATAACATGACAGATGAAGAAGCTAAGGAATTTAATTTAGCTTGTGCTGAGTATATGGGCTGGGAGTTAACCGATTATTCAGGCAATTATTATATTGATAACAAGACACCTCTTGACATTATTAATAACGATACTCAGTTGAATGACATGATTGAGAAGATGAAGATTGATATTGAATATTCGCATTCTACTGTAGTAACTCCGGCATGGGTGTGCTGTCAAGTTGATACAGAAACCTTTAGTAGAATACATATGGTTTATGATAAAGACCGCCGTACAGCTATTATCAAATGTATTAAACAGGTATTGAGGGGTGAGGTATGAGAATCAGAAAAGTAAAAATGAGTAGAAAGCAAATAGCTATATCTAAAATTTTAATGCAGCCGTTCTTTGCTACTAAAGGCAATTTTAAGTGGTTTAACTGGAGTGAGGTATGAGTGAGCCATCAGAATTAATCGAACAATGCAAGATCGAAGTGTCTAGCGAACAAGCTGAACAAATAGTCAGAGATTACATTGAAGCTAGGATGATAAGCAATGGTTATAAATTAATAAATGAAGTAAAGCAAGATGATAACTATTGGCCCTCTGTTCTTTATCGAGGCGACAAGGTATGAAGGTTAAGCAATGGAATTGGATGATGGATTATTGCAAAAATAACGAACTATCTCCATCACATAGTTTTGCATGGGATAAGGCAAAAACAGCATATGAAACCTGCAAAACATGCGGCTACAGAAACAAGCTTAACTCTCACTGTACATTAAACCAGCTTAGTGTGTATGTGGATGATGATCATAGTTGTGAGAAATGGGAGAGATGATTGTGAAACTATTAAAAACGTATGGCCCTAAATGGTTAGGGCTTAGTCGTTACGTCCCTTACCCACTTAGAGCGATAAGGATTAGTTTATCTATTTCCCCGTTTAGTTTTTGGCGGCCAAGTATTACAAATAATTGTCATATTTCTGAACAGGCTAAAAAGGATGGGGATACTATTTGGTACATTAGGTTTGCATGGTTTCAGTTAAGTTATAGTCGATGGGTTTAACAAATAACAACGGAGAGTGAAGTGAAAAAAGATATGCCAGAGGTTATGCCAGAGAAACTAAAAGATGTTCATGATGTTATTGAACGAGGAAGATTATTATTAAGGAAACACGAAGGATTTCATGGAGTTATTTATGCGACAAAATCTGAAAATTCTGATAGAGGACTATGGGGGAACTGGTGGAAAAACTATACGGAAGGGTCTGTTAAATACATCCTAGCAGATAACAGCATAAGCAAACAGATGTCAGTAACGCTTATTAATCAGGCTCGTAAAGAAGATCAGGATAAACACAAAGCCCAGTTACAAGAGCTTGAGAAGCGGTTGATTGATGAAATGAACGAATGGAAAAGCACTAAGGATGATATTGAAAGTAAAAAATACAATAGAGCAATGGATGATGCTGTATGGATAACAGCGAAAACATTTAAGGATTTGTTATGAGTAGTACATGCCCGTGTTGCAATCAATTAATCCCTTATGGCCACGGGTGTAACTCACACTCTTCAGCCTTAGAAGTAATGGGGATTCATGCAGAATCAGAACTTAAACAAAAGCAGTTAGAGTTATTGGAATATGCCGAAAAAGCTTTGCAGGCAGATTGGGAATCAACAGATAAATCATATCGGATGGTTGAGCGTGTATTCAAATATTTAAAACAGCGAATAGGTGATGCATGAGTGAATTAGAATATTGCTGTGAGTGCGACGAGGCTACTGGTAACGCTGGAGCTGGTGAAGATTCTCTACATATAGAAACATCTGACAATCTGTCAGGGCCTTATTGCTCATCTTGTCATGAATCAGAAGTAGAAAGAATTTTACTAAACTTAACAGACAAAGAGGCTTTGATTCAGGAAATGAATAATCTTGATTTACTCTTGCCAGGTGACGGCTTTGAGGTTTACGTTAAATTAAGTGATGTTGAAAAGATTATTAGAGGTGTGAAGTGATGCCTGATATAACCATGTGTACCAACAATAAATGCACGTTTAGAGAAAATTGTTACAGGTTTAAAGCAAAACCAAAAGACTATCAGAGTTACGCTAAATTTGAGCAAAGAAAAACATTTGACGGTATTGTTATTTGTAACAGCTACTACCCAATAGAGGTGAAGTGATGATTAAAGAAAAAGACATAGTAGAAGCCTGGGTATTTTTAAGGAAGCACAACCACTCGCTACCTGATGAAGTATTAGACTTTATTAAAGAGTCATCACTTAAGGCTCTGGAACATCTTCACCCTGTTCAATCAGAAGTAATGCAAATATTCACAAAGCCAGAACTAGACCAGCGAATAGCGGAAGCAGTTGAACAGGCTTGCAGGGAGCAGCGGGAAGTTTGTTCAAAGAAGTTTAGAGCAAATGCAAAGGTTTTTGAAATACATCCGAAAATAATAGTTAACTTAATGCAGATGATCCTATCAGCTAGCCGCGAGGGGGAGTGATGAGCGACTTAGGCACAGCTATAGCGATAACATCAGAGGCATTTAAAAAAACAACTGATAAAGGCGGTAAGCCTTATATTCTCCACTGCCTGCATGTGATGAACAAAATGAAATACATGAACGATGAAGAGTTAATGATAATTGCTGTATTGCATGATCTTGTAGAAGATACAAGCTGGACGTTTTGTAATTTAAAAGACGCTGGTTTTTCATCTCGTGTAATTAATGCGTTAATGAAACTAACACATAAACAAAATGAAGAGTATGGGGACTATATTGGAAGAGTGAGTACAAATAAAGACGCAATTTTAGTTAAGTTACAAGACTTAAGGCATAACTCAGACGTCACCAGGATGAAAGGCATTCGCAAAAAAGACTTAGATAGAATTGAAAAATATCATAAAGCTTACAACTATTTAAAAAACCTAGACCAACCATAGCAGGCTAAGAGGTAGATATGAAGCTAATAAACGTTGACGATATAGCGAAGCTGATAAAAAAAACAAGGCGAAACACGCTTGAGCGGATAGTAAAGCAGACAGGATTCCCTCGCCCTATAGTTCCAGGCAAAGGGGCTTTATGGGATGAATCAGAAGTAATGAATTTTTTTATTAAGAATAGAAAAGCAGCTTAATCCAATTTCTTAGCTATTTCTTCAGCGGTTTCTCTGTAGTAAATCATTAATGACCTGGGGTCTCTGTGGCCCACCATCCGAGCAAGCTCTAAAATATCCAGCTTCTTAGACAATCGGGTTAATGCTTCAGCCCGTGAATCGTGAAAATGTAAATCTTTAATATTCGCTCTATCTCTGGCCTTTCTAAACATAGTAGAAAACGAATTACTGGCAACGGTAAAACACGGCCCTTTTTTAGTCGGTAATTTCTTGAATAATTTAACAGCTTGAATACTTAGCGGCACGTCTCTTTTGTCCCCGTTCTTAGTTTTATCCAGTGACACTACACGCCTTTTTAAATCCACCTGGTTCCAAGTTAATGACGTGATCTCCCCTGACCTCATAGCCGTTTCAATAGCGATTAAAAATATAATAGCGATTTCCTGTTTTTTCATTGTTACATCGGTTTCCATCGTGAAACCTAAATTAAGCGTGATAGCGTTTATTTCTTTTTGAGATATAAGCCTTTGCCTTGCTCTATGCTCTTGCGGTCGCTTAACGCCTTCTGATGGGTTAACAGCCAGCCAGCCCCATTCCTTAACAGCTGTGTTTAATACTTGATTAAATATCCCCATTTCACGCCTTACAGAGCTTTCAGATACGTGCTTTAACCGCTCGTTTCTCCATTTAACTACATCATCACTAGCTAACTCACTTAATGGCCTGTCTGGTATTTCAGAGAGCAACTTATTAAGCTTTATCTGCTCCCATCGCTTGCCTTTGTGTTTTGGGCTTTCTTCATCAGAGTATCTAATTATAGCTTCATGCAAATAGTGAATGCCTGATTTCAGATCGTCTATATTATCTTCAACTTCATAAGCCCATTCTTGAGCTTCTCGCTTTGTGCTAAAAGAGCCGGATTTTCTCACACCGTTTTTAGCTACTTCTGCTCTCCAGCGTTTTCCTCGTTTTCGTATAGTTGGCATATGAGG
>Ga0316204_10003020_pt1 | contig 35448 bp, 28 predicted proteins | sample 6monrhotite_MG_2_FD_205661 | JGI IMG/M metagenome (GOLD analysis project Ga0316204, IMG submission 205661) | Microbial mat bacterial communities from mineral coupon in-situ incubated in ocean water Damariscotta River, Maine, United States -... | ecosystem: Environmental > Aquatic > Marine >... | reverse complement strand
TTTTACGATGAATTCATAATACTTGGGGTTAGATTTTGCATCGTACACCACTACGGGAAATTTTGAAAGTTTGGTACCATTCCAGTTCATTTGTTTATCGATGCTCATATTCATTTGTATTACGGCTTATTACAGGAAACGAACATTGCTGTAATGAGTAGCGTAATAATTATATAGAAATTCTTTTTCATTTTCATAATTTTTTAGTGGTTATTCAATAAAAAACCTGGCAAACAGAATACCCTTTTTCGTCCCGGGATATCTGTTCTCGTCTTTGCCGCAACGTCTGAACCGCCTGTTTCTAAAACCGGCAGTCAGAAAAGGAATATTTAGTTATTTTTGCATCCTAACCTCCTTTCTTTGAATATGTATTATTATTCGCAGATAAGTTCATATCAATTTAAGGAGGTTTTTCTCCTCCCTTTTTAGTAAATTATATAATCCTTGGGATCGAATGAGGGTCGAAATGATATGTCACTTTTTGGCTTTAGTCATACAAAGTTATATATAAAAAAACGAGAAATCCAAATTTTTGATAAATTAAATTCTCATAAAGTGGACCTTAGCAAAAGATAGTAAGACAGAAGACCCGTCAACACATGTTGGAGATTAATTGACTTACGATACAAGTCGGCTTTCATACAAGCCGACACAAAGACTTATAACCAAGATTGAAAATAACAACAGTGATGAATGATCATCAGAAAAGAAAAGTTCCCGTAACCCTGTCCTTGTTAGGAAAATAAAATCTTTTCATCACCAGTCCATGAAATCCCATGGCAAGCAGCAATCCCGTCAGCGGCAGCAAGAGTCCGGAAGCATGAAGTTCGCTGAAGAATTTTGTAAAAACATCCAAAAACTGAATATCCAGGTCACCTGAATTGAGAAAGCCTGAAAATTCAGAAAGCCAGGCCGGCGCAGAGGCTGAAGCTGGGGTAAGTAGTGCAAAGACAAACACTGCCAGAATAAACTACCCCGCCGCAGAGCAGCGGGGTATCAAAAGGAAATTATTATCGCCCCAAGGAGCAGGGAACCTGCCAGCCGGTTTCACCAGCCGTAAAATGGCAGGCTGGTGAAACCCTCGTCCGCCGGAGGCGGATTAAAATGATTCTTTGTTTTTCAGTCCATTGATTCAAAGATCATCCGCTAAGGAAATTTTTGGTATTTTCGGGCTATAAATTTAATTTATTCCTATGAAAACAATACCAGCTCTTTTTGAAGGCAGTGTCGAAAAATTTCCAGACAATATTCTGATATGGGAAAAACTAAAAGATGAATATGTTGGCATAAGCTTCTCACAAACTCGCGATCGGGTACACAAACTCGCCACGGGCCTTTTAGAAATGGGCGTTCGAAAAGGCGATCGGGTTGCCTTGTTGGCAGAAGGCCGCAGTGAATGGCTAATTTCCGAACTGGCAGTGCTTTTTCTGGGAGCAATTGATGTTCCTCTGTCGATAAAGATCAATGAGCCCTCTGAACTTTCGTTTCGCATCAAACACTCCGAATGCAGGTGGGTAATTTGTAGTGATCGGCAATTGGAAAAAGTCAGGGCGATAAAGGAAGATATTCCAAAAGTATCAACAGTCATCGTGATGGGACAATCCCTAAACCTGAACCCAGGTGAGATTGCCTATGAAGAAATCTTTATGAACGGGAAGAACGCATTAAAAGAAACCGAAGCCGGCTTGGAAAAGAGTTGGCGATCGATACAAGCAAACGACCTGGCTAATATTAGCTATACTTCTGGTACAACAGCCGACCCCAAAGGCATTATGCTTACCCATAGAAACTACACTGCCAACGTGGAACAGGCCAACACGTTAATGACTGTTACCCAAAACTTTATAACTTTATTAATACTACCATGGGATCATTCATTTGCACATACGGTAGGTTTGTATACGCTAATAAAGCAAGGAGCCAGTCTTGCCGTGGTTGAATTGGGGAAAACGCCGATGGAAACCTTAAGGAATATCCCTAAAAACATCAAGGAGACAAAACCAACCTTTTTATTAAGCGTCCCGGCACTTTCAAAAAATTTCCGCAAAAATATTGAAGCCGCCATCCGTGCCAAAGGGGCTAATACAGAAAAATTGTTTAAGCTGGCATTAAAAACCGCTTATGCCTACAACGGCAAAGGTTGGGACAAAGGCAAAGGTTGGCGGAAATTGTTGAAACCCATGGTGCTTTTATATGACAAAATATTATTCAGTAAAATCAGGGAAAACTTTGGCGGTAAATTACAATTTTTCATTGGTGGCGGTGCTTTGCTTGATATTGACTTACAGCGATTTTTCTACGCCATCGGCGTGCCTGTATACCAGGGATATGGTTTGTCGGAAGCCGCACCAGTTATCTCCTCCAATGCCCCATTGACCCATAAACTGGGCTCGTCGGGTATGTTGGTCAAAAATATCGAGCTGATAATAGGCGACGATCTGGGCAAAGAACTTCCAATAGGGGAGAAAGGCGAAATCATTGTCCAGGGTGAAAACGTAATGAAAGGATATTGGCGAAATGAAACAGCAACCAAAGAAACCCTTAAAGACGGCTGGCTACATACCGGTGATATGGGTTATATGGATCAGGATGGTTTTTTATATGTTTTAGGCCGATTTAAAAGTTTGCTTATCGGCAACGATGGGGAGAAATATAGTCCTGAAGGGATTGAAGAAGCATTGGTCGAACAATCGAAATATATCGATCAGTGTATGCTTTATAATAACCAGAACCCTTATACGGTTGGCCTTATATCACCTAATATCGTGGCATTGAAATCAGCATTAAAAGAAATAAAGGTGAATCCAAACACAGCCGAAGGGCATAAGATCATGCTTGAGCTTATCAAATCTGACATAGATCAATACCTGGCCGGAGGGAAATATGAAAATGTGTTTCCCACACGTTGGCTTCCTTCTACGGTTGGCATCATGGATGAACCCTTTACTGAGCAAAACCGCATGTTGAATTCCACCATGAAAATGGTAAGAAACCGTGTTGTAGATCGCTATGGCGATCTTATAGATGATTTGTATACTACGAATGGAAAAAACATTTTAAACCAACAGAACCTTGACTGTCTGGAAAAATTGATGAGTGACGAAGTTTAAAATCTAATTGACTGAACCTTGAAAGAGCAAGCCTTGTTATTGATCTTCCGTAGCTCCTCCTAACAAAAGTAATATCTACGCATGCAAACTAATTTAGACCCCATTTAAATTGATTGCCAGAAGGGGTTTTATGGTATTTTATTAAATCTTCAGGTGAATTTATTTGTAATTTTGAGATTCATTAAAAATGATTAAGCTATTCAAAAATATTTGAAACAATGAAAAAAGTAACTGTTGTAGGTGCCGGTTCCGTAGGTGCTACCTGCGCCGACGTATTGGCTCAAAGAAACTTCCTCGATGATGTTGTTCTTATTGATATTAAAGAAGGAATGGCCGAAGGCAAAGCCTTGGACATTTGGGAAAGTTCAGCCATTAACCATTTTGACACCCGGGTGAATGGTTATACCAATGATTATTCCAAAACCAAAGGTTCTGACGTGGTTGTTATTACTTCAGGTTTGCCTCGTAAACCAGGGATGTCCCGTGATGACCTGATTTCTACCAATGCTAAAATTGTTAAATCGGTCACTGATAGTGTAATGGCAGCATCACCTGATGCCATTATCATCGTAGTTTCGAACCCGCTGGACGTGATGACTTATGCCGCACATATGGCTTCGGGAAAAGCGGCTAACAAAGTTTTTGGACAAGCCGGTGTACTGGATACTGCTCGTTACCGTGCTTTTATTGCTTCCGAACTGAATGTTTCCCCCATGGATATCCAGGCACTGCTAATGGGCGGGCATGGTGATACTATGGTTCCTTTGCCACGTTATACCACCGTTTCAGGGATCCCGGTAACCGAACTTATTTCAAAAGATAAGCTGGACGCGATCGTAACACGCACCAAAAAGGGCGGCGGAGAAATCGTTAACCTTTTGGGCACCTCTGCCTGGTATGCACCGGGAGCTTCTGCCGCACAAATGGTTGAATCGGTTATTCAGAATCAAAACCATATTTTCCCTTGCTGCGTTCGTCTTGATGGTCAATGGGGTTTAAAAGACATTTATGTTGGTGCCCCCGTTAAATTGGGTCGAAATGGTGTTGAGGAAATTATTGAAATTCAATTGAATGATGAGGAAATGGCTCTGCTCAATGCTTCTGCAGCTCACGTGAAAGATGTAATGGATGTTTATGACAATATGGGTTTATAAACTTCTTGATAAGCACACCAAAGCCATCTCTCATTAAAGGGGTGGCTTTGGTTGTTTTATTTAAAAAGCCTCATCGGGGCATAACATGAAGAGCCGTGAGCTTGCGGGAAACAATATCCCCCGCTGGCGGGGGGCGAATAGCCTTGTGGGTTGGTGGGGGTGGAAAATTTCGGCTATCTAAATAAAGGTACATAAAGCTTGCGCAGATGGTTCATTTTAATTTAACAAATAAAAAAGAAAAATTCCACCCCCTGCACCCCAGCCAGCGGGGGATAAGCAAAAATCAAGACAAAACGGAAATAGTTAAAACCAGTTAGCTGTAAAATTAAAAACCTATGAAACGAATTGTTGTTCTCAGCGGAGCTGGTATGAGTGCAGAAAGTGGCATCAGTACTTTTCGCGACAGTAACGGGCTATGGGAAAATCATAGCATCGAAGAAGTTGCTAGTCCGCAGGCCTGGAAAAGAAATCCCTCTATGGTTTTAGAATTTTATAACCAGCGGCGGAAACAGCTCTTTGCGGTTGAACCCAACGCGGGGCATAAAGCCTTAGCCAGGCTTGAAAACCAGTATGAAGTACAAATCATCACTCAAAATGTTGACGATTTGCATGAACGAGCCGGATCGACCCAGGTAATTCACTTACACGGCGAGCTTAAAAAAGCACGCAGTACCATTGACCCGGCAAGGGTTTACACACTGAATCACTGGGAACTCAAACTGGGTGACCTTTGTGAAAAAGGATCCCAACTTCGTCCCCACATTGTTTGGTTCGGTGAAGCCGTGCCCATGATGGAAGAAGCAATTAAAATTGTTGCAAAGGCTGACATTTTTATGGTGGTGGGCACTTCGATGATCGTATATCCGGCTGCAGGGCTCATTCATTACGTATCTCATAACATCCCCAAATATTATATCGATCCGAAGGCATTCCCAGTGCCCGGAGTAGAAAACTTGCAGATAGTCCAACAAAAAGCAGGAGAGGCACTTCCTGCATTAATGACTCAATTGTTCTATTAAATTCATCCATTTATTAATGCTTCAAACCTGCCTGACCCATATTGGTTTTTACTATTTTTGCCACTATACAAATTAATGCTATGAAAAAGATATTTCCTGCAATCCTAAGTTTTTTTGTGCTTCTATTTAGTTGTTCATCCTGCAGTAAAGATGATTCGAAAAAACAAGCGGAAACCGATCATAAAACGATTGAAGATTACGTTAATACGCATAAGCTGAATGGTCAATTCACCGATTCGGGGATATACTATGTTGTACTTAATGCAGGCACTGAAAATCACCCAAAGCTAAGTTCAACGGTTACCGTTGATTATAAAGGTTATTTTTTAAATGGAACCGTATTTGACCAGGGAACCAATGTTACATTTCCCCTTGCTAATGTGATCATGGGATGGCAGGAGGGGCTTCAGTTAATAGGAAATGGAGGAAAAGTCACCTTAATAATTCCATCAGGGCTCGCTTATGGCAGCACCCAAAGCGGCAGTATTCCTGCAAATTCGGTCTTAGGTTTTGATGTGAGTTTGCATTCTTTTTCAGGCAAATAACATTATTTGCTATGATAAACTTTGCGGGCAGGTCTTGATCCGAATGAATTCGGGCAACACAAACCTTCGAATGTAATAACTACCTTATTCAAATAAGTATGAGAGCCAGAAGACAAAACGACAAGGATGAATGAGACAAAAACTTTAGTAAGTTTGTGATGATGAAGTATACCGCCCTAAAAAACATTTTCTTTTTTGTTCTCCTCCTCCTGATGGCTGCCACTTTAAACCGTTGTGCCAACATCATGGCTCCTACCGGTGGATCGCGTGATATCACCCCTCCCAAAGTTATACAAAGCTATCCTCCTAATAGTAGCACCAACTTTAGCGGAAATAAATTTATCCTTCGATTTGATGAATATATCAAGCTTGAGAAAATAAATCAACAACTACTAATTTCTCCTCCGATGGAGCAATTTCCCGACATAAAATTAAAAGGAAAAGAGCTGTATCTAATATTTAAAGAGACTTTAAAACCCAATACAACTTATTCCGTTTTTTTTGGTGATGCCATCGCAGATATTACCGAAGGAAACGTCTTACATAATTATTCATATATTTTCTCTACAGGAAAGACCATCGACTCCTTGAGTCTTCGAGGTCGGGTATTGGATGCTATCGACTTGAAACCGATGAAGGACATTTCTGTCATGCTTTATAAAAATAATAACGACAGTCTTCCGCTGGACGAATTGCCGTTGTATGTTAAGCCTTACTACATAAGTAAAACCAATGAAGAGGGTTATTACAATTTTTCCGGCCTGGCCGATACCGCTTACCTACTTTTTGGACTTCAGGATCAAAATTACAGTCTTACCTTTGATCAGCCTTCTGAGAAAATAGCCTTTGTCAATTCAATGGTGTGGCCACAATATCGACCGAAGCCTCATATCGACTCCAGCCTTTTCGACACCATCACCACCCTGCCTCATGATAGTATTCAACATATTACCGATTCACTGTGGTATCTAGCTGATTCGCTGGCTGACAACAAACTTCAACTACATAAGCTCTTCTTATTTAAGCAGGCCGATACAATACAAAAGCTTCTAAAAGTGTCTTTATTGAGGAAAAATGTCCTGCGTTTTGTCTTCAGGCTTCCATCCGATAGCATTCGCATCACAAGCATCGATTTCCATCCCGATAGTATTTGGTACCAGCCAGAATGGAATAAAGGAAATGATACCCTGGATTGGTTTTTACGTAAAAATCATCCCGATAGTCTCAAATTTATTGTTGATGACGGGGCAAAGATTTTAGATACATTGGATATCAGGGCTATTCCGAAGAAAAAGTTCGTAAGGCATAAGAAAAAAGGAGCAATCCCAAAAAAAGAATACCTCAGCTGGCATTCAAACATAAGTGGCGTTATCAAACCCGGACAAATGTTGATGATTACGTATGATTATCCTGTAAAAACGATACAATCCGATTCGATATTATTGATAAGTGCGAAGGATACACTGGTGAACCCTCCTTTCCATTTCCAGGATTCACTTCACCGTAAAATGTTAATACCTATTGATGTCAAGCCTTCCACTGCTTACCACCTTATAATTCCGGACTCTTCAATAATTGACTGGAATGGCCTACACAATAAAGCCATTCACATCAACATTAGAGCCAAGGCAGAAAAGGAATATGGAATCTTAAATTTCAATTTACAGCCCACTCATCAACAGCCTTATATTTTTCTATTGCTCTCTTCTCAGGGAAAAGAACTTAAACGCATTTATTTCTCTAAACCGGAAAAAATACGGCTAGAAAATCTTGATCCGTTACAATATCAGTTCAAAATTATATTTGACGATAACGACAATAAAAAATGGGATACCGGTAATTATTCAAAAAAACAAGAACCGGAAAAGGTCATTTATTATGAGAAGAAGATTAAAGTAAGAGCCAATTGGGAGATCAGTGAAAATTGGAGCTTTTAGATTGTTTGGTTGGCGTCGTTACAACGATTGATACATTCTATGATTTCGGTTATTGACTGGCTTTGCAAATCATAAAATATTTTTTTTCCATCACGACGGGAAATTAGTACATTTTTGCTCTTTAGAATATTTAAATGATGAGAAGCTGTTGCCTGCTCAATGTGTAGAGAACTATAAATCTCAGTAACACTTAAAGGTTTTCCCTGTGCCAACAACTCGATAATGGCTATGCGCATGGGGTGAGATATTGCCCTCAGTTTCCCCGCAGCCAGCTCCAACTTATCTATATTAATATCCAGATTCGCCATGTTTAGATTAATTTTCTGCAAAAGTAAGACTTCTGCAAATTCAAATAAGCTAGATATATATATATGTCTAACTTTTCCTATATTTTAAAACCAATCTAAATTATATTTTATACTAAAGTTTTGTGATAGAGGGATGTGGATATACTAGAGAGGTAACAGTTGAAGAGCTATGCATCCACGTAAAGTGAGCAAAAACTAAAGGTGGTACCATCAAAAAGGCCTTTGTCGCTAAGTTTTAAATCGGGGATTACCAAAAGGGCCATGAAGGAAAGAGTCATGAATGGAGCACGTAAGCTTGACCCCAGCTCGTGGACTTTTTTATCGAGATATTTGTAGCGTTCGGCCACACGATAGGCATCCTCATTCGACATAAGACCGGCAACAGGCAGCGGGAGAATTTCTTCAAGCCCGTCTTCCACCACCACCACGCCCCCTTTATTTTCTATAATGGCGTTAATGGCCTGTACAATATCATGATCGTTGGTTCCAACAGCTACAATATTGTGGCTATCATGTGCCACACTGGAAGCAAAAGCTCCCTTTTTAATTCCAATATTTTTAATAAATGCCATGGCGGGTTTGGCTTGTTCATAACGGTTAAGCACAACTATTTTCAAAATATCCCGCTCCACATCGCTAATGATGTTTCCGCCTACAACAGTTGGAGTCAGTTTTATCACTCCCGTAATCAGTTCGCCATCACGTGAACCAATGACCCTGATTTGCTTCCCTAAATCTTTTACAACTATATCAGCATCGGTAATTGGCTGAGCGAAAAACTTGTTCGGGCTACCCTCTTTTACAGAGTCAATGAGGCAGCGACCGTTTTCAGCAACTTTTTGTCCGTTGATAAAGGTGGCTTTGACATTAAAATCCTTTAAATTATCCACAATGATCATATCTGCAGGATCGCCGGGCTGCAACATTCCAACATCCAGTTTATAATGCTCAATGGGGTTGATTATCACACTTTTAAGAACCGCAAGAGGATCGTATCCTTTTGCTATAGCCCTAATAATCATCTGGTTAATATGCCCTTCGGCCAAATCGTCGGGATGCTTATCATCAGAACAAAACAGCAGTTTGTCGGCATGCTGCTTCATGAGTGGTATTAAGGCTTCGAAATTCTTTGCAGCACTTCCTTCACGGATTTGAATTTTCATGCCATAACGAATTTTTTCGAGGGCTTCCTCAATGGTAAAGCACTCGTGATCAGTGCTAACACCAGCTTGAACATATTTACGGGCATCTTCGCCTTTTACTCCTGGAGCATGGCCATCAACAGGTTTATGGTATTTACGTGCCAGTTCGATTTTTGCCATTTCTTCAGGAGCCTGATTAATAACCCCCGGGAAGTTCATCATCTCCGACAAATATTTTATTTCATCCATGCTTAGCAAAGCTTCTAACTCTGGGATTCCAAATTTCGCGCCGGAAGTTTCAAATGGCGTGGCCGGTACACAGGCCGGCGCACCGAAATAAAATTTAAAAGGTACCTTCCGGCCATTTTCTATCATGAACTTAACCCCTTCGGTTCCGAGAACATTAGCAATTTCGTGGGGATCCGAAACCGTGGCAACAGTGCCTTGTACGACCGCTAAGCGAGCAAATTCAGAAGGAATAAGCATGGAGCTCTCCACATGGATATGAGAATCAATTAAACCAGGTAAAATAGTTTGGTCTTCAGTGACAGAATCATCTGGCATTACAGATTCAATACGATCATTTTTCACCAGGACACGACCTTTAAAGATCATGTTTCTCTTTAGGTCTACAATGTTTCCGGCTAGCGTATAGGTAGTTAATTTTTGCATAGTATGCAAAGATAAAAAAGATTGTTTCATCACTACGAGGATCAGCCCCCTGCTTTTGGCCATATCATGTGAAATGAACTACCCCGCCTCAAGCGGACGGAGTACCAGCCTGCCCGGCTGGCAGATTATACTCATTTATCCCGATACACTGCGTTATTCCCGATAATCGGGATTCAGCTTACAAATTTTAATGCGTTTCGCTTTAAAAATTTGAGTTTCACGAATAAATCCCCTATTATAAATCAAAGGGGCTACCGAAAGTTTTAATAAATTTGTAAAAAAAATAATGAAACTTACACCCATAGAAACAGGAAATTTAAAATTAGATGGCGGAGCTATGTTTGGCGTCGTTCCCAAAGTGATGTGGCAAAAGGTATACCCAGCCGATGAGAACAACTTATCCAATTGGGCTATGCGCTGTTTACTGATAGAAGATGGCGATCGCAAAATACTAATTGACAACGGTATCGGTAATAAACAAGATGAAAAATTCCTAAGTCATTATTATTTGAACGGTGATGACACCTTGGAAAATTCACTTAATAATGCCGGCTTGAAACCGGAAGATATTACAGACATGGTTTTAACACATATGCATTTCGATCATTGCGGCGGAAGTGTAAAATGGAATGAAGATAAGACTGGCTTTGAGTTGGCTTTTCCAAATGCAACTTATTGGGTTAGCAAGAAGCAATACCAATGGGCTACCCATCCCAACCGCAGGGAAAAAGCATCCTTTTTAAAAGAAAACATTTTGCCCATTGAAGAAAGTGGACATTTAAAACTAATTGAAGAGGAGGCAGAATATATTCCCGGGATTACTTTTAAACTCTATGATGGCCATACAGACGGGCAGATTATACCACATATTAAATACAATGGGAAAACAGTTGTCTTTATGGCTGACCTAATGCCGTCTGCGGCTCATATTCCCATGCCATGGATTATGGCTTATGATACACGACCCTTACAAACATTAAAAGACCGTGAACGTTTTTTCGAAGAGGCAGTTGCCGGGGATTATATTTTGTTCTTTGAACACGACTTATATCATGAAGCCAGCAAATTACAAGTCACGCCCAAGGGAGTACGAATGAAAGAAGCCGGAAAATTGCTTGATATTCTAGCATAGGGCAACACCTATTCCACAAGCAAATTAATCAACCCAACAAAAGCGGAAACCTCTCTGCTTTTGCTAATTTCTCAGGCTTCAATCCTGTATCAATCTGTTGTTGTTTACAATAAGCAACCAAGTCTTCCAAGGACAAATTGCCAACCATTTCTTTTCCCGTCATGGGGCAACCCCCAAGGCCGCCCATTACAGTATCGAACCTTCGAACACCTGCCCGGTAAGCGGCATCCACTTTGGGAATACCCATGCCGGGATGCGTATGGGTATGAAAACCAAATTCAATCTGCGGAAAAGCAGGAACGATTTGTCGAAAAACATCATAAATCCTATCTGGCTCTACGTTACCAATAGTTTCGGCAAAAGGAATTTTTCTGACCCCTTTGCCTGCCAGTTTTTCCACCCATTCATAAACCAAGTCAATATTCCATTCGTCGCCATATGGATTACCAAAGGCCAGCGATAAAAACACCACCAGTTCCTTCGACCACTTTCCTGAAAGATCAAGTAAGCTATCAATGGTTTTTTCGGCGGAAGCCAAGGTAGTATTCATATTCAAACCTAAAAATGTGGAGGATAACGAAAATGGATAAAACAATTGATCCACTCCCTGAAAATGAACTGCTTTTTCGCCGCCTCTTAAATTTGCCACCAATACGGCGATTTTCGAATCTGAATCTTCCCAATTGATATGCTCTATAACCTCTTCCGTATCGGCCATTTGTGGTATCGCCCTTGGCGAAACAAAGCTACCCACTTCCACCGTGTCAAAACCGCATTGCAACAACAACTTGATATATTCGATCTTCCTGGAAGTTGGAATAAACCGGCTTATCCCTTGCATCCCATCCCGTGGCGTTTCGATAATCTTAATCTTATCTATCATATGACGATCAAATGATTATACAAATAAATTTTAGTAATAATAGTCAGCAGGAATTCTATATTAATCGTATTTTTCTAAATGATTGGTTCGAATCATATTTGCCAGATCGGCAAGATAATTATCTCCCCTTTCCGAATAGGCATCCAGATAATGAATGAGCTTATAGGGGTCTTGTGTTGTTAAAGCGGCCTTTCGAAAACTCGCAAAAGCTTGCCGGGTAGCCAACATCGTATAATAGGCGTCGACAGCGTCGTTCAAATTATTAAATTTTCTTAGATATATTTTCCTCCCATCCCGGTTAGAAGAAGCTTCTATCCGCTGGTGAATGGTGTCGAATGACCAAATGCCAAAAGGATTGTTTGCTTTGAGGAAGAACCGGGAACTGCCCCATCCACTTTCGATGGCAGCTTGTGCCAACGCTATACTCACAGGATAGCCGTGAAGGCGCGTAAGCAATTGACCATAGCTTTTGGCCATATATTTAACTTCTAAACTATTGAGGAAGGCTTTTTCATTCGGAGATCGATTTTTCTTCTCCAAAATAAATTCTACACGCATTCTATTTTTATTCATCGCTATTTTAGCCGAAAGAACGGCAGGTAACAATAACTGAAAAAATTTCTTTTTCTTTTCAGATACTGGCAACGCTTTCAACGACACCACAGGGGTAGTTACATGGGGCGCAATCAAAGAATCATGAATAGGCATTGTATCAGCCGGAGTCTTGAGCAAGCTTTTCACCACCGCAAAATGGTTGCTATTATTACAAGAAGCGGCCACAGAACAAAGAAATAATGTGGTGAGAACGTATAGATAAAATCGGAAACTCTTCTTCATATTTTCAACATTACTGAACAGTGTTATTCCCGGAAACAGCTTCATCCCCAATAATTATTTGATTTTAGGAACAAAAAACGCCTTGTCAACGATCAGATTAATAGCTGAAGGGGAAAACACATTAAATTATTGCCGACCTGTCATTACTTTGGGTACACGACCTTGGTTTACTGTTTTGGAACGTAGGCGACGACCTGCAATTTTTTCAACAATTTTTCCTATCCTTAAAAGACGATCAATATCCAGGTTGGTTTCTATACCCATTTCGTCCATCATAACTACCATATCTTCAGTGCTTACAAGTCCTACGTCATTAGGGTCGTTATAATAATATTCTCCCGTTCCTGAAACAGGTACACCATCAACAAAATTGGCCGGTTGACCCCCGATACCTCCAAGGGTTGATTCATAGTTTGTTATTCCCGCTTGTAGAGCAGCCAAAACATTTGCCATTCCCCAGCCGCGTGTAGTATGGAAATGTGCAATTTGTTTATGCGGATTATCAACGTTATCCAACAGCATTGAAAAATATTTATATACGCGGTCAGGAGATGCAGACCCATCATGATCGGCATGTTCCACATCATTGGCACCAATTTCAAACCAACGTTTGGTAAAACGAATGGCATCTTCAAGCTTGGTTGGACCTTCGATGGGACAGCCCCAAATCGTACTCACCGTTCCATTGATTTTAATACCGGCATCTTTGGCCTTGGGGATCCACTCTTCTGCCATTTTCCAATATTCGACCAACGTAAGCCCCGAGTTTTTAATTTGATGGGATTCACTGGTTGAAACCATAAGTAGAATTCGATCAGGGCCATAACCTTCTTTTTTAGCTTCAATAGCTCTTTCGATGGCTCTTTCGCGAATGGTTACAGCGGTAAGCATCACATCACTTAATTTATCTTTTACTATTTTGCTGTTTCTGATTTTTTTGAAAAGATCATCCGCATCCTTAAACTGAGGCATGCCTTTGGGATTTCCAAAGTTGGTTACTTCCAGGTGTTTAACGCCACTCAAAATAAGCTGCTCCAACACCCACACCTTGGCTTCTGTTGGGATAAATTTTTCTTCATGCTGAAACCCATCACGAACAGTGATATCACCTATTACTACTTTTTTCGGATACTGCATTGTCAATTATTTTCTAAAAATTTAAGAGAAAAAGACCATAATTTGTCAGTGGCTAAAGTAGTGAAATAATTTAAATTATCGTTTAAATGGCATAACCGAGCCAGACAGCTGCCCCGGAAACCATTGTTTAAAATCGATTCAAATTTAGAGGCTGCCCCCGGAAAATCCGACTATTTTTCTTAAACTTGCATGGGATTATGTATGCACCTGTTTCATACACCCGGTATTCACTTAACAATAACGACCTTGTACACGTTAAAGACTAAGATTGACATTCATTCGGAAGAATTTACAGCCAACCGGCAAGCTTTTTTAAAAATTCTGAATGAATATAAAAGTATTTTAAAAGAAACCAGCCGCGGCGGATCGGAAAAATCAGTTCAACGACATAAAGAAAGAGGGAAATTGTTGGCTCGTGAGCGCATTAATTTACTCGTCGATCCCAACACGCCATTTATGGAGCTTTCGCCCTTGGCGGCATACAACCAATACGATAATGATTTTCCATCAGCAGGCATTATAACCGGAACAGGCGTTATTCATGGGCGAGAAACGGTAATCATCGCAAACGATGCTACCGTTAAAGGGGGAACCTATATGCGGTTTACCATTAAAAAACACCTTCGCGCTCAACAAATCGCCATGGAAAATCATCTTCCCTGTGTGTATATGGTGGACTCTGGTGGGGCTTTTCTTCCTGAACAGGATACTGTTTTTCCAGACACCAACCATTTCGGACGTTTTTTTTATAATCAGGCACGTATGTCAGCCATGGGAATACCTCAAATTTCCATTGTCATGGGATCATGTACTGCCGGAGGAGCCTACGTTCCGGCCATGAGTGATGAAACAATTATAGTAAAAGAACAAGGAACTATTTTTTTAGGAGGACCGCCCTTGGTGAAAGCCGCTACCGGTGAAGTGGTTACCGCTGAAGAGCTGGGAGGCGCAGAAGTTCATACAGCCATTTCAGGTGTGGCCGACCATTTTGCTGAAAACGACACACATGCCATTCAGATTTGTAGAAATATTTTCGAAACCCTTGAATTCAAAGAGAAACAAGGTATTGAAATCATTAAACCTGAAGAACCACTTTACGATCCGGAGGAACTGTATGGTATCGCCCCCACAGACCTACGTAAAATGGTAGACCCTCGTGAGATAATCATGCGAATGGTAGATGGTAGCAGATTTCAGGAGTTTAAAACAAAATATGCACCAACTGTGGTTACCGGATTCGCCCATATCATGGGTTTCCCGGTAGGGATCATCGCCAACTTCGGTGTGCTTTTTTCTGAATCCGCATTAAAAGTCACTCACTTTATCGAGCTCTGTACTTCTCGGAAAATACCCCTGGTCTTTTTGCAAAACATCACCGGCTTTATTGTAGGGAAAGAATTTGAACGTAAAGGAATTGCCAAGGATGGAGCCAAGATGGTTCACGCGGTTTCCAACACAAATGTTCCTAAATTTACTGTCATTTTTGGCGGTTCATTTGGGGCAGGTAACTATGGCATGGCCGGAAGAGCATTCGACCCGCGACTCCTTTTTATGTGGCCCAATGCTAAAATTTCCGTGATGGGTGGTGAGCAGGCCGCCACCGTATTGGTTACAGTGAAGCAAGATCAATATCGGGCCAAAGGCAAGGAAATGCCCGCCAAAGAAATTGAAAAACTTCGTCAACCCATCCTGGAAAAATACGAACGAGAAGGAGCTGCCCTTTACAGTACCTCGCGTTTGTGGGACGATGGGATCATTGACCCGGTTGACACTCGCAAAATGCTGGCCATGGGCATTGCCATGTCGCTGAACAAAAAATATCCCGAACAGAAATATGGTATTTTCAGAATGTAAGATATGCTTAACAAAAAGATTATGTATCAGACCCTAATCGTTAAAAAAGATAAATCCATTCTTAGTGTCAGCCTCAATCGTCCGGAGGTTCACAATGCCATGAATGAGGAGATGATTAGTGAACTTACACAGGTTTTCCAGGATATGGTTAAAGATGCTGATTTGCCCAGGCTTGTAGTTTTGAGAGGAAATGGGAAATCATTTTGTGCCGGAGCCGATCTGAATTATATGAAAGGAATAGCTGCATTTGGATTCGACGAAAACTTTCGTGATGGCAAGAAGCTGGCTGTTCTTTTTCAATCTATTTATGAATGTCCGGCTCCTACCATGGCGGTAGTACATGGCTCGGCATATGGTGGCGCCAACGGCCTGTTGTCTGCCTGCGACATAGTGGTTGCAACAGAAAACACTCGCTTTGCCTTTAGCGAGGTAAAACTCGGTATTGCCCCCGCTACCATTGCTCCTTTTGTAATTAAACGCATTGGAGAATTCGGAGCAAAAGAACTTATGCTTACAGGGAAAACTTTTTATGGCAAAGAAGCTGAGAAATGGCATTTGATTAACCATGCTGTGGCAGAAGAAAAATTGGAAGAGAAAGCGGCAGAAATAATCAAAGAGTTACAAACGGCGGCCCCAGAAGCGGCTCGCCAAACAAAACGCCTGATTAACAACATTATAAACCAAGCTAAATTGGACGAAAATATTGATTTCACCGCTCGATTGATTGCCACTTTAAGGGCTTCAGAAGAAGGGCAAGAAGGGATGACCGCCTTCTTAGAAAAAAGAAAAGCCAAATGGACATTAGAGATATAATAGACATTTATTTCCACCCTCTACCCCCGGCAGCGGGGGATATAGCGGTAACGAAAGAGGAATATTTTCAACTGTTTTATAGATTGGCTTTAAGGGGGTACAAATATGAAAACTCTGGGACAAAACAATAAACCGGATTAAGTGAACTCGGAAGCATTTCCCCCGCTGGCGGGGGGCGCATGGCTTGCGGGATGGAGGGGGTGGAATTAAATATCAATCAAGTGATAAAAGCTTCTAAAACAAATAACAATTTATACAATAAAAAGTTACAGCCTTTTGCCAATAACCTAAGGAAAAACATGACAAAAGCTGAAGCTTGTTTATGGAAATATGTTTTAAGAGCCGGATTGTTGAATGACTATAAATTTAGAAGACAACGGCCTGTTTTAAATTATATTGCCGATTTTATGTGTATTGAATTAATGCTTATTATCGAAGTTGACGGGATTACCCATTTATATGATGAAATTATTGAAAATAATATTAAAAGGCAAAAAGATTTGGAAAAAGCCGGCTTTTCAGTACTTCGATTTAATGATAACGAAGTACTGAGAGATATTGAAAACGTAAGAAGAGTGTTGGAAGCGTATGTGGACAGCTTTGAGAGAAGGAAGAAATAGAATTTTATTTCCACACCCTAACCCCCGCCAGCGGGGGATATAAAGTGAAACGAATAAGAAATATTAAAGATCGGTGGTGACCGAATAGCCAGCAAAACAAACCATATCCCCCGCTGGCGGGGGGCGCTGGGATGGTGCGTTGGAGGGGGTGGAATTAAATATCAATCAAGTGATAAAAGCTTCTAAAACAAATAACAATTTATACAATAAAAAGCTACGGCCTTTTGCCAATAACCTAAGGAAAAACATGACAAAAGCTGAAGCTTGTTTATGGAAATATGTTTTAAGAGCCGGATTGTTGAATGACTATAAATTCAGAAGACAACGGCCTGTTTTAAATTATATTGCCGATTTTATGTGTATTGAATTAATGCTTATTATCGAAGTTGACGGGATTACCCATTTATATGATGAAATTATTGAAAATAATATTAAAAGGCAAAAAGATTTGGAAAAAGCCGGCTTTTCAGTACTTCGATTTAATGATAACGAAGTACTGAGAGATATTGAAAACGTAAGAAGAGTGTTGGAAGCGTATGTGGACAGCTTTGAGAGAAGGAAGAAATAGAATTTTATTTCCACACCCTAACCCCCGCCAGCGGGGGATATAAAGTGAAACGAATAAGAAAGACAAAAGATCGGTGGTGGCCCAATAGCCAGCAAAACAAACCATATCCCCCGCTGGCGGGGGGCGCATGGATTGCGGGATGGAGGGGGTGGAACTCCACCACATAGATGATGAAAACGCTTTATCTTTGAAAAAAAAGAAAATACAATCATAAATGAAACTATTCAAGAAAATACTCATTGCCAATCGGGGAGAAATTGCCGTAAGGATTATTAAATCGGCACAAAAGCTTGGAATTATGAGTGTTGCAATTTATTCGGAAATAGATGCAGAATCACTGCATGTCGGGCTGGCTAATGAAGCTTATTGTATTGGGAAGGAGGAATTGAGCGATACCTATTTAAATGTGGCGAAGATTATCCGGGCGGCTACGGAAAGCGGTTGCGATGCCCTACATCCCGGCTATGGTTTTCTGGCAGAAAGCCCTCTTTTGGTGGAAGCTTGTGAGAAGGCACATATTACTTTCATTGGACCCCGATTAAAAGCTATTCAATTAATGGGGAATAAGATTAAAGCTCGTGCCTTTGTAAAAAAATTAGGCGTTCCTATGACAGAAGGAATAACAGGGAGTCCTTCTGCTTTGTTTAAGAAAGCCCACAGTCTCACTTTCCCAATTCTGGTGAAAGCCGCAGCCGGCGGAGGCGGAAAAGGCATGCGCATTGTTCATGAAGGAGACGATCTTAAAGAAATTCTGGAAGCTACAGCACGTGAAGCCAAGAATTATTTTGGAGATGGAACCATTTACATTGAAAAATATATCGAAGAACCCCGTCATATCGAATTTCAAATTCTTGGTGATAATTTTGGTAAGGTCGTCCATCTTTTTGAGAGAGAATGTACTATTCAGCGTCGTTATCAGAAAATTATTGAAGAGTCTCCCTCTCCAACCCTGACTCCTCAAGTCCGCGAAGCGATGGCAAAATCGGCCTTAGCCATTGCCGAAGCAGTAGAATACAATAGCGCCGGAACCATTGAGTTTCTGGTGGATAATGAACTGAATTATTATTTCCTGGAGATGAATACCCGTATACAGGTGGAACATCCTGTTACAGAAATGGTAACGGGAATAGACCTGGTAGACGAACAGATGTTGGTAGCGGCAGGCAATCCCCTACGTCTTAATCAGGACAATTTATCTCAAAACGGACATGCCATCGAGTGCCGGATTTACGCCGAAGACCCTGCAAATAATTTTATGCCGTCTCCGGGAAAAATGACTTTTTACAAACAGCCGGAAGGCTCTGGCATAAGAGTGGATACAAGTATTGAAAAGGCCGGAACTATTCAAAGCATTTTCGACCCCATGATTAGTAAGATGATTGTCTGGGGTGAAGACCGTCCGCAGGCCATCGAAAAATGTAAGGTAGCCTTGAAAAGCTACAGTATTCAAGGTATCAAAACCAATATACCTTATTTGCTGCATCTTCTCAATCATCCTGCTTTCGAACAAAACTCCATTTCCACCAAGTTCTGTGATGAACATACTGACGAAATTATCCAAAGCATACAAAATTCCCGGGAAAATTTAGGAAATCTCACAGCGGCCTTGGCATTGGCACTCTATCAGCTGAATGCCCAAACCAATAGCACGCCCAAAAACATCTGGGAACATATTGGTTATTGGCGCAATGTGATGGAATTGCAATTTCTATTAGATGAAGAAAACATCAAGCTTTACTTCCTCAAAAAGCAAGGACAGGATTTTATCTTTGAAATTGATGGACAAAAAAAGGAGGTTTATCTTCAGAAGATGCATGGGGCTGAGATGGATTTTCGTATTTTTAATCGATCTTACAAGACAGTAATCTCCCAGGGGGAGAAAGGCCGTTGGTTTGTAAACATTAACGGCAATGATTTTGAATTAAAACGGCTGGATACGCTAACTGCCGACGAAGATTATACCATGGGTAATGATGGAAATTCCGAAGGAAGTTTGTTTGCCCCCATGCCCGGGAAAGTGATAAAAGTCAATGTTAATGCCGGAGATAAAGTTGCAAGAGGAAGTATTCTTTTGGTTGTAGAGGCCATGAAAATGGAAAATAATATTATCGCCTTGGAGAATAGTTTAGTTGAAAAAGTAAATGTAAAAGAGGGGGACAGAGTAGACACCGATTTGCAGTTGGTAAACCTGGTTCCTCAGGAATCATAATAAAACAATTTAAAATGGACTTAGATTTATCACAGGAACAAAAAATGATTCGCGAAACCGTTCGTGAATTTGCCGAACGAGAAGTAAAACCCCTTGCCAAAGAGCTGGATGCCAAAGAGGAATTCTCATACGCATTAACCAAAAAAATTGGAGAGTTGGGGCTTTTTGGCATGAACCTTCCTGAAAAATATGGCGGACAAGGCCTGGATACGCTATCTTACATTATTGCAGTAGAAGAAATGGCTCGTGTGGACGGTTCGCAAGCAGCCACACTAGCAGCGCATAATTCATTAGGGATCAGTCCACTATACGATTACGGAACAGAAGAACAGAGAATGAAATATCTTCCTCAGCTCTGCACCGGCGAAGGACTGTGGAGCTTCGGACTTACCGAGCCAGGAGCCGGTTCCGATTCCAGAGGATCAAAAACTACCGCCGTGCTTGAGGGTGACGAATGGGTCATCAACGGATCTAAAATTTTTATCACCAATGGTGCTTCTGACATATCTAAAGGCTGCACGGTACAAGCGGTTTCCGGCGAAAAAGACGGAAATAAAGTCTTTACCACAATTATTGTAGAAAGCGGCACTCCCGGATTTCGTCGGCTTGCCATGCACAACAAAATGATGTGGCGTGCTTCCGACACTTCAGAGTTGTTTTTTGATGATGTGCGGGTTCCAAAAGAAAATCTTTTAGGCGACATCGGTCAAGGTTCACACATTATGTTGCACACCCTTGATGGTGGTCGCCTTTCTATCGGCGCCATGGGCCTCGGTCTTGCGCAAGGAGCCTTCGAGATGGCTCTGGCATACGCCAACGAGCGGAAGCAGTTTGGCAAACCCATTTCCAAATTTCAGATCAATGCCTTCAAATTGGCTGATATGGCAATGAAAATAGAACTTGCACGTAATCTATTATACAAAGCCTGCTGGTTGAAAGACCAGGGAAGAACTTACTCCAAAGAAGCCGCCATGTCAAAATTATATTGCTCTGAAATTGCCCGTGAAGTAGCCGATGAAGCCGTTCAAATTCACGGCGGTTATGGACTAATGAAAGATTATGACATCGAACGTTTTTATCGCGACCAGCGATTATTACAAATTGGAGAAGGGACTTCTGAAATCCAGCGCCTGGTAATCTCCAGACAAATAGGATGTTAGTGTTATTTTATTGAATATCAATATATAAACCATGAATAAAGTTGTAAAAGATGCCCACGAAGCGCTTCGCGATATTGAGGACAATATGTGCTTGATGCTGGGAGGTTTTGGCTTATGTGGCATCCCCGAAAAAACCATTCAGGCTTTGCATGACAAAGGAGTAAAAGGACTTACCTGTATTTCGAACAATGCCGGCGTTGACGATTTTGGTCTGGGCTTACTTTTGGAACGCCACCAGATTAAGAAAATGATTTCATCATACGTAGGAGAAAACGGGGAGTTTGAACGCCAGTTATTATCCGGTGAGTTAGAAGTGGAGCTGAATCCACAAGGAACCCTGGCTGAACGATGCCGTGCCGGAGGAGCAGGCATCCCCGCGTTTTATGTCCCTGCCGGTGTCGGCACCGAGGTTGCTGAGGGAAAAGAGACACGCGAGTTCAATGGAAAGATGTATTTACTTGAAACGGCTCTCGTTGCCGACTTTGCCATCGTAAAAGCATGGAAAGGAGATACGGCAGGAAACCTGATATTCCGTCATACAGCAAACAATTTTAATAATATGATGGCGATGGCCGGGAAAATTACCATAGCCGAAGTTGAAGAATTGGTTCCGGCCGGTGAATTAGATCCCAATTGTATTCATACGCCCGGAATTTTTGTTCAGCGAATCTTCCAGGGTCAAGATTATGAAAAGCGGATTGAATTTGCTACCACCAGTGATTAATTCGAATAGGTAGTAAAAACCATAAATTAAAAAAACAATCATGAGTTTAGATAAAAACGGTATCGCTAAACGAATTGCTCAGGAATTGAAAGACGGTTACTACGTAAACCTGGGCATTGGAATTCCCACATTGGTAGCGAATTATATTCCTGAAGGGATAGAAGTTGTGCTTCAATCGGAAAACGGCTTATTGGGCATCGGACCTTTCCCTAAAAAAGAGAACATCAATGCCGACTTGATAAATGCCGGCAAACAAACGGTTACTTATTTGGATGGTGCCGCTTTTTTTGATTCTGCCACCAGTTTTGCCATGATCAGGGGCGGACATATCGACCTGACCGTTTTGGGTGCTTTTGAGGTAACAGAAGAAGGGGACATTGCCAGCTGGAAAATTCCGGGTAAAATGGTAAAAGGAATGGGCGGAGCCATGGATCTTGTGGCTTCAGCAAAAAATATTATTGTTGCGATGACCCATACAGATCGCAATGGAAACCCAAAATTGCTGAAAAAATGTAATCTTCCTCTAACCGGTGTCAATTGCGTGAAACGTATCGTAACGGATTTGGCGGTGGTAGATGTTACCCCTAAAGGATTCAAACTGATAGAAAGAGCCCCCGGTATTACAGTAGAAGAAATAGTAGAAAAAACCGGTGCCCCTATATTGATAGATGGAGATATCCCCGAAATGAAAATTTGAGAAAGCTGATATAATTGTTCACCTAAAATTTATTACTATGGAAAACTTCATGTTTAGCACTTCCTTCATCACCCCATGGGTGGCTATTTCCGTTATTTTGATTGTCGCCCTGTGGAGAATCTACGAAAAAGCCCACCAACCAGGATGGGCATCACTTATCCCTTTTTACAATTTTATAGTCTTGTTACGAATAGTTGGGAAACCCGCTTGGTGGCTTGTGTGGATTTTTGTTCCCATTGCAAATATTGTTGTGGCCATTTGGGTAATCAATCTTTTATCCAAGAGTTTTGGAAAAGGGGAAGGTTTCACCCTCGGACTTATCTTTCTATCTTTTATTTTTTATCCCATCCTCGGATTTGGAAATGCCACCTACAAAGGCTCAGCCTCTAAAAAAGTAACCAACATACAGGTATAAAGCCGGTAAAGCTTTGGTGTTGAGAAAAAGTCTATAAAAAAAAGGAAGTGATAAAAACCACTTCCTTTTTTCTATTGAACAAACATCAAAAAGGACAAAAGCAAAAATAACATGCTGTTATCCCATGATTTATAATGAGATAAATGTATATTTGATACTGAAATAACAACTTAAGCTTAATCTAAATTGACATCTATGAAAAAGGATAAAAATAATGAGATTGTAGAAAACTATGAGAAAATTCAAAATTTTGCTCAAGTTGAAATCGAAAGAACTCATAGAACGTTTAGACTCTTTGTTTATGTTCTTACTCTCATATTTACAGTTGGAATTGCTATTGCAGCAATACTTATTGGTAAATCTGTAACAGATATTCAAGACAAATATGAGAGAAATTATCAAACATCTGTCCAAGAAATGACTATTGAAATGAGAAGAGATGTTAATACTGAGTTAGATATTACAAAACAAAAGATTAACGATGAAATTAAGCAAGAATTTGAAAAGGAGAATATACAAAACATGGTCATTCAGCAAACAAAAGATAGAATTGATAAAATTGCTGATCCTATAATTGAATCGCAGATAACAAGAAAAATTGACCCAATTAAAAAGGATTTGAAAAATCTACAAACAGAGATCGATAGAATCACATTTGATTATTATTTACTAGCCATTGAGAATGATTCAAGACCTGCATTTATAAAACTCTATGAACTATCAAATAACAAAAAATCTGAGAATAAAAACGAAATAAAAAAAGCACTAAGTAGAAGAATCCAAGATATAGAAAACTTTTTAGCCAGAAAAACTGGTGATTTATGGGAATTGAATTATACTGGAATTAGAACTGAGAATGATTTTTATCTTCAATACAAGGACAGTATTACATCTGACAAAAAGATTTATTACCTAGAGGCTCTTTGGAAAGACAAAAAATTCTTTAATCAAAAACAAAAAAATTCAATTTTCATCAAATTATTCCCAAATGAAAAGAGCTTAACATGTTCTTACTATATTGCCAAATCATTAATAAATGAATTCGAATGGGATATCAAGCCATCTGACTTTGATAAAGTTTATAAAAAGATAAAAACTAGGCATGACTATTAACCCCGCTGGTGTGAGCTACAAGCTATAACCAGTAGGTAAATACTTAAACGCTTTGCATCAATTTTATTCATTCTCCGGAGCTACCAGTTTAAAGCCTACGCCATGCACATTAATGAGTTCTACCTCCGGGTCGTCTTTTAGGAATTTCCTAAGCTTGGTAATGTATACATCCATGGAACGGGCGTTAAAATAGCTGTCGTCATGCCAGATTTTGTTGAGCGCAACAGAACGATCAAGCACCTCATTCAAATTATCGCATAACAATTTCAGCAGTTCGGCTTCTTTAGAGGTAAGCTTTTCTTGATTTTTACCGATGTTTAGCAATTGATGGTCATAATCGAAAGTATATTTCCCAAACTGATAAACATGATTTTGATGTTTCTTCAATTCTGCCTGACTTCGACGCAAAATAGCTTTCATACGCAACAATAACTCTTCCATACTGAAAGGCTTTGTCAAATAATCATCGGCACCAATTTCAAGTCCTTGAATTTTATCGTCTTGCATGGCTTTGGCAGTCAAAAAGAGCAAAGGAATCTTGACATCCAATTTACGAATTTCTTTTGCCAGGGTGAAACCATCCATAACGGGCATCATCACATCCAAAATACAAAAATCAAAGTCGGCCTTTTTAAATTCATCCAGTGCCAGTTTCCCATTCTCGCAACGCGTTGTAACAAAACCTTTTGCTTCGAGATAAGACTTTAGGATAGTCCCCAGATTCTTATCATCTTCCGCTAATAATACATTCATTTTTTTATCCATGATGGTCTAATTTTTTACATTCTGTAAATAAATATGAAATATAGAACCTTTTTCCGGTTCTGATTCTACACTAATTCTACCTTTATGTTGCTCGACAATGGCCTTCACATAACTCAATCCCAACCCAAATCCTTTGAAATCATGCCGATTCCCGGTATGTGCCCGGAAGAGCTTGTCAAAAATCTTCTTTTGGTTAGCCTTGCTGATACCTATTCCGTTGTCCTCCACACTAATGAGGATTCCATTCTGCAAATTTTTGGTCTTGACTTTAATCAAGGGCTGTTCCAGGTTATATTTCAAGGCATTATCCAGTAAATTAATGATAACATTGATGAGATGGGTGCGATCCCCAATAACAGTGGTATTTTCTGCACTAAGATACTGTTCTATTCTTCCTCCTTTGCTTGCCGCGTTGATTTGTTTGCTATTGACAGACGCATGGATCAGTTCGTGCACATCCAGGTTTTCAAGGTTTAGCTTTAATCCATCTTTTTCGATAGATGCCGAGCGCAGAATATGTTCGGCCATGGTTCTTAAACGCTTATTCTCCTCATCAATCATACCTATATAACTATTGTATATATCATCTGATTTTTTGACATCTTTATCTTTCAATGCCTCACAGGCTAAGGAAATCGTCGAAATTGGGGTTTTAAATTCATGCGTCATATTGTTGATCAAATCATTCTTCATCTCTGATATTTTTTTCTGCTTATTGATGATAATAATACTAAATGAAAAAGAGCCTATAATAATCAGAAAAAGACCGAAGGATACGAAGAGTAAACGATATAAGGTACTGACGATAAATAATTTTTCATGGGGAAAATAGAGCAGAAACTTTAGTGGAAACTGTATATTCGTCCCCAGAGGAGCCAGGTTGTAAACAAAACTTTGGTTCAGTAATTGATTAGGGAATTTACCAGACTTCTGAATAATCATCATATTCTTCAGTGGTTTATATATCCCAAATTCGTAATCTGTTTTTATATTCCGCTCCTTTAAAGCTTCTCCGATTAGCGAATCAATCTTTTGCCGACGCGAAGTAAAAAACGCCATATCATCGGTTCCATGAAAACGCTTAAAGAGCTTTTGATAAACCCGACTGAGCCTGTTTCGTCGCTCCAGGAAATGTGTGATCTCATCTTTGGTGTTTTCTGGCAACTGACTATTTAGTAAATCACGGTTGATGGAATCGAAGGCCGCAAAAACATTTTCGTTTTTTTTATAAAAATTCTTCGTTTTTAAATAATATTCCTGATAACGCATTTTGTTGATGCTAAACACTACCCTACTCATTGCCTGATTAACATCACGAACAAAAACCGCTTCACGAACCTGCATGGCATTCCGAATCCAATAAACCTGTATCAACAACAGTCCGATACTGGCTAATGTTACCAGCGTGATAACAAATGCGGTAAATCGTTTGTTCATGCTGCAAAATTAAACGAACAGTTGCTTGAAAATCAGTTATTAACTTTTCTTAACAAGTTTTTTTTCAACTTTATGTTGACAAATTAACTTTTTGGTGTATCTTTGCAGAGAACAAACGCAAGGATAGGTTTTCATAATTTATTCAGCTTTGTTTAAAGGGTTTTCATAATTGTTGGTTTTTGAGAGGTAACCGTCCTGGTTGCCTCTCTTTTTTTATACTATCTTAGCCATCAATTTATAGCCTGTGATTAAACCTGAAACCATACAAACGATCATCGAAACAGCACGTGTTGATGAGGTTGTAAGTGAGTTTGTTAGCCTTAAAAAAAGAGGTGTTAATTTTATCGGACTTTGTCCCTTTCACAACGAAAAGACCCCTTCATTTACCGTTTCGCCTGCCAAAGGAATCTATAAATGTTTCGGTTGTGGAAAAGCCGGAAATGCCGTAGGCTTCGTTATGGAACACGAACATTACTCCTATCCTGAAGCTCTAAAATACTTGGCTAAAAAGTATGGCATCGATATTCAGGAGGAAGAAATTTCGTCAGAACAAAAACAGCAAATGGACGAACATGAAAGCATGTTTGCCCTCAACACCTTTATCTCTAGCTATTTTCAAAAGACTTTATTCGAAAGCGAAGAAGGAAAATCAGTCGGGCTAAGCTATTTTAAAGAACGTGATTTTCTTGAATCGACTATACAAAAGTTCCAATTGGGTTATGCGCCAGATGAGTGGGAGAACTATTCAAAACATGCACTGGAAAATGCTTATAAGAAAGAAATATTAATAAAAACCGGCTTATCCATTGACAAAGGTGATCGCCTGATCGACCGCTTTAAAGGGCGCGTGATGTTTCCCATCCATAACCTTACCGGAAAAATTATTGGTTTTGGTGGCCGGGTGCTTTCTACCCAAAAGGCAACCGCCAAGTATATGAACTCGCCCGAGTCGGACATCTACAACAAAAGCAAAAGCCTTTATGGGATTTATTTTGCACGAAATGAAATTGTAAAGCAAGACAATTGCTATTTGGTAGAAGGCTATACCGATGTGATTTCACTTCATCAGGCAGGCATTTCTAATGTTGTTGCTTCTTCGGGAACTTCGCTTACCGTGGAGCAAATAAAACTTATCAAACGCTTTACTCCCAACATCACTATCCTTTATGATGGCGACCCCGCCGGTATTAAAGCATCTTTTCGTGGGATCGATCTGGTGTTGCATCAGGGAATGAATGTAAAGATTGTATTGTTTCCCGATGGTGAAGATCCTGATTCCTTTGCCCGTTCGCACGCTACTTCGGAAGTGGAAGCGTTTATCCATCAGGAAGCCTTGGACTTCATAAGCTTCAAAACCCGTTTGCTACTGAATGAAACCAAAGGGGATCCTACTGCAAAAGCAAAACTCATCAAAGAAATAGTACAGACCATCTCTCACATCCCCGATGGTATTGTGCGGACTGTTTACATTAAAGAGTGTAGTTCGGTAATGGATATGCCGGAGCAAACGCTGATGAATGAGTTGAATAAACTCCTTCGGGATAAATACCGCACGCAAAATCAGCAAAACCACCCGCAAACAGAACCCGAAGAGGTCACCCCTCTTGCCGCCAGGCAAGAGGAAAACTTTGAGCTTAATCCTTTCGACATCAGTCATCACGAAGGTCAATTGGTACGATTGATCCTTCTTTATGGATATCAGAAAATGACGATAAAAGAATTTATTCTGGATGAGACCAATGAAGAAGTGGAAACCGAAAGGGAAACCAGCGTAGCAGAATACATTCTGGAGAATCTTCAGAGTGATGGAATCCGGTTTGAAAATGAAATATATAACCAAATATTGGATGAATTTGAAAATGGCATTAGTGCTGGACATATTCCGGAAGAAAGCTATTTTGTGAACTCACAGAATGAACAATTTGCCTCTGTGGCCATCAGCCTCATTGCTACACCATACGAACTAAGCAACAATTGGAAAAAGAATAAAATATATGTGAATCAGGAAGCAGATGATTTGTTTAATACAGTCATCACTACCCTACTTCCACTGCGTACCAAATTAATCGGTAAACGCTTAAAAGAAATTACTGAAGAACTGAAAACTGCAAGTGAGGAAGGACAAATATTCTTGCTCCAACAACAATTTTTTGAATTAAAAAAGGTATCCAACGAGATTGACAAAGAGCTGAAGCGACCTTTCGATTATTAAGCCGAGATCGAATATAGGATATATACGTAAAACATGCAAAGCTAAAAATACAAAAAATCCGGCTCTTTCGAACCGGATTTTGCGCCCCCACTAGGACTTGAACCTGGGACCCTCTGATTAATCCCGACAGGTCGGGACTCTAACCAACTGAGTCATCTGATAGGATATATACGAAAAATATGATAGGCTAAAAATGCAAAAAATCCGATTCTTTCGAACCGGATTTTGCGCCCCCACTAGGACTTGAACCTGGGACCCTCTGATTAACAGTCAGATGCTCTAACCAACTGAGCTATGGAGGCAATTATTCTTAATAAGGCGGCAAAGATAGAGAATAATTTTTATTTGCAAATTAATTTTGAAAATATTTTCTATCGGTTTCCTGCAGGCTCTTTTCCGTACAAAATTTGTTCAGCACGCATCACAGGATCAACCGATTGTAGAATTTTTTGGCGCAGTTTTGGATTCAAGCCATGATCCTTTTCAAGATACTCCCGGATAATTGTTGCCGCCCCGGGTGAATGATGCCCGGAAAAGCTTGCATCCAACCACGATTTGGGAAAGAAAATATCCCCGGTTTGCTGAATTTCATTCAACATTTCAAGTGAAGGTAAAATAAACCGCTCTGCACTCTTTGCACGCAATGGATGATGCAAATAGGAAACCGCCGTGATTACCCAGGGTTCATGTTCACGCATACTGGGTTCTTTTAGCTTTTCAAAAAATTCGGAACGCACAGCAATATTTTCGTCCAGTGCCGGAATCACAAAAGCTATTTCTTTTTTCTTGTCAGGATTGGTGGTATTTTTCAACTGCTGCTGCAAAATATTCTTATGGATCATCGCACTACCGGGACTCCCTATTCTTACTGCCAGCTCGTATGCCAATTTAACCCGATCGTTTTCCGAAAGGGGAAGCCCGTTTATTTTCATACTGCCTTTCCATAAATCCAGCATTTTTGTCATTGCATTTTTTGAAAATGCTGTGGATAGCCACGCATGGTAAAAGGCTGATTTTAAGGATATTGATTTGACTGACAGTATTTTACTCCATAACAAATTTTCCATTTGTGGAGCCAGTGCTGCACGTTTCGTGTCAGGAGTAAAACGCCAAAACAACTTCGGATAATAAGCCAACAACAAACCAAGGTTTTGTTCTACCTTTTCGTGATTCAAATAGGTTTTAAACAAGGACAGCACAACTTCAGGTTGTAAAATTTCATTTTGCATGTTCTCCCAAATGCTGATGTATGCAGCGGCACGTTGAATGGCTGAAAGTGACCAAAACCGGGAACTACTTATAAATTTTATCATTTCAGAATTCATCCTGATAAAGCCATAGGCTTTCCCATCTGCATTCAAATCCAGCAAGGAAGCAGGTTGAGAAAGAACAATCTGTTGCCGCGCTTGTTGATTAAAAACCAATCCAGTATCCCTTTTTTTAGCTGACAAAGCCAAATAGTGAAATTGTTGTGGCCAGATTCTACCTTCTTGTTGTGGGTCAGATTGCTGAATGTCAAAATGATTCTCATTCAGCGACACTGCATAATGAGGCATGCCGGCTTCTTTTACCCATACTTTGCTCCATGCCTTCAGGTCAGTAGGCGTTTTTTTATCTAAAATGTCGATCAGGTCATCCCAATCGGCATTAGAATAACGGAATTTCTTCAAATACAAGCTCAATCCCTGACGTAGTTTATCCTTTCCCAGCATGTCTTCCAGCTTCATCATCACGATGGGGGCTTTGTGATAAATAATATTTCCATAAAGCATACCTGCCATGTTCAAATTCCCCAGCGTTTGCTTAATGGGGTTGGCTCCTGCAGTACGATCTACTGCATAAGCCTTTGGAAAATGATCGATAAGGAAACTTAACTGATGATTAATCTTAGGAAAAGCTGGTCGGGTAATTTTGGCAGCCATGAAATTGGCAAAGACCTCCTTGAGCCAAACATCATCAAACCATTTCATGGTTACCATATCGCCAAACCACATATGAGCGGTTTCGTGGGCGATGAGAGTGGCCCTGAAAAGCTTTTGTGTTTGTGTGGCAGACTTATCCAGAAAAACCCGCGAGGCACGGTATAAAACAGCTCCCGGATGTTCCATGCCGCTATACTGAAAAGACGGAATCAATATAAAATCGAACTTTCCGAAGGGATAAGGAATCCCCGTATAATTTTCCATCCAACGAAGGGCATGAGCCTCTAAATTAAAAATATCATTCAGGTTTCTGTTTACCTTGGCAGTATCTGTTTCGCGGTAGTACATCTTGAGCAAACGACCATCGACCTTCCTTTGCGCAACCTTGAACTTGCCGGCTACAAATGAAAAAAGGTAGGTACTGATAGGCTTAGTGGCCTCGAAAGAAATATCTGCAACTTGATTCTTAACCACTCTCGAGATCTGCTTACCATTGGCAACAGCAACCCATCCCGATGGGACACTCAACGATAGGTGAAAAACAGCTTTCAAATCCGGTTGGTCAAAACAGGGGAAAGCCGTGGATGCACGATCGGGAACAAAAAGTGTATATAAATAATCTTCGTTACGGTTTAGGGATTGATCGCCGGATACAAAATCGATGGAAATGGTATTTTTCCCTTTTTCCAAATTAGCCGAAGGAATAAGAAGATGTTCGTTGATCCATTCAATGGATATCTTGTTGCCATTTGCAAAAACGTTTTTAACTTGAGCTGCGGGGTTTTGAAAATCAAGCACCACCTGTTTACCGGTTTGTTTGAGCAGAAACGAAATATTTACCGACCCGGTAATTGCTGTAGATTTTTTTTCAGGAATATTAAAATGAATATCGTAAACCACACGGCTTAATTCATTTTTCCGTTGATCGTTCAATTTTTTTGTTACCCCCTTTTCAGGCGGAACTGCTTCAGGCTGACGCTGGCAAGAAATTAGCGAAAAAACACAGCCAAGCAAGCCTATTAATAAACCATTTCTCATACGATTGAATTTTAATCTTCAAACTTACTTAATCTTTTCTAGCTTCCAAAGACCGTAGCGTTCATATAGACCCCTTTTTTAAGGCTGAGAAAGTAATATTAGACATTGCCAGAGCTGTTGGTGGTTGAATAAGTTGTTTACAAATAAAATTCGTGACAGCTAATGTGTTGCTGAAATCCGATAATTTTACCTGTTCATCAACAATCTATACTTCATTGAAAGAAAGCGATCCCAACATAAGAATCATTAGCATTGTACTTCTTCTTTTGGTCGGATTCTTTATGTCTATTAATGCACTTTCTCAAACTGACACATCCCTCAAAATAACGCCTATCAATAATCCTTCCAGTTCAGAGAAAGTATCAGGCAACAAGAATAGTATGATTTATCGAAAATCCTTGGCCATTCCTGATCAAATCGATTATAAATACGATACGGTCTGCCTGGGTGATACTACTCATTTGATTAAGCTGCCCGATTCCAATGATAGCATCCTGAATGTAGAATGGGATTTGAATATGAACGGAAAATATACTGATGCCAAAGGCGATACCGTAGAATATGTTTTTACTCAAGCGGGAATTCATCCGGTAGTGATGCGAGTAAATTTCCTTTCGGGAGCCTTCAAAATAATTATACATCAGGTACCTGTTGGTGATAGTCCTTCCATTCAGTTTTCATACACCGGCGTATGCTCTCCAAATACCAGCACCAATTTTACTGACAGTTCAAAGGTAATGCTTGGAACGATCAAGTCATGGCTATGGAATTATGGCGATGGTAAATCGGAACTTGATTCCAACATTTACACCTATCATAACTATCACGCCGGTAACTACACCGTAAAACTCACGGTTACCTCATCTTTGGGTTGTGTAGACTCATTGACTAAACCAATCATTATTTATGAAAACCCCAATATTTTACTCAGGCGAGAAGACAATAGCCAGGTTTATTTTGATGATACGGTGACGTTTAAGCAGGGAGATAGTGCTTACTTGAAGGTGGATCAGCCTGCTACATACGATTCAATTGTTTGGCCCGGAAATGCCCATGGGGAAGTTTATTACCTGAAAGAAAGCGGTCATTTTGAAGTAACGGCATATACTAATGTGTGCCCCGGCTTTACTGATTTTTATGGCGCACAGCAAGACACTTCAGGTGGTGGTGGAACGGCAATCACATCGACCGATATCATGCGAGTATTCACTCCAAATGGGGATGGTTATAATGATTATTTTGTGATTGACAGTCCTGATATAACCCAGCCTGTCAGCCTGAGTATCTATAATCGGGCCGGAAGCATCGTCTATGAAAGTAGTGGATACAACAATGATTGGAAAGGTGAATACAGAGGAAACCCCTTACCAACGGGTACCTATTATTATGTGATAAAGGATGCAAAGGGGAAAAAGGTAACAGGAGCCATAAGTATACTACGCTAATGAGAAGATTCATTTTTTATATCATACTCATGGTTTTTTTGTTTAGCGGGAAATTATGTGCTCAACAATTACCTTTAACAACACAGTATCTATTTAATCCTTATGCAATTAATCCGGCCATGGCTGGCTATTTTGGCTATGCTGAGTTATATCTGGATTATAGACGTGAATGGGTAAATATTCAAGGGGGGCCACAGACTTTTCGGCTTAGTGGATTTGGTCAGATTTATCAAGATAAAATGTGGCTGGGCGGGGAAGTATATTCAGACAAAACAGGAGCCTTTTCCACTTTTAAAGCCAGCATCAGTTATTCATATATATTACAGACCGGTGATAATCAGAATTTATTTTTTGGCATTTGGGGGAACTATTTCCAACATAGTTTTAATCTTTCCAATGTTACGGGCATCGACCCCAACGACCCCTTAATTCAAAATCGAAGTTCAATAAATGGGAGTGTGTTTAATGCCGGTTTTGGCATCGACTATAACCGGCTTGATTTTAACATAGGATTTGCCATGCCCAATGCCTTTTCCAACAACAGCATCCCGAGTCCTACCAAACCTGACTTTAGCATGCAGCGGGAGGCTATTTTCTATGCTTCCAACATATTTAGCATTGATGATCAGTGGCAAATCCTTGGGTCTGTTGTTTTTAGAAAAACCAAAAACGAACCTCTCCTTACCGAAGGTTCAGCCATGGCTATTTTTGATAAGCAGTTTTGGTCGGGATTAACCTATCGAAATACGGGAGTATTGGCATTAAATATCGGCGGATATCTTTTTAAGGGCATTGTATTTAACTATGCTTACGAAATTGGAACATCAGGTATCAGCCGTGCCTCAGGTGGTTCACATGAAATTACCCTGTCTTTTCGGATGGGCATGCAGGGAAGTAATTATTTTGAGAATAAAAACCAGGGAAATCGCCCTGGCAGAAGAGTGAAACGATATAGATATAATGAGCAACTCGGACCACAAATTATTGATTATCAAAACAAAGACAATAGATAATGATATTACAGAAAAAATCACGCGCATTATCTACATTGTAATACTTCTAATTGCCTTTGTATCTCCCCTTCAGGCACAAAACACACTACCGGCATAACCAATTTCAAAGTTAAAGAAACAAGGGTGTTCCCTAATCCCAACGAGGGAAGATTCTCAATGAATTATACAGGCTCGGGATTGCCTTTCAAAACACTGATCTTCGATTTTTCGGGAAAAATTGTTTTTGAGAAAAATAACCCTCCATGCACGGGCTTATGTAACTTAAAGTTTGACCTTACAAATTTAAAATCAGGAATCTATTTTCTTTACTTATATGGCCAGGTGAGTAGTCTGGCTTCGCGCTTTGTTATCCGATAATTTTTCTGACCTTTGTATAAATTTAAAAAAGAATTCAATGAAAATAATTGGTATTGGAAATGCACTGGTTGATGTGCTGACTCAATTGGAAAGTGATGACTTATTGAGGGAACTGGAATTGCCAAAGGGAAGTATGCAATTGGTGGATGCTACGCGTTCGGCTCAAATACAAGAAAAAAGTAAAACGCTGAAAAAGCAAATGGCCTCCGGAGGTTCTGCTGCCAATACCATTCACGGTCTGGCTAAACTGGGCATGGAGACTGCTTTTATTGGTTCGGTAGGAAAAGATGAGACGGGAAGATTTTTTGAAGAAGATTTGAAAGCCAGTGGAATTCTACCTGTGCTTTTCCATAACGACTCACCTTCCGGTATTGCCAACGGAATGATTTCACCGGATGGGGAACGAAGCTTTGGTACTTTTTTGGGTGCTGCCCTTGAATTATCGGCAGATATGCTGAAGCCGGAACACTTTCTGGGTTACGACCTAATACATGTGGAAGGTTATTTGGTTCAAAACCACGTGCTGTTGGAAAGGATATTGAAATTGGCCAAAGAAAACGGACTTAAAGTTTCCCTTGACCTGGCCAGTTATAATGTGGTGGAAGAAAACCTGGAATTTCTTCGTGATATGGTCAGCAAGTATGTGGACATTGTTTTTGCAAATGAAGAAGAAGCCAAGGCTTTTTCAGGAGAAGAACCTCGCCTGGCACTGGATTATATCGCAAGGCATACAGACATTGCAGTGGTGAAAGTAGGAAGCCAAGGCTCCATGGTGAAACAGGGCAATCAGGTGGTAAATATTCAGCCCATAAAAGCTCAGGCCATTGATTCAACCGGTGCTGGTGATTTATATGCCTCCGGCTTCCTTTACGGGATGGTAAATGAGCTAGGATTTGAAAAAGCAGGAAATATTGGTTCACTCTTATCAGGAACCGTTATCGAAGTACTGGGAGCCAAATTCGGTGAAGATAAATGGGGTGAAATCAGGAAGATGATTTGAAATTAAGAAGATAAGAAATCTATCTCCCGTGGACATAATGTTGTTCCACTTTTCAGGTGGTAGTTGACCTTTCAGGTGGCCTCGCACCTCGTATGTTTGCAAACTCAAAAAATAATTAGATCATATTATTTTTGACGATTAAAAAAATAAGGACAGAATAGGAGTAAGATAAAGCTCCTAGACAACATTAATTGTATGTCGCCTTTCAGA
>Ga0316204_10003018_pt1 | contig 35464 bp, 17 predicted proteins | sample 6monrhotite_MG_2_FD_205661 | JGI IMG/M metagenome (GOLD analysis project Ga0316204, IMG submission 205661) | Microbial mat bacterial communities from mineral coupon in-situ incubated in ocean water Damariscotta River, Maine, United States -... | ecosystem: Environmental > Aquatic > Marine >... | reverse complement strand
GCGCATTTAAAAATGGAGAGTTTATCGGGGGGCTATGGTTTATAAAGGAGAAATATGAAGAAGACGAAGTAAAGTGCCACTATTTCCCTAAACCCATCGATAAGGTGGTATGGGATTTTGACGTCTATATAACACCGTTGGATCGAATGGGGTTTTCCTTTTTAAAGCTATGGGATTATTTTAATGAAAGAATGAATGCAGAGGCTGTTGACGTTACGATGAGCAGGATATCGGCATTTAATTTAGCGTCCAGGACGTCTCATCGGAGACTAGGCGCTAACGATATTGGCTGGCAGGTTTTTGTTGTTATTGGTACATTTCAATTACTCTTTTCATCACTTACCCCTTATTTTCATTTTTCCTGGTCTGGCAAAGCGGTTCCTAAGGTCGTTATACATTATAATTCCTAAGGGCCTAACGGTAACGGGTTTGGATATTAACCGCTATGTTATATACCTGATACCAGAGAATAGTCATTTAAACCTAGATTCCGCCGTTGACTCCACGACAAGCGTGATCTACATGCCGTAGCGCCTTCACCCAATGGTTGAGTGAATAAATGGTAACAAACTGAATGTCCATCAAGCGGTTAATGCCCTTTTGTTGTGGTCAACTGTGGAATCTCGGTTAGACATAAGCACCATTCGCGACGCGCTCACTATGCGCGGCCACGGTGAAACCATTACGGCAACTATTACGGCAACTATCGAAATTAAACTGCCAGGATGATGTTTAGAGACAGCACAAATGGTGCTTGTCTCAAAATGATAACGTCACTATGCCGTGTTAGCTTTTCAGCTGAAAGCGCATATCCTCCGTCCAATACTGAAATCCGTACAGCCCAACCCTCTCATCCCGTTTTAAATGGGGTATTAAGACGCCCACTTCCTCTGTCGATTCATTGATAATTGCTAACGTCCTGTTTTGGAATATTCGATCCATCCACTTAATTCAATACGCTGAGTTAGTGAGTGAATAGCCATGTCAGTGAACGCTTCGGTCAATTATTTCCAATCCCCTGGTGTTTTAGATGCATTGGGATATTCGTTTTTGAAGCCCTGCATGAGCAGCGAATAATAGTGATGTCGCTATATGGCGACATTGAAGTTGTTGTTTAACATACGACTGTAATATATAAAAACGATGTGACTACGTTATCGAAATCAGTTTCCCGCCAAAATCCACAGCATGGCATATCATGGCGGTGTATTCTAATTATGTTAATAACCTGATCATTACCATAATAAAAAAAATATATACAATGTAGTAAGTTACAGTGTTTTGTTAAATTTACGTCTCATTCATTGGTTATTGTGTCGTGGGGATTAGGCACTCATTAGATTATCGATTTCACGCTTGCCAAATTACAAATCAGGTTGATTTAAGTCGCGAAAATGCGGGTGAGAATGATTGCAACTATTATAAAAAATGGGTTAAGCCCATTGCATTGCATCAATGCCATGTCGCAGATTAGCGACAAAATAGACTGGCTTTTATGTTGGCATGGCCATCGCCGCTTTTGAGGCTTGAACACTTCATATTGTCAAGACTGAAGCGGACGCGGCTAAAGGTGCTAGCCCTAACAAGAAGGGGGTATGTTTTATTTATATTATTAATAACAGCAGGTTATGAATGACAATGTTATTGAGTGCTTTGAGCCAAAACAAATATAGAGTGTCCCTAACGCAAGCTGTCATCGATTCAGTATTTCCCAATATTGCTGGTTGAGGTTAAATTTACAGTTATGTTTCCCTTAGTGACTATTGCTTAATCAGTATGTGACCTATTTTTTTCATCAATGCCGTTAGGCGCTACATTTCGTGTCGCTAAAAAATGACATATTTAAGTGTTCATTTTCAGTTGCCATTGTGCAAATCGAAAAAGTAGATAAGTTAAGTTGCAGTATTCGTAAATTGCTCTAAAGTTAAGCGGTATCTAACGAATGTGGAGTTTGAAATTGAGTGAAATGTAAATAGATAAAAAATTAAATATACATTTTCAACAACCAAAACTTGATGTGTTTAGTATCATAAATCGCTTGTTTAGCAGGATAATTAGTAAATGTGAAGAATAACCAGTGAATGTGAAGATTATGCATAACTTTCATTCTTTTATGTCTTTAGAATACAGCTGCGTATATGGGATTCTGGCATGGATTGTGTTACATCCTAATTACATTGGAGTATCAGTTTTAGAGCATGTGATTTGATATTATCAATTAATTTGGCATTGCCAATAATTGTTGTCATGCTGTCGATGCTCATGCTAGTAACGTAACGATCAGTGGTAGTTGCGATACGTAGCTCCGATTAGGCTTGTGTCTGGAGGAGTGTCTATTGGTCTATTCTAATATAGATATACGGATAGTATTTAAGGGGGAGAGGGAAAGGTATTCTAAGGATAGTTCCTGTCTAATGTTAAGAATCTTGTTGGCCAAAAATTTCACACCACTCTTGTAGTTATTCATTTTCCCAGTTGACTAAAATACGCTTTTTGGCGTCGCTCATAAGTCATTGATTTGTAAAGTTGGAATTTTGGCTAGTGAGGTATCTGGGGGTTTTGTGATGGAGTTTTAACGTTTATGTGAATCACGCCTCAATAAATATTTTGGCGTAGCCGTAAACTGTATACATGGATTTACGCGAAAGCATAGAGGCAACAGCGGTAGTGAGAAATGGAGTTCAAGGGATTACTAAATTAATTATGTGTGGGGTAGTCAATGAGAAGTATGCAAGCATTCAAATGGTCTCTGGTTTTTTGTTTAATTATTTTCAATTCAAACGTAATTGCAAGTCACCTCAGCACTTTATCGGTCAATAAATGGCATGAGTTCTCGAATTCACGACTAGATAGCGCATTCCCCAGTGTGCGGCCTGCAGGAGACCCCTCCGGGATCATTTATGCCTGGGGAAGTGGTGTGTATGATTCCGATCGAGATCAACTTGTGGTATGGGGAGGCGGTCATGGTGATTATGCCGGTAACGAGGTTTATGCTTTTGGGCCACTTACGTCAGAATCGCCGAAGTGGAAACTGCTGACAAACCCGAGTATTCCGGCAGGCGACAATACGAAATATGCGCCTGATGGCAGGCCGGTGTCACGTCATACCTACAATCTGCTTGATTACATGCCTGCCCCATTCAATAAAATGATTAGTTGTGCTATTGGCGCGCAGCATTCCAATGGGTACAGTAATGCCGCCGTTGACTTGTTTGACTTTAGTGTTGATGGGTTTTCATCGGAGCCTTGGAGTAGAGCAGCCTCCGCGCCCTCAACCACTTACGCGACGGGTGGGTTCTGTGCCTTTAATCCAGTTACGCAACGACTCTGGTATCATGATACGGGTAGTGGTAGTTCCCGTCTTCAAGAGTATAACCCCGCGACAAATAAGTGGACTGCCCACGTGGTTTTTGATCCACAAAGTGATGCCACGCCCGCAATTGACCCAACGAGAAATATATTAGTGACCGTAGGAACCCACGAGGGAATTCGAGTCTGGGACCTAAATAACCCGGGACAACGGCCAATTACCGTTAATTCCGCCGGGTCCGGAAATCTAATGGGAAGAAAAGCACCAGGGTTTATTTATGATCCTGTTAACGATAGATTTGTTGGATGGAATGGTGGTGCAACGCTCTATGCCTTATCAATTCCCAGTGACTTTAAAAATGGGACTTGGCAATGGAACATCATTAGTAGTGATAATTCGGTCACACCCACGAACGTTGCGGGCATTGATGAAGTAGGTTATGTCACTGGAACCTATGGCCGATTTCGTTATGCACCGTCACTGCATGCTGTCATGATCGTGAACTCCGCGAAAGAAAGTGTTTATTATCTTAGATTAGAAGGTACGCCGGGTGCTCAGGGGCCGGATGTTAATTTCAGCTCAAGTACGTCATTAGTACAGTTAGGTGGAAGCGCAATTTTAACCTGGAATGCCTCGGCAGCAGATACTTGCGCGGCCAGTGGCGATTGGAGTGGATCTAAGGCTATAAGCAGTAGCCAGACTATTTTGTCGATTGCAGCAGAAAGTTCGTTTACATTATCATGTACGAACAGCAATGGTACTGTCAGCAGAACGGTAAATATAGGCTTACAGTCGGAACCAACTCCGACTCCTCCACCGTCACCAGAACCACCACCCCCACCCCCTTCAGTGCCATCAACTGATACCACAGCACCAAGCGTACCTGCGGGATTAAATTGGGCGTCAGAGAATAATACACAGGTTGATCTCACATGGAACGCTTCGAGTGACAACAATGGTGGGTCCGGATTATTGGGCTACAAAGTTTATCGTGATGGAGCACTGCTCGAAAGTGTGACGGGTACGTCCTGGAGTGATGTGGTTTTGGCGGCAGGCAGTGATTATCAGTATGGCGTTAGCGCCGTCGATAATGCCGGAAATGAATCTGCACTTACGAGCGTTACGGCAACGACAGCCACCAGTGGCAAGGTGATCGCACGGATCAATGCAGGCGGTGGGGCATATATTGACAGTTTTGGACGTGAATGGTCTGCGGATACTGGATCAAATACTGGGAATGTTGGTAGTAGCAGCAATAGTATCACTGGTAGCAGTGAAGATGCGCTGTTTCAAAGCCAGCGCTGGGATTCAGGCGGTGCGCCGGAGTTAGAGTATAGTATCGATGCCGATAATGGTGACTATACCGTTAATTTGTATTTTGCAGAATACTACAGTGGTGCCTTTGGCGACGGATTGCGTACGTTTGCGACCAATCTTGAAGGAGACACAGTTCTGAGTGAATTGGATGTGTATGCTGAAGTGGGACCTAATATCGCTTTGGTGAAAAGTGTCGCTACGACAGTGAGCGACGGTCAGCTCAATATCGAGTTTATCCACGGGGCTGAGAATACCATGGTTTCGGCAATTGAGATTATACAGAATAATGTCGCTGATACGGCGCCCCTCGTTAACTTTAGTGCTAATCCGGCCTCTGTTGCCAGCAATGGCAGTACGGTTTTAATTTGGAATAGTGGTAATGCAAATAATTGTGTTGCGGGCGGCGACTGGAGTGGAAGCAAAGGCAGCAGTGGTAGCGAAACGGTTGGCCCGTTAACGGTAAACCAGCGTTACACTTTAACCTGCACCGGTACAGGCGGTAGCTTGCAAAGAGAGATTGTAGTGCAGATCTCTAATACTGGTGGCGGAGGCTCCGGCGGAGGCGATAACCCTGATAACAACCTTGGCGGTGTTCCGGCCACGCCTGATGAAGTTGGCGTCGGTAGTGTACATCCCTTGTTTATACTGGGTTGGTTGCTAATCGCAATATTCGCCGGAATACATCGGCATAAGTTAGCGGCTAAGTAAGTAACAGTATGCGGCTGTTAAGTTAAGGGGAGCCCTGTGTGTCCAATCGCAGAATGGGACACACAGGCTCTTAACGTACGTAAACCCATGTGCAAGCCCGATTGGGTTGGTGTCGAATTATTGCCGATGTTGGCGCCGGAAACATTGATAAGCCTGCTGGAGTACGCGGTTCTATTATCGGTTAAACACTGCCAGGTGTTCTTTAGGTGGAAGCAAGGTCAATATTTTGTCGCAAGAAATATCAATGCCATTGGTATTTATGACAAGGTCCCCAAAAAAAAAATATTTTTAATGCATAAGTTGTAGGCGACATTATTGCATGTGTAGTAATGGCTGGTTCTACGCAAACGAGTTAAACGGCAAAGGCATCTGCAGCTCGGTATGAATGCAAATATTTTTATTTTATGTATTGTGTTGAAAGTGTGAAGAATGTTGCAAAGTCATGGCGGGTATTGGTCGATTGTGTATATGATGCCGGTGTTGGTGAGTCAGAGGATTATAAATGTTATGTGTGTGGGAATATTTAACCTTTTCATTTTGTGCAGCCTTTCAACTAAAAAGAAAAACCTCAATTGAAGTACACAAAACAAATTAGGAACGTTAGTCAATTTAAACAATATTTATTTGAGGCTATTGATGAAAATTAATTTCTGGGAAAGCGTTGAGGTTATTAAGAGAATATTTTTTTTAACCAAGGTATATAGGGTTGCCAAACTGAAGGTGTCTGAGAAATTGAAGCAATATACATTTATGAAATATATGACAGTGAAAAAAGCCTGGATCGCCTTGATGTTGATGTTTGGCGCTTCATTCAACCTTAGTGCGGCGGATATTGTCGATCTCTCTCTTGAGAATCAAAGCGGTGCTACTCAGAATAACGCAGTGACGACATTTGGTCAGGTGTTCACAGAAGGCGAAATTGCGGCAGGGGTAAATCTCAGTGCGCGGCTATCTGGTGGCACGAATGTGCCGCTACAGGTGGATAAAAAAGCCACTCACAACGATGGCTCCCTGCGCCACGCCATTCTCACCGCAAGAATCCCCTCATTGGGTAGCGGTGGTGATACCCTCACTCTTAGCACCGGGGGCAATGCATTGGGTGGCAGTGCGGTTAGCTTAAATGATGTATTGGCCAGTAACTTTGACGCTCAGGTCAATCTTAATGTGGGTGGAACCATATATTCTGCTTCTGCCAAGAATCTGTTGCAAAACGCCACGCCCACGACCTGGTTGAGTGGTTCTCTGGTCAGCGAATGGTTGGTTGGTGCTCCAGTGAAGACGCAGGGTGGTGCGGCACATGATCATTTAACCGCCTATTTTCACGTTCGCGCTTATGCGGGTACTAGTCAGGTCCGGGTGGACGTGGTGATAGAGAATAACTGGACACTGGTTAGTGGTCCCCGTGATATCTCATATGATGCTGAAATCAGCGTAGGGGATTCCTCCGTTTATACCAGCAGTCTCAATCATCGTCATCAAAGTCGTTGGCATCAGGCCTTTTGGTGGGGAACTGAACCCGCCATCTATGTGAAGCATGATAACGAATATTTAAAAGCAACCAAGGCGATACCGAATTACCTGCCATTAACGCCCTCTGAAAGTAAACTCGATAATCTGACAAGCGCAATTGTCCCGATGAATAACGCGGATCTCACTGATAACTTTGAAAATACCGGCGCTCAACAGCAGATTGGTCCAATGCATCACTGGGCCAGTTTGTATGCCGTCAGCATGGATCGGCGGGCATTTTTAGCAACACTGCGAAATGACAGTGGTGGTGCAGCCTATACCATGCACTATCGCGATAAAACCACGGGTAACCCGGTTTCAATCGACGATCATCCTACTCTGAGCGAACAGTTTGATAATTTACCGGCGTGTGGTGGTAGTTGTGGGAGCCCTTATGCCGAGGATGTGGGGCATTCACCACTGTTGGGCTATATGTCGTACCTTGTTACAGGGGACTACTTTTATCTGGAAGAGCTGCAATTTTGGGCAGTGTGGACGTTTCTTAATATCAATGCGGAATACCGAAACTATAGTGACGGTTTGTGGTACACCGGTTCGGTGCGCGGGCAGGGATGGAGCTATCGAACCCTGGGTTATACCGCCTACATCACCCCGGACAGTCATCCATTGAAGGCGCACTTTGAAGACAAAATTGCCACTAATCTGGCAAACGATATTGCCAAATACGTATCGCCGGGCGGGTCCCACAAAACGGTATTTGGAACCATCTTTATGGGGGAAGGGAATGACCAGTATCGAACCTGGATGGATGATTTTTTCACCTGGGCGGTGGGGAACCTCGTGGATTTGGGGTACACAGCAGCGCAACCATTACTGGAGTATAAAGTTAAGTTTCCCATTGGTCGTATGGGAGAGGATGCCAGTGGCGCGTTCTGTTTTCAGTTTGCCTCTAAGTATACGCATCGAGTGGGGCCCAGTGCCGGGGAGTACTATAGTTCATGGGATCAGGTGGCTGCTGCGTCGGCTAAGGGAAACGGCGCATGTGGAAGCCAGGCGTTAGCGGATTGGATGTCAGCGAACCTGGGCGATTCTTATGTTATTAACCAGATTACGGGGTACCAGAGTGGCACTGACGGATATTATTCCAATATGCAACCGGCCCTGGCAATGGCTGCGCAATCCGGTGTGGCAGGAGGATCGGCAGCGTGGGCTAAGTCACAGTTATCAAGTGTGCAGCCGGACTATGCAGACAATCCTAATTTTGCAGTTGTTCCGCGGGATATCAGCAACATCGGGCCATTGATCAGCTTCAGCTCGAATGCGTCATCCGTACAGGAAGGGGGAAGTGTCACGCTAACCTGGAATGCATCCTCAGCGGATAGTTGCACGGCCAGTGGTGACTGGAGTGGTGCAAAAGCGGTTAGTGGCAGTCAGGCGATTACGTCGATAACGGTGGGTAGCGCATTTACGTTATCCTGTACCAACAGTAATGGAACACGCAGCAGGACGGTCAATATTTCTTTGCAGGCATCGGAACCACCACCCGTTCCGACCCCTTCTGATCCACCTCCTTCGGATGTTACCGATACCACAGCACCGAGTGTGCCTGCGGGGTTAAATTGGGTGTCAGTGAATAGCACACAGATTGATCTCACATGGAGTGCTTCGAGTGATAACAATGGCGGGTCCGGATTGTTCGGTTACAATGTTTACCGTGATGGAGCACTGCTTGAAAGTGTGACGGGAACGTCCTCAAGTGATGTGGTCCTGGCAGCAGGCAGTGATTATCAGTATGGCGTTAGCGCGGTCGATAATGCTGGAAATGAATCAGTGGTTGCGAATGTTACGGCAACAACTGCAACGGGTGGTCAAGTCGTCGCTCGGATTAATGCAGGCGGTGGGGCGTATACCGACAGTTTTGGGCGTGAATGGTCTGCGGATACTGGCGCAAACACCGGAAATGTTGGTAGTAGCAGCAATAGCATCGCTGGTAGCAGCGAAGATGCGCTGTTTCAAAGCCAACGCTGGGATTCAGGTGCGGCACCGGAGTTAGTGTACAGTATCGATGTGGATAATGGGGGTTATACGGTTAATTTGTATTTCACCGAATATTATAGCGGCGCCTTTGGTGACGGATTACGTACTTTTGATGTTAATCTTGAAGGTGATACGGTACTGAATGGTTTGGATGTTTATGCCGAAGCAGGGCGAAATTCAGCATTGGTGCGCAGTGTGTCGACCACGGTCAGTGACGGTCAGCTCAATATTGAATTTATCCACGGTGTTGAAAATACCATGATTTCGGCTATCGAGATTTTGCAGGATAATGTTACTGACACGGCTCCCGTGGTTAATTTCAGTGCTAACCCAACATCTGTTATCAAAAATGGCAGTACGGTATTGATTTGGAGTAGCGAAAATGCCAGCAGCTGTCTTGCGGGCGGAGATTGGAGTGGTATTAAAGGCGTCAGTGGCAGTGAAACGGTTGACTCGTTAACCGTAGATCATCGTTTCACACTTACCTGTACCGGTGCAGGCGGCAGCATACAACGAGAATTGATGGTGAGAGTTGCGAATCCTGATGGCGGCACTGGGGATGGTACTGATAATCCGAGCAACCCTGATGAAGTAGGCGCAGCCAGTATGCACCCCTTACTTATGCTCTCTTGGTTGTTAATGCTTGTATTTGCAGGAATGCGTCGTCGTAAGTTAGGTGTTGTGTAAATTGCGGAACATGGGACGTTAATTATTTTATGGAAATACTCATCAGAATTGTCTTTTGTCAGTTAATGCTGTTTGTGCTTGTCGCTTGCAGTACCGGTGCTGGTAACGGGCAGGACACAAGCTTACCGTCAGTGGCATTAACGACGACGGCCAATAGTGTGCAAAGCGGGGACAATGTACGGCTAACCTGGATTAGCCGTAATGCCAACAGTTGTGTTGCCACGGGCGGTTGGAGCGGTACTAAGAACCGCATTGGTAGTCAGCTGCTTGGTCCACTTACAGTGAGCCAAAATTATATCCTTACCTGTACCAACACAATGGGCAGTGTAAGCGATAGCGTGAGTGTTGCGGTAGTGTCGCCTGATGCGGCAACGTTAAGTTTTAGTTCTGATGCGAATCCAGTTGATTACGATGGTGTGGTGACGTTGAGTTGGTCCACCCGAAATGTTGACGCCTGTAGTGCGAGTGGTGACTGGAATGGTAGCAAAGCGACCAGTGGCACCGAAACTGTTGGTCCGTTGATCAGTGACAGCCAGTTCAATTTGAGCTGCAGTGGTAGTGGTGGCGATATTAACGCCAGTGTTACTGTGCAGGTGAATTCGGCTGCGTCGCCTGTCATAAACTTTATGAGTAGCACCAGTAATGTGTCGGCAGGTGACAATGTGACATTGAGCTGGAATGCCACGGGTGCAGAGACCTGCACTGCTGCAGATGACTGGAGTGGCAACAAAGCGATAAGTGGTAGCGAAGTCGTGGGGCCCTTGAATGCCAATAGTAATTTCACATTAAACTGCGTCGGCGCGGGTGGCGCATCCAGCAAGTCATTGTCGGTTAGTGTATTGCCAGCAACCGGTGATGGCATTAATGGCTTCATTGATAGTAGTTATATCAATCGGTTGGGTGTGAGCCAGGTGTATGTTTATGCGGGTACTGTTGAGCCGGATGACAAGGACGGCGACAGTGGGGACCCCTTATTAGTGGTCGATGTTTCGCAAGCGCCGGGTACCTGTAATTTTAATTATGCCGTGGCAGGTTTGAGCAACGGAAGTTACACCCTTGCATTTACTGCTGAGGGTGAAACTGATATAGCAGGCCAGGACGATCCCATCAGCTTCAAGGGAGTGTACAATTTCACCTATTCAGGGAATGCTTTGCAGCACGACATAGTGGCGGCAAACATTCTGCGGGTCGGTGCCAATCAGGCTTATCAGACTGTACAAGCGGCAGCGGCCGCCGCCACTGCTGGCGATGTTATTGAAGTGGATGCAGGTAATTATCCGGATGACATCATTGTGTTTCGCACCAACAACCTTACGGTGCGCGGTGTTGGCGGGCGGGCCCATATTAGTGGAACTTATGTGATTCCGTTCCGTTCGGGAAGTGATGTGGATAATGGTATGGGGCTATGGGTGAATAAATCCACAGGCCTCACGGTAGAGAATATCGAATTCTCTAATGCCAGGGTGGCGGATGAAAACGGGGCCGGTATTCGTAATCAGGGTCGCGACCTCACCATCTGCAACAGCTACTTCCATAATAACGAAGACGGATTTTTAGGCGGTGCTTACGGTACATTATTGATTGAATACAGTGAATTTTACCTCAATGGTTGGACCGACCTTGGGCGCAACCACAATATGTATATCGACGAAGGGGATCGCTTTATTCTGCGTCATAGTTACAGTCACCATGCCAGAATTGGTCATAACGTTAAAACACGCGCACGGGAAAATCATATTCTCTATAATCGAATCATGGATGAAACAGATGGCACCGCGAGTTATGCTATTGATGTTCCTAATGGGGGCTTGACCTATGTCATTGGCAACCTTCTGCAGCAAGGCCCGGATACTGATAATTCCACGCTGTTTCCCTATGGGGCAGAAGGTCTCAGTGGGGATGGGCGAACGCACCAGTTGTATGTCGTTAATAATACCCTGGTCAATGATCGTGGTAATGGCACGTTTATAAACATCTCAGGGGGTACTGAGAAAGCCGTGGTCATCAACAATATATTTGCCGGTGGAGGTGGAACTGTTAATGGGGCTACCGAGGAGTCCAACAACATAATCAGTGCTGATCCGGGGCTGGTGGACCGTGCTAATTACGATTATCGGCTCACCGCTGGCTCCATCGCGCGTGATGCTGGCATTGCTCCAGGGCAGGGTGCTGGTCTGGATCTGACACCTGTGTACCACTATGTACACCCGAGTAGCCAGGAAGACCGTCCACGTGATAATAGCCTGGATATTGGGGCATATGAATATGCTGAATGAGATTATCGCCATCCAACAGTGGAGGGTTTTATAGAGAAAATATTTATATGGCTTGTTCATCTCTAGGAGAACAAGCCCTGTAATTGGTGAAGATTAGGCAAAACTGCCGATATACTACATTAGGTTCGTTTTTTCACGTCAATTATTAATCTTGCCCGGCCGCATATCACCGAAATAGGCCGGCCATTGCCGTCAACAGTCCCCTCCCGCTTTGTTGACATAACTCCATTGGTTTGTCTCTCACTGCATCGTGCTCATTGCTACTAGCCCAACTTCACCAACTCAGCGTGAAAAGCGAGCTAAGCTGTTGATTTACCGTAGCTGAACTCAAAAGGTCGGCACTACACAGCAGTCGCTGCAGGGGGCCTAGTGTACTGATTCATTATTCCATTATCAGAAGTTGTTTTAATGCTATCGTTTCGCTAAGGTAACGTGGAGGCGGAGCGATGACAAATAAATACCTTCGAGAAACACCTGTGCTGACTGAAGCAGAAAAACAAGAACTCCAACGCTGGTGTCGCCACCAATCGATCGGTCAAGCCCTGGCACAGCGGGCTCGAATTATTTTATTGAGCGCACAAGGTAAAAATGATATCGATGTGGCCAAAGAATTATCGACAACACGAGAAACGGTCGGCAAATGGCGTCGCCGGTTCATTAAAGATTGGTGCGACAGTTTACTTGATGAGGCTCGCCCCGGCGCCCCTCGACAAATATCCGATGAGCAAGTTGAGCATGTCATTACACTGACATTAGAGTCGACACCGAAGGACGCCACTCACTGGAGCACACGCTCCATGGCAAAAGCAACCGGCCTCAGTCAGAGCGCCGTAAGCCGTATCTGGCGCGCCTTTGTGTTAAAACCGCATCGGGTGACGACATTCAAGCTCTCTACAGATCCTTTCTTTACCGAAAAAGTACGGGATATCGTGGGGTTGTACATGAACCCACCGGAAAAAGCGGTGGTCTTGTGCGTCGATGAAAAGTCACAAATTCAAGCGTTGAATCGTACTCAACCGATCCTACAGTTACGCCCCGGTTTGCCGCAACGCCAAACGCATGATTATGAGCGTCACGGCACGACTTCGCTTTTTGCGGCCTTAAATGTGGCAACTGGCAAAGTGATAGGTCACTGCTACAAACACCATCGTAGTATCGAGTTTCGTCAATTTCTAAAAACCATCGATCAAAATGTCCCAAAGGAGCAAGATATTCATGTTGTGCTTGATAATTATGGAACTCATAAAACCGCGATGATCTATGAATGGTTGGTCAAACACCCTCGCTTTCATTTGCACTTTACCCCGACGAGTTCATCCTGGTTAAACTTGGTTGAACGGTGGTTTGGATTGATTACAGACAAAGCCATTCGAAGGGGTTCATTTTCAAGTGTAAAAGAACTAGAAAACACAATCAAAAACTATGTTGAAACAAATAATGACGATCCGAAACCGTTTATCTGGACAAAAACCGCTGATCAAATATTTGATAGCTTAAAAATATACTGCGAAGAGATTAATAACTCAGCACACTAGCGCTGATGCGGCTGAGAAATTATTTGGCTCCTATTAATGTGTACAGTTTTATTTGACCACAACAGGGCGCCATCCATCTTCTCGAGTTGCTTGAGTAAACTGTAAACGCACCATAACTCGCACACAATCCCATAACAAACTGCTATCTGTCGGGGCGTGTATCATGGATTCTGCTACCGTACTATTGATTCGAACTTTTTTACCCAATTCCACGTTCTCTCGTTTGGCTTGTTTCATTAACCGTTTATTGATACGTTCCCACGTGCTGTCTTGGATACGGCTGATGGTGTTTTGTAGTGTCGATTTCTTTGGGAAAATAGGGGCGGGCATTCGCGCAAAGGCTTGAAACGAGGCAGAATCCGATCAATAAAAGGCCAACTCTTGGTAACTTAGCTGACGATATTGCTTAAGTATCGCGCAACGTAACACCAACTCAGCTGGTAGCCCATGTCGGCCTGTATCTTTAACATCTTTTCGGCCTAAATCCTTCGCGATCCAATCCAATATTACCCGATTTTGACCCAATCGCTCCGACATACCTTTTAGTTCCTTTCCGATCTCGTGTTCTGGGAACAGATCGAATATACTCACTTGGGTAATGAGTTTTTTGCGCATGATTTGCTCCGGTGTTTTTTGTTTTTACTTGTTTTCTAGGGCTAGACGACAAGCTTAACAAAATTCACCGGATTTTTTAATCTCTATTTTTCGATTTTTTCTTTCGATTTCATTGCGTTAGCGTTTACGGACGGACACTAACTAATTACTGCGAGCGCGCGAACAAAATACATGATTTAGCAGTTTTATATGCGATTGCTCTGACAGCTTATTCCAATTGACTATATCCATCTCCATAATAAAGAGCCGTTGTATCAAGGACTGGGATATCAGAGTTCGGTACAATTTGAGAGAATGTCAGCTTAGTATAGGTGTCAATTATTTCCGGGTATGGTTGGATACTTCGTATATCTTGTCACTTGATAATATGCCTAAATGGAAGAATATAAAAACAACATAAGGAAAGCTAAAAAAATATACCCTATGTCTGAGTAGCTTGAGTTCCTTCCATTCGATGCTCTTTACGCGGCCGCTGATTCTGATACAATGATGACGCTATAGGTTGATTCTACGCTCATTTTACCTGGTAAAACGCATGATTGCATTAGAAATTTCAAAACGTCGCTTGGTTAACGTGGCAGAATTAACAGCGAGACTTGTGCTGGCCTTAACGTCCGCATTGTTGTTTCCTGGCTGCGATGGGGGGCATTCCGTACAAATCCATTCAGAACCTCCGCGCACGACTATACCCTCAGCTATTCACGAATTTACAGCCCATTCAGGAGAGGGTGAATTACGCGCCTTGTTGACTTGTGGTACACAGGAAAAAACAATCCTTGGCGTTTTAGATCGAAATCAAAGCTTTATTACCGCAACTTGTTCCTTTGATCCCTCTTTACCGCAGATTAATATTACTATCGAATTTGAGTTTAATTCAACCATCTATGGAAAGGTTTATCCTATTGCCAGCGCGACTAAAACCTATATAAATGGCGAGGAACCCGAGATTAACTTTACCATTGCCGATTACTCCTACCATGATGACGACGCAGATGGACTGAGTAATATGCGAGAACTAGAGGCCAACGCCATTACTAATCCCGATGTTGCCGAATACACTGTGGGCGGGACAGCCTACGGACTCAGCGGCAATATTACGCTGCGCAATAACGATGACAGTAGCGATGAAGTGGCCTTGTCAGGCAGTGATGAAAATCTGCCGTTCAGCTTCGCAAAGCGTATTGCCGATGGCGGTGCTTATACAGTCAATGTTTCCCAGCAACCTTCCAATATGACTTGCGTTGTGCAAGACGGACTGGGACAGGTCAGCGGTCATGTGAACAATATACTCGTCCAGTGCGGCTATCAGATTCAAGTAACCGTTGAAGGTCTATTGGGAAGCGGACTGATTTTGCACAACTTGAATGCCGATCCCTTAAGCATTGATAGCAACGGTGCATTCACGATTTTACAGAATGCTGCAAGCGGCGATGAATATTCCATTAGCGTTTTTCAAGCCCCAAAAAACCCAAAACAGGATTGCCAGCCGATCAACGGCTCTGGGCAGGTTGTCAATAGCGATGTTAATATAAAAGTTGGCTGCACGGACAACATTAGTCCCGAAGTGTTAAGTACTCAACCCGCATCGGGTGCAACCGACGCCGCGTTGACTGCACTGATAACCACAACATTTAGTGAGCCCATGGCAAATAGCAGCTTAAATGCGAGCAGTTTTAGCGTGCAAGGCGGCGGTGCTATGCTAAAAGGGGTTGTTTCCTTAAATGGCAATGAGGCTGAATTCGCTCCAGAAAGCCCACTTAAAGTCGCGACGCCGTATACTGCGACCTTAGCTGAGAGTATAAATGATTTGTCTGGTAACAATTTGGCGGCAAATTATACCTGGTCTTTCACCACTCGGGATGGTATCTGGGGCGCGTCCTCGACACCTCAAGTCACAGGATCTATCAATAGTTATTCTGCATCGGTGTCAGATGATGACGACGTCGGCTTGGTCTGGAATTACGCCGATGGCGCCACTTCTTATTTGGCTGTCAGGTACTATGACCCCACCGAAGCAAACTGGTCCGACGCGCAAACCATTGAGCACGCTTCGCAGGTACTTGGTACGCATATCCGACCCGATGGTGACGTAGTAGTGATTTCAGAAAACGATAGCGCACACCTAACTGCGCGGCAATTCACAACTGCATGGGAGTCCGGCGAAACGGTAATCAGTTTGCGGGACAGCAATCCGAACAGGTTTTCGGTTGACCTTTTCTACCCTGCGAAAGTGTCTGCGAACAATTTGGGTAACGTGATGGTGGTGTGGAGTGAGTCGTCGGGGATGAGAGAGCGCTATGAGATACGCAGTAATATATTCACCGGTAGTGGCTGGGCTCCCTATTCCACCTTTGTAACCAGCAGTAATGATGCGCTGCGGCCAGAGTTGGTGCTGGATGATAACAGTAATGCCTTGGTAATTTGGGAAGCCCTTAACAATGTCGGTTCCGTAAGCATATTCGCACTGCGCTTTGATGGTATCAACGGATGGGACAGCCAGGCGGAACAATTGAAAAACCGAGGGAATAGTAATTTTCCGATGTCTTTTTATCAGATTTTTATGGACGACAGCGGTAATGCTTTAGCGTTCTGGAGTCAAGAAAGTTTTAACTCAATGTCCGCCAAGTATTTTGATCAAAGTTCAGGTGCATGGTTAACGCCGCAAATGGATGTCGCGCCGGATGGTCCGGTCACCCTCACCACACCGAGCGTAGCCTTTGACACCAGCGGCAATGCCTTGGCGTTATGGGTGGTGCCCGGCGCAGCCAATACAGTTGTCATGGCCAGTTACTTTAGCAAGTCCCAGATGAACTGGACTACACCTGAAGCCATCAGCGTACCCACCTTATCCTCGGTTGATTCTTTGCAATTAAAGTTTAACCAGGGAGGCCAAGCCATAGCGGCCTGGCGCGAAGAAAATACAGGTAAATATTGGGTGAGTGCATTTAACAATAGTGATTGGCAAGGCCAACCGTTGGAGTTCACTGGGGCCAACTCGATGGGCCTACAAGGAGCAAGTATTGTGCTGGATCAGCAGGGTAACGTCATGCTGGGCTGGCGGGGGGAAGACGACAGTTTTTGGGTGCGACGGCAGGCACTAGGCACGCTGAGCGACACACCAGTTAACATTAGCGGTAGCGCGACTCCAGTTGGCAATATCGAGCTTCACATTGACGACAAGGGCAGAATCACAGCTACTTGGCAAGCCAACGGACAAATGTATATGAAACGCTTCGAGTAAAAGTATTACGCATGTAGACCGTCGAGTTGTCTTTTTGAAAAAACGGGATCAGAATAAAGCGAGGTCAGAGAAGAATGGCGATTAGTTAAGCCTAAGTCATTAATTTAAAGAAAGAAAACTGGAGGGTGTCAACTATTCTATGTAACTACCCGACGATTTAGATGTGATCGCCCATGCGATCTTCAAATTCAATCATAAATCGATTCATTGCATTTTTCCAGTGATGTATCGGCATCGTCCATTTTTTCGATGCTTGAGTTGTCGCCAAATAAACAACTTTCATCGCCTGAATTCAATTCGTAAGTGCAATTAAATGAGAGAAATAAATTCACGCACAAATATTTCATTTGGTGAAAAATATTTCCTCGTTTTTCGTGGTCTGTTATTTAAATTGTCCATTGCAGTTTTAATCCTTTCTACTGTCGCCTGAGGAAAGTCAGTACCTTTAGTCCCTTACAACTGAAATTCTATACAAAATGACACTGCTGTCCCGTTAAGTAGAAACAAAGGACGGGTGTTGATTTTAGGTACAATTGAATGCTGCAGGGTTTAATCGAGGTTTAAGGTTTTGCTAAATGATGAAGCTAATTAAAAGTCAGAGTTCATATGTGTTCGGGATTTATTTTCTTGTTTTTCAATAGGTTGAATGTTTCCAAGTATGGCTGTCAAAAGCATCATTGAGTTTCTTCATTCTCAGTCCAGTTTTATAAGGACTTTTCCACTATATTAATGGACCACGATAATTAGGGATTAAGTACGTACTTTTTAACTATATGAATTTATTGAAGAAAAATCCCAAACACATATGAGTCAGAGTTATTTTTCTTATGTTGTTTCCCTCGTGATGTTTCTATGGTTATGGCCATTGTTAACGTGCGCTGCCGATATTGTCACTCTCTCTCTTGAGAATCAAAGCGGCGCCGTTCAGAATAACGCAGTGACCACATTTGGTCATGTGTTCAAAGAAGGCGAAATTGCGGCCGGTGGGAATCTCAGTGCGCGGCTGGCTGGCGGCACTAGCGTACCGCTGCAGGTGGATAAAAAAGCCACTCACAACGATGGCTCCCTGCGCCATGCCATACTCACGGCGAAGATACCCACATTAGCCAGCGGTGGTGATACCCTCACACTGAGTACCGGGGGCAATGCCTTGGGTGGTAGAGCCGTCAGCGTAAATGATGTGCTGGCCAGTAACTTTGATGCGCAGGTCAGCCTTAATGTGGGTGGAACCACATATTCTGCTTCAGCCAAAAACCTGCTGCAAAATACCAACCCGACGACCTGGCTGAGTGGTCCCTTAGTCAGTGAATGGTTGGTTGGTGCTCCGGTAAAGACACAGGGTGGTGCTGCGCATGCGCATTTAAGCGCCTACTTTCATGTTCGCGCTTATGCCGGCGCTGGCCAGGTGCGGGTGGACGTGGTGATCGAAAATAACTGGACGTTGGTCAATGGACCCCGTGATATTGCCTATGATGTAGAAATTAATGTCGGAGGGTCCTCTGTGTATACAAACAGTATCAATCATCGTCATCACAGTCGTTGGCATCAGGCTTTTTGGTGGGGAAGTGAGCCCGCCATCTATGTGAAGCATGATAACGTATATTTAAAGGCGAGCAAGGCGATACCGAATTACCTGTCATTAGCGCCTTCTGAAAGTAAACTCAATAGCCTTAAAAACGCAATTATCCCGATGGATAATGCGGATCTCACCGATAATTTTGGTGATACCGGTTCACAACGGCAGATCGGCCCAATGCATCAGTGGGCCAGTTTGTATGCGGTCAGCATGGACCACCGGGCATTTTTAGCAACATTGCGAAATGATAGTGGCGGTGCTGCCTATAGTATTCACTATCGTGATAAAAAGACGGGAAATCCAACTTCAATTGATGATCATCCTAAGCTAAGTGAACAGCTTGATAATTTACCGGCCTGCGGTGGCCGCTGTACTAGCCCCTATTTCACGGATCAGGGGCATGCGCCGCTGTTGGGCTATATGTCTTACCTGGTAACAGGGGACTACTTTTATCTGGAAGAGCTGCAATTTTGGGCTGCATGGTTGTTTATTAATACCAATGCGGAATACCGGAACTTTAGTGATGGTCTATGGTATATCGGTTCGGTACGGGGGCAGGGGTGGAATTATCGTACCCTGGGGTATACCGCCTACATAACCCCGGACAGCCACCGGTTGAAGGCATACTTTAACCGTAAGATAGCCACGAACCTGGCCAATGATATTGCCAGATATGTCTCACCCGGCTGGCCGCATAAAACGGTGTTTGGAACGGTGTTTATGGGGGAAGGGAATGATCAGTATCGAACCTGGATGGATGATTTTTTCACCTGGGCGGTGGGGAACATCGTGGATTTGGGGTACACAGCAGCGCAACCATTGCTGGAGTACAAAGTTAAGTTTCCCATTGGTCGTATGGGCGAGGATGCCAGTAGAGCGTTCTGCTTTCAGTTTGCGTCGAGCTACATTCATCGAATCGGGCCGAGCGCTAAAGACTATTATCGCACTTGGGCGCAGGTGTATGCTGCGACGACAAAAACGAGTGCTGCATGTGGTAGTCAGGCATTGGCGGATTGGATGACGGCGAATCTGGGCAATACTTATGTTATCAATCAGATTATGGGGTATCAGGATGGTGCTGACGGGTATTTTGCCAATATGCAGCCGGCCCTGGCGATGGCGGCACAATCCGGCGTGGCGGGAGGGTCGGCAGCGTGGGCGAAATCGCAGTTATCAAGTGTACAGCCGGACTATGCAGACAACCCTAATTTTGCCATTATTCCCCGCGAAGTCAGTAATGGTGGGCCATTGATTGGTTTTAGTTCGAATACGTTATCCGTACGGGAAGGGGGTATTGTCGCTGCTCTCAATGACGACAAAAAAATTAGCTTCGTTCTAGCATTTATCGCGATAGTTGTTTGTTCGTTTATATTTTTAATTTATCTGAGGCGAAAACTACGGCGACTTAGCTAATGTCAACATCATTGGTTGGTCGGCGTAATGTTGGGTACGATCAGGCGTGTTTCGACACTAAGCGATTAATCTGCCGCAACGCCAGCCAGTCAAACAATGTCCAAATACCTCGCCAGTTAACAGTACAGAGCGCTTGCTTGGATTGGTATAATGAAATATTGTCCTTGGGTAATCCACCAACGCCCAATGTGAGCAATATGTCCCTAAGCATAATCGTCTCAAATCGACGTCGGCTATAGCGTATCATCCGTTTCCATTGGACTTTCCAGTCGTTTACGGATAACGGTGACATTGATTCGAAGGTAAAACCAGCTTTATAGCATAGTGCGATGTAGTTTTTATCCCAGGCCTGGGATGGATCTAAATCCCACATGATTAAGGCGCCAAGCAAGCTGTCATCGCCAACAATTCCAGTCGGTAACTGTACCGCTAACGTTTTTAATCGGGTAACAAAGCTATCCCTGAGTGCATATAAATTACCTGCTAGTCCATGCTCCTCCTTAGCCTCGGCAATTTGTGATTCAGCGGATCTGCCGGTGGCAGGTAAAGCCGTCACTGCATTTACCTTTGGATGCTCGAACATTGTGGTGGCCATTTCTTCCAATGCCTGAGGGCATGCCTCAACGTCGCCATCCATGAAAAAGTGAATATCAGCTTGGGTGTTTACATTGTGAATATATTCGTTCCAGGCATTGCATTTATCGCCTTTCTTAATGGAGACAAGTGTTACATTTGGTTTTGTGGTTGCGTAACGGCTAACCAGTTCTTCAGTCTTGTCTGTGCAGCCATTTGCGAGAACAAACACTCTGTAGGGATGATCTCCAACGCCGGCTTTTAGGCTGTCGAGGCAGGCAATAATATTGCTTTCCTCGTTGTGGGCTAATACCGCTATATTCCAAATATTTTCCATTAACTATTTTCCGCTAAATATTCTTTATGGAATGTTTTTTATTAAATGTCTATTGTTTACCATTTATCGTTAAATATTAATTCCACTCAACGTTGAGCCTACCAGTTGTCGTTGTTTAATTATATTCAGTATATCCGGCAGTGCGTTGGCGGTTTGAGTATTAACGTCGTGTAACAAAACAATATCACCTGGCAATAGCTTCATTTGCTCGAATTCCTGAATAAGTTCATCTTTTTCTTTGCGCCACTCGTTCTTGATCATTTGCGACCATAATATTGGCGGTTGTCGTCGGTTTACCGTTAGGAGCCACATTAAAGGAAATGACAATGCGCCGTTTGGTGGTCGGAAATGCTGAGGTGTTGTTTGCGTAATATTTTCGACTATTCTATCCGTTAAGTTTATTTCTTCCTCAATTTGCTTTAGCGAAAGCTCACTGCACTTTTTGTGTGAATAACCGTGATTACCAATTTCATGCCCTTGATCCACCATTCGACGGCATAAGTCTGGATTGGACTCAGCCATTTCGCCAAGCACAAAAAAAGTCGCGGTCATCTTGAAGTCGTTCAATATATCCAGAATGTGTTCGGTTGTGCCTGGTTTTGGGCCATCATCAAACGTCAGCGCGATTTTGTTGCCGATTACAGGGTAGCGATAACGAACAAACGCCGGTGGAATGAGTTGCTTGATCAGGGTTTTCATATTAGTTATGGTTAGTTATTGGTATTCTTTTAGTTTCTTAGCTTTAGAAGCTGCCTGACCCTTTTATCCCAGCCATATTTGACCAGAAAGCCGTGTATCCTGCTATATACTTTATTTAGAACTAGCTGCAGGGAAACAACAAAACGCCACTTGCCCGGTGGGGTTAAGTAGGCCGCGCAGGCGTCATAATCAGCATTTCCCAATACGCGCTTGTATTGATTTTCCCCAAAACCAAAATCTAAAATCTTTGGTGGATTGTGAGCGAACAAATCTTCAAATAATAAGTTGTTCAAAACACCGCCGGGACTAAGCGGTGAAAACTCAGGGTCGTACCCGAGTTCCATGTATTCCAGAACATCGCAATATTGGTACGCAACGAGAAACGCAATGGGTTTCTGGTCGGCTTTTAGCAGGTATGACCGCAACCATTTATTTTTTGCAATCTCTGTAAAATACCGCAACTGCTCAGCGCTATTTCTGGCCCAATGCCCCATACTTTTGGCTTGCCAGGTTTTATTGTACAATGTATCGAGTTGATCCAGGAAACTCTGCACTTGTTCGGGGTCAGTAACGCATTCGAGTTTAACGTTATGATTAAATGCCTCTTGCAGCAACCGCGTCGTGCGCTTCATATTATAGCGCTTCTTTTTCCCCATGCTGTTTATCCATGCGTCATACGACTCAGGCAGTTTTGTAAAGCGCACTTTTTCCATTTTAGGCGAAGCATTGCTAAATAGGAATGGTTTGGATGGGCGCGAGAAATGATGCTGAATATAATTCCATAACGGGTTATTAACCGATAGATTGTCAAAATAGAGGTAATCAAAATGATTCATTCTTGTTGTTAGTAGATCGAAAAAGCATTTTATGACGTGATCCTGGATAACGTCCGGTGCAAAAATTAATGCGTTACCATAGATTTTCAGAATTCGAGCCTTTGGTGACGGCAGGCGAATTACGCTAAATTGTAATTTAAATTTACCGGTTTCGATGACGCACGGTGCAATACATTTTATGTCGCCGTTTTGATTTTTAAAGACTACAATTAACGGTGACCTTCTGGTCGGGTCCAGATGGATATGGTTACGTATGATTGCCGGGTCTTGAGCAAATCTTCTCTCAATGACACCTTGGTCGAGGAACGTTGCCCACTCTTTTTCCAGCGCTGCCAGACCCTCGATTGACGTGATTACCTCAGTTACAAACGTGGATTCGTTGTCTGCCGCGACCGGCGAAGTGGGATTGTTCATTGCTTTGAATGATAAGGTCATTAATATATGTCAGTGACAAAGGGCATATCAATTGCTATGCGGGTTACCTGAAAGTTGTGGTTTTGTTGTATTTATAGTTAGCAGATCATATGATTCGTGTGCAATTTTAATGAATATTTGTTGAGTTTGCATCATAATTAATCGATATAATTATGACAAGATAATTTCAAATATAAAGCCGTTGACCATTTTTAGCGTTAGATGTTAGAACAATGAGCCAAACCTCTGTTGGTGCTAGTGTTTAAAGAGGTTGTTTTTTCGACCCGGTGTTGCACCCCCGGTATGCATGGTACGTGCACAAACGAGCTGAGCGTGTTGTAAAATGACAAAGCGTGTAACCGACTTTCTTATTATTGGTGGTGGTATTATCGGCGTCAACATGGCGATTTTGGCACGAAAAAGGTATCCAGACCGGAAAGTCTTATTAATTGAAAAAGAGCCTGATACCGGCATTCATGCCAGTGGGCGTAATAGTGGCGTTTTGCATGCGGGTTTTTACTATACATCAGATAGCTTAAAAGCAAAGTTTACCCGTGATGGAAACAAGGCACTAACGGAATATTGCCTGGAAAAAGGGCTGAGTATCAATCGCTGCGGAAAACTGGTGGTTGCCAAAAATGAAGGCGAGTTATCGACCCTGCAAACGTTGCTGGAGCGCGGACAAAAAAATGGAGTGGAACTATATGAGATCACCGCAAAAGAAGCTTCTGAAATTGAGCCACGAATTAAAACCTACCAAAAAGCATTAAATTCCCCGAACACTTCTTCAATAGATCCCCGTGAGGTGCTGGCGTCACTGGTAAAGGATGCAACATCACTAGGGATCGATATTTTAACAGAAACCATGTATCTGGGCAAATCAGCCAATGGAATCAAAACGAATAATGGCGAGATTGAGGCGGGTTATATCATTAATTCGGCGGGGCTTTACGCAGATAAAATCGCGAAGGATTTTGGGTTTAGTCAGGATCATACCATTATTCCTTTTAAAGGTTTGTATTTGATTAGCAGCGAACCAAAAGGGGCGATTAAAACAAATATTTATCCGGTGCCAGATTTGAATAATCCGTTTTTAGGGGTTCATTTTACGATTACGGTAACTGGTAAAATAAAACTGGGGCCAACCGCAATTCCTGCGTTTTGGCGGGAGCATTACAAGGGGCTTTCAAATTTCAAGCTAGGTGAGTTTGTTGATATTGCATCGCGGGAAATGGGATTCTTTGTGCGCAATGAATTTGGTTTCCGTAGTTTGGCGTTACAGGAAATACTGAAGTATCAAAAGTCATACATGGTAAAACTGGCTCAGGAAATGTCGACTGGCGTTGAGGTTTCTCAATATCGGCAACGTGGACCTGCCGGTATTCGTGCCCAGTTATTCAATACCAAAAGCAGAAAGTTAGAGATGGACTTTTACTACGAAGGTGACAATAGGTCGTTTCATGTACTGAATTCTGTATCACCTGCATTTACCTGCGCATTCCCCTTTACTGAGTTTTTATTTAACAAAATAGATGCGCTTGTTGAGTGATTTAAGCTTGCTTGTCTTTAATGATTTTGATCGATTTTGCCAGGCAAAATGTATCACGTATGTAATCAGGCTTATTGAAGGAGAACGCCGGGGCCAGATGCTATAGCCAAAGCGTTTGAGATTTAGGTGTTTGGAGTGCGATCATTTTTGTTTACCGCTAGACGCGACGACGCAGCATAGCCATTCTATGTAAGGAGAAGCAACGACGCTGTGGACAAAAAGGGGCGTGCTTTAACGCCTAAATTTCAAACGCTTTGGGTATATTAATCGGGTATTGGTAAATCCCTTCAGGTGAAAGCGCAGAACCACCCGTTAGCGGGTGGTTCTGATTGTTTTGCCTCGGTTACCCGGCGTTTGTAGCCTCTGCGACAGGATATCTGTCTTGATGAATGGCCTTGTTAAAAGTTTGTAATCGTCAGGTGATCCACCATGGCCTGGAAAGCAGGGGGACTACCTCCGGCATTGCCCGCAAAGATACTGAGATTGTTGGTTGTCATGGCGAAATTAAACGATACGGCGGTATTCCAAACGAGGCCATCGTAGGAATAGGACTGTGTCCATAGGTTTCCTTCACGTTTAATGCGCATATAAAGCGGTTGTCCGTCGGTAATGACGATATTGCTTTGCACGCTAGGTGATCCATTGACAAACGAGGCGGCAAAGAGATTTAACGCACCACCGTCGTGGTAAAAATCAAAACGTAGAAAGTTACTGGCGTCCTGTTCCACAAGCAGGCCCTGCAGTTGATATTGACTGTTGGGTGCTGAGTCAAATTTAATTTCAGCTTCGAAGTCAATGTCAGCGGTCGCTTGGGCAATTCTAACCGCATTGTTGCCACTGCTCCAGACGTCATGGCTGGTGCCTGCCGGGACATCAATGATAAGTTGGGCGCCATTCACTGAAACGGCGCCATCATTTTGTGGATCGATGATTGACCAGTTACTACCCAGTGTTGTTGTGTCAAAGGTATCCGATTGTGCTGTTATCACCGTCGGGGTTGCGGTTGTGGTAAACATTTGATCCACGCTGGTGGTGGTGAGCGCCAGCGTATCAGTGCCGGAAATCTGGAAATGATAGGTCGCTTCAGGTGTTAAGCCGGAGAGCGTGAGGCTGTGATTGGTTGTCAGGTTAGCGTCAATGACGAGGTTACCGTAGGTCGTGTCGAGGCCGTAATCAATGACGGAGTCAGCGGGTTTATCTGTCGTCCATGTGATAGTGGCCGCCGTATCATTAGCTGAAACACTGATATTACTAATAACCGGTGGTTGAGGTGCTTCCGCGATAAAACTGATATCCGTGGATGTTGTTGTATTGTTGGCCGCGTCGGTGGCATTAATTTGAAGATGATAAGTCGATCCCTCAGTTAAACCTGGGAGTAAGATGCTATGGCTGCTGTTCAGCGTGGCTTCGGTCATTTGACCGAGTTCATAAGCGTTAGTTAAACCGTAATTCAGCAATGTCGATGCGGGTTCATTGGTCTGCCAGGTGACAGTCGCTTCTGTGCTATTGGTGCTGATTTGGAGGTTACTGATCACCGGAGCGATGGTGTCGTCAATGGGCAGCGTGCCTTCAGCCACCAGGAAATGATTCACCAGGAGTTCGAAGGCAGGGGGATTACCACCGGCATTGCCCGCAAAAATGCTGAGATTATTGGTTGTCATGGCGAAGTTAAATGACACAGTGGTATTCCAGACAAGGCCATCGTAGGAGTAGGACTGTGTCCATAGATTTCCTTCACGTTTAATGCGCATGTAGAGTGGTTGCCCGTCAGTAACAATGATATTGCTCTGTACCGTTGGTGATCCATTGATAAACGAGGCGGCAAAGATATTTAATGCGCTACCATTGTGGTAAAAATCAAAACGCAGAAAGTTACTGGCGTCTTGTTCCACAAGCAGGCCCTGCAGTTGATATTGACTGTTGGGTGCTGAGTCAAATTTAATTTCAGCTTCGAAGTCAATGTCAGCGGTCGCCTGGGAAATTCTAACGGCATTGTTGCCACTGCTCCAGACGTCATGGCTGGTGCCTGCCGGGACATCAATGACAAGTTGGGCGCCATTCACTGAAACGGCGCCATCATTTTGTGGATTGATGACTGACCAGTTACTACCCAGTGTTGTTGTGTCAAAGGTATCTGATTGTGCGGTTATCACCGTCGGGGTTGCAGTTGTGGTAAACATTTGATCCACGCTGGTGGTGGTGAGCGTCAGCGTATCGGTGCCGGAAATCTGGAAATGATAGGTGACTTCGGGTGTCAAGCCGGAGAGTATGAGGCTGTGATTGCTTGTCAGGTTAGCGTCAATGGCAAGGCTACCGTAGGTCGTGTCGAGGCCGTAATCAATGACGGAGTCAGCGGGTTTATCTGTCGTCCATGTAATGGTGGCCGCAGTATCATTGGCTGAAACACTGATATTACTAATAACTGGTGGTTGAGGTGCTTCCGCGATAAAACTGATATCCGTGGATGTTGTTGTATTGTTGGCCGCGTCAGTGGCGTTAATTTGAAGATGATAAGTCGATCCCTCAGTTAAGCCTGAGAGTAAGATGCTATGGCTGCTGTTCAGCGTGGCTTCGGTCATTTGACCGAGTTCATAAGCGTTAGTTAAACCGTAATTCAGCAATGTCGATGCGGGTTCATTGGTCTGCCAGGAGACGGTCGCTTCTGTGCTATTGGTGCTGATTTGGAGGTTATTGATCACCGGGGCGATGGTGTCCTCAATAGGAAGCGTGCCTTCAGCCACCAGGAAATGATCCACCAGGAGTTGGAAAGCCGGGGGATTACCACCGGCATTGCCAGCGAAAATGCTGAGATTGTTGGTTGTCATGGCGAAGTTAAACGACACGGCGGTATTCCAAACAAGGCCATCGTAGGAGTAGGACTGTGTCCACAGGTTGCCCACACGCTTAATGCGCATGTAGAGTGGTTGTCCATCGGCAACGGTAATATTGCTTTGTACAGTAGGTGACCCGTTCACAAAAGAGGCGGCAAAGAGATTTAACGCACCACCATCATGGTAAAAATCAAAACGCAGAAAGTTACTGGCGTCCTGTTCCACGAGCAGGCCCTGGAGTTGATATTGACTGTTAGGTACCGAATCAAATTTAATTTCTGTTTCGAAGTCAACGTCTGCGGTAGCTTGTGTTATTCGAACAGTATTATTGTCATTACCCCAAACGTCATGAGCGTTACCTGTCGGTACGTCAATGACCAGTTGGGCGCCATTGACTGAGACGGCGCCGTCACCTATTGGATTGACGACCAGCCAGTTATTGCCTAATGACGTGTTGTCAAACGTATCGGATTGAGTGGCAGTACTCAGCGTGGTGTTAAAGTTTTGGTCCAAGGATGTGGTTAATAACCCCCGAGTGTCACTACCTGAAATCTGATAATGATAGTTCGTGCCAGGCGTTAGGTTGGCTAAGGTTAAGCTGTGATTAATAACAAACGTTGAGTCATTAATTACGTTTCCATAACTGTTGTCTAAGCCGAAGTTAATGACGGAGTCGGTCGGTCTATCCGTGGTCCAGCTAATGGTGGCTGAGGTATTGCCTTCCAGCACATTTATATTGGTGATATTTGCCGGTTCGTTGGGTAACGAGGTTCCAAGCGGCGTAATGCTTACATTTCCAAAGCTGGCATCAACATGGTGGGCCAGCAATAGTACCGATCCATTCTGCGGATTAATAATGCTTTCCTGAGTTTCCAGGTCCCAGGATACCGGCTCCGGAGTTCCATTTTCCCATACTTTTAATCGATACCAGCTACCTTCACCCTCGGGCGTTAGCACTTGCATTTTAAAAATATAGGTGCTGCCTGTGGTGAGTTTTTTGCCGCTCAAGTCCTCAGCGACGACAGAACCGGTTCCGCCGACAATGCGTAATTTATCAGTGCCTTCGCCGGATGGTCTATACCGGTACCATCCAAGCGCGCCCATCGGCCACCAACCAAATCGAGGTTGAGAGGCATCCCAGTCATAGTGACCGGGCCAGCGCAGTAGTACGCCAACACCGGGGAGCGGGGCTGAGGGGTCTACGCCGTTTATGGTGACAGGCACTTCAATCTCAAAGTCATGCCAGTTTAAATCACCAATTGCAATCAGGCGGTCGTAACCGGTTTCGCTGGTGCGAACCGTTGAATTTTCAATGCTCCACTTACCATCCACTATTTGGGCAACATCCTGAATATTGGTGACATTGCTCCAATCTATGGCGTAAGGTAATGGCCATATATTATAGGGTGTAAAATTAAACGTAACGGTTTGGGTCGTCACAAAACTAAATGAATCGGTGGCGACTATGTCAACACTGTTTGATCCGGACAATAGCTCGGTGTAATCCAGTTCGATATTAAAATCGCCATTTCTAAGCAGTCGGCGATTGTCAGGTCCTATGCTTAGTTGAACGTAGGGCAGTCCATTAAGCGAGTATTGTAAATTCTGGACACCGTCCGGATCACTGGTATTGCCGAGAATGTTTATCCATTGTTGCGGAACGCCTAAGTCACCAAAGGTTTGGTTATCTCCATACCAGACGTCTATATTTGGGCCTAGTGTAGCGCCACTGGCAAGTGTTGTAACAGAGATGTCGCCTGATTGAAAAATATTTCCCAGATTGTCCTCGGCCACAATTTGCAGGTGATAGGTTGTATCGGGTGAGAGGCCCGTCAAGTCCAGCGCCTGGCTAAGGCTATACGTTGGTGAGGTTATACTGCCTATTTCATAGGCGGTTGTTAAGCCATAGTTAATGGTGGATTGACTTGACTCATCGGTTGCCAGCTGAACGTTAATGAAATTATCCGCCGCGAGTACATTTTGGCGATACAAATAGGGTGGAGAGGTATCAATAATGCTTCCGCTATCCTCACCAATTAAGGAGTCGCTTGAATTATAAAAGAAATCAACAAGCATGGAATGAGCTGGAGGGTTATTCCCAGCATTGCCAGCAAAGACCCCTGTGGCAGAAACGGCCATCGCCCTGGTCGCTGAAGCAACCGGAACCCAAATACTGTTATCCAGGGAGTAGCTATAATTGAAGGTGTTGGATGTGCGGGTGACGCGCAGGTACACAGGGGTAAACACACTGACATTTATATTGGCGATTATTTGTGGCGTGTCATTTACTATATTGCCAACAAACATATTGGTGCTCGATCCATCAGAATATAAATCAAAGCGAATGTAGTTGGTGGAATCTTCCTCGATCAAGATGCCTTGGAATTGATATTGTTGTGATGGCAATGATTCAAACTTGGCGATTATATCGAAATCAGAGTTTGTGATTGCTTGCATCAGCCGCGGTGTGAGATTGCCATTGCCCCAATTGTCGTGAGACTTTCCACCCGGCACTTGAATCTTGAGTCGGCTGGAGTCTATTGAAAACGTTGAATCATTTTGCGGATCGACGATAGTCCATAAAGACGCATTGATGTTATTATGATGAAAGTCGTCTGAGACTGGGTTAGCAAATGCAGTACCGGCGAATGCAAGATATAATATAGCCATTATTAATGGTTCAATTTTATTTTTAATAACAGCCATTTGTTAACCTCTGATTAAATTTGATGCGACTTTCATTGTATATACAAAAACTTAAGCACGACTTACAAGGCTCCAATATCACTCTTGCTATCATTCTTAACGATCACTTTTGCGATCACTTTTTCTATCAATAACGCTTGATAACTCGTTGATTGGTAGTGTTAGGCATTTAACTCGTTAGTTCTTATGATTAAAAACTCTCTGAGCCTTAATGTGGTTTAGAAGCCAATGTGTGATAATAAATTTTTAAATCTGCAAGCATTAACTTAGCATATTCGTTATATTTATGGCTCATGTTTATGACTTATGCAACTTCCATGCAAAGTATATTTATTGCTTTATAAACAAATAGATGCATGGTTTTTTTGGCTTTATTATTAGTTTGCCGATAAAACTGTAAAATTATTCGACACTTTCTATATCTGCTAAAGCTATAAAGCTTTGGCTCTTAATTGAAATAATATATTAATGAAAAATATTGGGTCAAAAATGGCGAAAGGCGCAGTTTGGATGGTGCTTTTCAAATTGCTGGAGCGCGGTATCGGACTTATTAGCACGATGATTCTGGCCCGAATGCTTGTACCTCACGATTTTGGTTTGGTTGCGATGGCGTTGTCGATAATCGCAGCGCTGGAATTGTTATATGCCTTTAGTTTTGATGTGGCCTTAATACAAAAGCTGGAAATTACCAATGATCACTATAATACTGCATGGAGCTTTAATTTTAGCTTTGGTGTTTTTAGTGCGTTGATACTTTATTTTATTGCACCTTACGCCGCAAATTTTTACAGCGAAGAAAGGTTAGAGCTCATTATCTATCTGTTGGCAATTGGTATGTTAATTAGCGCAATAGAGAATATAGGGATTGTCGATTTTAGAAAAAACATGCAATTTGACAAAGAATTTAAATGGATGATTAGCAGAAAGCTAGTGTCATTTGTTGTAACAGTATCGCTCGCATTTTACTTACAGAGTTATTGGGCGCTAATATTTGGTATGTTATCCGGGAAGCTAACGGGGACTGTTTTGAGTTATACCATGCACCCTTACAGGCCACGGTTGTCATTTGCAGCGGCTAAGGAGTTATTTGCTTTTTCAGTTTGGTTGTTGATCAACAATCTGTTGTTTTTCTTAAAGTTGCGTTCAGCCGATTTTATTATCGGGCGACTATCGGGGAGCAGAGATCTGGGCTTGTTTAGCGTAGGTTATGAAATATCAAATTTACCCACAACAGAGCTTGTAGCGCCAATTAATAGAGCTGTTTTCCCCGGTTATGCGAATATGTCGGATAACATTAAAAAATTACAGCAGGGGTTCATCGATGTTTTATCGGTTATTTATTTATTTGCGGTTCCGATTGGCGTGGGGATTGCTGTTACGGCAAATTTATTAGTACCGGTATTTCTAGGGCCTAAATGGGTTGAAATTGTTCCGATTATTCAAATATTGGCATTTTTTGGGGTCGCTTCTGCGGTTCAGACAAATATAGGGTCGGTGTTTTTAGCGTTGGGAAAACCGCGTTTACTAACGATGCTGGCGGTACTCTACGTAACCGTGTTAATTCCAAGTCTACTCTATACAGTTGAAACTTGGGGGATTGTTGGAGCAGCCTGGACCTACTTGGCGGTTTCATTGTTGATTATTCCTATAACCTATCACCTGGGGTTAAAAGTGCTTCAGCTTTCATGGGGGGCGATATGGGAAATAGTATGGAGGCCAAGCGTTGCCGCTGCAATAATGTTTTTCTGTGTGTATCACTACATTTCATTGTTCGATTACAATTCAGATATTTACACTAGTGTGATCGTGTTGTTTTCAAGTGCCGCGTTAGGCGCGATACTGTATGTTGCGATGATTGTTTCATTTTGGATGTTAAGTAAAAAACCCAAAACAGCAGAGTATTTGGTGATCCAACTAGTTGCCAATAAGGATATTATGATTGTAAGTCGTGTAGCGCAAAAACTGGTGTAGTGTCTTCACTGGTTTATTCGGTAATTTGTTCGGCAATTAATTCGACAGTTTATTCAACAAATGATAAAGGCAAAGAGAGATATATGAACAATGCTCCAAAAATCAGTATTGGAATGCCCGTGTTTAACGGAGAATTATATATTGCAGATGCAATCGAGTCCGTTTTAAATCAAACGTTTTCAGATTTAGAGCTGATTATCAGTGATAATGCCTCTTCAGATACAACGCAGGAAATATGTGAAGCCTATGCCAAAAAAGACAATAGAATACGTTATATAAGACAATCAAAAAATGTTGGTGCTGCCGGGAATTTTAATTATACATTTGAGGTGGCAAAGGGGGAATATTTTGCATGGTTAGCGCACGATGATTTAATTAAAGAGAAATATCTGGAAGCGTGCTTAAAGGTATTGGAGCACAATGATTCGGTTGTGCTATGTTTTTCCAAAACAAAGTTTATAGACGAGCATGGTGAATTCATCTGCGATTATGAATATTCAGCTGAAGTGCAGGATGACGATACTACCAAGCGATTTGTCGAGATGATATCGGCAAGTCATATTGTTGTGGAGGTGTTTGGTCTTATTCGATCTGATATTTTGGCAAAATCGAAAAAAATTGCGAGCTTTATGACATCTGATTTTGTTCTGCTGAGCGAATTGCTACTGTACGGGAAATTTTATGAGCTGCCGGACTATCTGTTTTATCATAGGGAACATAAAGACCGCTCTGTTAAAGCCTGTGCAGACCCAAAAGACAGAGAAAAATGGTTTGATACCAGCAAAGACGTTAAGTTTGTGTTTCCCTGGTGGCGTAGGTTGTTTGAACACGCCAAGGTTGTCATTAGAACGCCCTTGTCGATGAAATTAAAAATTAAACTGCTGGGGGCTGTGCTGAAAGTGGTTTATTGGCGAAAAAGTGTTTTACTCGATGATGTATTAAATGCGCTACGCACACAACGAGCGAGCTAGTTGATTCTGCGGCATTATTGGTAAAACGAGTGCGGACTTTTTAACTTTATTTATCCGGGGCTTCGCTCGCTGCCAGGGCAACATACTTGTTGTGTGTTGCGGTCCATGTGAAGTTCAATATCACATGGTTATGTAAGCGTGCGCCCATATCGTTTGCTTTTGATGGGTTATCTAAAACGGACCTCAAGCATTGTGCTAATTCGGATGCATTGTTTGGGGGAACTAGGTGTCCTGTTTCGCCTTCAGTGAGTATTTCCGGAATTCCACCAACCTGCGTTGCAATGACCGGCAGGGCAAAGGCCCCTGCTTCCAGCAACACAATACCAAATGGCTCTTGCCTGGAAGGTAGGACAAAAATTGCTGCCTGTCTGAAGAAATCAGCCACCTGGTGATGCGGCGTGTCCGGGAAAAAATGTACCCTGTCCTGGATTGCTTTGTTGGCGCATAGCCTTTTTAGCTCTGCCAGCGCCTTATCCGTAGCACCCACCAAATACAGGCTAACATCATTGTAGTCATTCGAGATGGCTGCAAATGCTTCGATAAGTATGTCCTGGCCTTTTTTATCTTCAAATTTTGCAACATTCAGGATTATCCGTTCCGTTGTTGGTAACGTATTGTTTGCCATGGCGACGAAATCCGTCACATTGAGTCCATTGTGGATAATGTGGGGAATGGCGGCATCACCAAAAATCTCGGTAACTTTTATTCCAAGATCCTTTGAGCAAACGACGATTCCTTTTATCCTTGATAACAATGAATTCCACTTGGCGATAACATCAAGTGATGAATCACGTAAATGACTCAAGTCAGCACCATGAAAAGAAAGAATCAGGGGGATGGGGGCGTCAAGTTTTCTGATGAGACGGTCAAGTGTGAACGCCGATTGTTCCACGTAGTGCATATTGATTGCCGCTACCTGATTTTCTCGGCAAAAGCGTGAAAAAGCAGGGCGAAAGCGTTGCTCCCAGAGTAAATACCCAACCCGTTCTTTAATGCGCATGCGGGTACCGTAAGCGCGGATGCACCATCGCACTGTGCGTAAACCTTGGAAGTCTTCCCACTTAGGCGTGGTGGCGTTCCAATCATTAATCAGAATAATCGGCTCAAAACTCCCCGCTTTAACCATTTCGCGGGCCAGGTTTATGACGACCTGGTTAACTCCACCCAGGTGCGCGAGAGACCAGGGAAGCATAAAGAGATACGTTGGACGTTTGGATGATGGAGTATGCATGGGAGGTTTTATCTGGTGAGAAAATTAAGTTAGAGAATTAACGGCTATTATTTTTAGGTATTCAGCTAATTAGGTGTTCAGCTAATTTAAGTGATAATTTATGATTTTGTAGGTCAGTAATCGATGCGTCAAGGTTTAAAGGAATCAATTTAATGCGTATTTTTATCAAGCTGCTCCAAAATATGGGCCGTTGTTTCCTCAACTCCGATCGGAGACTGTGCAGTTTGACGTGGCGGGTCCAAAAGGGTGTTTAATTTTTGCTCAAACACGTCGTTTTCAAGATCGCTCCAATCCAACATAGCGCAATTTACTTTACTCTGTAGCCAGTCCGTAAGACTTTTAATTTCTGGCCAATTGACGCGTTCAAGATAGAGTACCGCTGTTCCGGTGCAAGCAGATTCAACGAAACTTCCATAGCCAGGCTTGGCAATTAAAACATCACAAGAGCACATTAAATCAATGAAGGGGTAATCCAGGCTACCGATTTTAATCATATCGTTTCGGCCGCTGGTATCCCAGTCATCTGGTACAAGATAAATGATGTTGTCGATGTGAGGCCAAAGGGTAGGTGAGGTATGCAATTTCATGCCGCCAAGCGATATAAGCACAATATGTGAATGATTGGGCAAATTATATTGAGACAATATGTTGTCACACTGGTCTTTTCCGAGTTGAGCGACGGGTCCAACCAATACCTTGTTTTTAATTCCAGGCATTAGCATACCGGGTTCTGGTATTATAAAGCGATCGGCATTATCGTAGGCACTGCGCATTTGCGCCAGGATTGGCTGCGCAGATGCTCGTTTGCCGAAATAATATTGAAATATATCGAACCAATTCAGGGAGCAGTATGCAATTGCCGGAATATTCGCTGATTTAGCACCTGCCAATGACAGGTAGGAAATATTGGACAGCACTAAGTCGGCTTTTAGGGTTGATAAGGCGTTCGCTTCTTGTGTAACGTTAAAATCCCAGTTTTCGTGGAAGTCTTTGTAGGCTTGATAAGATTTTTCTACATCCACATTCAATGCATCAAGTTGCACCATACCGATGTCTAGCTTAGCGTCAATTATTTCAACGCCAGTCCCGAATCGTTCGATAAGCTTCATTTTTGGCGATGCGCTTCGAATCGTGACTTTAATGCCAGGCACTTTCTTTTTC